>Ga0209639_1000875_pt1 | contig 36072 bp, 28 predicted proteins | sample EPASupsiteHSE605_FD_187268 | JGI IMG/M metagenome (GOLD analysis project Ga0209639, IMG submission 187268) | Bioremediated contaminated groundwater from EPA Superfund site, New Mexico - Sample HSE6-05 (SPAdes) (version 2) | ecosystem: Environmental > Aquatic > Deep subsurface > Groundwater >... | reverse complement strand
TCAAAAAACCGAAATAAGTACAACCTTCCTGCCCAGATAATGATGGAGTTGAGAGGTAAAAAAAGTAGGGCGGAGAGTACTTTCATTTGTTTGTGCCTGTTATTCGAAGAATTTCATATGCGTTTTTTTGAAAATTTACCTATGAAAGGTTAATGAGAAAAGCAAGTTATAAGATTTAAAATATTTAATTGGATTAGAAATAAAATTCTTATTTTTCATCATTCTTTTTTATATAAACATTTTTTGAAAAATAATTATTTTTTAACATAAAGGAGAATGTTTTTATTAAATAAAATTAATCTGGAACATCTCTGAAAAACAAAAATACTTTATCGATCCTTAAAACGGCTGAGCTCTTTTGAGAGTGAGTATAAAGAATAGTGCCAGGCTACTGTAGAATAGATAAAGCAGATTTTATTATCAGATGTTTGTATTATCAGGGGAATAATCATGGAAAGGGATTCTTATAAAGAAAATTTTGAGAAAATTGCGGAAAGGTTCTTTTCCATAGCCGAGCAGACAGGGCAATTAATCTTTGACGGTGATGCGAGGACGGGTAAGATTGAGTGGTCAGGAGCTATTGAGAAATTTACTGGTTACACTCGGGAGGAATTCAAGAAAATCGACCTGGATACCTGCAGGGAGCTTATACATCCGGAAGACCGGGAAAGTGTGTGGAGTGCCCTGGAAAATTCTCTTAAGACCGGGGAGAAATTTGGGCAAAGATTTAGATTTAAAAGAAAGAACGGAAGTTATATCTATGTGGAAGATAGCTCGGTTTTCCTGAAAGATAAAAACAATTGCGTATACCGGGCCATCGGCTTATTTAATAATATTACAGAAAATAAACATGCTCAGGAAAAACTCAAGATAAGTGAAGAACGTCTCCTCAAATATTTGCAGAATTTCAGAGGAATTGGATTCCAGCTGGACAGCAATTTTGACTTTGTGCTACTGCATGGAGCTGTCGAGGAAATTACCGGCTACGAAAGCAAAGAATTTTGTTCAGGAAAAATCCGATTGGTTCGGCTTGTGGACCCTGAAGATAGAAGCCATTTCCTTGAAAATCGAAGAAAACTGAGCAATGAATCTAACTCTCTAGTTGAGCAAGAATACAGGATCCGGAACAGGAACGGGAATATAGTTTGGGTTTCTGAGTCTATTCAGGTTGTATACAATATAGATCAGGCAAACTGGCTTTACCAAGGCTTTATTCAGGATATCACCGAGAGAAAAATTGCAATGGAAACCCTTGACAGAACTGAAAAACTTCGCAAAAAAGAAATCCATCACCGGATCAAAAATAACCTGCAGGTGATCTCCAGCCTTCTGGAATTAGAGTGTGAGAACCTGCTGTCCGGTACACTTGAGCGTGAAAAAATTGTTGAAGCATTTCGAGAAAGTAATAATCGAATAATATCTATGTCTGTTATCCATGAAGAACTATACAACTCCAGAGATATGGAAAAAATTGACTTTGCTTCATATCTGAAGAAATTAACAGATGATCTTTTCAAGTCATATAAAGTGGGAAATTCTGATATCCGATTACGCCTAGATGTGGAAAATTCATTCTTTGAAATGGACAATGCAATCCCTCTGGGTATCATTGTCAATGAACTTGTTTCCAATTCCTTAAAATATGCATTTCCAGACGGAAGAAATGGGGAAATTCACATAGAGCTTCACAGGGAAATTAATGATAAAAATAAAATTTTAAGCAACGGTACTGTTGGTAATGATGTACAAAATAATTCTTTTCCTTGTAGACCTTTTACGTTGATTGTCGAAGATAACGGAATTGGTTTTCCGGAATCTATTGACTTTAGAAACGCCAGTTCACTAGGTTTACAACTGGTAAATACTCTTGTTGATCAAATTGGTGGTAGTATTGAACTTGAAAAAAGTCCAGGAACAAGATTTAAGATATGGATTACGGACTTTCGGAGTGAGGTAGAAAGTGAAATTTAACGGACCTGAAATTTAGGTATTGAGAATCAAATATCGGCCTGAGCTTTAAAGATCGATTAAACTTGTGCTGGACATATAAATTTTATTTCTTGTGTGATTAATCTCTCAAAGTTGGTGAGAATTTGTGACGATAACCAAATATGATACATTGTGGGAAAATTACTATTCGAACTACAGAAATGTTGCAAGTCCTCTCAGAAGGCCAAGTCTTTTTAAATGGTTGTACAACAGTTATATATTTCTGCATCTTTCTTGTGTGGATACGTCTAATGTACACAGGCTTGCGGACTTCAAAACATGCCTGGCTATGGTGGATACAGCCGTTGATGATTCATGTGATAACGCATCTTTAATAGAGAAGAACGGTGGAGATAAGTTCAGCTACGAAATGTTGAACATGCTCTATAATGCGGATAAAGTTGCATCGGGAATTTACACACCACTACAACCCAACATGGATAATATCTATGTAAAAACAACTTTTGATATTTTTTCTGATTTTCTTGGAACTCATGTAATATCCTTTCCAAGATACTATGATTTCAGAAGTGAGTTTTTCCTCGCAATACGAAATGTTGCCGAGTCAATGGAGTTTTCGTATCTTTTGAACAGGAATAAAATTGCATATCCTTACTCTCTTGTTGTCCAGAACAAGGGTCCCTCCACAATGGTTGAGGTCCTTTCCATACTTGACCTGATGTCTTCTGAAAGCTTTGATGCTTCAGAGCTTGGAAAAGCGATAGCCCTTTTTAAAATGGCGGACGTTGTAGCAATGCTAAATAATGCAGTCAACACATGGAAAAAGGAGATAATTGAAAGAGATTACAGCAGTCCGGTAATTTCATTAGCTCTTGAAAAGAAGCTTGTCAAATTCAGTGATTTCGAGAAGATTAGCGCAGAAAATATAGAAGAAAATCTATCACCTTTACCCGAAATGATAAATGATGATCTCAACAAGAAGATATTATTGATGGAAGAATTCGTGGAGAATTATGAGATAAAAAGCTTTGATGCTTCAAAGTATATCAACAACTATAGGACTTACGCATTTGAGAGCCAAAGAAAGAATAAGCAGGTCTGTAAGAAATATTGTGAATTGTCCTGAACTATTCGAAGGTAAGCCAGCAGTTCAAAGTGAGAGAATATTATTGGATGAGCACTTGATTTGGAATAAATTAAGTACTTGAAAATATGAATTTTTTGTAACTACTCATCCTGGACAAATAACACCAATAGCCGTCTTTATAAGATTCAATGGGTAAATTTCAGTTAGCTGGTTTTCTTTAATTGCTGGCTATTGGTTATCTTTTTTCTTTTTTCATCAGTTAGTAATCAGGCACATTTATTATGTCAAAATCGATATCAATCAACTTATTTTAGTAGGCTGAATAGTTACAGTTTTTTATTAATAGCAAAGTCCCTTACTAAATATATATCACAAATTGTACCTCATTAATTTTGTAAGAAACTCTAATTTTCCATTTAATACTTATTTGTTCCATCAAGAAAACCAGTAAGTAATGTTTGGAAAGTAAAAATTACGCAAGTCTGCCTGCCAAGTTTTGGGATAACCTTTAAGAATCTTAATAATTTGCTAAAAGTTTTAATATCTTAAGTATTATCTCCTCAAGGATTGGCGTGATTTCTAAAAAGTTAATTGATCTTGGTGTGCTGGCACTCAGGCAGCGTAACTCTCGCGGGAACTTCAAACCGCATATTTCGATTCGGTTCAGGGATGATGCGGGAGATTTACGCATGTTTTCCGTTGACACTACACGTACTCCCGAAAAGCATCCGCAGCCAGATGCATATCTGATCACTCATGCCCATTCAGATCATCACGGAAAATCGGCTATGCTTTCTCCCAATGCTGTGTGTTCGGATAAAACAGCAATGGCTCTTGAAATCAGGCACGACAAAAAATATGCGGGCAGCATATGCGGGGTTGGGGAGGAAATCGAGGTTGAAGGGGTGAGGGTAAAAACCTTTCCTACAGAGCATACTGTCGGTGCGACTGCTTTTTACTGGGAAAACGATATAGGAACAAGGATTCTGGTTACTGGGGACGTTAAAGACGCGAGTAAGCTTCCTCCCTGCGATGTCCTTGTTACTGAAGCTAACTATGGGGACCCGGCAGATCCCACCTGCCATTTTGCAGATGACCTCGAAGGCATGAAATGTGCTCTTTTTGAAAACGGGTCTGTTGCTTTTGGGGCATATGAGTTTGGAAAAGCCCAGCGAGCGGTTGAACTAATAAGAGGGTTTGGGTATGATGGGGCTATTCGTATGGAACCCAGGACAAGAGCCCTTACCCGAAGCATGCTTGAAGATGCAGGGGAACTCGAAGGGCTTGATTCCGAAGGAGAAGATGGGGTTTTCATAGTAGCTCCATGGGACCTTGTCAAGCTTCCATGGAACATGAAAAAGTACGTACTCAGCTGCCGCATGGATTATCCTTATCCTACAATCAAGATAAGCGACCATCTTGATGCCTGCGGGCTTGAAGATATGGTCAGGAAACTTAACCCTGAAGTTACTCTTGTCTATCACCCTGGAGGGCACAGACCTTCTAAATTTTCAAAACATTTAAATTCAATAGGAATCGATGCGATATCTATAGATCAGATCGGTAATGTTTTAAGTAATGAATTTATTTAAAGCTGTGAAATTTAGTTCTAATAATTTTAATTCTAATAATTTAACTCTAATAATTTAAATATGATGATTTTAATTTGGTAATTTAAATCTGAGGATTCAGGATAACTATTCAGATATATTCAGGGCTAATTTTAAACAGAGATTAGATCCCAGGATAATTGCATTCAGGAGTGTATACAGGTTGAGTAAGCAAAATCCAAAGTCAAAGCCCGGGAAGGAACCTTCAAAAACCACAGTGGTTCCTGCAGAAGGTTCTGCAGCAAGCGCCGGGACTCCAGAGAAAAAGGGTCTTATCAAGGAAAAGACACCCGAGGAAAAGCAGAAAGCCCACAGAGAAGGAATTATAAAGACAATAGCAGCTTCAGTACTTGGCATACTGGCAGGATTTTTAGCCTTCACTCTTTACGGGACAGGAGAAGATAGGATCTGGTATGCTGTACTTGTGATCATTATCGGACTTACGTATTTTATACAGAAGCTGATCTATCCTCCGCTCAAGATCGATACTAAGGAATTTAAGGCAAAGGACTGGTTTTACGTCGAGTTTATAATCATTGATTTCTTCCTTGTTACCTGGACTCTCCTCCTGAACTGAAGTCTTCTTTTGCTCAACTGAAGGCTTCTTTTCCTGAACCGCAAAAGGGCTTTCCTCAGATCGAAAGCCTTTTGCACTGTCTCTTTTACTATTGACTTTTATCCGCCCAATTCATGAAACTCCTGCATGACTGGTGTTTTGTGCCTGTAATAGTCCAACGGTTCATATACCAGAGCAGGCATTTCATAACCGAGAATTGCCGTATATGAACAAATTGACGTACATGAACAAATTGACGTACATGAACAAATTGACGTACATGAACAAATTGACGTACATGAACAAATTGACGTACATGCACAATATGCCTTTAGCATGATATTTGACATCCATTACATGATCATATTGCTTGCTGTGAAAACTGCCCTCAATAATAGGAAAATAGTTACATAGTTATACTTTAATCGTAGCAGGCATTTTCATTAAATCGTAACAGGCATTTCATGATATATCTGATTGACAAATCAAAGAAAAAACGTGATTGCGGGGACAATTATGAGAATAGCTATACTTAATAAAGATAGGTGTCAACCCAGAAGGTGCAGTAAGGAGTGCGAAAAGTACTGCCCCAGGGTTCGAACAGGGGATGAGACAATTATTTTTGCGGAGGACGGAAAGCCCGTCATCTCCGAAGAGCTTTGTGTGGGCTGCGGGATCTGCATTAACAAGTGCCCCTTTAAAGCCATTATGATAATAGGGCTTCCTGAAGCTCTGCAAGAACCCACGCACAGGTATGGGACAAACGGTTTTGCCCTCTTCGGGTTACCTGTACCAAGAGTAGGAAAAGTCACAGGGATTCTTGGCCCTAACGGGATAGGAAAAAGTACCTCGGTCCAGATACTTTCCGGAACTCTGATCCCCAACTTCGGACAGGGAAAAGGAGATTGGGATACTGTGCTTGAGCACTATGCAGGCACAGCACTTCACGATTATTTCAAGGCTGTAGTGGAAGGAAAAGTCAGGGTTTCCCAGAAACCCCAATATGTTGACCTGATCCCTAAAGCCTTCAAAGGCAAAGCCTCCGAACTGCTCGAAAAAACCGATGAAAGAGGAGTCCTGAATGAGCTTATCGACTACCTTGATCTGAAAGGTGTAGTCGACAGGAAGATCTCGGAATTGAGCGGTGGAGAGCTTCAGAGGGTGGCAATTGCGGCCTGTGCGGCAAAGGATGCCCAGTTCTACTTCTTTGACGAAATCAGTCCCTACCTCGATATCTACCAGAGGATTAATGTTGCCCGCCTGGTCCAGAATATCTCAAAGGAAAGAGCCGTACTTGTGGTCGAACACGACCTTGCAATCCTGGACATGCTCGCAGACGTAGTTCATATCGCCTACGGAGAACCTGCAGGTTTCGGTGTAGTCACTCTCCCGAAAAGCGTACGTGTGGGAATTAACCAGTACCTTAAGGGCTATCTCCCAGAAGAAAACATCAGGATCCGGCCTGAAGCCATTAAGTTTGAGATCCACCCTCCAAGAGAAGACTCACAGATTAAGTCCATGGTTACCTTCAACGGCTTTTCAAAGAAATTCGGGGACGGCTTTTCCCTGAAAGCTACAGGCGGAAGTCTTAGGGAAGGTGAGGTATTGGGGATAGTGGGCCCTAACGGGATAGGAAAGTCGACCTTTGTAAAAGTTCTCGCAGGAGAAATAAAGCCTGATGAAGGAGATCCCGGAATAGAAGTCAAAATCTCTTACAAGCCTCAGTACATCAAAGCCGACACCCCGGTGAGCGTACAGGACTTCCTGCGGGGCATCTCAAGGAGGTTCGGAACCAGTTATTATGAGGTTGAAATCTCAAATCCCCTCCAGCTTGAGAAGATCTACGACAGCCTGCTTACTGACCTGAGCGGCGGAGAATTGCAAAGAGTTGCAATTGCAACCTGCCTTTCTCAGGAAGCAGATCTCTATATTCTGGATGAGCCCAGCGCTCACCTGGACGTGGAACAGCGTTCCATGGCCACAAAAGTCCTGAACCGCTTTGCCGAAAATAACCAGAAGACGGCTCTCGTTGTCGACCACGACATCTACATGATCGATATGTTGAGCCAGCGCCTGATGGTTTTTGAAGGCAAACCCTCTGTATACGGTGAGGCCCATGGCCCGTTCAGCATGGAAACCGGCATGAACAAATTCCTGAAAAACCTGGGCATAACCTTCCGCAGGGATGAGGAGACAAGACGTCCTCGTGTAAACAACCTCGGTTCAAGGCTTGACCGGGAACAGAAGGAAAGTGGAAATTACTATTACTCGGCAGGCAGTTGAATGTTTTTCAAAAAACTCGACAAATCTTGGGCTCCCTTAAACAGGGAACTCAGGCTTTTTCAGGTGATGAGTTTTCGATACTGTGTGAAAGTCCAAAATAGCTTTTTATCCTATGTGTGAGTTTCTGGTTTTCAATGAAGATAGAAAGTCTCGACCTGCCTGATGAAGTAAAACATTTTTATCTGGACTCCGGGATTCTGGAACTTTACCCACCTCAGGCAGAGGCCGTAGAAAAAGGGCTGCTTGGAGGGAAAAACTTGCTTGCTGCAATCCCGACTGCCTCAGGGAAGACTCTACTTGCCGAGCTTGCGATGTTGAAATCCATCCAGAAAGGAGGAAAGGCGCTCTATATCGTGCCTCTAAGGGCTCTTGCTTCTGAAAAATTCAGGCGATTTCGAGAATTCTCGGAACTTGGAATCAGTGTCGGAATTTCAACAGGAGATTACGATCAGCGGGACGAGGGACTTGGAGTAAATGACATTATCGTAGCCACATCTGAAAAGACCGATTCCCTGCTCAGGAATGAGACTGCCTGGATGCAGGAAATCTCGGTTGTTGTGGCAGATGAGGTGCATCTTATTGATTCCGCGGACAGGGGGCCCACACTTGAAGTCACTCTTGCAAAGCTCAGGAAAATGAACCCCTCCTGCCAAATCCTTGCGCTCTCTGCAACTGTAGGGAATGCCGATGAACTTGCAGCCTGGCTGGACGCCGAACTTGTAGTAAGTGAGTGGAGGCCTACCGAACTTCTGGAAGGGGTATTCCTTAATGGGACATTCTATTGCAGGGACAAAGAAAAGCCTGTTGAACAGCCCACAAAAGACGAAGCCATAAACCTCGTGCTGGACACCCTCAAGGAAGGTGGGCAGTGCCTGGTTTTCGAAAGCAGCAGGAAAAACTGCATGGCTTTTGCAAAGAAGGCGGCTTCAACAGTTAAAAAGACGCTCTCCTCAGAAGACAAAGAAACTCTGGCCGGGATTGCAGATGATGTGCTCGAAAACAGTGAAACCGACACCTCTACAACCCTTGCGGCCTGCATCCGTTCTGGAACGGCTTTTCACCATGCAGGTCTCACTACGCCTTTAAGGGAACTTGTGGAAGACGGTTTCAGGGAAGGGAAGATCAAACTGATCTCAAGTACTCCCACCCTTGCAGCAGGGCTCAACCTACCTGCCAGGCGTGTAATTATCAGAAGCTATCGGCGTTATTCTTCTGAAGAAGGGATGCAGCCCATTCCTGTGCTTGAATACAAGCAGATGGCAGGCAGGGCAGGAAGGCCAAGGCTTGATCCATATGGGGAAGCTGTGCTTCTTGCCAAATCTTATGAGGAGTTTGTTTTCCTTTTTGAGAATTACATAGAAGCAGAAGCCGAAGATATCTGGTCTAAACTCGGGACAGAAAATGCTCTCAGGACCCACGTACTCTCTACAATCTCCAACGGTTTTACACGGACAAAGGAAGAACTCATGGAGTTTCTGGAGGCAACATTTTTCGCCTTCCAGTATTCAAATTTCGGGCTTTCTGCGGTTGTAGACGAATGCCTTGGTTTTTTGCGGAGGGAAGGGATGCTTGAAGATTCCGAAGCCCTTATTCCGACGAGTTTCGGAAAACTTGTCTCGAAACTCTATCTCGATCCTCTTTCTGCCGCCATCGTTGTAAAAAATCTGAGAGAAGCAAAGACCTTGACCGAACTTACCCTGTTGCATCTTGTCTGCAGCACACCTGATATGCGCCTGCTCTATATGCGAAGCCAGGACTATCAGGATATCAATGATTATGTAATGGCCCATGCCAATGAGTTCGTAAAGGTCCCAAGTCCTTTCAATATTACGGAATATGAATGGTTCCTCGGAGAAGTTAAAACTTCTCTTCTCCTCCTTGACTGGATCCGCGAAAAGTCTGAGAACGATATTTGCTCAAAATTCGGCATAGGGGAAGGCGACATCCATGCAATTGCAGATATTGCCGAGTGGATCATGCATGTGACCACCCAGCTTGCCAGGCTCCTTGACCTCAAAGGAGTAAAAGAAGCTTCGGAACTTGAAAAGCGGATTCATTACGGAGCAGGCCCGGAATTGATGGAATTGCTTGACATCAGAAGTATAGGACGCGTAAGGGCAAGAAAACTTTACGAAGCAGGTTTCAGGTCCACAGCAGACCTCGCAGGTACTGCTCCGGAAAAAGTGGCTGCTCTTATGGGGCCGAAGATTGCGGAAAGGATTTTTAAACAAATAGGAAGGAAAGAGGCAGTTCCGGAAATTACTAAGCCTGAACCTTCTGAAAAAGGCTTTTCTGCGGGGCAAAGGACAATCAATGATTATTGATTCTACTGCCTTATTGTTTTATTTTTTTAATTTTAAATCCTTCTTACGATTTTTATGTATTCTTTCCCTTACTGTTTTTTTCTCTCATATTTTCAGAGAAGTATTGATCCCTACAATTATCATTTTCCATTATTTTCCTCCTTCGGAATAGTCCTGCTGGGGGGATAAAATATTAAATGAAAGCAGGGATTTAATGGGATTAGATTATCAGGTATCAGTCTACATAAGATTATGAGATTTCAATTTGAGATTCCAATTTGAGATTTCAATTTGTATCAGGTTTTGTCAGGTTCTTTCAGAGATGGTCATCATGTTATTCAAAAAGTTGTCTGATGTTTCGGAAGCTGAAATGCAGAAAATGCTTTCCCGGGGATCCGGACTTGAAGATGTAGCGAAAACCGTTTCAGTCGTACTTTCGGATGTACGTATTAAAGGAGATGCAGCGCTCAGGGAATATACTTATAAATTTGATAAAGTTGAACTTTCAGATTTTGAAGTAAGTGAAGAGGAGTTTGAGAAGGCTCTTTCCTGCATCGATCCGAAACTTCTGGATCACCTTAAATCCGCAGCTGCAAATATCCGGGTTTTCCACGAAGCTCAGCTTCCCGAGGCTACCTGGTTCATGGAACTTAAACCTGGAATTATTCTGGGCCAGAAGGCAACGCCTCTGGAAAGTGTAGGAGCTTATGCTCCGGGCGGCCGGGCTTCCTATCCTTCAACAGTGCTGATGACTGTAATCCCTGCCAGAGTTGCAGGAGTGGAACAGGTAATAGTGTGCACACCTCCGAAAGCTGACGGTTCTGTACACCCTCTGACACTCGTTGCCGCAAAGGTTGCAGGAGCAGATAAAGTATTCAAGCTTGGGGGCGTGCAGGCCATCGGAGCCATGGCTTACGGAACCGAAACTGTCCCAAAGGTGGACAAAATCGTAGGCCCTGGAAATGTTTTTGTTACATCTGCCAAAATGCAGGTCAGGGATGTTGCAGAGATTGACTTCCCTGCGGGCCCAAGTGAAGTACTCATTATTGCAGACGAATCAGCAGATGCTACTATGGCTGCTTCGGATATTATAGCCCAGGCCGAACATGATCCGAGTGCAGTCTCAATACTTGTCACAACCTCAGAGGCTCTGGCAGAGGCTGTAAAAAAAGAAGTAATTGTCCAGGCTGAACAGGCTGCAAGAAACAGCATTGTAAAGACAGCTCTTGAGAATGCTGCAATTCTTACTGCAGATTCCCTGGAACAGTGTATTGGCTTCAGCAATAAATTTGCTCCCGAACACCTCGAAATCATGGTATTTAACTCAGATTTCGTACTTGACAGAATTAAAAATGCAGGGTCGATTTTTATAGGGAATTACGCTCCTGTTCCTGTTGGAGACTATGCTTCCGGTACTAACCACGTGCTCCCTACAGCTGGATATGCTAAAACTTACTCAGGTCTGAACATTAACCACTTTATAAAATATTCGAGTATTCAGAAAATCAGCAAGAGTGGGCTTGAAAGTTTAAAAGAAACTATAATCGCATTAGCCGAGGAAGAGGGCTTACAGGCACATGCGGATGCTATTAGAACCCGTTTTGGATACAAACCCTATAAATAATGTTCCAGCTAATCGATATGTATTTAAAATGCAAATGCGTAAACAAAATTCGATATTTAAATGAAAATTTAATTCTTAAATGAAGAGTGGGGGTTAGTATGAAAATAAGAGTAGTTAGTTCAAGGGAGGAAATTCCTACCCTGAATCCGAACGAGAAGGTTATCCACCTCGCTTTCAGACCATCGAACAAAGATGTATTCATGCTTGCGGAAACATGTCCGAAAATTGAAGCAATACAGCTTCCTAAATCTTACAGAAGGACTGTATCGAAGTCAATTGAGATGTTTCTGGAAATGCAGAAGATAAATCTTTTGGAAGGAGATGTCTGGGGCCACAGGAAGGATATAAACGAATATTACAATGTTTCTCAGAATGTACTGGAAAAGATTCAGGAATTAAAAGCCGATCGTTTTTCCAATGAGGTCATTGCCGAAAAGCTTTCAAGAGAAAGCAAGTTGAATTCAGATATGATCCTCTACATCCTGAGTAAAAGAACCGTAGAGTGACCTGTTGCTTATTGTGACCTGTTGCTTATTTTGCCATTTTTCCGGGACAATTCCTGCTTTGAAGTTGCACTCTGAAAAAATGGCAAACGGAAATAGAGAATCTCTTAAAAGGAAAATTTTAAATCTTTCCTACAGAATCTGAATCCTTCTTTTCAGGATGGAATTCCGATTGGAACTTCCATCCGACATACATTTTTCCTGTATTTCTCTGAAGCTTTGTAAATTTCCAGACCGGATTTTTGATTAATAAATAAACCTTTTGCCTGATAATCTGAGAGGATAAATTTTACCCATCCTAAGGATTTGCTCCCAGATCATAAAAGAAATGTTTTAACTGTATCAAATACTCAGATTTTATACTTGTGTTAATATATACTTATGTTAACATGTGAAATAAAGTGCGAACATATTAAATAAATTTCTTGTGTATACGAGTATAAAAACCTCTCATGAGTTCATTAATATATTTGTTTCTACAGCTCTTTATACCTCTTTTTTGAGAATTCTTAATTTAACAGAATAAAGTTGATGAGCATAAACAGAAAAATATTTAAATAAAGTCGTATAATTGTTTTATTGATTCTTTAATTTAGTAGAGGGTCGGGGGATTTGTATGAAGATAAGAGTTGTCAGTTCAAGAAATGAAATTCTCTCACTGAATCCGAATGAAAAGGTTGTTCACCTTGCTTTCAGACCGTCAAATAAAGATATTTTTCTACTTGTTGAAACCTGCCCTAAACTGGAAGTAATCCAGCTTCCTAACTCATATAAAAAGACTGTTTCAAGAGCTATAGAAATGTTTTTGGAGATGCAAAAAGTCCAGTTACTCGAAGGAGACGTATGGGGACACAGGAAAGATATTAACGAGTACTATACTTTCCCTCCTTCAATAATGATGAAAATAAGAAGTCTGAAGTCTGAAGGCCTTCCCGGTGAAAAAATTACGGAAAAAGTAGCAAGGGAGCATAAGCTTAACCCGAAAATGATCCATTACATTTTAAGCAGAAAGCAGTTTGAGTCAGATTAAGTTTTAATGAAAAGCTTCTCATGTAGAAGCGCCAAGAGATTTGTAAATGTCTTAGGATCCGTCACAAAATAATTTAGGCATTTTATTTATAAAGTTCAATTCCAATTGGTGATATCGATTTTGAAAATCAATGCATTCAATCGAAACAATAAATAAGTTATTCTGTGACAACTCCTTAAATAAGGATGTGCAGTGCCAAGAGATTTGTAAATGTCTTAAATAAGGATGCCTTAAAGGCATCCTGTTTAAACTCTATTCCTCACGGCTTTACTTCTTCACTTTTAATTTTACTTTTTAAATTGCTTCAGACAAGTTCCTTGTTGAAATACTTATCATAGGAACTCATATCAAAGTGCCCGTGTCCGCTCAGGTTAAAGAGAATCGTCTTTCCTTCGCCGGTCTGATTGCACTTGAGGGCTTCATCGATTGCACAGCGAATCGCATGGGCAGACTCAGGAGCAGAGACTATGCCTTCAGTCCTGGCAAACTGCACAGCTGCATCAAATACCGGATACTGGTCATATGAAACAGCTTCGATAAGCCCTTCAGCGCAGAGTTTACTGATAATTGGGGAGTCCCCATGGTAGCGAAGCCCGCCCGCGTGGATGGCAGGAGGCACATGCTTATGGCCCAGGGTATACATTTTTAGAAGAGGGGTCATTTCAGCTGTATCTCCGAAGTCGTACCTGTATTCCCCTTCTGTCAGAGTCGGACAGGCCGAGGGTTCTACTGCGATCACTCTTGCATTGTTTTTCCCTTCAATCCTGTCTTTAATGAACTCAAGGGCTATTCCTCCAAGGTTGCTTCCTCCTCCACAGCAGCCTATAACTATGTCAGGGTAGGTTTCAACCTGTTCAAGCTGCTTTTTGCTTTCTGCCCCGATTACTGTCTGATGGAGCACAACATGGTTGAGCACACTTCCGAGAGAGTATTTCGTGTTATCGTGAGCGACTGCATCTTCCACAGCTTCACTGATTGCTATTCCCAGGCTTCCGGGAGTATCTGGCTGCTCCTTGAGAATTTTTCTTCCGAATTCCGTATCCTGGCTGGGCGAGGGCACAACATTTCCTCCCCAGATTGTCATAAGAGATTTCCTGTAAGGTTTCTGGTAATAGCTGGAACGAACCATATAGACTTTACACTCAATATCGAAGTAGTTACAGGCAAGAGAGAGTGCACTTCCCCACTGTCCTGCTCCGGTTTCGGTTGTGATTCTCTCGGTTCCTTCTTTCATATTATAGTAGGTCTGGGCAATGGAAGTATTTGTCTTATGGCTGCCTGCCGGGCTTACACCTTCATATTTGTAGTAGATCTTTGCAGGCGTTTTGAGAAGTTTTTCAAGCCTGTGTGCCCTGTAGAGAGGGCTGGGCCTCCAGAGCCTGTATATCTCGAGTATCTCGTCAGGGATATCGATGTACCTCTCATCACTCATTTCCTGTTTTATGAGGGCTTTTGGGAAAATAGGCTCAAGGGCTTCAGGACTTATAGGTTCCCAGGTCCTGGGATCAAGAGGAGGATCAATAGGAGAAGATAAGTCTGAAAGGACGTTATACCACTGCTTCGGCATTTCATTTTCGTCTAAGATGATCTTGGTCTGTTCCATGGATTTTCTCCTTAATGTCGTTTATGCACAAAATCGTACCTCGACGTATTTAAGTGTTACTTACTTTGCAGTTCCGGCCTTCGCATCTCATTTATGTACTTTAGGAAGAGAAAACTTTTCGAAGGAAGACCCTATGGAAAAAAGAGGAACTACTGAAAAAGGAAACACTGGAAAAGAGGACACAGGGAAAGAGGACACAGGGAAAGAGGACACTGGAAAAGAGGACACAGGGAAAGAATAAAAAAATCAGAAGCGAGTTTTCGCTTCTGAAAAATAACCATTGAGATATCTTACAGGAAATTCTATCGATTTTTTATTATTTTTACTGCAACTTTTCTGCGAGTTCCACAGCAAGCTTTGCTACTTCAACAGCATTTGTACCAAGCAGGCGTATCATGGGTTCTTTTCCTGCATCTCCTTTATCATAGATTACTTTCGGCACACTTCCGTATTTTTTGATAGCCTCGGCTGTACCCCAGTCCATGGTACTGGCATTTTCGGGTTCTTCAGCCCTGTCAAAAGAAGATATGCTGAGTCCTGTCTCCCTACACGCAGAAAGGCTTCTTTCCGAATATTTTACGTTAATCGCTGCCCTTATCTCAGGATCATAGCGAAGGGCAGAGAGGATAATTCTTGCTACATGCCTGCTGGCTCCAAAATCCACACAACCTACCGAAACTGCCCTTCCCCTGTGCCTCATAATTCTACCTTCCACTGCCGCAACGTCCTCAAAACCTCCTGCACCGGGAATTGCCATTCCTATGTTACAGCCCACTTCAGGGATAAGTTTTGAAAAATCCAGATTTTCCTCAAGAATCGATACAGCTTCTTTTAAGTTCCTTAAGGCCAGGTAGCGTTCTTTTTCTTCAAGGGTTGCTCCCAATGGATTCACAGGATTCACTCCCCTGCCTGCAGGCCGGCTCTTCAGGATTGCCTGCACCACAAAATTCTTTGATTCTCTTGCGGCTGCTTCCAGGCTTTTCTCGCAGGCAAGAAAAGCAGTCATTGCCGCAGAATAGGTACAGCCCGAACCATGGGTCCCTCCTTTGACAAAAGTTCCCGGGATGCGGGTGAAGGTATCAGAACCGGTTTCATACAGCAGGTCAGTGGCATCAAGGTGTCCTCCTGTAACAACGACAGCTTCAACACCGAGATCCGCTATTTTCCTGGCTGCAATTTTTGCATCCTCAGGAGTTTTGACAGGAACACCGGCAATTGTACTTGCTTCCGAAGCATTGGGAGTCGTAACTTTGCAGAAGGGTAGCAGTTCCTCGATAAGAACGGAAAGAGCTTCTTTTCGGAGCAGATCCCCTCCGGCTTCGGCTGCCATTACAGGGTCCAGTACAAGGGAAAGTTCATGCTTCCTGACCTCTTTTGCAACTTCTCTTACGATTTCTGACGAGGCAAGCATTCCGGTTTTTGCCCATTTAACATCCATGTCCGCACATACAGCATCTATCTGGCTGGCAACAGCTGCAGGAGGAAGATCAAAGACTTCCAGAACGCCTGTAGTATTCTGGGCAGTAACCGAAGTAATGGCGCAGGTCCCATGCACTCCAAGGGCAGCAAAAGTCTTCAAATCCGCAGCAATCCCGGCTCCTCCCCCGGAGTCCGAACCTGCAATAGTCATAACAATCGGGTTTTTTGTCGTCAAGGGCTCTTCTGTCATATATTCATCTCTTTTATTCGTTTCGTTTTCCTATTTTTTCCGGGGCTTTTTTTCTACCCATCAGGTAAATTAATTTAATAATGTGCCTTCTAAGAATGTTTTACAATGTTTCAAAGAAATATTTGCAAAGAATTTATTCAGTTTTTCTGGAGAAACGATTTGTAGAAAGATTTTATGAGCATTCCTGAGATGGAAGTGTTTGAGTGATATTGTATTTTTCCCCTGGAAGGAAGCTCTTGAAGGTAATTTCTGATTGATATTCAGGATATTATTTAAATAAAAAATTAAAAAATAGTATATTGCTTCGATACATTTATATATTGTATTTGCGACTTTGATGCAAACAACCAAACATTTAAGCGCGGCGATCAGTTTAAATCTGGATTAACTATTTATATTGATATAGATAATGACTTGATTTATAATGTTTTAAGGGGATTGTAAGGATGGCAAACCGACCTCTGGATATTTTGAACAACGCACTGGACACACCTGTAATCGTTAGATTGAAAGGCGCACGCGAGTTTAGAGGCGAGCTGAAAGGATACGATATTCACATGAACCTCGTGCTTGACAATGCTGAAGAATTAAGAGAAGGAGAAGTTGTAAGTAAGTTCAGCAGTGTCGTTATTCGCGGTGACAACGTGGTATACGTATCTCCGTAATCTATATCAAGCACTTCATCTATTATCGTTAAACCTCGGTGAGCAACAGGACTTATTGTGACTGGCCGCAGAGAGTAAATTCAGAAAAACAAAATCGCTTCAAATTATCGAATATTGCTCTAATACAATTGATTCTTATCAGGAGATTTAGGAATGAGTAAAGGTACGGCATCAATGGGAAAAAGGCAGAAGCGCACGCACGCCAAATGCAGGCGATGCGGTAGTGTTTCTTTAAACGTGCATACAAAACAGTGTACTTCATGCGGCTTTGGAAAGACATCGCGCATGAGAACTTACAAGTGGCAGGCAAAGTGCAAGTATTAAACCTGTCTGTTCCACTTTCTCTATTTTTTACCTGCACCGGAGGTCAAAATTGAAAGAAGAATGCGGTGTAGCAGGCATAATTCTTCCAGGCGACAGGCCTCAATCCAATACTGTCGCATTCAAGCTTTATTACGCTCTTTATGCTCTTCAGCACAGGGGACAGGAATCTACTGGCATAATGGTATATGACGGCATGTCCGCAAAGTCCATCAAAGGTATGGGACTTGTGCCTGACGTATACAATAAGGATTCTCTGGGGCGCCTGATCGGAAATGTAGGAGTAGGGCATGTTCGCTACTCAACTACCGGAGGATCAAAGATAGAAAACTGCCAGCCCTTTATCCTGAATTTCAAGGGAGGGACAGTTGCAATTGCTCATAACGGGAACCTGGTTAATGCCAAAGTACTCAAGGATGAGCTAGAATGCGAAGGTCGAATTTTTATCAGTGATTCCGATACTGAGGTCATTGGTCACCTTCTTGTAAAAGAGCTGATAAAATACGAACCTATAGAATCAATCAGGAATGTGATGCGCAAGCTTGTTGGCTCTTATTCCCTGGTTATCCACGTCGACGGAATTCTATATGCTGTCAGAGATCCTTTTGGTTTCAAGCCGCTCTGTTTCGGGGAAGTCGATGGCGGATATGCAGTTGTTTCAGAAAGTGTGGCCCTTGACACCCTGAATGGCACTCTTATCAGAGACGTCAGGCCAGGCGAGGTAATAGTCTTCGACAGCAAAGGCTTCGAGAGTCACCAGGTAGGAAGTGAGCTGCATCCTGCACATTGTGTTTTTGAATTCATTTACTTTGCAAGGCCCGATTCTGTCATTGACGGAAAACTGGTCTATAAAGTGCGGGAAAATATAGGAAGGGAACTCTCCAGGGAACACCAGGTCGAGGCTGATGTCGTTTCCCCCGTTCCTGACTCCGGAATCACCTCAGCAATCGGCTATGCCCGGGAATCAGGCACCAAATATCTCGAAGGCCTGATGAAGAACCGTTATATAGGACGCACCTTTATTCTTCCTGGTCAGGAGATGCGTGAAACCGCAGTCAGGCTCAAGATGAACGCCATCCAGGATAACGTCAAAGGCAAACGTGTAGTCCTGGTTGATGACAGCATTGTCCGGGGCACAACTTCCAGGCGGATTATAGATATGGTTCGGAGGGCAGGCGCTTCAGAAATTCACGCAAGAGTCGGAAGTCCTGCAATTATCGCTCCCTGCTACCTGGGGATCGATATGGCTACCCGGCAGGAACTTATCGCCTCATACAAGACCGTAAAAGAAGTCGAAAGCTTGATTAATGCTGATTCCCTCGGATATCTCAGTATTGACGGGCTTATGCGGGCTTTAGAGTGCGATAAAAACGACATGTGCGTAGGCTGTCTTACCGGCGAGTATCCTGTAGAAATCCCGGGAGAAAACTGCAGAAAGAAGCAGACCCGTCTGGATGATTTTAATAACCCGAAAAGTTTCTGAATGGTGCCTTTTCAGGCAATCGTGTTTTTTTCAGGTAATCTGAAGGGACTTTCTTCTTTAATTTTTGTTCTTTGTTCTTTTGTTTTTATTCTTTGGGATTGTTTTTCGATTTTATGCCCAGTTAAGTCTTTAAAAAGTATTTAAAACAGCAAGTTCTACTGTTTTATATCTCTGTCCGTCCATTTTGGCAAAAAAGATTTCCTGTCAGATTCCAGGTTCCAGATTCCAGGTTCCAGTTCTCCCTGCGAAATAGGCAGGGCCTCGCTTGCTCCCAGCAACACTGCCCTGGGGGTGAACGTCAGCATTTTATCTATACGGTCATGTCTGTACCCTGCATCTGTCGGCACAAGCTTCTTTAAGATATCAGGGATATCTTCCTTTAATCCGCTTTCATTTTCAGCTATTATAATGCCTGCTGTAGTATGCCTAGTACCATGAAAACTTAATTGTGGATCATCAATTTAAGGTCAAAACCATATCAGCTGATGGAAGCTACCAAATAATATGTTCGATAATTAGGTTTTTACGATACTAGTGCTGATGATGCATATCCCTCAGATACCCCACTTTTCATTATTTTTTGCTAAACTTCTGAAGTGACATCTATCAAGTCGATACGTTTGGTAGATATAAAAACGATTGTTTTTTATATATAGAGTCTTTTACATTTAGGAATGTCAATCAAAAATCCCCAAACTCGGGATGAGAATGACAGGATAGAATAGCTGGATACAGGTAAAGATCGGATCGATACTATCCAATTCTCTACCTGAGTCCAGTCGTCGTTTTTCTTACCTGTTTGGGGTGAATTCAGATTTCCGCTGTTTTTCCTGTTTGATGGGTTGATGTTTTTTGTTTTCATGCCTAGTTCTGATTTCGTCAGTTGGTGTCACAAAGTATATTTTGGTGTACTAGGGTTTTTGGATTTTTTTTACAGGTAAGCAGTATTTTGTAATGTTTAAGCTGTGGATTTTGGAGGTTTTTATTGCTTAAACTTATTTTAAGTTTCTGATGGCACAATTCTTAATACGGAATTTCTTAGAGAAATTCGAGATTTCTAAATCACTCTCTTTCCATTTTTGAAACTAGTGTTTCCTGTGTTGAAAGGATCCCAAAAAGTCTCAGGATCTTTGTTTTTGAGGACGGGGCAGCTTTGCGTTCTCTTAACAGGAACCCGTGCAGAACTGGTTCCAGAGGTTTTTGCGGAACTATTTCCTTCACTCTTGCTCACCTTTTGAGTGTAAATGTGCTGATTCCCTTCTTACCGGCATACGGTAACTTATTACCTACTACGTATATTTAATTATTTCCCTTGCGACCGGATATCAAACTCCACACTCAAGCGGCTTGCTCAAACTTCCTACCTTAAGTAGACTGTTAACGTAAAGCCTTGCCCATAGAAATGTCACGCTTGCCCCTTGGTATTCCTGAAGCAATTCCCCACTATGCTCCTGCCTGGCCCATATCCAGGCTGAAGGCAAAGAGAGCTGCAAAAAGAGGTGTCAACAACGATAGTCCTCAACAGATTTGCTGTAAGGGCACTCAAGCCTTTTGCGACTCCCTGGGAAGAAGGAAGTTGAGAGCATCCCAAGAGAAAAACTGCCGGGAAAACGATACAGATTACGTACACGTCACTGGTGTTGAACACTTTCAAATTGTAAGTCTCAAGTTATCAATATCCGTTTTAATCCTGTTCCCACCGAATTAAGTTCTTTTAAGGTTTCGTTCAGGGAGAGAAGAAATTTATCTCTGAGCCTTTCAGCCAACTGTTCCGGGCCAATACTTCTGAAATAGGCAGGAGTTCCTCCTTTTGCTTCCACGTACCCCTTTTTTACCATTCTATCCAGTACGGAATAAATCTTTGGTCTCGGGACATTTGTAAATTCATGGATTTCCCTTGCTGTCGCTTCATTCAAGCTGAGGAGCCCAACGTAAATTTTTGCCTCGTTCTTCGTGAACCCCAGATTCTTGAGTCTGCCTATGATTTCTGTGTCCATTGCAGGCCTCCGGCACCATTAAATCTTTTTCAGATTCTTCTCTTTAGACGGTCTCGTCAAGCTTTTTCAGCAAGTTGACCATTGTTTGCAGGCTTTCCTGATATGTGGCAATGTCTTCTTCCCCCAGCTTATTGAGAATCTCTGAGATGCTTTTTTCCAGTTCCTCCATGAACCATTTTCTGTACTCCATACCTTTTTCAGTAAGGGAAATCAGGGTTTTTCTGCGGTCTTCGGGATCTCCTCTCCTGCAGACAAGCTCCTCTTTTTCCAGGGCATCTATCATGCTTGTCAGGCTTCCCTTTTGAAGATCAAGACATTTGCCCAGGATTGTAGGCATAATATTGTCTGAAGCTCCAATGATCATGATGGCCCTATTCTGATTTTTGTTCAGGTTGTATGGACTGCTTCTTATTTGGTGAAAACCTTTGGCAAAATTTTTGTGGAAGAGATGAACCATTTCGAACTGGAGTTTTACCGTATCTCTTATTTTTTCTTCTTTCATTGATTATCACAGTGAAATGCTTTTGATCTTATTTCGGATTCGGACCGCAAGATTAAGATCTGTTCACGATGTGGCGTGATCGAGTTCAATTCTTTCGAACTCATGTTGATTATGTTCTTATCGTCCGGATCCGTATTGTATTATCTTATAGTTTGTTTACTTATTGTTTGATTTCTAACAAAAAGATAGGGATTATATTTATATCTTATGATTTGAAGACTGATTGAGAATTCAGCAAGTAGTTCCAGTCCTTTCTACATGGTCGCATCCATCCGATGCACCTGCACCCACGAAAAAAATAATCACTCAACCTATTACTTTACCCATATTAAGTCCCTACCAGAAAACAAGAAAACAAGAAAACAAGAAGTAAAACCCAAACTCCAAAAAAAACAAGGAAAAAGTGGGTTTATGGCAGAAGACCATTCCTGTGGGAATAAAAGTTCACAAAATCTGTTCCTGAACTATGTATCGAGGAATCTTTTTTGAGATCATGCATCTTGATAATTAAGATTTAGTGTACTTTTGTATAGGAACAAAGTTTTGGAATTTGTTACTTAAGGGGATTTTGGGGAACTATCTCTCTTCATCTCTAAAAGTTTCCAGAGCTTATCACATTCGTTCGCTGTCAACCCTATATTGTTTACCAGATAATCCTCTGTTTTTTCGTTTTTTATCGTATCTTTTAAGAGATTACTCACTGTATCTCTGTGATGTCCGGTTATCCTTTCAATACTCCTTACTCCATTTTTTTCAAGAAAGAGCCGATATATCAGTCTTATCTCATCTTTAGATAGATGTTTGCGATAAACAGATGTACCGATAGTATCCATGAAGAATTTGCCGCAGTGTTTGCAGTAATATCTCTGATGTCCGGTCTTATACTTCCCGCGTTTTATAACGGCTTTTCCTTCCGCCTTGAGATAATAAACACATTCCGGATTTGGACACACAACTTCATCTGTTTTTTCTGACTTCATAATACCCTCCCGAATTCCCAATTAACTATTTTATATTTTTCTTCAAAAATGAAGACTCTCCATGCGGTTTTCCAGGCATTATTTTCTTTTGTTTACGAGATGTCTTTTAAAAATTTTTTACTAACTATTTTCATTCAAAATCCAAATAACAATACTAATTTTGCAAGCGGGTGTCTAAGTTACATATCCAGATCCCAATATATAATATATTCGATATTAATCTGTTTATATATAATTGATTTGTTTAACAGTAGAGTCAGATCAAAAACATCAATTTAATTTTTTAGACATATCAAATTTGAAACTATTTTGCCAAGATACTTTTATATTAAATTCTAACTCGGTTACTCGATTAAATTCTAACTCGATTACTCAAAGTCAGGAAAGAGGCAGAAAAACATTCAAAATCTATGGATGGATAGAAATACGAAAAAAATTAAAAAAAGCAGATGTAAATGGAGAAAAGACAGGCTTGATTTTACCTTATTCCACCATCCATTCTCGTATCTTATCCTGTTTACTCCACAATTTCTTCATTTCCAGCTTTCCAGGCTGGCTGATCTATGACAAAGAGGAGAAGGGAAGAATTTCTCGTATTTTCTACATACTGAATTTCGTTTGCAGAAACAGTACAAGTTTTCCTTTATGAAGGGGGACGGGCACGTCGTCAATGTAAATCGTCCCGATACCTTCAAGGACGTGATGAGCTTCGGGGTTTGAAAGCCTGTGTGGTAGGTTCTTTTCCCCGGGATTCAAGACAACATATACAATGCTGTAATTGACTCCAGGCTCAGTTTTCATTTTTGCCTCGGGGCTCCTTCCCTGACCTGATTTTCCTGCTGGGAGCAGCCTGAAATGCTCAGGATTAAAGAAATTACCAAGACAAGCTGAATCAAATCTTTGAGATTCTCATATTCCAACCTGAATTCTTATGATTTTTGATACGTTTAAGAGAAAGCCATGACAGGAGTTTGAGCAAAGGTTCATTTTTGAACTCTAGTTCCCCGAACCTGCCAGAAAAACGATTTGTATATAAGAATCAAAGACTCTGAACTTTGAGGACTTCATTATAATTCAGTTATTATAATTCGGATGTGCTCAAAAAGCATATACTTTGGAAACAGGAATTCTGAAAAACGATACCGAATGAAATGGTACAGGTAGAACCTGCATGTTATAATGTAAAATAAGTGTTATAATAAAACCCCGTTAAAAGGGAAAATGCCTGAAGAAATTATTCTCGCACAGGAATCTGCAGAGATCTTCTATTTTCAACACTTTTCTCCTTTTTCCCCCGCCTTTATCATACACCTCAAATACATCTGCGCCCACACAAAAGTGATTATCGAACCAATCACCGTACCCGCAACAAGCCCCCACCAGACCCCTAAAAGCCCCCAGCCAAATTCGTAGGCAAAGAGCACAGCAAAGAGGGGAGTCATAACCAGGCTTCTCAAAAAAGTAGCAATAAGAGCGCTTGTACCTTTTCCTGCGCCCTGGAAGAGAGAGGCAGAGAGCATTCCAAAGGCAACAGCCGGATAGAAGACAGTCATAATTTTCAGGAGCCTTGTCAGTTCCGGAGCGATACGGGCGGCAGTTTCTGCTTGGGTGAAAACGGCTGCAATTTCGGGGGCAAATAAGTATACAGCGATGCCTATAAAGGCTTCGACAAGAAAACCTATTTCTGTTGCGTAAATAAGGGCATTCTGTGCTTTTTTAAAGTTTCGTTCTCCGAAGGCAGCCCCGCTAATCGAGACTAAGGAGATTGAAATTCCTATTAAGGGAGTGACTGCGATGCTTGCAACTCTCCAGCCGGTGGCATAGATTGCAACCCCGTCGGTGTTGCTGACATCGACAATGATAAGGTTCATGAGGAGAGCGGTCATCGCCAGGGCGATCTGTTCAATTGATGACGGTATTCCGACTCTGAAGATATCACTGACAATTGCTTTGTCAAATTTGAAAGAACGAAACCTGATAGACACGTAGGTGTCTTTCTTGATAAACAGCCAGTAAAACATCAGCAGTCCCGAAATGGCAAAAGAGATCACCGTTGCCAGAGCCGCTCCTGCAACCCCTAATCCCAGAGCATATATCAAAATAGGGTCAAGCACTACATTCAGGCCGGAGCCCAGGATCATGGATTGCATAGCTCTTTTTGAGTCCCCTTCACTTCTCAGGATAGAGTTTGCAACGTTTCCAAAGAAAAAAACAAAGCTGCCTGCAAAGATAACCCGGGCATATGAGACTCCTAACTCTGTCGTATTCCCGGCCCCGCTGTACATAAAAAGATCTCTTACAAAGACAAGTCCGAGAACTGTAAGGGCAACTGTTAGGATAAGCATAATCACAAGGGTGTGCACTGCAACGTTATCCACGCCTGCCTTATCCCTGGCCCCTATCCGCCTGGAAATCGCAGCGCCTCCCCCAACCCCAAGTCCGCTTGTAAGTGCCATCTGAATAAGGAAAAAGGGAAAAGCAAATCCCACAGCAGCAAGAGCATCCGCACCAAGCCCTGCAACCCAGAAAGTGTCAGTCAGGCTGTAAATTGTCTGCATGGACATAGCAACTATGAGAGGAATAGAGAGTTTGACCACAGCTTTTTTCGGGTCCCCGAGGAGGATATCAACTCCTTTTGTTGCTTTCCGAGAAGCTAGAAATTCTGTGTTTTCTGCTTCCGAATCCACATTGTAACCTGCTACTTCTCTGTTTAACTCTGCATCTTTTCTGCTCATTTTTCCCGTCGTTTTTAAGCCCTAAGATATTTTATCCTATTCTTTTTAGGCAGCGTACCAAAAGTTCTGTAAAAATATAGTTCTGCAAAATATGATTGACTCTGTGTCCTCTTCTCTTTCTCACAAAAAACAGAATGCAAAGTCAATGGTTAATTTATTCTCACTAAGTCAATGGTTAATTTATTCTCACTTATACAAGATTATCTTGTCGATCAGGAAGATGAAATTCGCCAGTTAATTACCTGGTTTTTAAACCTTGAAATGGAAGAAGAAACCCTTCTTCAATCTGGTGCAGAACGTTATGAGAAAACTGATTCTCGTAAAGCGAGTAGAAACGGCTACAAACCGGACTCTCTAAATCAAATATGGAGAATTCGAATTATTAAAGCCTCAATTCATGGATTTCCCTTTGAAAGGAAGCGGGTCGTGTCCGTAAGTTATTGATCGATTCCGAAAAAACGAGTACACTCTCCGTATTTGAGGAAAATGTAGAGAGATTTTGTGCTTATGGTTTTCAATAACTTACATCCACTACCAAATATTTGTTGTAAATTATATTATTTTCCTGAATTCATATAGTATATTAAGATAACAAATGAATACAGAGTTCCAGATGTCTTAGACTTTGCATTCTATTACCCTTATTGGCAAAACTACGAAAGGAATGCAATCCGCGTATAGCCTCCTCTGTGATGCGAAGACAGTATAGTTATGGAGCCATCTTATAAGTACAGAATCATTCGGGAAGACAATCTGCCCACCAAAGAATACAGCATTAGGAAACTTCTTTAAAATCTCTGGTGCCAGCTTTGTAACCTCGTCAACGACGTCGGTACCGATTGAAGTAAAACTTTCGCCATAGTAACCATATGATGAAATTAATTTTACATACTTGTCTGCATCCTTACTTATCTGGTCCTGGAGTCCTTTAATTTCTTCTGCCCCTTTGAACACTCCAGCATCGATTACACCAATTTGCACAAATACAAAATTCTTGTAGATTCCACCAAATAATTTGAATATACTGGACAGTGCATGGATTCCTAAACCATTAAAACCGTTTACAAGGAGTACAGCAGTCTTATCCTGCATGTTAACCTTATTAGGTGTATCATTTTTAATTATATCCATATATTCCGGAGAATTGATTATCCTTGCATTCAGCTCTTTTATAAGTTCTGAGGCAGAGTCATAATGGCGTCTTATGAGAATAACGACTCCGGCAAAGGCTGCGATAATAAGTAATGTCACCCACCCTCCTTCACCGAACTTAACCGCTATAACTGACATTAATATCAAAACTGTCAGAACCAGTCCGACACCATTAATAATGAATTTCTTCTTCCAGTCTTTGACCTTAGTTTTAGATTTCCACCAATGGCGGACCATTCCTGCCTGGGATAGAATAAATGTTATGAAAACTGCTATGCTATAAAGTACTACAAGGAGTCTGACCGATCCCTGGGTAAGGAAGACCACAATTAACGCTGAAATACCCATTATTAATATACCATTTTGTGTTACAAATCTATCACTCAGCGTTGCAAACCTGGTTGGAACCCATCGGTCCAGTGCCATATTTGCCAGGACTCGTGGGCCATCTAAAAATCCGGTCTGTGCCGCTACAAACAATAGTCCTGCTTCTGAAATGAGAGTTGCTATTACAAAATAGTGACCTAAAGGCCCCCAGGACTTTGTAATATTCTCAAATAGGGTGGCATTCAGAGTTTTTCCAGGTTCATGGGCGACATTGTAAAGTATATACGCAATCATCAGCCCTGCTGCCATGAATGCCAGCGAAATCGCCATGAGATGCATGGTCCTCTTTGCCGTCTTCACTTTAGGTTCTCTCATTGCTGGTACTGCATTACTTACGGCCTCAATTCCTGTGTATGTTCCTGCACCCATGCTATATGAATGTAGGATAATGAAAAGCAGCCCTGTAAGCCCTGCTCCATATGTTACACTGTGGACGTCGGCAACTGTATTATTCATCACTGTTGGTACGTTAGTTAGATGCGTATAAAACGCATATATTATTAAGATAACATGGGCAATTATAAATAATGCGAATATCGGTACTAAAGATACCACTGATTCTTTAATTCCTCTCAAATTTAATAATATAAGTATCATAATCACAAAAAACGCAAACCCTAATTTGAATATGTGCCAACTTATCGGTAGAAAGCTTAATACGGCATCTACACCACTTGCTATCGAAATGGCAATTGTAAGTACATAATCTATCAGGAGTGCACAACCGGAAAGCATCCCAAGAGATGGGGATAGCAATTTGCTTGCAACTAAATATCCACCACCGCCTGTAGGAAATAGTTCAATTATTTGCGAATAGCTCGTACTAATTACAAAGATTGTCAATATAATGCTTATTGCTACAAATATGGCAAGATAAATATGTCCTCCCAATGCCAAGTATGCTTCCTCAGGACCATATGATGCAGAAGACATTGCGTCAGATCCCAGGCCAACCCATGCAAAAAGTGATATCAGCGTAAGTTTATGAAAAATTTCCGAATCTAATGGGTTACGGGGTTCTCCTATAATTAAAGTCTTTAATTTCTTAATATACATTCCAATATCTTGCATTCTTATTTCAACCTTCGTTTTATTTTTTAATCATTATTCTGGATTTTTCATATAGTATGTATAGAGCAGGACTTACGCATTTGAAGCGAAAAATCAAGCCCTATAGATGTGTGGCTTAAACTTCTTATTTGTACAGTTAGATGTTTAAAGCCATTGATCTCTCCGTTCAACTTCGTAAGTCCTAAACTTGCTGCCGTTTCAACGCTATAAACCTGCCAATTTGTGTTAGTGACAAAGCTGATAACAGCATTGATTGAAGTGTACAGATCAAAAGCTCTGAAGTTTTGTGAATAGAAAGGAAGAAAACCTTGAAGAAAAAGAAGTATTAAAAGAAGTATAAAACCTATACCGTTGAAGATAAGCATATTCCGGGAATAACCCCACCGTCCCTCTTCTCTATCAGGACTTGTCTCTGTTAACCTGTAAATTGTCTGTTCTATACTACCCGGGATTCCTCGGGACATATCTGCAAAAACACGGACAAAGAAACTGCTAAAAGGCAATGCCACTCCGATAACAATTACCAAAAAGAGGATGAACATTACAGTATCAGAGGGTATATTCGGTGTTGTCATTACAGTCAAGTACCAGAATTTTTTGCTAATCTTAACACAGAGGTGAACTACGGAAAACAAAGACAGGGGAAAATTATTCTCTTATTTTACTTTCTCTCATGTTTTCGCTGGTATAGAGCCTCGAATTAGCTAAGTGTATACTTAGTTCAAGACTATAATTTACGACTACACAGGTAAACGGAAAGCGTATGGCGACTTGATTATAAATATTTTGTCCTTCGAAAAATTCCACTTTCCTCAGAAGTTCACAAGAATGTCGTCCATTTTTCAACACGACAGCAATTTAAAAACGCATCTCACTTTAAACGAATAATGTTGAGCAAAGTTCGTATATCATTACATGGCATGGTTGATATTTTCATGATTTGTAACGAATGCTGCGTTTTCATGCATTAAAGCTGGTTCTTCATGCAACCATTGATAGGTGAGTGTCTCAATGCCACTGGCCCACCTGTCAGTACATTCGATAATCACATTGATCTTTATTTCGGCTGCACTGAGCCAACCTGCATCTTTTGGCGTGTAATGGAATTCTATCTTGTCCAGAATCTGTTTTGCTATATGTTTGCTGTTCCATTCCTGACATATTCATAATCCTATTTTTCTGGGCGTCCAGGCTTCATGGGAATGGTCATTCCCTTATCTTTAAGGCGTTGTTTTGGTTTCTCGTCAAGACAGATGAAAGGTTTTTTAGGTCGTAATATTCTGGCAATGTATCGAAAGTTCTGTAAATTATTATTGACTCTGTATCCTTTTCTTTCACCACAAAAAACAGGATGCAGAGTCAATGGTTAATATCATCTCATTTATAAAAGATAATCTTGTCGATCAGGAAGATGGCCTTCCTCAGTTACTTGGTTTTTAAATCTTGTAATGGAAGAAGAAGCTCTTCTTCAATTTGGTGCAAAATGTTATGAGAGAACTAATTCTCGTAAAGCGAGTAGAAACGGCTACAAACCCCGAACTCTCCGAACCAAATATGGGAGATCTTGAATTATTAAAGCCTCAATTCTATGAGTTTCCCTTTGAAACTAAAGTGTTTGAGAAGTACTAGAGTTGAAAAAGCCATTTCAACTGCTGTAGCTGAATCTTATCTTCAAGGTGTCTACACCCGAAGGGTGGAAAAGATCATAACTGCTTTAGGAGTAGGTGAAATCTCAGCCTCTTCTGTTTCGAGAATTACTAAAGAACTGGATAAAAAGGTTGAAGAATTTATCTCAAAACGAATAGGGCACACTGCCTCAATATTGATTTTCATGTATATCGGGTCAAGATCTTTATATACGAAAAAGTAATTCTCAGAATCATCACTATTATTAATAAGATACTTGCTGTTAGGTTAATAGAACAAAAACTGAAAATTAGAAAAATAGAGATGGAAGCTATAAGAAAACTGCAAATTTGGAGTAAAAAATTCAGTAAAATTCCATTTCCTTTTCACCCTTTTCGGGCAGAAAAAAATCAGGATTCGTCGTCGCGTGGATTAAATAAATGGAACTTTTCATCTCAAATCTTGTTTTTGCCCAATAATTCCTGGAACAAATAAGGTGATAGATTATGTTTTACAAATCCGATTTAAGGGGAATAGTAAACTCTATGGGTCTTGTCTTTGGAGATATCGGAACAAGTCCCATTTATACCCTGACAGTTATATTTCTTCTCACAAAACCTACAGAAGCTCACGTAATAGGAGTTTTATCTTTAATCGTCTGGACACTTATTATACTTGTAACTCTGGAATATGCCTGGCTTGCTATGAGCCTGGGTAAAAAAGGGGAAGGAGGAACAATTGTCTTAAAAGAGCTACTTATCCCACTTCTCAAATCGGGTAGAAATGTAGCTATGGTCACATTATTAGCCTATATCGGGACATCTTTTCTTATGGGAGATGGAGTAATTACGCCTGCCATAAGCATCTTGAGCGCTGTCGAAGGGTTGAGAATCATTCCTGAGTTCAAAAATATAGGACAAGGCATTATTATTCTTATTGCCGGTGCAATTGCAATAGCCCTTTTTTCGATTCAGAGCAAAGGAATAGAAAGAATCACATGGGTATTCGGGCCCATAATGGTTTTATGGTTTACAGCCATCGCATTTTCAGGTATTGTCTCGATTTTTTATACACCAGGTGTGCTTAAAGCAATTAACCCTTATTACGCTATCAGGTTTCTTCTTGATAATGGGATTATGGGATTTTTCATATTATCCGAAGTCATTCTGTGTGCCACAGGAGGAGAGGCGTTATATGCAGATATGGGACACCTGGGAAGAGAGCCCATTTTGAAAGCCTGGAGACTTGTATTCGTAGCACTGGTTTTAAATTATCTCGGACAGGGAGCATTTCTTATCCGAAACCCAAATTCCACAAATATATTGTTTGAGATGATAAATCAGCAGGCACATCTACTATATATTCCATTTCTTATTCTGAGCATTATAGCTACAATTATAGCTTCTCAGGCTATGATAAGCGGCATGTTCTCAATAGTATATCAGGGAATAACGACCCGAATAATGCCGATGTTAAAGATCGATTATACCTCCGGCATACTAAAATCACAGATATATATAAGTACAATAAATTGGATGCTTTTAATCTCTGTATTATTTATGATGCTTGTGTTTAAAGAATCGAGTAGCCTTGCAGCTGCATATGGATTGGCGGTCACAGGAACCATGTCGATTACGGGCATGATGATGACTTCGATATTTTATCATAGAAAATTGATATCGAAGGCTGTAATTTCGCTGTTCATAACATTTGTTGACCTGGTATTCCTACTCTCAAATACTTATAAAATACCTCATGGAGGTTACTGGTCCGTTATCATAGCAGCTTTTATCTTTGCTCTTATTGTTATATATACTTCCGGACAAAAGAGGCTTTATGAACTGATGAAACCCACGAAATTCAAGAATTTCCTTGAAAAATATAACCGTGTGTATACTACTGAAAATAAAATCAGTGGAACTGCCCTTTTCTTTTCACGAGATATAGATAAAATTCCTCAATACATTTCCCATATAATGTTTAAGAACACTATTATTTATGAAAATAATATTTTTATTTCAATTACCAAGTCTGACAGTCCATTTGGAGTAGAAAGTTCTTTCACAAAAGAGCTGGCAAAAGGATTGAGAATCTTTGAAATAAAGATGGGATACATGGAAATTGTTGATGTCGAGCAGCTCCTGAAAGACAAAGGCATTCACGAAAAAACAATCTTTTACGGAATAGAAGATATATTTACTAATAATTTAATATGGAAAGTCTTTTCCGTAATAAAGAAACTATCCCCTTCTTTTGTCCAGTTCTACAGGCTTCCTACTGATGAGCTTCATGGGGTTATGACGAGATTTGAAATGTGAAAGTAAGAAGACAGCTTCCCTGCAGTCCCTGAATTATTGGATTTAAGCATAATCAGGATATTCAGGCCGGAAAGGAGTTTCAGGGCCTGAATTCCTTTTATATCACCTTCTTTTTACTTTGGCTTTCATATCCATTTTTCACTCTATTTCTGCATTTTTTAGCTTTTTTCAACTACAATTCTCATTTTTTCATTTTTATATGCTCCTTCAAATCTGCCCTCAAATATCTGTCAATCTCCTCCCAATTACTGTTCTTTGTTTCAGTAAAAAGGAACGCAAAAACCGGATACTGCCTGTAATCAAGCTTCCTCAGTTCCAAAGGCTTTTCAAAACGAGAAACAAAACCCTCATAATCAAACGCTTCAATATCTTTTGTTTCAATGTCACCCGGCTTTTTTGCAATCAAAAGGCAGTAAGTCCTGTCATCTTTCTCCTCTTTCTGAGTCTCATCCCTATTTTTAAGGACTTCACTCCAATCAGGTTCCAGCCCCTCTAAAAAATACCTGTGGACATTGATTCCGTATGCATGATAAGCAATATCAGCGGTGCACCAGCCAGCAAACCTGACCGGATTTACCTCCACGGGTATCAGTTTTTTTTGTTTGTCAACCCGGAGTTCGATGTGCAACGGAAAATTTCGAAGCCCCGATTCTTGCAGCCCGGAATCCCGCAGCTTTGCAGCTTCATTTATCTTACTCAGCAGTTCAAGAGTTGCTTCAAGGTAGTTCTTGATTATCTTTTTTGAAGTCACGTAGACTTTATCTTCAACATCGTCTTCCGAAGGAAACAGATGTTCCAGAATATTCAGAACCACAGGCTTTCCTTTGCTGTTATAATAAGCATCCACAGCCAGTTCCGGCCCTTCAATGTAGTCCTCGATGACAAATTTTCCGGAGCTGAACACCTGAACCGGAAAAAGCCCTTTAATCGCTTCCATTTCCTGTTTCAAAGCCTTCAAAACCTTCTCCCATTCTTCACAGGTGCTGACCTTATAAACCCCTGCACTGAAAAACCCGACTGCAGGCTTGATTATAAAGGGTTTCCTGATGCATTCGATATCCAGCTCTTCCAGCCTTCCAAATTCCACTCCCTTATAAAAGAAGTCAGGATAAATGTTCTCGATCAGTTTCCTGAACCTGAGTTTGTCCTTAAACAACCCAATCTTTTCTGAAATGTCTGTGAACCCGAGATTATCTCCTATCCATGCGAGGGAGATTTCAGAATTGCTGTAGATTTTACAGGTTTCCTCCCTTATCAAGAGCTCAATGAATTCTTCGTCTCTTAAAAGTCTGATGTATTTATCAAAACCCAGACGTTCAGAAGTTTTGTTTTTCAGGACAGACAATTTCATTTCTATGATTGTATCCTTAAGTAATCGGGAAACGTACGGTTCTTCAAGTATAATCAACTATTCCACTCCCCTTATCAACTATTTCACTCTCCTTATCAACTATTCCACTCCTTCTTTATGAATTATCAGTTATCCTACTCCCATTTTATGAATTTTGTTTTTTAGCTTATATTGATTTGGCAACTTTGCCTGAAACACCAGGTTTCATTTTCTAATTTTTGAAGAATCTCAGTTTCTCTATGCCCTCACATAAGTTAATACTAATTACCATTTTAGTATGAAAAAGTATATATTCACTAAAACTTATTGCTATAATATGATATGAAAATAAAACTTAGTAATACTAATCGACTTTATAACCTAGTATCGTAAAAACCTAATTATCGAACATATTATTTGGTAGCTTCCATCAGCTGATATGGTTTTGACCTTAAATTGATAATCCACAATTAAGTTTTCGTGACACTAGTAATATGGGGAAAACAGGTTAATTTTGAGGGATGGGTAATTTATGAAGCAGGAAATTCAGGGAACAGGAACAAAACATGCTTCGCCGAAGCAAAAAACCGATTTGCATGTACATGGGACACGGGACAATTTATCCCCTTCATCTTCACCGTTCCCCTATCTAGTCCCAGCTTTTGCTCCTGTTTCTTTTCCTGCTCCTGAGTGCTCGTTTCTTCCTCCCGGGCTTCTCCAGCTTGATCTGAACATTTACCGGGAACCCATGATAAAGACCCTTATTAGAGAACAAAGTGAGGATCTGTACAGGCTGATAAAAAGGGTGCACTTTGACGGGAAATACTATCGGGTAAAAAGTGTGCGTTACGGGGAATGGGAACACTGCTGGGATTTGGCGGTCAGAATACAGTTTTTCGGAAAACTGCAGGGGTTAGCCTTCGAGCCGAAGAGGATCATTTCCGTAAAAGATAAGAAAATAATCTACAGGTCCCTTATTCTGGTAAATCCCCATGAATTGTGGGATGAGGAACTGGTTGCAAAGTTGTGGAATCTTCAGGAGAGAATCGAGTTCCTGATTGCAAAAATTCTCTTTCACGAATGCATCCATGTCCTTATTTTCCTCGGAAAAACTCTACCCTCAGGTTTCGGGCAGACGGATATTTTCCTTGAATTCAGGGAGATGCTTGAGTTTGCAAACTCGGAAAAAATGTGCCCCGAAAGTTGTGCTGTCCAGTCCCGCCTCCGGAATCTAGCTGACCTTTCCCCAGATTTTCCCGAAAGCTCCGGAGAAAAGCTGGACAAGGTCCCTGAACTCTACGAGTTCCTGATTCACGAAAAATACAGCATTAAAAAAACCGATCAGGCTTTCGGCCTTTCCTGGAGCAACAGGAAAGTTTCCCGCAACTACGCGAAGATGGCAGCTTTGAAGATGGGCTCCTGCCCGGAATCCAATAAAAAGGATTGGAAGAAAGAAGTCTTCAGACTTCACAGGGATTTGAAAGAGCTATACGACAGGATTGATGACAAGCATGGTTCTAAGAGTGAGAGAGATTGAAAAATTCCCTTGAAAGCTTAAGTACAAGAAACTGGTTAATATAAGAGCGAGACTTGAAATTCCACACGCAACTGGTAATCTCAAAGTTTGGTTTTTCCAGTTTGCCCCCAAGATACTCCTCGGCATTTTTCCAAAATGGGAGGTACGCCTTTTTCTGGCGCTTTCTCCTCAAATATTCAATGGCAAATTAATAGTCCTGATTTTTATATCAGACTTGCTTTCTTCTTAAGAGAAACACAGTCATTAATACGAATACCAGGCCTGCCAGTGTAAATCCAGGTATTCCGGGTATGGTTTTATCTGCAAGATGTGATTGTGCTTCTACCTTTATAGGAAGATTAAGCGTGTAATCTTCTGCATTTTGAATGTCTTCCCCGAAATAATAAACTACTCTGCCTTCAACATTAAAATCTCCAACCTGACTGGATTCAATCCTCACTTCAATATCCCTGCCCTGTCCGGGTTCAAGCTCATACGTAGTCGTGTACTGGCCTGCTCCAGACTGGACAAACTCTGAGGAAGAGACCATCATTCCTGAAGGTGGAATAATAATGACCTGAACATGCATAGTAGGTTTTGTAATAAGATTCACTGCTGAAAGCTTTAGTAAAATATCTTCTCCGGAAACCACTTCTGTTTTTTCACCATGGAGACTTACACTTGCAGAGGGAGGTGCTTGTTTAGAGCTTTTAGACGAACCTGTGTCTTCAGATTCTTTTTGTATATATCGGTTATTTTCTATTTGCGTGTACTCTGAATGTTCTATATTGTATTCTGTGATTTCTGTTTTTGTGTACTGCGAAGATCCCATTTCTGTATTTTCAGAGGAGTTTGTTTCTGTTTCCTCTGAAAGTTGTGCGTCTGCATTTTCCGAGGATTTTGTTTTATTATCTTTTGAAGTTTGTGTGTCATTACCTTCAGAGGTTTGCAGATTTTCTTCTGAATTATGTGCTCCCTCTTCTGAAGGCTGTATTTCTTCTTCTGAAAGCTCTGTTTTGTTTTCGTAAGGATCTGAATTTGTTGAAGTCTCAGATGATGAGGCATACGCATATGTAATGTTGCCAACTAGAAAACAGCCTATTAAAAGGCAACTTACTAAAATCTTTAAAATCTCTCTCCCGAACATACTAGCACCTTTTTTGAACTGCTCTTTATAACAGAATCCCAAATTTACAAAAACTAACGTTTGCTCCATTATTGAGCTTCAGGCATGAAACCCTTAACTTCCAATATAATAAAAAGCCTGAAAATCTTAAAAAAGCAAAAAAATAGGAAAAAGATATGATTTTTCCTACAAATTGTATTTAAGCTCCTTTTTGATCTGAATTACTTTCTTCTGACAATATAAACTCCTAACAATCCTATGGCTGCAATCAATGTACCAAATCCGGGAGCACTAACTGAGCCCTCTGCTTCGGCTTTCACGCCGGTTACTTTGTCAAAGTCGGGGGATTCATCAGGATTTGCGGAAGACTCTTTGACCTCAAAGGGGTGAGTAAGTGAAATCGGGTTGTAGTTGTCCTTGTTATCTCCAGGCCAGTACAGGCCACTGAAATGAACAGTAGAACTGCCTACTTTTTCTCCCTTGATATCAATGTAGATTGTCCGGGCGCTTCCGGGCGGCACGGAAAATGTGCCATAAACAGTACCTGCCGCACCTGCCTGGCCAAAGCCCTGTCCATAGACGTGAATTCCGGAGGGGACGCTGATCCTTGCATCTACGTTAAGAGTCACGTCATTGAGGGACGGA
>Ga0209639_1000872_pt1 | contig 36174 bp, 30 predicted proteins | sample EPASupsiteHSE605_FD_187268 | JGI IMG/M metagenome (GOLD analysis project Ga0209639, IMG submission 187268) | Bioremediated contaminated groundwater from EPA Superfund site, New Mexico - Sample HSE6-05 (SPAdes) (version 2) | ecosystem: Environmental > Aquatic > Deep subsurface > Groundwater >... | reverse complement strand
TTTTGGGTTTTTGGAAATCTTTGATCATTTTAGCCTCAACAATAAGAAGTACTAAGTTAATCATTGAAAAAACCATAATAATTCAGCATATTAAAGACATTAAAGGTCATAAAAAAACAAAATTTGTTTTTTCAACAATCAAGATTGGAGAAAAGAAAAACAATGAGAAAAAGAATTAATTTTATGAAAAATGTCATAACTCAAAGGTAAATGTTGAAAAATATGTTATTATTTATCGATATATCAAAATACCAGTCATGATTCATGATTAATAACCCCAAATATTAAGAAAAAAAGACTTATCATGCATTAGTTAAAAATCAAACAAAGATCAGACAATTAGGGTAATTCTCAATCAGATGATAGAATATTCCCATTAGGCAGATTGATATCAATAAATTATGTTTTTCTTATTATCTTTTACTTATTTCGTTATTAGTTTTGTCTTATTGATTGAAATACAATAAATATGTTTTAAAAGAATGCAAAAAATATGTTCAAATTTTTGGCAATTCTTAAACAGAAGATAATTCCAAAAAATTCCAACATTAAAAGATTAAAAATCGTGATTAGAATAACTTCATTATTATATAAACATGTTCATAAATTAAAACTTAAGTGGGGTTGATTTTATTATTCGAATATTTGGAATTGTTTCCAGTGACGATTTTTTAAATAAATTATTCCAATAAAAAAATTCAAATATTTTCATTTCTCGTTTAATTTTGGATTAAAATAATATTTTTACTTATATTTTATTGCATAGTACCATAATACACATAATATTTATCAAATGCATGTATTTTAATCAATATTGATTGAGAAATCAATGTATCAAGTTAAATATTAAATCCCTAATATCTACTCAAATTTGAATGTTTCGAGTGAATCTTTCATTAACAAAGCATAGATCTAATTAGTGTGCATATCGATAATATAACAATAAATCTATAAGTATATCTGGCAAAGAGTTATTAATGAAATAAGAAAAAAAATATAAAATAACGGGTTTTTATCGTTTTGGTCCCCACCGCAACATTTTTTCCCATCGCCACAGTACTATACTATTAATTTCGAATTATCACTGATATTGATTCTCTAATATGTTTGAATCATTGTTTTGAGTCCTATTAGAGGAATACACAATGAAAGTGATTGTGATTCAGCGTCTTGACTTTTTTTTAGCTTTTTGAATACACTTAACAACACTATGATGATGATGATTAGCAGCTAAACGAAGAGGAGTCTGATCATCTTTATCTTTTGCATTTATATCAGCTTTTTGATTAATTAGATATTCAACAATATCAAGATTATCATTACAAGCAGCTATATGAAGAGGAGTCCGACCATCTTTATCTTTTGCATTTATATCAGATTTTTGATTAACTAGATATTCAACAACACTAAGATAACCATTTCTTGCAGCATGATGAAGAGGAGTTTGATCATCTTTATCTTTTGCATCTATAACAGCTTTTTGATTAATTAGATATTCAACAACATCAAGATGATCATTTCTTGCAGAATGATGAAGAGGAGTCCGATCATCTTTATCTTTTGCATTTACATCAGATTTTTGATTAACTAGATATTCAACAACACTAAATCGGCCATTAATAGTAGCCAAATGAAGAGGAGTCCGATCATACTTGGTTTTTGCATTTACATTAGCTTTTTGATTAATTAGATATTCAACAACACTTAGATGGCCATACAGAGCAGCACCATGAAGAGGAGTCTGATCATCTTTATCTTTTGCATTTATATCAGATTTTTGATTAACTAGATATTCAACAACATTGAGAAAACCTTTTGAAGCAGCTATATGAAGAGGGGTTCCTGATATAAATCCACTTGAGTGAGTATTTATATCAGCTTTTCGATTAACTAGATATTCAACAACACTAAGATGACCATTACAAGCAGCATGATGAAGAGGAGTCTGATTATCTTTATCTTTTGCATTTATATCAGATTTTTGATTAATTAGATATTCAACAACATTGAGAAAACCTTTTGAAGCAGCTGTATGAAGAGGAGTCCAACCAAACATGAAACCCCAATTAAAATATGCTCTGATTTTATGACAGCATTTATATTAACTAAGTATTCTACAATTCTTAGATGACCAAAATAAACAGCATAATGAAGAGGGGTATAATCATTCAGTAAAATTCAAATATGCCATTTTTTGCATTTATATCAACTTTTTGATTAATTAGATATTCAACAACACTAAGATAACCATTTGCAGCAGCCCAGTGGAGAGGAGTACCATATAGATGACCAGTTGCTTGAACATTCATATCAGCTTTATGATTAACTAGAAATTCAACCACACTAAGATGGCAATTATCAACAGCATAATGAAGAGGAGTTTGAGTAAATAATAAAACCCGACTCTGAATCCAACTGGATTTAAATTAGCATTTTGATTAACTAGATATTCAACTACACGAAGATGGCCATTACAAGCAGCATAATGAAGAGGAGTTAGTTTATAAAATAAATTCTAACATAAGTATTTGTTTCATTGATATTAATTTTTTGATTAACTAGATATTCAACAACACTTAGATGGCCATACCGAGCAGCACCATGAAGAGGAGTCTCATCAAATACAAAAACTCAACATATTCTGACTTTAAATTCATATCAGCTCCATTTTCCATCATGAAAACTAATAATGGTAATTGTAAAAACTCTGATGCCTTACAAGCCTGCTTTGGTGACACACTTTGCCGTTGACATAAATGATATAGATCTAAACAACCACTACACACAGCCATTGATAGAACATTTTCATTGATCTGGAATCCTTTCAATAATAAGTGCTTAAAACACTTAATTGAGCCAAAAAATCCAGAAAAGGATAATATATCAAGATACTGTGGCTTAACACTCCACTCAAATGGACTCCATTTAATAGTGTTATTAACCAAATTAAAAACAATAAAATCATCAATAACATCATATTTGAGGCAATATTCAATACTTGAAGGAAGAAAGCCATATTCGATCAACATATCAATATTGTTTTGATTTTCGAGGAATGATCTGTCAATTTCATAGGGTTTTTCCTTACCTCGCATAAAATTTTCAAAATCATTGATCTCTTTATGAAAGTAATAATTCATCATAAATGCATTTCTATGTCCTAAAAATGGTTCAATTTCTTCAAATAGGAAAATTCCTCTTTTGAACAATTGATATATCAAAACAGGTATCTGATTACATTTATCCAATAATTTTCGACGGAAATCATCTAATTTGCAATACTCTATAGATAACTTTACCGCTTTTTCAAGTTGATGAGGCCGAATCTGTGGTAATATAACAATTCTATCTACAAAAAACTCCATATCATCAACGAAAAAGTCATTTCCGTCTCCAAAAAGAATTTTTTCAAGCAAAATATTCTTTTCCATCTAAAGTCAGCTTTTTAGCTTTGTAAAGATTAAAGAATTATTTGTTCATATTTCCCCCAATTTTTTGTATATCTTAGCGAATATGAAGAATTATTCGGTTCTTTCATCATCAATATATATAATCAATATACATTTTCGAAGCAATAAGAGAATATAAATATTTCAATTAAATCTCTTTCCAAAGCATTAAAATTTCATAAAAGTGTTTTCCATCTTTCTCGAGTTTGGGTTCCTTTCAATTCTATGAAACATACATTATCATTTGAGGCATTACCCTCAATGTTTGATCTAATCATATTAAGTTTGATCTCAGCAATACAAGGTAATACAGAGTAATTAATGATGAATTCAGTTCATCTGAAATTTTTACCAAATTGTATCAAGCATTATATAAGGAAATACGCTGTATAGTTGTGTGAAACTATTTTTTCTATTCTTATATGCCATAGTTTCTCATCAAATGTACAAAATAAAAAATTTCCGATTGTGAAGATGGAAATTTAGTGTTACTTGTTTCATCAATATATATTGACCAACAAGAATGCATTGATATGGCTATTAGATTTCTCAATTCCATCCCAAGATCTTTAATCTTTCAGATTCTGGATCAATTAATTCTCTATCCAAAACTTGGTGCGATCGTAGAACAGTTTCATACTTATTATCTTCATCATCAGTTTGTTTAATCTTAACAATAATTCGGGGCAACTGATCATGGAGTAACCCTTTTCATTCAATTAATAATAGAATAAGAACAATGTGCTTTTTAAAGAATTGTTTTTATATAAGAAAACATTTATTCATCTGTTTTGAGAAAGCGACGTGGAACAGTTGGCTTAGTTCGTGAGGCTCATAACCTCAAGGTCGGTAGTTCGAGTCTACCCGTCGCTCTTTTTTTAGACCCAAAAAAATGCAGTTTTGTAAACTCAATAATAAAAGTAAACAAAGTAAACGGATTAATGGGGAAGATTCCAATTGCACGTCGTTTTCCAAAAAGAATTTCTCAAGAAGAATTGCAAAACCGAACTACAGAATATATGAATAATAGGGGGGCAGATAATCATTATCGGGCTGCATACTATTTTGAATCTTGCAAAGAGGCTCAAAGTAATCAAGATCCAAAGTTTTATTTTTTCCAGCCAAACATCCAACATCAAGATGGGGAGAATATGGTATGGAATAGAGCGTTGTCACTTGTTTATAGCTATCTGAAGAATTCCAATATGGATATTACTTTAAAATGCATGAACCATGAATTTAAAAAGTCTCCTGTATTGAAAAATCTAGAAGATATTCCTCCATCAAATGTAGAAAATGAAATCCAAGGTCTTATAGCTTTGGTTTCGAGCCTTAAAGAGATTAGCTTTGAGAATCGTGTTCAAGAAATGAAAATCGAATTAGAAAGTCAAATATCGGATGAGTAAAATCAAGAAATTTATAATAATGGTGTTTCTATAAGATGTATTTGGCTATCCAATGATCCATATAATAATAATCTACCATCATCAGAAAACCTGGCGCATATAGGAGGGCTTTTGAGCTTATGTGATGATAATATTGGAGAATTCAGGGATAAATCGATTAAACTAATAAAGTTTTTTGAAGAAAAAGTCGCGAATTGACTCTTTGTTTGAGGAATCCATCTACAGCATACATATGCTTCTTTCAGATCAATATATGATTTTAATTTTTGAGTTTTATGGTATACTTCCACAATCCCTCCAAGCGTCGAGACAACATAATTATCCCCATCTTCTTTTGTGTCAATACAAGTAATTGAACTAGAGTAGTGCTGAGATTTTACCATTTGAGATAAATCATACCCCACAAAAGAAACTATATCTCCATTATCACACCCAATCCTTATTGTACCACCTTTGATACCAGATATTGATGTAGGACATCCAATATTGTCAAATTTCTCATTCAAGTCAATCTGTTCGCAATTCTTAAGACTATTATTCCTTATTTCCCATAAATTCAAATCCCCATCAGGGGACATTGACATAAATCGGTAATCGTTAATGAAAGAAAGCCCATTTATGAGGGACACTTGAGATTTCATTGTGTGGGAAGACTCATAAACTTTTCCTTTTGGGATTCTCATATCCATTAAATGCACCAACCCAGAAGAGTCACCTACAACAAAGCATGATCCTGAGTTTGGGGTCATTGAAATAGACGTAGGCTGTTGATTACAATTAAAAATCATGGAATCCTGATTTGAGTTCACATCCTTGATTAAAATATGCCCATTATTTTCAATGTCAAACCCATTTCTCACACAAACCATTATATTGTGACTATTCCATATGCACTCAACAGCATAATTATTATGATTAAGTTTCAAATCCAAATCTCCACGAAAATCGAGATTTGTTTGGCTTTTATCTCGCGAAATATTTAAAGTATCAGGTAATTCCTCTTTTTCATCCACCTGAAAAGCTACAGATTCGCTTATTTCTTGTAATTGCTTCTTTGTTTCAGTAAGAGATTTTACAGGAGTCGTGTGAGCCTTCGTTATCTCCATCTCAAGCGCTTCACGTTTTGCCTTCAAAGACTCTAGTATCTTAAGCTTCTCCTGCATTAACCGGCTTTTCCGTTTTTTTAGAATGGATCAGCAGTCAGTTCGGCGCTCTGCCAGCAAGAAAAAAGTTAAGCCACCTCCAGTTAAAGGGAAGAAATCGGACGAGTCAGAGAGAGTTGCAACTGGAGCTGGCTGGACAGCCGCTGCTACCCAAAAATTTTTTGATTGTGTTAATGATGATGAGCGGCTCCAACATGTGATGGCCATGTTCACCATTACTGATCAACAGTATAAATATGATAACAAATCGACAATTCTCATTGATTTTCATTTTTCCAACGGCCTTTTTTGCATTGATCAAAAATATGACCTTATTCAGACGCAATTTGTATGTAGAACACTGGATAAACTATTACAAAGTGGTATTCATATGTATACAGCCAGCGATGTGACCACAGCCGCCAAGCAGAATATAGATTCAATAAGAGCTGAGCTTATGAATCAATTTCAGGCTGCTTTTAATGAACTGAATTCTACAGAATGGCATTTTACACCTGAAACTTTGCAAGCGCTATTGAACTATTTAACTGCTGCATTTTTCCGCCCACTCAGAATGGTGTTGCACCCTTTCACATTCCAGAGGAAAACTGAGCTGATACCATTCGATAAAAAGGTTTTCCAGCCCATAACACCCATACCTCTGTCAGAATGTGAAGAAGAGAGACCTCCAATTAGCGAAGAAATGGAATTCCACCCAATGAACCTGATGAAGAAAGAAGGCATAACGCTTGAGGATGCCAAAGATATGATCCGAAAGTACACAGACGATGTGATCCTCAAGATCAACCAGAGATACGATCTACTTGAAGAGATGATGACCAAACTACACCCACTTGTGTCCGCAGACAGATAAATTTTTATTTCAGTTAGCGTAAATCCATTTTTTATGATGATCCAAGAGGGCAGCAACAAGGGCGTTTTAAAGGAGTATATGATTTTTCAGAAAACCCACACTACAAGTCTGTCTGATGTTCGAATCCTAAATATGTGGGGATATGAGCTCGAAGACGTGTCGATTATTGAATATATGCCTAACGTTGAAACATTATCGCTCTCATTGAATAAGATCAATACATTGAAGCCTTTTTCAAATTGTTTAAATCTGAAAGATTTGTTTCTGAGGCAGAACAATATCTGTAATTTATCAGAAATTGATTTTTTAGCAAGACTTCCAAATCTTCGTAATTTAATGTTGAGTGAAAACCCTATTGCATCTTTACCGAACTATAGATCGTATACAATTCGGATGCTTCCTCAACTAGAAATGCTGGATGATAGGAATACTAGTGAAAAAGATGGACCAGCTCCAATTAAGGTAGAGGAGCCTCTTCAGACAAGGAAACTATTACAAAATCCAAAAGTCATTCATGAAGAAAGCCGAGCCAATCGCCGGCCTGCTGATGATTTTGCCCAGAATCCAAAGGTGCCTAAGAAAAATTCACAGGGGTCATCAAGCGATGACAGTATGCTAGCTGCTGTTCTTGCTTTAATTCCTGAACTTTCTTCGGATTCGTTACAAATCGTGTTAGAAGCCATCAGAAATCAAATCGAATAAACATTGGTGTTAGATCCTACAAGTTTTTTCCATTGCTCTCCTTCCTTTATGGTTTTTGATATCTGTTCTAATTCCATTTATGCTTAATAAAAACTCGATTATTGGTTTGGAACCAACTAAAGTTGCCACATGGAGTGCTGTATCTCCTGAATTACATTGATAGTTAATGTCATATCGTTCCGTATTGATGAGTGATTCTAGTATATTGAGTTGATTCCAGTGAATTGCATACATTGGATAGTTATACTTGCAGTTATCCAACTCAAAGAACTGAAAACCAGGATGATCAAGTAGCATCTTTGCAACTTCTAATTGACCATATTGAATAGCATAATGCATTGGGGTCCTATATTGTGATCCAATTGCATTTACATCAAGATTAGGAAATGCAAAAAGTTCTTTGACAAATTTAATTAGACCAAACTTAATTGCCAAATGCAATGGGGTATCTGTTCCAGTAATGTGTGCGTTAATGTTGATGCCAGGGATTTGAGTAAGGATTTTAAACGAATCCCATTTGCAATACTTAACTGACCCATGAAGAGGAGTGGATTCTACAGGTGTGTCGATGGTAATTTGGGGCTGCTCAAGTAATATTCTCAGTATTGTAATATTACCTTCAATTGCAGCGCTGTAAAGAGAAGTCTGGGCAAATTTTTCATTAGATCTTCTTTGAGAAAAGTTAATAGTTATGGATTGAGATAGTGCATGTTCTAATATTGGAATATTATCATACACAGAAGAATAAAACAAAACCAAATTTGGATTGTACAAATTTTGATCAATGGCCCAATAAAATACTTCATATCTCCTAAATTCTATTGAGAACATTATAGAATCGCTGATTTTATCAAAGCGTGAAACCAATTGTCTGATTATCTCAAAATTACCCCCTGCTATAGCAAAATGAAGCACATCTCTTCCCTCTTCATCCATATAGTCAAATCTTGGTTTATTTAATATCAAATACTTAAAACACTTTTCAGAGCCAAAAAATGCAGCATACTGGAGTAGATTTGGAGCAGAGAACAGCATTGGTGAGTCAAAACCATTCCCTCTAATAACTTGATTAAAATCAAATAATGGCTGAGTTGATATAGACATGAACTCTTCAATCATATCAAATTTCAAATAATAGTTAATTGAGTTTCTCAGACATCCAATTGTAATATATTCTTGAATTTTAGATCCCTCATACTGTTCTTGAGGCAAAAAATATGAAAAAAGTACTTGAATCTCATCCATAAGGAGAATATTTTGGATGTATTTATAGTATTCATGAAATCTTTGCCATTCTTTTTCGGATGATTTAAAAATCTCATTAGAAAAAAACACAAATGATAACCCGGTAACTTCAGAGGGAGCTCCATTTGGAGAATTCGCATATTGATACAAATCATTAATAGTTATTAACCCTGCATCATAAAAGAGCCTAAGGTATCGAAATAGAACATATTTCAAGTTATACACACATGAATACAATTCTTTAAAAAAAACTTCTACGAAATATGATCGAAACTCAGGATTCTTGGAAAGTATAGACACCAACAATTTGGTGATAATTTCTACAGAAAAAGGTCTTATTCCCATAATCACAATAATTTCATGCAAAAACTCAGAAAAATTATCAATATTCGCAAAAAAAGCAGAATTTTGTAATCTTTCAACAGAGCTATCAAACGTTCGCTCATTGATCTCAGTTAAATCTGTCTGAACCCACTTCACCAGATCCCTCATATTGACTGGGTTATAACCGAGGGATTTTTTGTTTACAAACATGAGCTACTTTATATTAACGATTATTTACGAAAAGTGACGTTTTTTCAATAGGAATAAAAAACTCAAATGTCGAAGACTGATAACGTAGAAAAGATAGACAAGCACATATCTCAAAGGTATGAAATAATTAATAAAATAGGTAAAGGAGCATATGGGGTAGTCTGGAAAGCCATGGATAAAGTTACACACCAGATGGTAGCCCTAAAGAAGATATTTGGAGCCTTTCGGAATTCCACTGACGCGCAGCGAACTTTCCGCGAAATTACTTTTCTAAGGCAACTTAGAGGACATTCTCATATTGTTGATTTATTGGCTGTATACAAATCAGTGAATAATCTTGATTTATACGTTGTTTTTGAAATTTTAGAATCAGATGTTCACTCTGTAATTAGAGCTAATATTTTGATGGATGTCCACAAAAGGTTCATTGTATGGCAGGTTTTAGTTGCGTTGAAGTATTTACATTCTAGAAAACTTATTCATAGGGATCTTAAACCTTCAAATTTGCTTATAAATTCTGATTCCTCTGTGAAATTGTGCGATTTCGGCTTAGCAAGAACATTGGCTGAAGGAGATATTTGTCAATCTGTAATGACAGAATATGTTTCTACTAGATGGTATAGATCTCCAGAACTGATTATTGGTTCGAATCATTATAACGAAGGTGTAGATGCTTGGGCTCTGGGTTGCATAGTTGCTGAGCTTTATGCAGGCCGACCCCTATTTCCAGGTACATCAACCCTGGATCAAATGGAAAGGGTTGTTTCTCTTACAGGCCCCCCATCTCAAACAGATATTGCATCGATGCATTCTGAGTTTGCGGAAACAATGATATCAAATTTGAGTTATAGCCAACCAAGAATGACCCTATCACAGAAATTACCTATGGCAGATTCGGACACAATTGATTTCATTTCTAAATTATTAGTTTTCAATCCTGATAATAGAATGAATATTGATGAGTGTTTAGCACATCCTTTTGTAGCTCAATTCAGAAACCCAGAGGAAGAGAATGTTACTGGTGAAGTGATCAAGCTCTCACTCTCAGACAACAAAAGATACACTGTTAAAGATTATCGAAACAAGCTTTACAAAGAAATGATATCAAAGATGGGCAACGAGCCAGCAAAACCAATGGAAAAAGTTCCAATTACTCGCTAGTATTAATCAATAAATAGTTTTTAACCATGAATCGGCCCACGCCGATAAAGCATTTTTTATGAAGTCTTTTGTGCAAAAACTCATTAAGGCTTCGTCTTATGAGGATGAAAAGACTGCCTTGCTTGATAGTTTATTCATGGAAATTACGGATAATAAGGTATTGATGGAAAAGATTGAAGGAATTTTACCATTGTTATCTGACGGGGATAGATCAATAAGGAACAATGGAATGATTGTTCTTGAGTTTATTAATGGAAAATTTCGGCATATTGCAGTTGTTAATTCAATTACAGACATGGCAATTGTAAAATTGGGGGATAGTGCAACTCTGGATAATTGTTGTAAGATTATTAGATCTAACCTAGAGTTTTTATCTGACGAAACTCTAAAAAGAATAATTGAATCCCTATTTGCTGTAGACTTGAGGTCTAATTTATTATCCCATCGTTTAGAGGCTTATGCTTTATTAGATTCAATTGTATCCTTGAATAGATTAGTTGTACCCGCTACGAAGGATCAAATAGATTCTTTCAGGAGGTTTTGTGGATATGAACAGGACCCTAGGTGTTTGAATCTTGTTTTTACAATATTCCCCAAGTTTTCTTCTCTGATTTTAAATAAACTGGATGATCATTTGAGAGGAGAGCTATTTGATACACTTTCAGTGTTTTATCCCATTACCCAACGTCTTGAACTTCAAGAAGCACTGTGTAATTCCTTATCATCATTGCCTTATTATAGTGAAGAAATAGCTTCTCTTGTATCAAGAAAGCTCACAAATGCTCTTTCTGATACCAGATCATCAGTTTTTTATTCTCTCCCAAAACTTTTAAAGTATGAGACCAGCGATAACTCAACCATTGATGTTATTGTTTCTTTCATTAAATCAATGAAAGATTTCTTTAGTGGAGGATCAACAGATTGCACCCAAGATGCTGTAGAAATCGGAATGGAAGCCATTATTAATTTTATTTCGTTGAATAAGAATACTCATTCAAAAATATCTCAATCAGCAATCAGTTGTTGGATACCAGAAATTATAAATAGTACTGATATTTCCACTGTTAGGGCATATTCGGTAGTTGCATGGTCAATTAATAATATCATTCCATTTTCTTCCATTGCTCTCATCCCGCTTGGGGCAGTATTATCTGAATCATTCACACAAAAGAATGAATTGAAGGTACAAAGTGTTTTAGCATCGATCGCCGAGTTTTTGAAGCTCCAGCAGCGATCAAATGCTTCAAATCTTTCTTTAGGTGAATTTTTCTCTGTTTCTTGTTCAGTTCTAGATTCTGATTTTTCGGAAAACTGTAAATCAGCTGCATTAGTAGTCATCCGAGAAATGAGTAACAAATTTAGTATCCCATATAATGCAAAATTAGTATCTTCATTATTAATGAACTCCAAAAATAATGATTTTTCTTCTCAGTGTCTCATTTCATTAACAACGCATCAAGAATATCAAGAAATAGTCAGAAAGAATATTATTGAAGCACTAGAGGAAGCACTTCACTCAAGGAATATCCCAAAGCCATTTGCCAGTGAAAGGGATGTTATACAATTTGTATCCAAGCTCTCAGTTGTTCAGTTTTTTGCTCCACGTTTTTTGAAAGTATTAGCAGAAACTAAGAAGTATAGAGATCTTCTTAGATGCATATTGCCACTTGAATCATTAGAAATTGAAACTGTAAGATTGCTTTTTGAAACAATATCTCTCAACTATATATCTGAAATGGATGATTTAGTGTTTGCCATTGCTTTAAGAGCATCAGACGAATTGCTTTTCGAAAGTATCAATATGTATCCAAATATATCTCCTCTTTTGATATATGTTGCTCCTCAAGAAGCTATTCCATCTGATGTTCCATTAACAGACCCACTTACTCAGTTTTCTTATGGAGCTAAATTTGTTCGTTTCCCGCCAGGATTCATCCCCCCTCCAACATCTCTAGCTTTCCGCAACTCTTTTGATTCTTCATTTAATGAATCTCTCATTCCAGAATTGCTTCGCCTTGAGAATCTATTAGATAATGCAGTCGGCCAGCATTTTGATAAATTCGAGATACTTCAGACACGATTTCTTTACGATCCCGATTACAAAATGACTCTTTGGGGCAAATATTATAATACCCTAGACAATAATCTGTTTTGCCTTTGCAAACTTTGCTTACTGTGCCCGCCTGATTTCTTCTTGTCGTCAATCCAAAGGTTCATTCCGCTTCTATCATCATTCTTAGATGTAGACCCCCAGGGTGCATTAGATTTATGCATTTTCTCTTTGGTTAACCTCAACGGAAGAACAACTATAACATTTATAACCAAAATGAATGATATAATTCCAAAAATATTATCTTTGTTCACTTCAAACAACTCACGTATTAGGCTGGATTCCTGCAAAGTTCTGAGGGCAATGGCATCGGCATTGCCCGCACCGGCATGTGAAGCTCATAAAGCGAATGTTTTGCGATCTTTGAAACCTATCCTTGATGATCCAAAAAGAGAAATTAGACAAGAGGCTGCCAATACCAGGTGTGCCTGGATCAAAATAAAAGAATAAAGGAAAAATATAACTGTTAGCGTTTCTGTCAAATTGATGACTATTACGGCTCAATTTTCTAATAAAAAATTGATTGAAATTCCTTATCCACTTATGTTGAGAACATTTGTTACACTCTTGAGGACTCAGCCCCTGATCCTACGTAGCATGGTCGGATATGATGTCCCTGATCATATTACTCCTTATATTGGTAAGAATTATAGTCTTCCAGTGATTCCAGAGTACGTTTTTTTGAAAGATTCTTTCTTTCAATTGATGACGAGGAGAGTCGTTTTGGTGACAGGATACGATATCACTTTGAATTTGTATATAGAAAAATGCACTTTTTTGAACGTTTCAAGCTCTGGGAATGGAGGTGCAATATATTATAGTAATGGTGGTAACTGTTTTATGAATGGAATTTGCGGGGATTCTTGTTATACCCAAGGAACTAGTGATTCATTTCAATTTGCATATGTTGTTACTGTCGATGGGAAAACTAATGGAATACAATATGCAACCATTTCAAGATGTCCATTTATTCCAAATGGTAGATGTTATACATTGTATTTATATTATGGAATCCAAACAATTGAGGGGCTTAATATAAGCAAATCTAATCTCTATACAAACTGCATTCAAATGACAAATGGAAACAAACTTAACATTACTTTCTCTTCATTTGTTTCTAATGATATGTATAATTATTTATTCTATCATAATAATGCAAATTATCAAGGCAATCACTATTTTCAGAATAATAATTGGATTGGGAATAAAAACTCATTAGGAGCAACATCATCTGTAATGTTTTTTACTGGAGTTGCAACAAATGTTTTTGAGAGAAATACCTTTATGCAAAACCAAGGAATCCAGTTCAATGTTCAGACCGCTGCATCTTATGGTGGTGTAATCTTAGTATTTTGCTCAATTGCTAATCCAAGTTTTTCTTTATCAACTGGAACTGGAAAATTCTTGGCAAGTACCGATATTGGTGGCAGTTTCTTAATGAATACAATTGCAGTTACCAGTGGTTTAATTACAAACACATATGCCTTGTCTCATATTGTCACAGCAGTATGCCAAGCAGATGTTCCTGCTTATACCCCAAGTTCAACCAACTATTCATTGTCTGAACTTTGTGTACCTAATCCAAGCCCAACAGAATGTAATATTCCTTCTAGTCAATCTCAAGAAGTATTACATAGTATGATAACAATAATTAGACTAACCTTATTGCATGCTTTGTTCTAAACAATCCCCAAAAAACACTAAATATCAATTAGTTTTAGTAATAATCAGAAACATAGATAATTGTAGAAATCAGAAAAGAATGAAACTTAAATGATCTATAAGTACTAGTAAGGTAACATATTGCTTTACAATCATGAATATTGATCAGTTGAGTGTTCATTATGTTGTTAGAAAACACCAAACATTGAGATGTAGTCATGCTTTCCACATCAAAATAACAATTTGTGATCTTGACAATTTTATGTGATGACAAGGAGACGTATGAGAAATTCTGGAAATAACAAGAGTCAAATATACCAGTTGACGAAGTTGAAACTCGATAAATGAAATTTGTGCATGATATATTTATAAAATTATCATTTAGATACTTGAATTCATTCATGTCATTCCATGAACAAAGATAGTTCGAGGTAGTATCATGTGCAAAATTGCTGAAGGAAAATGAATACCCATTAAGACAAGAAAAAATACTCTCGCCATATGTTGTTGATGCCGAACGCGAATATGTATGATTATTATTCTTGTATGTCAAATAGCTGCAACCATGTAACGATCCATGGCCATTGCTATAACTATGCGATTCAGAAAAATCTGTCATTTCATCGTACAAAACTGAACGAGAACTCATTCCTATTCTATACGAAGACGAACCAGAAGCGGAGCAATTTTGCATAATACTCTTAACAATTTTCGATAACCTAGCCTGGTCAATGAATAAAGCTCCTCCTTGTAACTTTGAAGTACAATAATCAAATCTACAACATTCGAAACCCAAATTATACCCAGATCCAGAAAAATAAACTGCTCCTCCATGATTACTATTTGAACAAAAATCAAAAAGACAATATATAAAACTATAATGAGCATTAGTATATGATACTCTGGAAAAAATAGATGAATCACGTATAATAACACCCAAAAGGCACAAAATCATTTGTGATAAAAGACTCTTCACAGTTTCATAAAATTACATCGTAAACTTGATTTGCCAATGTATCAGGCATTGGACAACAAAATCAGATAGCTACGAAGAAATCTTCCCACCCTAAATGATGGATATGAACCTGTATGATAGCATATAGGACGGCAGTCATTAATATTGATGTGCTGAGTGTTCATTTGGTTGTTTGAAAACACGATACATTGAGATGTATTCATGTTTTCCACATCGAAATATGAGTTTGCTATCTTGACTATCGGTAAAGATGAAAGGGTAGTGTATGAAACTCCCATAAAACTACATTGGTAAAATTCTGCTAAAGTTGTACTCCGAACACAGTGGATAAATTCCGCGCATGTTATATTTATAAAATTATCATTTAGATACTTGAATTCACTCATGTCAACCCATGGAGATAAATAGTTAGCGGTATTATCATGTGCGAAGTTGCTGAAGGAAAATGAATACTCATTAAGACAAGAAAAAATACTCTCGCCATATGTTGTTGATGCTGAACGCGAATATGTGTGATTGTTATTCTTGTATGTCAAATGACTGCAACCATGTAACGATCCATGACCATTTGTATAGCTATATGATTCAGAAAGATCAGTCATTTCATCATACAAAACAGATCTCGCTCCCATTCCTATTCTATACGAAGATGAACTTGACGCTGAGCAATTCTGCATATTACATCTTACAAATTTCGATAACCTAGCCTGATCAATGAATATCGCTCCTCCTTGTGATTGTGAAGTGCAATAATAAAACCCACAGCATTCAAAGCTGATATTAAAGTTCAACCCATTAAAGTATACAGCCCCACCAAAATAGCTACTCGTGCAATGACTAAAAATACAATTAACGCCCCTATAATGCTCATTGGATATTGATGCCGTATTTATTATTGTCGAATCTCGAACAATTATTCCTATTAAAAACAACCACATTTATTCTACAGTCCAAAATTACAAAATTTACACCAACAATGTCACTTTTAATGAGATTCCCAGAACGGTTTTATAAATTGGTCGACAAGAAAAGTGACAAACAGTATTTCTCATGTCTGGAGGAAATGGATATGACTTCAATGCGATTAGTTTTTCGCCTGATGGTAAATTGTTCCAAGTCGAATATGCTACAAAGGCCGTTGAAAAAGATTATTTAGTCCTTGCTGTTAAGTGCCAAGATGGAATTTTAATGGCTGCCGAAAAAGTTTTGTCATCTTCGCTTTTAGCTCCAAATTCCAATCACAGGATTTTTTGGATTAACGATAGTATTGCATGTGCTACAGTTGGCCATCGCCCAGATTGTTACGCTCTCGCTGTTAAAGCCAGAGAAGAAGCTTCGTCATATTTTGATAATTTTGGTGTTAAGATTACAGTTCCAGAGTTAGTTTCTCGTGTATCTATGTCATTCCAGCAGAACCATTGTGTGTCTGGGTACCGCCCATACGGCTGCACTGCTTTATTTGGAAGCTTTATAGATGAATCTTTATATGCTATCGAACCATGCGGGCAGTATTATGGATACTTTGCTTGCTGCTTTGGAAAGGGTAGTGGGCTCGCTCGTGCTGAGCTTCAGAAGACTGACTGGAGCACAAAAACTGTTCGCGAATCAATTGACGAAGTTGCTCGCATCATACGGACATTACATGAAAATCAGAATAAGAAGTGGGAAATTGAAATGATGTGGATATGTAAGGAAACCGAGGGAATACCACAAAGAGTACCTGAGTCAGTCTTTTCCCCAGTTCAAGCAGAGTAAATGAATTCTTGATTTTAATGACTTGTGATTAAAAAAGTATAATGTTATCCAGTCCCACTATTAATACAGTGAAAACATATTATGAATCCCTGGTTTCTGGGCGCCAAGATGAAGCTATGAATGAAATTATGTCCAATATTCGTGTTGAATTAAAGGAAGACTCTCTAAACTCAAAAGTAGACCTGATACCCCAGCTTCTTTTTTTAAATATGATGGGTTATGATACTGTTTGGGCTGATTTTTATTTGATGGAAGTGATGTCGATTGAAAACAGCTATTTTTCCAAAAGAATTTCTTACATAGCTGCTAGTTTACTCTGGAATCCTGGTTCATCAGTAGTTTTACTAGCTCCTAATCGAATATATAAAGATATATTATCAACTAATTACTTAGTTGTGTCATCTGTTTTGAGTTCGGTTTCATCTTTTATGAATGCTCAAATTGCTGAGATAATAAGCTCCAATATCATTGCTTTTTTTTCATCAAGCAAAACAATTATAAGACAAAAATCCATATCATTGTTTTATCAAGTGTGTACTTCATATCCTTCATGTGCACAGAATGGGTTCATGCATTTGAGGCCACTTCTTGAAGAGAGTTCTTATAGTATAATATTCCCAGTTTTGTCTTTGATTCATGAATTATCTATACACCAGCCTAAAGTTTTTACTCCTCTCATTCCAAAATTGCACAAAATGCTTTGTAGCAACTATCCTTTGTGGATTCAACTTAGACTAATTCAGATCCTTACAATACTTTGCGAGGCAGAACCACGCTTGCCAAAGAAACTTTTAGCACCATTTTCAACAATAATCGAGTCTTCTCCATATGAAACACTCATTTTAGAATGTGTTTATTCAATCATTAAAGTGCCAATCATTTCCAATCAACTACTTCATCTGGCTACACAGAGAATGGAGTCATATTTGTATTCTAGCAATTCTACTCTCCGATTTTATGCATTTAAATACTTTTTCCGTCTCCTTCAAATGCAACCAAAGCTCATTTCCAGCTACAAAGAACTTGTTACAGAGTGTTTGAATTCTGATGATGATTTTTTGAGATTAGAATCCCTTGATTTACTCACTTCATTGGCAAATGCTAAGAATATCGATGGTGTTGTAGAAAGATTATTTGATCAGCTTCAAATGTGTCCCAAACAATCCATAAGGAATCAACTTGTTGAGAAAATCATTTTTATATGTTCAAAGAATGATTATGAGAATATTACTGATTTTGAATGGTATATATCTATTTTAATAGATATTATGCAGGAATTTAATATTTCATGCATTCAAGAATTATCAAACCAATTTCTAGATCTTGCAATAAGAGTTCCATCTACTAGAGAAAAACTGATGACAGAGATGAGCATGTTTCTCGGGGACGAGTTTTTGAAAGACCAAGATACTTTGCTCTTGGCATCCTCTTACATTATAGGTGAGTATTCACAGAATTCTGCATTGTTTTCCCAGGTTTTGCAACCTTTGATTGTAAATGATTCATTAAGAGTTCAACTTTGTTGCTTGAACTCTTCGTTTAAAATGTTTTTGAGAGCAGAATCCGAATCGGATATTAAGAACATGCTCAGGTTGTTTAATTTATCACTGCCAAGTTTTTTGTTAAGTCAATATCCTGAAGTAATTGATCTTGCTCTCTCACTTATGAAAATCATTGAAATAATGAAAAAATCCGATTTTAAATCGGTTTATAATCATTTGAGTCAATCAATACTGGAAAATGATGAAAGTGCCGAAATCGAAATCCCAGAAGGACTTAATGTTCCTGTGACTTTCTTGTTTGAAATTGAAAGCGATGATGTTTTCTTAAAGAAATATTCTGGCAAGAAGCTAAAAAGGAATAAGAAACATAAAAAGCATCGAAAAGAAAAGAAGTCAGATAAATTGGAAGGTTTTGCCTCACTTGATAATTACTCTGATGAATACTCAAGTGATGAAGTCGATAACAAATCCCACCACTCAAAGAAAGTGAAAAAGCCCGAACCAATGTCAAGGGCTTGTATTTTAGGTCAGAATTCTTCGATGCTGATACGTGTCACAGAATTCTATCCGAAAAAGAACTCAAACGGAACATTAGAAGTTGAGTTTGAGATAACTAACCTGTCAAAAACCCTTATAGATAGTTTAGATATTAGCATCATCAAAAATCCTAATATCACAGTAATAGAGAATAGCCCATGTGAACCCATTCCAATTGGAGAAAGGATATCCCATTCGATAGTTTTGGGATTTTCGCTCACTAACATTCCGCAAACTTTGAGATTACTCTTTATTCCTGGAAACAGTTCTTCTGAAACCCTTGAAACTCGTGTTAAGTTTTCTCCATCCTATTTCTTTTTACCTGGTGATCCTAAACTCCTTGACCAGGCTCGTGAAACTCTCCAAAATTGTGAAACACTCGAACTTCCATGCCGTTCTAATCCAAGAACCCTCCTCCAAGCATCAATCAACATCTTGAGATCTCGAATTATTCATGAAGGTGATCCACATTCTAGAACATTATTATCAAAACTCTCTGATGGTAGTATAGTGTATTGTATTCTCCGAATGGAAAACGGATTAGTTAACTACAAATTGTTTTCTCTTGATAAAACCCTTGCCTCATCACTAATAAGAGAGCTGGAAATGCGTGTTAGAGCCCTTAAATAATGTTTAGTAAAGCAGAAATAATCGTATATAATGAGTATTCTCGACTCCATATCATTGCTTGAGCAGAACATTACCAATATTCCATTTTTGAAAGAATACATTGGTATTCCTATGTTTATTCATTTATCTCCTCCGAAGCTTCGAGAAACCCTTGAACAGATTGATAGGTTAAGAGGTTCTGGCAGCAATACTTATAAGGCATGGCCAAAATTTGCTCAAAAATACCAAGGAACACCTAAGGCAGATACTTTGTTTAATATTATTGAGTTTGGCCTCCAAAATGTCGAACATTTTTCTCGAGTATTGGAATTACTTATTAATCTCATATCTATACCATCTATCCGGCTTTATCTACAACCTTTAGTTGAAAGTATGAGATTTATGGCTCGGGCACCTGATCATCCGAGATTGTCTGTGCTTGAATATTATTTTTCGTTTAAATGCACTATAGATAAAGGAGTGATTCCTTATGAAGAATCTATTAGGAGATTCAATGATTTTTTTACTCTTTTTCAAGCTTTTATTGAGTCTATAGCCCCAAATCACCCATTTGTATATGCTACAATAAGCGATATATCTTCTTTTGATTATGTTTCTAGTGTTTTAATTAAAACAGAATCAGAAGTATTGCAAAAAATCAAAGAAGAATATGGAATTATGGGAGATTATGGATTTGATATTGATGTTCAATCAATATTTGAAATTCTTCAACCACCTACTAATCCAGAAAACCTATTTCCCAGGCATTTAATCCCAATAAAGAGGCCGAAAGAAGATATTGAACTCCCTGTATTTCGCGGGCATGCATTGTCTATTTTTGATGCTGCCATACAAGTTTTCCACCAAAAATGGGTACAAACATCAAACAACATTATTGAGTTTTTGGAAGATATATGTAATAAACTTAACCCAAATAATGATGTTCGTTTCTCTCAGTTTGCCCTTCCAATAGTGTCACATATATCCGAAATTTCTCGCAATCGTTCAAGTTTGTCAATTACTGCTTCATTTACATATGATACTATGTATTTACAGTATGGTTTTCCTGCCTTCAAGACAGGTGATATTGTGTATGTTGTTAATATCGCTTCACATAATTGGATCGGTGGGGCAGTCATTGATACAACTAAAATTGGAGTTCTAGTAGTTGATTTTGACGTAGATTCCCTTACATCAAATGATTTTAATGTAGTTGTGAAACCACCAAGTGATATATTGATGAATATTAATCGGATTCGGTCACTACCTCAAGTATTAAAAGCAAAGAGTATTCCTCCCATTGTAGCTAACAGCTTTATTGGTTTTGCCAATCCTTCAGGGTCAGGGATTACTGTTGTTAACTGTCCTCTTGGTTCTTCTTCAAATTTCGCCGCTGCAAAATGGATGAGCCATAATTATAATGAATCTGAAAGGACCCTTGTGTTAGGAACAAGTTCAAAATCAATTGATAGTTTCCTAAAGGGTTTTATAAATAAGGTATCCCAAAAAATTCCTTCAATGAATATATTAAGACTTGATCTACCTCATAGTATTTGCTATGATGTGGTAATACAGTCAAGGAATGCTCTTTTAACCATAGCAAAGGAGATAGATCCAATTTGTGGAGAATCATGCGGTGTAGCTATTAATTATCTCAAACTTAATCATCCTCATCAAAGCGAATTGATTCGCCAACTTGAACTTTTAAGGCCACTTGAATACATTTCTGATTCAGATAAAATAATAGACTATCTTAAAACCTGCCAAAGTAGAATTGTTTGTCACCTTATTCATGATAATCCCCAAATCACCAGTTTAGTGTTTAATAATTTGATAATAATAGATACATGCGTTTTTGAAGATACTGATATGCTAAAGTGGATAGCGAATTCCAATCCATCGAAAATATTACTTTTTTCACCTTTAGAATCATATAACAACTCTTCTTCGATTCAAAGAATGTGGAATCAACGAGATACAATTCAAAAAGGAGAGTTTCTTGAAACCGACACAAAATCAAAAGATATAATCAATGTTATCAATTCTTTATCACCTCATCATATATTATGTTCCAATACAATAAGCCCACCTATTGTTGAGTTCGCATGTTCATTTATACCAACATCTAATGATACTGTATACGAAGTAACTATCTCATCCTTCATTTTCTTTAAACTAGTAGGGGTTAATAACATTAGAATTGTGGTTTCATCTGATAAAGAGAAAAGGAGAATGGATATGGTTTTAAGACAAAGAGCATCCTGGAATGCAAAAATATTAATGAAGAGAAGACTAATATATGAAATAAGTGATTTGATTTCCAATGGATTTGAATCTGATATTACCATTTTTTGTAATTCTGGGTTTGAAAATGAAGAAGAATCAAAGCTTGCATCATTATACTGTATGGCATCAACAAATTTAATATATTGGGAAATTGGATCGAATTATTCGTATACAAAATCAATGAATTCAATGCCCATAAGAGTCGCGCTTGGGGAATCAACCACCACAACTCTTCAAGGGAATCGTGAGTTTTTCGAGATTGATGATGATATGACACTACTACAATTCGTGCAATCCATTGAAGAGGACTATTATCAAGAATATTGTATATAGAGTTTTGTTCAATCATTCAAAATATTAACTAAAGGTAGTTTTCTGTTTTTTTTTAGTTTTAAATCAACCAAAGCGAAATAATACAAGAATTGAAGGTTCACATTTCTATTTTGGTATTAAAAAACTTTGATTCTTGAAAAATCAATTTTAACTTTATATTTCCTAAGAATCATTAAGAGATAATCTTCAACTCAATTGATAAAGGATTTAATTAGGATTATAAAAGCTGATTATTCGATAATTTAGAAAGCGACGTGGAACAGTTGGCTTAGTTCGTGAGGCTCATAACCTCAAGGTCGGTAGTTCGAGTCTACCCGTCGCTCTTTTTTATTTGAGTCATTATATTCTAAACGTACAAGATTAAATGGAGCCCAGATATCTACCCGAGAGTTCAAATCTGGGCTGTTGTAAAACATATCCTTTAATCAGACTTGATAAAGAAAGACGCGCAAACAACTTTCGAAGGGCTAATAATGAGCTTTTTGTTGAAAAACGTACGACACAATTGAGAGATATTCGTAAAGGAGAAAGAGAGATATTGGCAGCTTCGAAAGAAATTGATTTTTTTGCCCTATTACAGAGAAATACATCAATGTTAAGATTTGAAAGCAGTGGAATTCATCAATGGGGAGTGTTTTCTGGGTGTAAGTTTAAAACAGGAGATCCTTTAGTTGAATATACAGGTGAACTAATTAGAAATAGCATCGCTGAAATCCGTCAAATTCAATATGAGCATGAAGGGAATAATGGGAGTTATATATTTCGAATCGATGATGATACTTGTATCGATGCAACCAGAAAAGGTGGAATCGCTCGATTTTTGAACCACAGTTGTGATCCAAATTGTGACACAGATATTATTTTAATCAACAAAATCCCACATGTGATAATCTCAGCAATAAGGGATATTGAACCTTTGGAGGAGCTGACATATGACTATAGATTGCCTCATGAAAGCAAGAAAAAGGCTATTACATGCCTATGCGGGTCTCCTAAATGCAAAAAATACCTGAATTACTCAGAAGATTATGCCAAAACTCTGAACTACTCTATAGAAAAAGTTTTTACCAAAAATATTACCAAAGACATTGAAGAAGAAGAATTTAACGATTCAGGAGAATCAGAAGAATCTCCATTCTTTGATGAAACATAAATGCTGTTTATCTAGTTTTTTATTGTCGAATATATAGTAATAGTGCTTGATGTATATCTCCATCAGCTTTTGTTATCAAATCAATCGCTTCTTGTCTGGAAATCCCACATTCGCTAGTAACTAATGCCAAATCACTTCCTTTAATTTCGATAGCCTTCTTTTTAACTTCTGGTTGAGTTGAAAGGTCCTTTATTGAACTCAATTCTATATTTTCATGGGCTTCTGATTCTTGGTTCTCAGAGTTTGGCACATCGACTTTAACAGACATTTGAGTAGCTTTGTTTATTTACAGGGTTAAGATTTGTTGCTTTCTTGATCATTTTGCAGGTCCGCTGGCCTTGATTGAGATCTTGGAGGATTATTTGCAGCAGCTTGGGAGAGTGATGATGCAAGGGCTGGAAATCTGGACATAATAAGGTTCTGTACAAATGCAGGGGGGAGTATTCTGAGTGGGTTAGGTAGATTATTAGTTGGTGTTGATGGTGTTCTTTGAGGAGTTTTAACAGAAGGTGGTGTTGATGGAGGAGGTGGGTTTATTTCTTTTAATTGGCATTTAGATATGTAGTTTTCAAGCAAGCTTAGAACATACAAATTGCACTTCTCAAGTTTTGCTTCAATAAATCCTGGTTTACGGCTTATTTGTGGCTCAAAGTTAGTAAGTATTCTGACTACATGCTCGATATCATCATCATTTTTCAACCTATTAATCTGATCATAAAGTTTTTCAATATTTGGATGCGCCGGTTTGGATAGAGTAGCGTTTTTCTTCTCCAAATTAGATCTTTTCTCATGTAGAGAAACAACTCTCAGATTTTCAATATATTGTGCTCTGTTTCCAGGAATTTGGGGCAAAACAGTTTTTATTGAATCGGTTAAAACGGAAATAGAAGACATCCAATTGCTTAAATCTCGTACAACATAGCAATCTAACTCTTCTATGATTATTTGTTCAATAATCTTCATTCCGTATCCAATATCCGTTTGATTACCGAACAACTTAACAATATAAAAAACTCGCATACGAACTTCAGCTATAAACTCGTCAATACTCTTTATAGAACCATTCAACAAGTCTTCTTTGATATTAAAAAAACGGGTAATCTCGGGAACAGAAGAATCTCCTTTCATTAATTCTCCTACAACAGAAGATCCTACATAAGAATTTATGCCTTTATCATAACATTCACAACATAAAAAACAGTCGATTACTTCCATTTTTGGAGATGAATAAAGGTGACAGAGTTTACGTCGTGTAAACTAGTTTTACTAAAACTCGCAACACAAATTGTTTTTACAGCTCTTTGTAGTAACTGAACTTAGGAAGAGGGCTAAACTTAGCTCCACCATCTAGAACACGGTCCAGTGTTGTGGTAAGTTTGGCAATGTCTTTAACAATTATAATTCCTGGCTTTTTTGCATTGAAAATAACATAATCGCCTCTCTCAGCTCCTTCTATTGGAAACTGTTCGATACCAACAAAAAACCTGAATGGATTATTCTTAAAATTAGCCTTGATCAGATCCAATTTGGGATCAACAAAGTTATCATATGATAAAACACAAGAAATACTGTAGTCATAGCACACTTCAGGAAACTCTGCATTAATATGATAGTCTGAAGAAACAGGAGATTTGCTTTCTTTTCCTTTGAGGAATGAAAGAACAGACTCTTTAATATACCTATAACTGAAGTCACCTTCATGATAGACAGTGTGTGTTTTGTTGAAAAACACAATCGATGGGAATTTGGTCACCCCTAGTTCGGATTTCAAATCCTCATCTCTGCATATACCAAATCTTAATTTGGATGGAGGAGCAAGCCGAGAAGCGGCAGCCCAGAAGCCTGGAATAGTCTTCTTTTTGGTAAACATTATTGCTGAAGGCTTCTCCCGATAATCATCTATCCAAAAATCGTCGACTTCTTTAACACCATTAGTTCTAATATGAGAAAGAGCTACCTTAGCGATCCGTGATGGATTAGGAGGCTCCTGAAAATCGGAAAACTTCGTCCTATTCCAAAACCCTAATGATGGGTACTCAGTAACTTTAAAATTAGAACATAACAAAGATTCGCCCTGACAATTAATGGTAGCATACTTGACAGCGCCATCTGTAAGGACATCGGCTTGCTCAAGTGCTACATAATTCTCTTTGTACTTTTTGCAAAAAGGAGTGTAAAACAAAAAGCACCACACATCATTATTCTTTTTCCCAGAAAACTCCGCGTTAAAACGGTCCTTTGTAATGACCTCTATCCTGGAGAAACAAGCGCAACACAGCAAAAAGAACATTTGGCCAAATAAAAACCGAAAAAAATTAACATTGAAGCCGATTTTAAGCAAACTGGAATCCCAGCCAACACGACACAGGCGTCGAAATAGCAGAGATCACGAAATATATTGCAAATGTTGTGATTGACCTCTTGAAACTATATGTCTTAATAATACCAGCTACGCAAGCGCAAACCAGGGCTTCACCGCAAAACAAAGCAGAATAAATCCAGGCCTCTTGCATAGTACGGCACATCAATCCTGCGTAAACACCAATTGTTATTGACACGAAAACACCAAAAAACCTATTCCAAATCTTTTTGGCTGTGGATGGCTCATCCTCCTGCTGGCCATCTCCACCAAATGTCGCGGTCTCTACTGGCTCGCCCTCCCATCTCTCATCAGCATCCATGTTACGTAAAATGAATGCCGGTTTATTTGAATTTTTCTACACTCGACAGTTTGGCCAATATGATAATGGCCATAGGGCCATGGCCCTAAATCTGAAAGAATGTCATGGCTTTGTTAAATTTGGATTGGGGTTGGTACTTAGATGCTTTTTCATTTTTTGGCTTGTAAAGTTTATGGGGAATTCTGAGAGTAAGGATAAAAATGGGTATATCAACTTTGATTCTAGCATTCCGATGTCCCCTATTAGTGGATTCCGTCCAGCGGGAGAAAAACTATATAAAAAGCCGCTTTCAGAGGAGGCAAAGAGTAGGAAGATTGTGAAAGGTGCATTTTTCGGGGTTTGGTCTATGACAGTACCAGATGGTCCACTTCCTGTTGCAAGAACTGGGCAATGTTATGTATATGACGCAGAAACAGAGTCTTTGGTTATTGCGTACGGCAGAGATTTCAATGGTAACTATCTTAATGACTGTTGGAAGCTGGATCTCAAGAATTTTAGATGGTCTCTGATTAATTCAGCGCTTCTAAAACCCAGAACCAATGTGTCTGCTGTTTTGTTGAATAGGCTAATGATTATGTTTGGTGGGTCTAAAGACACTCAATATTTTGGAGAGCTACATGGAGTTGATGTTGAAACAGGCGAAATGATTGTTTTTGATGGATTTGACTCTATTGCATCTCCAAGAATGAATTCACAGCTTTTTGTTGATTCACATTCTGTATATATTTGGAGTGGGTATGATGGAAGGACGTGTAATGATTTAATTCACTATGATATACAGAAGCAAACATACACCCAGCTCCCCGTTGATATGGTTGGGAGATCTGCTGCATCATCGACCCCAGGGATTACTAAGAAAGAGTTTTATATCTTCGGATCAGCGAAAATAGATGGGTTGGTGAAATTTTGCACAAAGGATAGATCTTTTCACTATGTTAAGTGTACAGGAACAGAGCCACCCACTGGACTTTGCAGAGTCGCAATGGTTGTTGCGGATGAGTTTCTTTTTGTAATTGGAGGTCAAAGATCATGTGATTATACATATGTATTGGCACTTGATATTAAAAGAAATCATTGGTTTCCGTTTCATATTAAGCCTGATGGAAAAACCGTATCTGTAGAGGATGGAAGGATAAACAAATCTGGTTTTTTCCTTCTACCAAGAGAACATTCTGCAGCTCTTGGATACTCAAACACGCATCGAGCTCTTGTAAGTGTAATGGGTAGCCATATTGTTTACCCACCTACTATCCAGATGATTAAGATAGGGAATGCTCTTGGAATACTGCATCTTAGGTCTGATCTCTTAGATATGTTAATGTACTAAAACGCACTTTTCTAGTGGCGCCATATATTTTTATGGAATCAGAGATTACTGCTTATTTGCTTGAAGAAGAATTTGTTCCAGTCGTTTTTTTGGTTGAATGCCCCCGCCTTGGTTTTTTGGTAAATCCCGATCAAGGAAATGCCGACATTCCGGAATCATTTCGAGCATCTTTGCCTTTTTGGATTGCTAAGCAACTATATCAATTGAAAGTTGTAAAAATAGAATCTCCAAAGTGGCTAAAGGAAATGGGGCCTGGTGTAACTATCAATTCTGAGAAGTCATATGCATTTTCATCAGACCTTTCTGTTTGCGTAGGGGATCCAAAAGGAATCAAAAGGATAGCTGATTTGATTGTAGAGAGGATTCCTTTAGTGATGAATTCTTGCCTTACCACCAAAGCTAGAACTCTTGAAAGGAAGGATGATAGAATCCTTTTCATTGAGGAGCGAGAAATGATTAAAAAGGCACAAGAATCGATCGAAGAATATAATGATTGGAAATCAAATACGAAGCATCGAGTTTAATAGATTATTTTGATTTTGAAACTGCTTCAAACCAATCAGGAAGAACTCTTTCAACTAGAGACCTCTGACCATTCATCCCCTCTATAAAGCTCACATGTCCACCTTCTGGTGTTCTTACCAAAACTACATTATTAGATTCTTCTACTTCCTTGATAGGCATTAATGTTTGATGAGTAAATGGATCATCATCTGATCCTAATATTAAAAGAGGGACTTTGATTTCCGGTATTTTTTGATATATTGCAAGTAGTTTGTAATACTCAACATGATCTTTCAATCCCAGAGTTTTAGTGGTAAGAGCATCATCGAATTCTCTGAGATTTTTCGCTTTGAGAGCTCCTTCTTTCCATTCAGGGTTCAAAAAGGAACATTTCTTAACCGAAGCTTTCAGTTTCTCCATAATTACAGGCAAGTATAACTTGGCTTGTATTGGCTTTTCAAGAATCTCAGCTCCTCTTATTGAGTGATATGTATGTGAAACACAGGCAACTGCATCAACACTACCATCAACTCTAGAGTACTCAATAGTTTGCATTGCTCCTAATGAAAAACCAACAAGATAAACATGTTTTGGTTTCCTTGATTCTTTCACATGGTTAATAATATTCTGCAAGTCATCAATTTCTTTCGCATTGTATAATCTTGATGATGTGATCTTGGCGCCTGAACATCCACGGCAGTTAGCAACTACAGCTCTCCAACCCTTTTTAACAACAGCCTCTGCCATGTTATTAACGCAAGGTTCTCTTGTTCCTCCTCCCAAAGTGTGAACAATCACTAAAACAGGTGCATTGTCAGCGGTGTCTCCTTTTTCAAACCAATCAAGAACAGTATTACCCCCATCACAAAAATCAAACTGCTCTCTCTTGCATTCAAGCCTAGATCTTGGTCTAAACCTCATTCCCCATACAGTGTGAGTGTTTGGCCCAATAAGCCAGGGTGTCGGTTTATACTTTGTATCAACTGTTTTCATGTTGGGAAGTATCTTTGAGATATCCCCGTTTTTATTATAATGGAATTTCAACCTATATGATACAATGAGCCTCCTAATAACATAACCGATGATCAAGAGAAGTAGTGTGTTGATCAAAGCGGACATCTATTTTGTGAAGGTAATTCACCAGAAAAATTGAGAACAATTAGAAATCTTCACAAAAATTGAAAAACATCACAGAAAAAACCGCCAATACATAAAATTTGAAAGAGCCATATGATTCCATTTGAAATAATATTACTCTTAAAAATTGGAATTGTCGGATTCAACTCTTTGGTTCCTATTTGAAAGAAGAGCTATTGTGCCAAAAATAGATGAAACTGCGATTCCTCCAACATCTAGTGATTTCCAGATTAGAGTATCTGTTGGAGGTTGGCTGATTCCGTCAATTTGAGAAATTCTACATACATAATGAGGTTTGGGACATTTAAGAGTATAATATCCAAATGTGAGTTCTTGGTTTTCGTATTTACATTCCTTCTCACTTTTATCAACAGTAATAAATAAACTATCACCATCACATCTGGTTGCGAAACACATGGGACTCTTTGATCCTATGTAGTCGGCCATGAAACACCTTGATGATGATCCGAATTCCTCAGATTCGAATATTTTCTGGCTAGTCGATTTTGTGCAATCTCTGTTTGCGTATTTGACTTTGATCAGTTGAAAGTCATAGACCCAGAGTAATCCAATGATGGAATAATTATTTGGATTATAAAATGCTTTCCCAGCCTGATATACTTCATAAGGCTGTGATAGTAATTCGATTCCAGAATAACAATAGCCATGAGATTTGAAATCATGTGTGCATATATCTTGGGTTTCATCAGGCTGACAAAGATAATGAGAAGGGAAGGACTCCTGAGGAGGCTTTACAGGGAAGTTAGTTAATGGAGTTTTATCAAGAGCATTGCCGTTTCCCCATGACAAACCCTTTGCATAGCTATAATTTACATCATACCACCCTGTATCAGCCAACAATGACATTGTAAGATCAGAAATCACGCTTTCACCTGTTGTTAAACCAACCATAACTTCTCCAAAGAACACTCTTCCCTCAGGATGACTGCCTCTAGTACCACTACCTCCTCCATCTTCGAATTCAATCCCAGAGGGACAACTTTGTTGAGAAAATGAAAATGTTTCCACTCCAAATCTTTTTAATGCATATTTATGAGCATTAGGCGTATGAATTATGGTGAAAGTTTTCCCTTTTTCTTGTATCTCAGTTTTAGGAAACGGATCATAAGGAAAGCCCAATGAATCCCTCCACTTACTAAACATACTCTGAGATATTCCCAAAACATGGCATATTTCATGGAATACCGTCATAAAAAACTCATTTTCTTCAGAGTTTGCGTCCTGTGAAGACTCAGGAAGAGTAGCAACATTAAAAAAAACCATTCCTTGGACAGGCCTATTCTCGTTAGACTCAAATAAAATAGCACCTGCTGATGCAAGTGTTGATGATGTTGCTCCATATGGTCTAGGGAATAGATTCAAAACCAAATCACATCCACTTATTAGCTTTTCTTCAACATATGCAATCCCAGGCCAACTTGATTGCGGAATAGGATCTGAAAATCTATTTACAGAGAGAAAACTCTGAATAAATCTAATAACATTGTTAGATGTAGCAATTATTACGTTCTTTTTTGCATCATTGATTAAATCATTGTTGGTACATTTAACAGTTTTGCCTCCCCATGTAATAGTTTCATCTCCATTTATACAAGCAAAAGAATCTGGTTGTTCAATCCGAAAAGTATCGACAAAAATCCTAATAGGTTCTCTAAATAGTGATTTAATTTGGTTGATTCGTTTTTGAGTCATTAATAGTGGATGATATTGATGGGATATTAACGAATCATGATCACATTCACGATAACATAGCAAGACAATAGAGAATAATACCATCAAATTTTGAAAAATCATGGAATAAACGGTAATTTAATATTTGCCAACAAGAATTTTAAACTCAAAATGAAGTGAAAGACTAATCAGTGGGAAATGAAGTTAATTTGGATATATTTCCATATTTTGCAGAACATGGAAGTCTTTTCAATGAGCTTAAGCGGAAAATTGAGGATTGTATCTTGGATATCAATGTTATTACTGCTAGAATGTCAGATCTTCTTACTTAAATCGAATCAATGAACAAAGAATTGGCCCTTGCTAGCACACGCAATCAAAGGTTTCAAGATTTGCTTCATGATATTGATGGATCTCCTCCGGCACTAGTTTCTCAATCGCAAGTTGATGAAAAGAAACCAGAAACAAATAATGAAGTTCCACAAGAAATTGCCAAATTGCCTATTTCATCTCACCCTTCAACATTTTTGCCCCCTGCCAAAAGCTTGACAGATATGAAACTTAATACTGATGAGTAACTTGAACAAATTCTAGAAGTTGCTCGAGCTGAAATAGCCCAAACAAAGCAACAGATTACTGATGATAACAATGTTGCAATTAGAAACATTTTATCCCAATTTAGCGCTTCAATCACGAAGAGCACAGCAAGTTCAGATGTTAATATTCCGAAACTTTCATCAAAGATTTAAGAAATTCTGCCCAGCTCTCTAGTGATATTTATAATACGGTCTGCGCTTAAACGAGTTCTTTATAAAATGCAGAAGTTCAGGACAAAATCAGGTCTCTGGAGAGTAGAGTTGATTCAATGAGTACGACTCAGAAGATTCAGATGCCAATCCAAAAGATTTCTGTTGGAGCAGATGGAAAAGTTGAATTAGAACCGTGATCCAACAAATGGCTGCAATAAATCACTTGTCAAATGACCTTAATTCAAGGCGATCTATAATAGGGAGGAAATGTTTTATTCATCCTTCTGCCTTTGCTTCTGCATTAGAATCAATGCATTCTCATGAAATATTCTTAAATGAAGAAGAATCAATAGCAAAAAATATGAATCTTTGTTTTTCAGATATGAAACAAGCTCTGGAATTGCTTAATCAGAGGTACACAAGTGATGAAGAAAAACAAAAATACCCAAAGCTCAAGGACAGAAAGAATGCATTGAAGAGGAGAACAAAAGAATTAGTGAAAACAATGATAAATTTAACAAAGATCTTGTTGCTGCTAGAGCAGCTATTAATACATTAAGAACACACTCAGAGGATGCATCATCAGCAATTGATGATATGAGGAAATTGACTGATAACATAAGAGAGGAAGGTGTATCTATGGAGAAGAGACTTAAGAAAGTTGTTGCATTTGTTCAAAGCGATACAAATAACTTAACTGCACGAATAAATGACTTAGCCAAATCGAGAGAAAAAAGCGAGGATAAGATAGAAGATCTTTTAATGAAGCAAGTAGAATTGTCAAAGAAGGTCTCATCTCAGACCGAAACAACAGCAGTCCCTATTTACTTCCCCACTGTTAAGATCAAGAATACTCAATGACATACAATTGTTAATACCATTATTGAAAAGAATACTCCTCAGTAAAATAATTCGCCTATTAGAACTCCTCCTACCCATGAAATGCCGAAAGTGGCCACACCATCTTATTTGGAAGAACCTCAACCATCCAAAAAAATGGAATCCACATTGACATCACAATCATTATAGCTACTTGATGATGTTGGCCCAGTTGAGAATAATCAGAATCTTTCTCCCAACCAAACACCAAATACAGTAGTTCCTTTAATGCCATCGAAGTTGAAACCTGCAGTCTCTCATAAACCAGAAGTTACTCGAGCGGATTTAAAGCAATATGATGAGCTCTTCACAAGAGTACTAACATGTGAAAATTCATTATTGGCAATTCAGTCTCTTATTGAATCTGCTAATCGACAAATCAGATCTTTTGATGAAAGAAAAGCAGACAAAGAAGAATTGCGGACTTTATTTGAGCAATTTAGATTAGCACTGTCCGAGCTTAATAATCGAGTTACCTCATTAAAGAAACAGGTACAAACGAAAGTTGAACAAAAATCATTTGAAAATTTTCTAATGATGTTAATAGGAGAATGAAAGTTATCGAAGAATCACTAGATGGTGCCAAATCCATTGAAGAGGGAGAATCATGTTTTATTTATGGAGAAAGAGGCAATATGTATTATGGAAGATCTCAAAATGGAAAGCCTATAGTTACCAAGCAAGAAAACAAATAATAATTATAATATTCTATCTCGTTTAACACAATTATTAACCAAACATCTAATAAGATCTGTTTATTCTCCAATCAGAAAGAACTTGTGAGAGTGTTTATTCTTATCAATTATATATAAACCAATGAAAATAACCCCTAATTTCAAAATGAGATTTAATAGAAATAAAATATTTCGCACTAACAAAATTTTGTAATTTGTCAGTTTTTCAGAGAATTTAATTGAGAACTCTGGTTCAATTTAAATGATTCCTTTCTCTTGCTTTTCCATCATATGGTTAAGGTCTCAGCACCAACCGCCTAATTTAAGAATGGTGTGCGATAAAAGCAATATTGATCAGGGAAGGTCATATGAGGATCAAGATATCAATATTTCTGATTGTTTCTTCTCTAGAACCTCTCAGTATACTGGAGATGGTGGTGTGATTTATGTTTCAAGCGGATCTCACTCTATGTATGTTTCTTTTTCAATGTTCTATAATTGCACTTGTTCTTCATGGGGAGGAGCAATATACTTTACTTCTGATAATTCAGTTCTCAGAATGATATGTGCGAATGAATGTTCTGCTTTTAACGGTTTTTTTGCCAGTATTTTATCTTCTCAAGAAAATCTAGTGGAGTATCTATCAGCGTCAAAATGTTCTCAAGTTACAACTGGAAGGGCTTTACTTTCATTATTCTCAGGAAACCAGAGAGTTGGAAATACAAACAGCTCAATGAATAGTGCTAGTATGTATTCTGGGATTTATATTTATGGACCATCATCATTCACAAGCTCATACTGCACTTTCTCTAATAACTACGTATCGAGTGGATGCTGCATTTTCTTCTATTCAACCTCAGGAACGATTTCAATGATATTTTCTAATATTGTTCATAACAAAAGTCCAAATAATGAAATAGTATCTGCTGGCGGAGCAGGATCCAAAAACATGATGTATTGCATATTCCATAGTAATGAATACTATCTATTCAATGTATGGGAAGGTTCCCTTGAAGTGTCTCATTCGTTCATAGATCATCCATCATCATCTTTCTCAGTTTCAACAGCAGTGTCTACAGCTAACAACTCACTAATATCAAAGCCAACATATGATTTTCAGTTTTATAAATCTCATTATTGTCATGCAGACAATCCTATTACATTCACAACTGATGCTAAATGCAATAAAAGCAATATTGATCAGGGAAGGTCATATGAGGATCAAGATATCAATATTTCTGATTGTTTCTTCTCTAGAACCTCTCAGTATACTGGAGATGGTGGTGTGATATATGTTAATGGAGGATCTTACTCAATGTATGTTTCTTTTTCAATGTTCTTTGAGTGTGTTTGTTCTCAGAATGGAGGATCAATTTTCTTTACATCATCATGCTCATCACTCAGAATGATATGTGCCAATAGATGTTCTGCTCGCGATTATCCTTTTGCCTTTCTTTGGGCTTCTCAGTTAAATCAAATCGAATATATATCAGTATCATATTCCTATCATTCTTCAGAAGGCAATTGCCCTCTTGGAATGCACGCTGGAAATCAGAAAGTTGACAACACAAACAGTTCAATGAATAGTATTAAACAGACATCTGGCATTGCTACCATATATCCATCCTCATTCTCAAGCTCATACTGCACTTTCTCAAACAATAAAGCATCTAGTGGAGTTTGCATTTCCATCACTTCAACTTCAGGAATGATATCAATATCATATGCTAACGTTATTCATAACAACAGTCCATCTTTGGCAGTTGTAAATGTTTATGGAACAGGATCAAGAAAGATGATGTATTGCATTTTCCAAAATAATCAGAACTATCTATTCGTTTTATGGGATGGCTCCCTAGAAGTGTCTCATTCATTCATAGATCATCCATCATTATTATTCTCAACTTTTATCTTTACTGATTTTCCAATATCAACAGCTAACAACTCACTAATATCAAAGCCAACATATGATTTTCAGTTTTATAAATCTCATTATTGTCATGCAGAAAATCCACTTCAGATTCAAACACCTTTTGAAAGTTGTATTAATCTATCTATTGATTCTGGAAGATCACATTATTATCTATCAAATAATGATTATTCTATTCATGGTTGTTTTTTTGAAAGATTTCAAGTATTTAATGATTATGGAGGTGTTATTTATATCTCTCATGTTGGTGACGATAATATCAGAGAATGCATGTTTTTTGGGTGTTATTCATCCAAAGGAGGAGGAGCTATTTCAATAAATTCACGAAAAACATTAATATCGAGACTTTGTTTTAATAATTGCTCTTCTTTACCAGGTGGTGATGCAATATACTCTTCCCACAATGATAGTCAATATGATTTGATTTCCGCATGTAGATGTTCAGTTAATGAACATTCAGGTTCGGTTATTGATGTTTCATTAACAACATTTATAAAAATAATACAATCCAATATGTCAATTAATGGATCTCCATCCATTTCATTTAGTGGTTTTTCCCAACAAATGAATATTAGTAATTCAATTATTTCCAGAAACCTTTGTACAGGAAGAGACCAAGCTTTTTTTTGCTGGAACAAGGTTTTTGTCGAATTTGTTTCATTCATCTCTAATGACTATGATATGTATTGCATTGCAGTTTTAGATTATAGTGATTTTCAGAAGTGTATTTTCTATCAAAATAACCATTTACTTTTCCATTTTGATAAAGGCCCACATTCAATAACCAAATGCTTCATATCTCATGAAGGTGGTCTATATTCCTTTGTATCAGGATCTTCTTACAGTGTCAGTGACAATAACTATGTTGTTAATCAAGACCATGCCTTTTCATATTTCTCCTCACATCATTGCCAAACAGCCAATGGCCCTGAGCCCCTTTATCCTGCTTCAACCCCAAAACTTAGTCCACATAGCACACCTAGCAATACACCCTGTATGTCTCCCAAAGAAACACATTTACAGACACCAAAAAATTCGCCTGTTTATACAGTCAAAGAAACACCATTTATTACACCAATGTTTTCACCATCAATCACACCTAATATCAATTGTATCAATGAAAGTATTGATTATGGGAGCTCATTTATGTTTGATGGGATTTCAG
>Ga0209639_1000865_pt1 | contig 36604 bp, 36 predicted proteins | sample EPASupsiteHSE605_FD_187268 | JGI IMG/M metagenome (GOLD analysis project Ga0209639, IMG submission 187268) | Bioremediated contaminated groundwater from EPA Superfund site, New Mexico - Sample HSE6-05 (SPAdes) (version 2) | ecosystem: Environmental > Aquatic > Deep subsurface > Groundwater >... | reverse complement strand
AATTAGAATCCTTTACTTTCTCGATAGGACAAAATGGAATTGGTTTAGCTAGTTCCTGATATTCAAATAACGATAATTTTTCCCTTTTTTCTATCTGTAAAAAAAATTCATCCCTGTTTTTTAGTTTATAATAATAATTAAATAGAAATAATATTAATTTATTATTTTTTAATACATATACACAGGTGCTTCTGATTTTTTTATGAGATATTTTTTTTAACAATTGTTTTAATTCAAAGTTGTAAAACATTTTGATTTATTTTAATTCCAATTAATCATTATTGTTAATTCGGGCATTCTTACCAAACTTTTTTATTTTGACAAAAGCTTCTCTTCCTTAAAATAAAGAAGAATATCAGCAGTACCGAATAAGTATAGTATTAAAAACATCTGAAATCAACATTTTTCTTGCATCTAACAAAGCTTATACATTGTAAATAATTCACTATTTCACCGACTTATTGCGAAATGAAAACACAGACATTTTATGTATTTTGATTTTAGCCAAGTTAACCTTGCCAACAAAAATTTAGTATTACTATCAGGATTAAGAATGATACATCCCTCTCGAAGATTTACTTTTTTATTAACTTCAGATATTCATCCCATTGACCTATATCTGTCAACGACTTTTCACTTATGGGGAAACAACCAATCTTACCTCCTTGTTGCCTTATTTTCTCTATAAGATGTGTAATGTGGAAAAACTCATTTTGGGGAATCTCGTTAATTAATTCAGGCTGTAAAATGTAAACACCTGTGTTAATCATATAAGATATCTCTGGCTTCTCATTCAACTCTATCATCATTCCATTGTCACCTGTTTCTATAACTCCATAGGGAATACTATAACTCTTAATTGCAGTTACTATAGTAATATCATTCTTATTACTGATATGATAATCATAGACATCACGGTAGTCTTGCTCAATAATTATATCACAATTGGTCACGAAAAACGGAGTAGTAATCTTATCTTTCAATAACGAAACACTTCCTATCGTCCCCAACGGTTTATCCTCTTTAAAGAAATTAATATTATATTTATGCGGAATATTATCAAGATAATACTTTATAATTTCGGCTTTGTAATTCACCGAAATATAAAAACGAGAACAACCAATTGCTTCGAATTGATCCATAATTATTTCAATTATGGTTTTTTCGTCTAAGGGTATTAATGGTTTAGGGATCACATTCGTAAGCGGTTGTAATCTTTGTCCTTTTCCACCCGCCATTACTACAACAGGTAAATCCAACTTTTCACGAGCATCAACAACCTCATTATCAGCAAACAAATCGTTCCAAAAATAAACATCAATTAAATTGCCTTGTTTATCAACAACAGGTACACATTCGGCTCGTATAGCAAACATTTTACTCTTTATTTCTGCCAAAGTGTCGGAAGGCAAACCATAAAGTTTATTACGATCGATGATATTTGAAATACTATCCGATAGCGCCACTTTCTTAATTATTGACCTTTGAATGTCGCCCAGAGTTAATATTCCAATAAATTTATCATCAGCAAATACCATCAGCAATTTAATACCTTCGGTATCCATTTGCTTCATACATAAAAGCAATGTTGAATCAATCTCTACAATTCTGTTTTTAATTTTATCGAAAAGAGAAGCATCTATCATAATTCAAATTATTAATCATCCAATGAATCATTCCACATCTTGGCAAAACCTTGCTCAAGACTAACTACTGGTTGCCAATGAAGCTTTGTCTTGATTTTCTCTATATCAGAATAGCAATCAAATACTTCATTTTTTCTTTCAATATTTTGATATAAAATTTCAACATCATTCTTACCCGATATTTCAACAGCCTTCGTTACCAAGTCTCCAACAGAAATCGAGACTCCTGTACCTAAATTAAATTTATCAAACTCAACATTTTCCAACTCTACACCTGCAATTATCCCGTCAACAACATCGGTTATGTAAATATAGTCGCGTTTGGGACGTGAATCCATCAAATTTACTTTACCCTCCTTGATCTGACGTATAATTTTAGGCATCATAAATTCAGGATTCTGACCTTTACCATAGATATTGAAAGGTCGGAAAATTATAATCGGCACATTAAAATCCTTGTGATAGCTTTCACAAAGCATTTCCCCTATCAACTTGCTATGAGCATAAGGATTGTGTGCGGAAAGAGTATGGTTTTCGTCCACCGGCAAGTAGCTAGGTGTTCCGTATAGATATGATGAAATAAATATCATTTTTGCACTTTTATTTCGTGCAGACTCTAGTGCATTAAGCGTACCCATTAGGTTCGTTTCATAAAAATCTGCCGGTATAATGTAAGAATCTGGAACAAATGACCTTGCTGCCAAATGAATGATACAATCGTAATCAGGTAAGTTAGCAAATGTTTCAGCAGTAGTAATATCCATGCCCAAAGAAATATCTATCTCTATCACACTGTACTCTTTCACTCGCAATTTATTACACAGAGCTTTTCCTACAAATCCTGCACTACCTGTAACGACAATTGTTTTTTCCATTTTGTTTTTTATATATTTTCGTAAGTATATTAAATAATATTCCCATTATTTATCTTTTTTAACAGAAGAATTTAAAGAACTTAACTTTATGCTGCCGATAAAAGCTTAAATATCAAAAAATAGTCATTTTCAAGAAATTCCAAAATTAGAATAGTGCAATTATTTCGAAAGTAGTCTGAAAATTTTTAATTTACAAAACGACTTTCAACAGTAACCAATAATTTAACGCTATTCACTAACTACTTCTAAGTATTTTTTTCCAAAATATCTTTCGAACAGAACTCGGCATTAATACTTCAATAATAATGCGAACTAACACATTAAATGCATATTGTGGTAATGAAATAATATGATGCTCCAGCATATATTTTTGAAGTCCAATTTCTCCCTTATAGTAAAGCATTCCTCCCCGTCTTGTATAAGTGGCATCAGTTACTCTCACATTCACTAGCACATCTTCTAAATTTTTAAATTTGCACCCATGCTCCATCATGCGAATCCAAAGATAGTAATCTTCATTCCATGTCCAACTCTGATAATGTCCCGAATCTATAATTGCTTTTTTACGCATCATTACCGCAACGTGATTTAAGCCACAACGATATTTCATATACCTTTTAATTTTCGCATCCGTAAGAGGACACAATCGTTTCCCTCCTATATTATTTTCTTCTCCGTAAAATTCTGTAGTTACTCCTCCGACAACACTCAATTCATCATCAACCTCAAAACACTTGATCTGCTTTTCAAAGCGATCAGGCAACGATATGTCATCCATATCCATCCTGGCAATCAATTCATGCGAGGAATTATCTACTGCTATTTGTAAAGCTTCACCAAAGAACACACTCCTTTCAAGCCAAATGGGTTTAATAATAGAATGAATCTGTTGAAGTTCTTTTATCTTATTCGCAACTTCTTCACTAACTGTAGGATCAACAACAATGATAATTTCTGAAGGAGAAACTGTTTGGTTGATAACACTTAAAATTGCTTTTTCACATTCATCGGGCTTATCGCCTTTATAAGCAGACATACATACTGAAAAAGAGTTTTCCATACCGTAAAAATTATGAGTACAACATTTTTTATATTGCTATTTCAATCGACAACTATATCAACCTTACAATAAATTCAAAAAACTAAATTCATTTAACATCTATTAATAAGTATTAGTAATTCAAGTAGTTTTTTAACAAAAGGACAGAAAACAGACTGGCTTTTTAAACTTGTCAGCAGTGAACAAATTTTTTCTCCCAACACATGAAATTAATAAAGCAGGAGCACGTATTTACATTGCTCCAAAAAGGAGCAATTATCGAAATCTTCATGGTAAAAAGAAACAAAAAATATTTACAAACATTACCTCAGCCAAGACAGCTAAACCTGCTACAAATACTTTTCTCATGTATTGTCAGAAATAAGCTCACATATCAAACTTAATTTTTTCGCACAGGCATGTCCAGGTCAGGAGTATTAGAATCTCTCTTCCATGAATATAAATATGCAAAATACAGATAGAGATAATATATCGGTAGTGTATAAAATGTTACTGAAGAGGGCTCAATAATCACATATAAAACCAAGAAAAAAGCAAGAAATAAATATACCATAGCTGACTTTTTCTTCTTGCGAAACAACCTGATTGTTGTTCTGAAAAAGATGCTATAGTACATCAAAAAACCTATTAATCCATAACATAAATACAGCTCAAGGTAATTATTATGAGAATGAAAAATTTGAACATGAGTATTCAGTCCAGAATGAGTTTCAAAATAGCCCAGTCCCCTCCCCCATATTGGAGTTTCAGGGACCATCTCAATGGCAGTATTAAATAATTGCTTTCTAATATGCGTAGAGTTATCCCCAATATCAAACTTATTATCCTGCACAATTCCAAGTGCATAAAACATTCCTTCCAATCGTTCTCCTGCGATGTTATATAATAATTCGTTATTCAGCAAAATATAAACAAATAAACCTAAACCTATCGTTAACGGTAGTATATACCTGAAAAATGATCGGCGATTTTTAATTAAAATAAATACAATATAAAAAACAGGAAGACTAATAATTGCTCTTTTTGTTCCTGATAAAAGGATAAATAAAAACTGTATAATAAATATAATTATATACAATTTATTATGTGTTTTTTCAAAAAATATTTTATACAAACTCAATGATGAAATCATTAACACAATTTGTGAAGTATAGTTTATGTTTGAAAGTACATTATCTGTCACAATTCCTAATCTCATATTTAACAATAAAACATCACCAATACTATAGTAAACATAATAAAGAGAAGCTATTACAGATGCAATAGACGCACTAAATACAAATATATCAAAGGCCCCCTTATACTCTAAATCACACAACCACAATATAATACACAACACAATAACACATTGAGAAAGCATACTATAAACTGAAATCTCTTTATTTTGAGGTGCTAAAAAATAGTGAAGTGTATAAAAAGAAAACAAAAGCAATATCCAAATCAAGAATTTACGACTAAACCTGACTCTCATAAATTTCCCAGGTGTTAATGTTTTTATCAATACATAAACTACTGTTATAATAAAAATGGCACTTACAATTTCATAATATAATAATTGGTGAATTGTATTTTGATATACAGCATTAGAAAACAATAATAATCCAATTACCACAAAGCGAAAAAAATCTAATGTTTTTATATTCTTGAATAGCTCCATATAAACTATGTTTTATAAAATATTATTCATCTAAAGATCAATAATACTAGGATTATTAATTATTTTTTTTGACATTTTAAATACACTCTTAAGTGAATTAATATTTAAAATTACAAATATTATACCTGGGATAAAAATAAATATTTGTAAGTCCAATAGGATGATTACAAACGCAACAATAAAAGGGATAAGCAATTTTAATGGAAAACAGTTTCTGATAACTGCTCTAAAATGTCTTGACTGGTTAAGCTCTCTCATACCAAAAAATACCAATAAATAAGAATAAACCAAATAACTACACATAGTAGATATCACAACATAATTAAATTTCACATGAAACATTTTAACCAATACAAATGCAATTAATATATTTAAAATTAATACTAAAAAAGAATTTATTGCAATTATTTTTTCGCGATTTCTTGCCATTAACAATGAAATATATCCAAATGAATTAGTGTACAATAATAATGTTAATGCTACTAAGTTAATAATAGACAGAGTGTTTGAGTATTTTGGAATAAAATACAATAATATCGGGAAAAGACATATCGCCAGATACATAAGTCCATGTGATAGCGAAACGTAATTATCACGTAAACTATTGATCGTAGCTTCTACCTGTTTAACATCGGGTGAATTTACCTTATCCAATAATTTAGGTGTAATCAGATAAGAAAATGCTTCAAGAAGCAATAGTACAGAATTCGCCAATGTATATGCAAAGGTAAAATATCCAAATTCCTCAACGCTATAATATGCACTAATTATTGTTCGCGTAGAAAGTACAATCAGATAAAAACAACTACTATAAATAAAGAGAAAAAATCCTTTTGTTAAAATTTTCTTCGCATCACCAACACTGGGATCTCCATCAAATTGTATCCTTTTCCCTTTAACAAACATTAAAAGAGAAAATAGTTGACCTAAGATGTAAGCGCCTAGCAAAACATATAATAACACCCGATCCTTAGCAAAGAATAAAACAATAAATGTCAAGACAGGTACAATCGATTGGAATAATGCTATTTCAAATATTCTGCCTTTAACACGATAAATCTTTGAAAATAAATTATTGAAATATACTAAAATTGCTATAAAACAAACACCATAAAAAAAGCTTCCAACTTGATATTTGTTAAACCAGCTTATGCCCCAAATGTAGTAATATAAAGCTAAGGCAACTACAAATATTCCGAGCAATGCAATCAGAAAAACAGAAGTTGTTTCAATATTACGATTTTTAACAGTCTCATTCTTGTATTGAACAAGTAAAACTGTAGTTGAATTAGGGATTCCCAAATTAAACAAATCAAAATATGTAATTAATAAGAGGATAAAACCCCAAATTCCAAAATAATACGGCCCCAGTTTAACTGCCAGAAACATTGAAGCAACAAACTGAATAAAGAAAACAAAATATCTTGAGATAATATATAAAGTAATTTTATTTAGTAATGCTACTTTTAATCGCTTAAACAAACTCATTAATATAATTTAAGTTATTTTTTTACGCTCTGATATCATTCAGTTTTAATGGATCTCCCTTCCGTATGTCAGAGACTGCATGTTTCCCTAGTATTTCATTGTAATACATTGGATGCAACCCTGCAGCAGGTCTAACTGATTTAACATTATATTGAGTAAATAACTCCCCTGCTTTAATATCTTCACTTGCAAAAAGAGATCGACGCCCTGTAACACCTCTGCCTTCTAAATCATACGAAATTTTGCCAAGGGCCTTTTCTGTGTCCCTGATTGCTATTACCATTGCTTTAAATTCGTCTTTATTTAATGAAAAAGCAGAATCCAGTCCTCCTAAAGCACGATCAATAATAAAATGCTTTTCAACCACTGTAGCTCCTAAAGCCACAGAGGTAATAGGAATTGTATTCGTCATGGAATGATCTGAAACACCAACATTTACATTAAATCTATCTTTCATATCGGAGATAGTCAAAAGATTCGCCTTCTCAATCGGAGCTGGATATTCTGTTGTACATTTTAACAAGGTAATATCATTATTGCCAGCTTTTTTGCACGTACTAATTGCCAACTCTATATCCTCAATCGTTGCAACTCCGGTAGAAATAATCATGGGTTTATTCTTTGAGGCAGCATATCCTATCAGATTAATATCTGTAATTTCTAAAGAAGCTATTTTATAAATTGGCATTTGCATTTCTTCCATAAAATCGACTCCTTCCATATCAAAAGGTGTTGAAAAACATATCAGACCTAAATCATTTGCAATTTTTTTCAATCTGGGTTGCCATTCATAAGGCATAGATCCTTCTGTATATATATCATATAATGTCATCCCCTTCCATAAACCGCTTTCCCTCGGACCAAAATACTCATTATCAACATTTAGAGTTAAGGAATCGGGTTTATATGTCTGAAATTTCACGGCATCAGCTCCTGCTTCTGCCATTGCTTCGATGGTTTTCACCGCCAAATCAAAATTGTGATTATGATTTGCCGACATCTCAGCTATAATAAATACCTTATCTTTCATTTCTATTTGTTCAATATTTTTTCCTTATAGAGACTGTTTAAGTCTATTTTATTACTTCTTATATATTTTGCAAATCTCAATATATTATTTGCATTTCCCTTAATTTTTTCAAAATCTTTCTTATTCGTTTCCATCAGAAAATAGCCATCACCATCTATATCCTTTACTTTAATTGCTTTTCCCCCAAAATAAGTAATTAGCATAAATGATTTTATATTTTTCTTCTGCATTAATCCTCTCGTTATTTTTATATCTAAACTATCATGAATAAATAGCTTAAAATAATAATAAAATTCAAAACCTGCTCCTGAATCAAGATACTCTGGATTTAAATAATACCCAGTTTCAGCACTATCTTCATCCCGATTTATCGAAAATATATCCACAACTCCAACTGGTAAATCATCTTTAAATACTACCCAATAATATAGATCATCCCGATGAGATAAAGATCCTACAAATTTTAAATGATTTTCGAGTGAAATAGGTTCAGTATTGGTCATCCATTTTCTGATTGCCTCATTATTTCGCCACTCTAATATCATCATCAATTCCTGTTCACTCAGGCTGATGAAATTTTTATAAACATAATTATTAATAGTATATACTTTCTCTCTATCTATTATCATAATTCATTAAATACCTTGGAATAACATTTAGAAATAGTCGTTAAATCAGAAAAAGGAGAAACCAGATAATATTCATTTTTGTGAATCAAGGCATTAAGAAGCTTATCTGTCATATTGGAATCAAGAAGACTCCCTATACCGATAATATAATTTGACTTTTCAAGAATGTGATAAAAAGCATCTTGATTCTCTACATAATAACCTGCAATAACAGGGATGCGACAAGCCATTGCTTCAATACATACAGAACTTGACGAAAGAATAGCAAGATCATTTTGATCAAACAACAAAACAATTTCCTCTGCACTAAGATTCTTGTGCATTTGAACTTTGGGGATACAATCAGATTCAATTGAACCTTCATAAACATCGCCTATAATAATATCTATCTTTTCAATAGATGGTAGCTTACAAAGAATCTTTGTCACTTTACCCGTGAAATTGTGAAAATCTGTCCCGCCAAAGCAAACAACAACACGACGAATAGCAGATTCTGTTTTTATTTTATTTTTATTTTCCAAAAAAGGTCTCCTAAGCAACGCCCAATTAAGGCCTAAACAAAACTTCGTATATGTTTCAGCAGAAAAGCTACTACTGTCCAAAGAACCCTGACTGATTATTAAATCCGCAACATAATGTTTATCATTTCCACCCAAACAAACCAACCTACAACCCCTATCTCTAATACTCACCTGATAATCAGTAGAATAAAACGAATTATCCAAAACAACAATCTCATTACCGCTTAAATAGCTCAGAAAAACATCAAATTTTGTTTCATCAGAAGGTAATTCAACTAATTTACAGATCCTCTCTACTTCATTTTTCTGATACTCAGTTGGCGATTGAGTAAAAAATGTACAGTCAAAATTATCTTTAAGCATATCCGCAAGGGCCAAGCTACGAACGAAGTGCCCATAACCTATTTGCTTGCTTGCATCTGCACGAAAAAATATTTTATTTTTTTTCATAGACACTGTTTTAAAGCAATCGCATGAATATTTTCAGAGTTTCATTTTTGTTTCACGATTCAAAACATCGATCAATTCCTGATCAGATTTGAATTTCAATTGAATATGCGAATTAATAGAATTAATTTCTGGATTTTTATCTAGAAATTCAAATAATTTTTCAGTAGAATACTCTAAATTATTATTTTCAAAATATTTTTGCACGATATCGAACATCAACAGATCTTCTTTATAATCAACTGTTAAACGATAATTTCTCGAAAATTTATCAGGCAAATCAACTATATTTAATTTAAAGTACTCTGGATTATTTGTAAAGTACCAAGTCATATATTCAGAGTAAGAAGCCTTTGGGAAATATTCTTTGATTCTTTTCAAAGATTTCACATTCATTATTTCTGAATTCAATCCAACTGTAGTTTTTTTACCTGCAGTATAATCAGCTCCTCGTACAAAATGTTCTTTAAGCAGTATATCAAAAATCTCAGAAGAAGGGAATGGACAATCTGCTGTTTTTCTTACTATTACATCAACTTCTAAAGGGGCTACTGCATCCAGATATCTTTTTATTACATCATCTGGATCTCCTGCAAAAAAGATTACATTTTTGGAATATGTGTGTTCGAATAATTCCGCATCTTCAGGATTTACAGAAGTCGCCAAGATCGTATAATCAACATTTTTTAACTTTAGATTATTCTTTATACTTAATTCCACCAAGGACAAAGATCCAACATTAAGTAATGCTTTTCGAGGAAGTCTTTTTGAGCTTAATCTACATGCAATTACGATTGCTATCTTTGCCTTTCTAAAATCATTAGAGTATAATGGTTCTCCAGAATTTTTATCAACAGCTAATACATTATACCCCCTAATAAGTAATTCTATTTCACTCAAATCTAACCCACTATCACATGGTCTGTTATAGTCAAGATCATCACCAAGTGATATTAACTCTCCTGATTTTTTATTATTCTTTAAAGTCGGAATAAACTTAATCTTATCCATAATTACTTAATATATATATTTTTAAAGCAGCCCATTAAAAATACCTCCGTCGATTTGTATAGTAGTACCTGTTATTCCCTTTGCCAATTCAGATGAAAGAAAAGCTACTAAATCGCCTAGCTCATTGGGATGTTGATACCGTCCTAACGGCATTTTACTTATTGCATTATTTTCAATCTCCTCAATACTTTTATTCTGCTTATCTGCAGCTACTTGCATGAGTTCTATTGCTCTTTCTGTTTTAAAAGCTCCCGGACAAATGTTATTAATTGTTATATTATGCCGAATTAATTCTTTCGACAAACTCCTTGCCATTGCAACTACTCCTGTTCTAAAAACATTAGAAAGAATAAGCGATGGAGCTGGCTCTTTAACTGTTAATGAAGTTAAATTAACAATTCTCCCCCAATTATTTTCTTTCATGTAAGGAGCCACCAAATTAATCATTCGAACAGCATAAAGCAGAACATCCTCAAATGCTTTTGCCCAATCTTCTTCATTTATATCAAAAAAAGCACCAGGTTTTGGTCCTCCTGAATTATTAACAAGTATATCTATCTTTCCAAATTTTTTAATTGTCTCATTAACAATAAATTCGTTATCATTTTTCGATGACATATTTACCATCAATGGTAATACATCAACTCCTAATAAGCGTATTTCAGATTCTGTTCTACAAAGAGAATCATAATCATTAGCACATAGTACAATATTAGCACCTTCGCAAGCAAGCTTGTAAGCACAGGCTTTCCCAAGTCCTTTACTACTACCTCCAATTATCGCAACCCTATCCTTTAAGTATAAATCCATAATTTTATGTAATTATATTAATATAAATTATTCATCAGTAAGATATCATCTTTTACTACACTTTCACTTAATCTCTTACCTAAAATCGAATCATATTCACTCGGAGCAATACCTGTCCCTGGTCTTTTAAATTCAATATCCTCAATTGATATTTCAGAACCTTTCGGTAAATCTCTTTTAAATACAATACTTCTACGCATGATAGAGATATCAATATTTTCACCTGGAGCCAAAATTTTATCAACCGTACTTATGCTTTTATTTATCTTTCTCGCATTATTTATTGCTTCTTTCATTTCACTTGGTTCAAGACATATTCTCCAATCAGGCCCTTTAAGCTCTCTATCAATAATAAGATGTTTTGAAATAATATTAGCACCAGAAGCTACTGCACATGCCGGCATCCAAATATCAGGAGTATGATCTATATAACCTACTGGTTTTTTATATCTATTCTTTAATGTCTTTATATAACCTAAACTTGTATGTTCAGGCATAACGCCATCAACACCGCTTGCCATTGAATGCTGCCCATGAAGAAACGTAAAGTTATTTACATTTCTTTTTTCAATTCTATTATTAATCCAATCTATTTCAGATTCATTTGCGAGTGGTAAGCTTACAAAAAAAGGTAATTCAGATTTACAAACCTCATCAACAATAAATGGATTATTAATATCTGATGCATTTATATTAAACGCATCACACCCAAAGTCTACCAAATATTTAATTAGATTATGGCTTAATGATGCTGCAATAAAATCGATTTTGCACTCATGAGCATAATGTATAATGTTTTCCATATGCTGTAATGGTAATTCGATTTTCTTATATCTTTCATATACAGGATGTGAACTTATATAGAAATCATCCGCAATTGCTAACTGAAACTCAATCGCATCCGCCCCGGTATCCTTAGCGAGCTCAATCATTTTCCGAGCAATATTCAAATCACCTTGATTTGCCTGCCCTTCTTCAACGATAAAATATAAATTATTATCGTTAATCGTTTTATCACCTATCCTAAACTCCATTTTAAATAGTTTTACATATCACTATTGTTAATATAAATTTCTAAGCTAAAGTCCATCCCCCATCTATGATAATATTCTGGCCAACAATATAATTTGAAGCATTTGATGAAAGAAACAGTATTGCCCCTTTTAGATCTTCCGGCTTACCAATTCTGTTGGCAGGATTTTTACTTGACAATCTTTCGACAAATTCTATATTTTCCTGCACCTTTGGTGATGGAAATGTACCCGGTGTTACGCAATTAACATTTATATCTTTAGATATCAGATAAGCTCCAAAATATCTTGTCAACTGTATTACTCCCGCTTTTAATGCGCCATAATTAATTGGATTTAAATAAGGGCTGCATGCTCCATTATACATAGACAGATCAGGAATGACTACGCCATACATAGAAGCAATATTTACAATAGATCCTCCATTCTTTTCTATATATGGAATGACTTCTCTTATACAGCGAAAAACACTTCCCAAAACGCCATCGGCACTTATCGCCCACATCTCATCTGTAATTTGCTCTGGTAAACATCCCCCTCCCTTTAAATAAACCGCATTATTTATTAATACATCAATACGACCATATCTATCAAATACAGTCTGGTAACATTTCTTAATATTCTCTGTATCAGAAATATCACCCTGTACAAAAAAATAATTTTCTTTTCCGGCAAATTTCTCATCAAATTTCTCCTGAGATAACTCGATCACTGCAACTACAGCTCCTGCTTCATTTAAAGCTTCAGACATAGCAGTACCCAGATGTCCCGCACCACCAGTTATAACAGCAACTTTCCCTTTCAGGGAAAAACTTTCAATTACATTCATAATCTAATTCCAATTAACAGGATTAAGCAACCCTTTTTCTTTTATTTGTAATGAATCAACAAAATCCATATCACATTGAGAAACACCTAAGCTCAATATAGAGACATTCTTTTTAAGCTGTTCTAAATTATCCAGACCCACTAAGACTCTATCAATATATGGATTGTTAACTACATAATTTAAAACTAATTTTTCCACTCCAAAACTATTATCATTACAATATTGATGAAGCGTATCAAGGTAATATTTGAGAGGTTCTAATTTATTACTCAGGGTAGCTGTATTTTTAAAAAACAATCCCTGAAGAAAAACTGATCGGGTATGTATCTCAACCCCTCTCTTTTTTAACTCAGGGAAAAAAACTTCAAATTGTCTATCAAAAATATTGTATGGAATCTGCAAAAGATCGAATTCAACATTATTGTCCAGCAAAAAACGCAACTGATCAATCGTATAAAGTGAAAATCCTATTTTTTCAACCCTTTGATCATCTCTTAATTTAAGCAGATCAGCCCATATATGAGGATTAGATTGGTAAAAATCAAAATGGTGAATCAGATAGCCATACAAGTTAGTTTGATTCAATCTATTGAGAGACTCTTCAAAGATTGTAAAAACGCTTTTCTCCGATCGGGGATACTTTGAAACGATATTATACCTCATCGGATTTTGCTTCAATGCCTCTCCAATAGCAATTTCGCTTGAGCCATAGGCATAAGAAGTATCAAGTATATCAATACCCTTTGTATTTGCATAAGACAAGATAGTATTTACCTCATTTTGCGATACCTTACCTCCTTGATTATTGATTCCATAGTTTAGTCCAAACTGAACAGTTCCTATGATTAATTTACTAGTCAAACTCATTAATTAATAAATTCTATAATTTTCTCAATGACATAATCTTGTTCTTCATCTGTCAATGAAGGATACATTGGCAAACTTAGGCAGTGGTTATAATAATTTTCAGCAATCGGGCAATCTCCTTGTTTCCAACCAAATTGGCGATAGTACGGCATTAAATGTGCAGGAATATAAAGCACCTGTGCAAAGATATTATGAGCTTTTAAATATTCATACAATTCTTTACGTTTCGCTACTTGCACAACATATAAATGAAAAGCATGTCTAATACCTGCTTGTACAAAAGGTGTTCTTACAGATGTCCCTTCAAAGGCTTTTGCATATTTATTTGCAATCTCATTTCTTCTTTCGACACTCCATTCCAAACGTTTTAGCTGAGAGATGCCTAAAGCTGCCTGAATTTCTGTAATACGGTAATTGTATCCCAATTCTTGCATTTCATAGTACCACCCACCATCTGTTTGCTCAAGTTCATCCGGATTTTTTGTAATCCCATGAGTTCTATAAAGCAATAGTTTTTTGTATAATTCCTCATTATTTGTCACAATAGCACCACCTTCTCCGGTTGCAATATGTTTTACAGGATGAAAAGAGAAGACGGTCATGTCAGAATAATTACTGCTCCCTGCTATTTGTTTCTCCCTTTTTCCATCATAAAAAAAGGCTCCGGGAGCATGGCAAGCATCTTCGACTATTGCCAAACCATACTTATCAGCAATTACACGTAAGCGTTCCACATCGATAGGATATCCTGCAAAATCAACAGGAACAACAGCCTTGTATGTTCCTTTTGGGGACGTAGCTAATAATTCTTCCAACTTATTTAAATCAAGTAGGTATGTTCTAGGATCAATATCGCAAAATGTAATATCGGCTCCACAATATCTAAAGCCGTTTGCACTTGCAACAAATGTTATAGGAGTCGTAATTATTTTATCATCTGGTTTAATACCAAGAGCCATTGCTGCTAAATGAAGTGCAGCTGTGCCATTACTTACCATTACTGCATATTTGCAATTACAATACTCGGCAAAGGCATCTTCAAATTGTTTAATACGAGGCCCCTGAGTTAAAAAATCAGACTTAAGCGTTTCAACAACTATTGCAATATCCTCTTCTGTAATATATTGCCTGCCATATGGTATATTTTTCATATTTTTAAACTTCAAATGTATGATCTACAAATTCCTTAATTTTTCTTCTAAGTTCATCAATAGTTTCCCATTCGGAGTTCTCACCTGAGCTATAATGAAATCCCTCCGGTACTTTTTTAGCATTATAAGATCTAATAAAATCTTCTAATTTCCACGTCGGTTTTTGGGGCAATATTGCATAATAGTTACCAATATCATATGTATGAAAAGCATCTGATGCTGTAATCATTTCTTCATGAACTTTTTCACCTGGCCGAATACCAATTATTCTATGTTCACATTCGGGAGCAATTGCTTTTGCAACATCCATAATTCTATAAGAAGGAATCTTAGGAACAAAGATTTCTCCGCCCCACGCATTTTCTAATGCAAATAAAACCATTTCAACACCTTCATGAATTGGAATATTAAAACGAGTCATATTAGGTTCCGTTATAGGAATCACACCTTCCTTTTTTTTATTGATAAAAAAAGGAATTACAGAGCCATTAGATCCCATCACATTTCCATATCTTACTACAGAAAATTTTATAGGATTGTTCCCTTTATAATTATTTGCTGCAACAAAAAGTTTATCCGATGTAAGTTTTGTTGCACCGTAAAGATTTATCGGAGCACAAGCTTTATCTGTAGAAAGAGCTACAACAGCTTTAACTCCTGTATCAAGGCAAGCTTCTATTACATTTTGAGCACCTCCAATATTAGTTTGCACACACTCTGTAGGGTTATACTCTGCTATATGAACATGTTTCATTGCAGCAGCATGTATAACATAATCTATACCACTCAACGCCCGTACCAATCTATCTTTATCTCTCACATCACCAATAAAGAAACGAATTTGTGGATATTTGGAATGAGGATACTCCTGATCCATTACGAATTGTTTCTGCTCATCGCGTGAATAAATTACAAGTCGTTTTACGTCGGGCCATTTTTCTAATATCGTTTTAGTCAAAGCCTTACCAAGAGAGCCAGTGCCTCCAGTAATTAATATAGATTTATTACTCAGCATTTTAAATTATATTTTATGATTATCCAGATAAATTATATTTATTTCAAAAACAGAACAGTATAAATAAAAACAGACGACATTAATTATCTTTTGAACAAAACTCTATAAGAAGGCCCAAAGTTGATCGTGGATTTAAAAATCCTATATTCATGTTTTCTGCTCCTTTTCTTGCAACTTTATCAATTAGTTTAAATCCTTTTTCTTTTGCAGAAGATAACGCACTATTTGTTTCATCAACACAAAAGGCAATATGGTGAATGCCCACACCATTTTTTTCCACAAAAGAACTTATTGGACCTTCTGAAGAAGTAGATTCCAATAATTCAATTTTGGTTTCACCAATCAGAAAAAAGGCTGTTCTAACACATTGTTCCTTTACCTCTTCAATGGCATAACACTTTACTCCTAATAAATTTTCAAAAACAGGGATGCTATCATCAAGAGACTTAACAGCAATTCCAATATGCTCAATATGCGAGATACTCATATTCTTCTATTTTTTATTCAACCAGTTTTTTAAGTTTTTTATTTATTTTCGAGCTTAGTTCAATTATCTGGTTTCTAACATCTTGTTCAACTTCATGTAAATAGAAAGGATCATCATGACCTGGATATACCATCGTTGTTAGCGTATTATATTGACTTATAATATCTTCTAAAGTATGTAAAAGATTTTCCTTAGAGGCTCCTGGAAATGATGTATTTGTTTTATATCCCTTTAATAAAGTATCTCCTGTAAATAAATTATTATCAATATTAAGAATTATAGATCCCAGACTATGGCCTTCAGCTTTTGTAAATTTCAGTTTGTAATTACACCAGTTTAATAAATAATTAATATCCTCCAATATTATATCAGAAGCTGGAAAATCAATATATTCATCATATTTCTCAGAATAGCCAGATAAGTTATATTTTGAAGATGTTATATTTTGGTCACATTGGGCAGAGGTTACTAATTTTATATCAAAACTTTCCTTTAGCTTATTTATACCGACAATATGATCGATATGTTCATGTGTTAAAATAATATACTCGGGAGAAAGCTGATTTTTTTTCAATATTGAAATCAGTTCAATACAATCTTCAATACCAGGATCAATGATTATGCAGGAATTATTTACGTCACTCGAAACTATATAACAATTCGAAGGAACCGGGCAATTAACTAACCTTGTTATATTCAGCATTTAAATTATTTTTACAGATTATCTTTTAAGAGAAAAACCTCCATCTATCAACAATGAAGTTCCCGTAACCCAAGAACTTGCATTTGACAATAAATAAATTATCCCATATGCAATTTCTTCAGGCTGACCATATCTTTTAAGAGGATAATCTTTCAAATCTTCTTTAACTTGACTTTCATCCGTCATAATTCCCGAAGCAATCAACGGTGTAAAAACCCGGGATAAATTTACACTGTTACATCTTACATTTTTTGAAGCAAAATCTATTGCTGCATGTCTTACAAAGGCATTTAATCCACTTTTTGATGTTGCATACATCGCTAAACCAACTGTAGTGACTTCATTTCCAGCAACGGAAGAAACATAAACCAAAGAAGCTGATTTTTTTATTTTTTTATTTTTCATCAATCGCTGTGTAAGCAAAATTGGTGTGATTGTATTAATTCTCAAGGTATTATTTAGTTCCTTTTCATTGATAAAAGTAGTCAATAAATACCGTGCCGTGCCGGCACAACTTACCATACCATCTAATTCAGGAACAAAATCTACTAACTTGTCAATCCCATCGTTTTCAGATATATCAGATGTTATTTGCATATGACCCTGACCATATAATGCAAAAAAAGTACCATTTAGTCTTTCAACATCCCGACCCGTAATTATCAATCTAGCTCCAGCCTTAGAGCATTCAATTGCAGCAGCTTTCCCAATTCCAGAGGATGCTCCGGTAATAAGTATTGTTTTATCTTCTAAAGAAAATGGATTGTATTCCATGATTTATTTATTTATTTCAACCACTATAATTCTAAAAGATCCGGACAAACTATATTTTTAGTTTTAAGATAAATACTTCCCCAAACAAATCCTGAACCAATAGCAGATAACATATGAGATAATTCCAGCGTTTTAAGTTCTTCTTTGATATTAGTGACCATCAAAAGAGGAATTGCCGCGCAGCTTGTATTACCAAAATCTTTAATATTAGATGGGATTTTACTTTCTTGAAGTTTTAACTTCTTCATTATAGTTGAATTTATCTTCATATTTGCCTGATGGAACAAATAATAATCGACACCTGAGTGCATATCAATATTGTAATGTTCGCACAAAGATTTTAATGCCTTAGGACATTCTGATATAGCAAAAGAAAAGACCTCCATTCCATCCATAACTCCGTGAATAGGAGCTCTCCTAATTCCTTCTCCCGCATCTTGAATAACAAAAGATTCCGGAGTGGGTTGATTTCGAAAACCACTATATGGGCTACCTACAAATTTATAGCATGAACCATCCGATAATAGATTACTATAAATTTTATCTGCTGTTTCGTCATATTCCCAAGCCGAAGCTGTTCCGGCATCTCCAAGTAACGGGTAACGTGACTTATCTTCTGGAGAGGATGTGAGAGAATTTGTATCTCCTACTAGAAGCAATGCTTTTTTTATTGTACCAGAAGATAATATACTGGATACCACTACAATTCCTTGTAGAAAACCTGCACATACTGTAGAAATATCGAATGTCAGGCATGAAGTCGGTAATTCCATTCTATTTTGAAGAATACAAGATGTTGCCGGGGATCTGTAATCAGGTGTATTTGAAACAAATATTAATGCATCTATTTCTGATTTATTCCAATGTAGTTCCTGAATTAATTTTTCAGCAGCAGCTAAACAAAGATCAGACGTGCAAACACCATTATCAACAATTCTGCGTCGCTCAATACCTGTAGTTTTTGTAAATCTTTCCGCTTCATCTTTTTTGAATACTGAAAGATCCTTTGTTTCAACGGTTTTAGCCGGCACACATGCAGCTACACCTCTTAAGGCAACATTTTTAATTTCAAGAAATGCCATATGGTGTTATTTTATTAAATAAATTGTATTGTATTTTTTATTTTCGTAGTACAATCAATACAAATTTTCCCTTGTGGATTTATCAATTTACATCTTATTGTACCAACATTCGTTTCTTTATTTACATCTATAATTTTAAAAGCCATAGTGTATTCTTCATCAATAAAAACAGGCCTTATAAACGTAAACTCTCTATACATATTAATACTGCCTTCTCCAGGAAAATAAGCACCAATTACTCTGGAAAAGCTTGATCCTGCATGCATTCCCTGAACAGCCAATCTTTTAAAGTAAGAATTTTTTGCATATTCTTCATCTAAATGCACAGGATTCGGATCTCCAATTAGATTCACAAAATCGACTACTTCCTGCTTTGTAAACTTTATTTTCTCTTCCGTAGAATCTCCAATTTTCAGCATTTTTATGTCTTTTTTAATTATTCCATTTTTTTGGCAGGATTTCCAATAACTGTTGTCCCTTCCTTAACTGTTCTCATAACAACACTTCCTGCACCTACTATTGAACTATCACACACTTTAATTAATGGATAAATTACAGAGCATGTATATAGAGCTACTTTATTACCAATATTATTTTTTCCACAGATTGTAGATCTAACATATAAATGGGAAAAGCTACCAATAGATGAATCATGACCAATATTGCAATGATCCTGAATAATCACATGATCATTTATCACTGTATTTACAGATAATGTGGTAAAAGCACCTATAAAAATACCTTCTCCTAAAACTGTCCTTCTGTTGATATTTGCAGTAGGATGTATCAGATTCGCAAATTTACCACCTTTGGATTTGATAATATTGACACTTTTCTCTCTATCATTGGGACTAACATATGAGCATATAAATAAATCATCTTCACATACATTATAATCTTCTACTGAAGAGAGTACCTGTGGTAGCCCCGGATCATTATCTAATAAATGAATATCCGGATCAATAAATCCTTTTACTTTCCATTTTACATTACAATCGGGGTTTACCAATGCATATTCATAAAGAATTTTTGCAAAATTACCCGCACCAATAATAATTAAATTCTTCATATCTTTTTTTTAATGTCCACCATTTATAGTAACGCCTCCATCAATTGTAAAAACACTACCAGTAACCCAGCTAGCTGCATCTGACAAAAGATAAATACACGCATAGGCAATGTCTGATGGTTTTCCTATACCAAGCGGATAAATTTTAAAATGACTTTCTAATTGCTCTTCTGTTATTATTCCGCTATCTAATGCCCTGGTTTTAATAAACCCGGGTTGAATACTATTAACCGTAATTTTCTGTGAAGCCAGCTCAAGTGCCAGCACTTTCATAAATGAATTAATCGCACCTTTTGTAGCAGAATACAAAGAATTTCCAATTTTCACATGGAAAGATGATATCGAAGAGATAAAAACAATTGATGCATTCTTATTTATCTTCTTCTTTTTCAGCAATTTCTGAACTAACAATATTGATGAAATAATATTTGTATTAAAAACCTCTTCTAGTGCAGCGCTAGTAATATTTTTAACAGGCAAAGTTTTTAAAACACCTGCATTTAATACCAATCCATCAAGGCAAGGCAGTTTATCAACAATTAAGTCAATATCATCTTGAAGAGTAAGATCTCCAACTATTTGGCTATGCCCGGAGCCGCTTAAACTTAAATAGGTTTCATTTAAGCGATCAGGATTTCTCCCGGTAATAACTATTTGAGATCCCATATTCGCACATTCCTGAGCAATACTTACTCCTAAACCAGAAGAAGCACCCGTAATAAATATCGTTTTGCCTTCTAATGAAAATGGATTATGCATAACAACTACAGATTATAACGTTTGTAATTCAGAACAGATAATTTTCCCCGTTTTTACTCTTGCAGAACCTAGAGAAAAGCCTACACCTATTACAGTCATCATCAAATCTAACTCTTTTTCCTGTAATTCTTCCTTTAAATTGGTAACCATAAGCAACGGGATTGTAGCTGCACTTGTGTTTCCAAATTCATGTAAATTATAAGGTACTTTTTCTGCAGGTAATTTAAGTTTCTTCCTCAACTTCTCACATAAGAACTTATTAGCCTGATGAAGGAGAAAGTAGTCAATTTCTTCATCGTTAAAAGGAAACTTTTCCTTAAGCATAGAAACACTTTTAGGCACATTCGCCATTGCAAATGAAAATACTTCTAAACCATCCATTTTTTCATGCAATCTTGTGCGTCTGATTCCATCACCACAATCTTCCATAATAAATGATTTTTCATTTACAGGATTTCTGCTTCCTCCATCCGGCACAATTACAGAAGCTCTGCCAGAACCATCTGTCATATAATGAAAATCCATTATATCTCCGCCTTCAGGAGAATATTCAAGTGCTGTAACTGTTCCGGCATCACCTAATAGCAGGTACATACTTCTGTCTTCATAACTAGCAAATACGGATTGTGTATTTCCCACCATCAATAATGCTTTTTTAAATGTACCGCCCTGTAATAAACTTCCTATTACACCAAGTCCATACAAGTAACCCGAACATCCAAATGAAATATCAAACGCCATGCAAGATGTTGGAAGACCCATCTTATCCTGTAATACACATGCGGTAGCAGGTAATTTATAGTCAGCAGATTGAGAAACAAATACTAATAAATCTATTTCCGACTTATCCCACCCAAGGTCATTTAAGAGTTTTTCACCTGCTTTCTGACATAAATCACTTGTACAGATTGACCCATCGTGAATTGCACAATGACGTCTTTCCACACCTGTTGTTTGAATATACTTTTCAATTTCTTCCTTAGGAATCAACTCGTAATCTCTGTTTTCTTCAATCCTCTCTGGTACACAAGCAGACAGTCCTTTTATCTTTACATTTTTTACACTTACGTATGACATACACTTGAGATTTAAATATTTTTAAAATCAGGCTGTTTAAAAATCAGAAATCTAATATTCTTCGACAATATTCAGCATTGCAATTAGAAAAATAACAACTACAAAAATAAAAGTCTATTTTTTAACTCTTCTACCTTTTTAAACAGCCTCTTAAGCTCAAATTACTTAGCAAGAATCAAGTTATACAATTCTTCGATCGTTTTTACACTTCTCAAATCGGCACCTGTAACTCTTTTTTCAAATTCATCGTCGATCATAGAAATTATTGAAAGGGCAACTAATGAGCCCCATTCTTCTAACTCCATAAAAACTGTAGATGAGGAAAAACTTTCTACAGGAGTGTCATCAAACTGTTCTGCAAATACTTGTACAAATTCATTAAGTTCCATAATCATTAATTTTAAAGTGAATAATTTTTTATTAAACCATTATATAAGGGAATTGATAGTAATGTACCTACTTTCTTATCAGGACACATTCTTGCCACTATTTTTTGTAGGGTATCGTCTGTACCCACTTCATAATATTCATTAACTCCATCAGTTTCCATATTTTGCGTCATCGTTGTCCATAAAACAGGATGAGTAATATGTTCAATCAAGTTATTTTTAATTTCCTCTGGACTCGTATGAGCCTTTGCATCAACACATTGATAAATTGGACAAACAGGATTATTAAATTTCGTTTTTTTAATTATTTCACCGAGTTCAATTCTGGCTTCTTCCATATATGGAGAATGGAAAGATCCACCTATCGCAAGAGGGATTGCTTTTTTTGCACCCTCCTCTTTAAATGCTTTACATGCTATTTTTATTCCTTTTCTAGAACCTGTAATAACTACTTGACCAGGGCCATTGTAATTTGCAAAATAAACGGGTTCATTTGTTTCGTTGTAAATCTCCTGAATTCTTCTTGAAATATAGTCTTCGGATAATCCAATTACAGCACCCATCGCAGTGTCATATTTTTCACAAACTTTTTGTGCAATTAAAGCCCGGTTAAGAACCAAATTTAAACCATCATCAAAACTGAGTGTTCCGTTAACAACCAATGCTGCAAATTCACCTAAAGAGTGTCCGGCGACAACATCCGGCCGCAAATTGTTCTGTGTCAGGGCCAAAATTACTTCATATAAAAAAACTGATGGCTGGGTATTTTTTGTTTCCATTAGATCCAACTCGCTCCCATAAAACATAACATCAGATATCCTTCTTCCAAGTAATTCGTTTGCATATTCAAACAGTTCCTTTGCTTTAGGGAAGTTTTCATACAAATCTTTACCCATTCCTTCTTTTTGGCATCCCTGACCTGGGAAAATAAATGCTTTCATATGTTTCAGATTAATTAACCGTAATTATCTATCTTTTCCTATACTAAACAGTTCAAATCCAATATTTTTCATAAATTCACGATCTAAAATCAACCTGCCATCAAATATAAAAGCAGGCTTCTTCATCTCTTTATAGATGCATCCCCAATCAAGAGATTTAAACTCATCCCACTCCGTAAGAACTACAATTGCATGCGCATCTTTACATGCATCGTAGGCATTAGAAACAACATGAAGTAACTTCTTGTTCTCTTCTAATTTTTAAACAGTCTAAATCAGCAGATTATCTATTTTTTAGGTCTCGTTTCATCCTGAGTGGCATCAACAATATTTAGATGAGAGTTTTAAAGTGATGGCAGCTATTGCTGAATACTCAACGCGATATACTTTTATTATTCAGATTAATTATTTTGATTTTCATACGTATATCTGTTTTTAGGGAATAATCTTTATAATCTGCCATCCACCATTTCTATTGGCAACAGTGCCTTTATATCATACAGAACAGATTCTTTCTTGCGTTTTGAAAAGTCTATTTTTAAAAACTCGCGATGAGAAACGGCCAATACAATAGTTGTATAATTTTCCAGATTATATTTTTCGATTAGCTCTTCACCATATTCATGCTTTACATCTGCTTTGTTTGCCCAGGGATCATAGATATCTACTTTACACCCAAACTGGCGTAATTCATTTACAACGTCTACCACTTTGGTGTTACGAACATCCGGACAGTTTTCTTTAAAGGTAACTCCCAAAACAAGTACTGGAGCGTGATTTACCGGCAAATTTTTCTTAATCATCAATTTTACAATCTGAGCGGCAACCCAAGCACCCATTCCATCATTCATACGACGTCCAGCAAGGATAATCTCAGGATGATAGCCCACTTCTTGTGCTTTTTGAGCAATGTAGTAAGGATCTACTCCTATACAGTGACCACCTACTAAACCTGGGGAGAACTTAAGAAAATTCCATTTAGTACTGGCAGCATCAAGTACAGAACGAGTATCAAGGTTCATATGTGCGCAGATACGGGCAAGTTCATTTACAAAGGCAATATTAATATCGCGTTGCGAATTTTCAATTACTTTAGCAGTTTCTGCTACACGAATACTCGGAGCCTTGTGCGTACCTGCCTTAATCACCCTTTTGTAAAGTTGATCTACTACTTCGGCTATTTCAGGAGTTGAGCCGGAAGTAACCTTATGGATGGTGGTTACAGTATGCTCTTTGTCACCAGGATTGATGCGTTCAGGAGAATAGCCTGCATAAAAATCCACATTCAATTTCATTCCCGCAGTTTGTTCAATCACAGGGATGCAGTCTTCCTCAGTACAACCAGGATAAACTGTTGATTCATAGATTACAATATCATTTTTCTTAATTACCTTTCCTATGGTTTCACTGGCCTTAATGAGGGGAGTCAAATCAGGACGGTTATTTTTATCAACTGGGGTAGGAACCGTTACAATATAAATATTACAGTCACGGATTTCGTCCAGTTTACTGGTCAGGTACATACCTTTATCTTTAGGCATTTCCACCATCAGTACCGATTGCAAATTATCGTCCTCTACTTCGAGAGTATTGTCATGACCTAAGTTAAGTTCATCGATACGGTCCTGCTTAATATCAAAACCTATTACAGAAAAATGTTTGGCAAATTCCACGGCCAGAGGCAATCCTACGTAGCCAAGGCCAATCATACAAATTTTATGAGACATAGATTCTATTTTTGGTAAAACAAGAGGGTCTTTTTGGGGTACTACTGTAACAAAGTAAACACGATTAAATGGGGATGGGGCTATCGTATTCTAACTTTTGGCTTCTCTATTTTTTCCAGATAAGCAGTACATCTTCTTTAAGCAAGGTAAATTTAAGTTTTTTAAATTCGAGTGATGTATAAAGCATGTAACGGATCTTACGGTTAATTATTTCTTCTGCTTTATGGCAGAGCCGGGCAAGATTTTCAACATTGATATTGCTTCCAATGATAATCAAATCAATAATTGGTCCATCAATTCCTTTAGCAAAATCACCGGTAAGATAAACTTCTTCAGGGTCGCCCAGTTTTCCGATCACTTTTTCAATAATATGGTCAATCCCTATATATTTCCGAACAAGATCCTGAATATTCTGAAAAAGCGGATGTTTTGCATTTGCCCGAAACAGCTTCCGATTACTTTCTGTTCGGGATGTCAGCAAGCCAGCTTTTTCAAACCGATTCAATTCCTGACGAATAGAGTTGGAGGACTCATCAAACTCTTGTTCCAACCCACGTAAATATGATTCTGTCTGGCTATTTAAAAAAAATTTCAACAGCAGTTTTATTCGGGTTTTACTGGTAATGAGAGTATCTAACACTTGAGGAGGGATATATTAAAATTCGAGCAACAACAACAAAATGCAAATCAATAATTATCAGAAATATACAAACTTTTAAAGATTGAAAAGCCATTGTTTTTCTCACAGCTTCGCCCCGTCAGTCACAATCCAAAGAGTGTTCTAACAAGGGATATTGCAGGTAAACAATGCAATATTGAGTAACAAATGTACGCAATATTGATTTATAAAATGGTACTAGCGGGTTAATATTTAACAATTTTTTATTACTGACATATTATACATATAGCATAATCGACAGTAAATAAGTAAAGTTAAGTGCTTCGTCTATTTGTTGATTATAAAAATTGCTGAGCTGTTAATATTCGTTTATTAGCTTTTGAAATTTGGTATCTTCAGGGTATATAAACACAAAGACATAGCATTCTAATCATAGATGGATTAATGTTGAACATTTTTGTTGGGATTCTTTTTTTACCTTTGCAGACATAAATACATATTCAAAATATGCTAGAGAACTCTCTTCCACATAAAACTGATTTAAAAGAACTTGGGGAATTCGGACTGATTGATCGTCTTACATCTGGAATTGAACTTCGTCAGCCTTCTACCGAAAAAGGAATTGGAGATGATGCTGCTATCCTGAATTATGGTGGCGAAAAAATCCTGGTCACTAAAGATTTGTTGGTGGAAAATATCCATTTCAACCTGATGTACACGCCATTGAAGCATCTTGGATATAAATCAGCAGTGGTAAATTTTTCAGATATCGTCGCTATGAACGGAACGCCTCGTCAATTATTGGTAGGGTTAGCTGTTTCCAGTCGTTTTCCGTTAGAAGCAATTGAAGAGTTTTACGCTGGTTTGCGTTTGGCATGTGAAAAATACAATGTTGACCTAATTGGAGGAGATACTACATCCAGTTCAAGTGGAATGTTTATCTCAATCACGGTTTTAGGAAGTGCAGAAAAACCAGTTTGCAGGAATACTGCACAGGTAAATGATCTTGTCTGTGTAAGTGGAGATCTAGGCGCAGCCTACATGGGATTACTCTTGCTCGAACGTGAAAAAGAAGTATTTAACGCCAATCCAAATATGCAACCCGATTTGGAGGGGCATGATTATGTACTTGAACGTCAGTTAAAACCAGAAGCCAGAGTCGATATTACAAAACTTTTAGCTGAAAATGAAATCACTCCTACATCAATGATAGATATATCAGATGGATTAGCATCTGAAATTCTTCATATTTGCAAACAATCGAACACAGGTTGTCATATTTATGAAGAGAAAATCCCAATTGATGTTTCTACCGCAAACTTAGCAGAAGAGTTCGGTATTCAGCCTGCAGTTGCAGCTTTAAACGGAGGTGAAGATTATGAACTACTTTTCACCATCAATCAAAAAGATTTTGAAAAGATCGGCAAGCTTAAGGATGACATCCGGATTATTGGGCATATAACCGAAGTATCTGCAGGGTGTTATCTCATTCCTGAAAATGGAACGGCCATCACATTACAGGCACAAGGCTGGGATGGATTAAAATAATAAATGAAACCCAATAAGATAAAAAAACTGACTGTTATTAATCCAGTCAGTTTTTTTATTTATTGACAATCAACTGCTAAAAGTATCTTTTTTTTAGAAAGGAACAACAATCGATGCCTGTATTGTAATCATATGAATTGAAGGCAAATCATATTCAACATTTACACCTGCAATTTCTTCCGATTTTGTTTTCTTGAACAGATAAATATATGAGAAATCAAGACCATAGAGAATCCTTTCTCCAAATAAAACCCCACAACGTGGGCCCATTCCAAACCGGACATCACTGGTTCCATCTGCACTGAAAGAAGTAGTGGAAGTAGGCACAAGCGTTTTAACAGTAGTAGTATAATTCCCAGTAAAATTAAGCATCACTCCTGTTTGAAATCCGGCATACGGCTTAATAATATCATTCAATCCCATAAATCTGGCCTGCACAAAAATTGGAATTTGCATGCGATTTCCTTTTTTAAAAGTAGTTTCTGTAAGATCTTCGAGAAACACAGTTTCTTCACCCGGGCTAAAAAAGAATCCGGTATTTAAACCCACCCCAAAGCTATTAAAAATATATTCCAGAGAAAGATTACCGCCAAAGCCCATGGTTACATTCGTATCCAAAGCAGATGAGGCAAACCCTAGTGAACCGGTAAAAGCAAGTCCCTTGAATTCAGTAGCCAGTCGTTCAGTACCCCAACGACGTTTTCCGCGAACAGATGAAGCATCACTTCCGGTTTCAAAACTATTTTCAGAATAGAAATTTCGAGAGGGCGAAAAGGATTTCTTCAACTGCTGTTTTGGGAGAAATTGAGCATTGGTTGAAAATGTTGCTATAAAAATAAGCAATGCAATAAGATTTAATTTTTTCATTGTATTCAATTTAAAGGAGCAATATTGAATTTATTACTTTATAATGCTTTGCACTATTAAAAACCAAGCTAAAATAAACAAAAAAACAGCCAATGGGATTCATTGGCTGTTTTTTTAAGTTTATTTTACTTAGAATGAGTATCCAATTGAGCTACCAAGTACGGGTAAAATACCCTTGAAAGATAAACCTCCCGTAAACATTCCATCTGCATAGTTTGAATCATAAGACCAACTTGCTGTAGTATAGCCTAAACCACCAAACACATCTAATGTAAAACCACCCCATATCCATTGACGGCCAGCCATTGCTCCAAAATTAAACAAGGTGAGATTATTCTTTAATTCATTGTAATCCACACCTTTACTATTTGTCCCCAGTGGAGATCCATCTGAACTTGTTATTTTTTCAGTAATTAGCGTAACCGATATGAACGCTCCTGCATACCAACCTTCAATAGCTTCATCAAAATAATATCTGAATTCTGGAGAAATATTAAATCCTGAGTATTTGTAATTTACGACAAGTAAGTCAGTACTGTTAAAATAAATACCACCTGTTAATCCTAATGATATATTGTCATTAATTTTTCTTTCATACATTACACCAAACGTTCCAAAGATTAATGAGAGAGGATTTGTTTTAATACTATTTGAATAGTCGGAACCGCCTCTTCCTCTGCGTTTTTTCTTTCTTCTTTTCTTGTCTGTATCGTTTTCGTCATCTGGTACAAATGAAAATTTGTCATCCATTTTTAAATTCTGACTAAATCCACATGCAAGTGGACTCTTCTTTACTTTAAAAAAGCTATCTTCGCCCTTAGAGCTAAAGCTTTGTGCATTTGATGCTAAAGACGCAACAAACACAAGTAAAACAATAAATAATACTTTTTTCATAGATTAAGATTTAGGTTATAAAATTAGTTATTAAAGACAAAAGTATATAATTAACTAATACCAAAATGTTAAACTTAACATTTTATGAGTATTTTCTTTTCTAATTTAGAGATGATAATTGCAAGAGATTAATCTTGTTCAATTTTATTGCCGATCACTATTTGGCCCCTCCTAAGGAACTATATCTCTCCAAATTACTTATGGAAAAATATTTTAATTAACTGAAATAAACCAACTTACAACCAGCACTAGTAAACATAATTATTGTTTAATCTTTTCAGCATCTTGGTAAATATGATTTAATTCTTTATAATTAAAGTCACATTCACCTGATCCCTCCCTGTAATATACCCTTTCAAATGTTTTTGTATTATACACCTCATAAAATCTATTTCGTTTGCAAATTAATACGTAATGACCTTTTTCAGATGAATTATTTACGATTTCAAAAATCTGATCATCAGACACAACTTGACATGGACCTGGATAATCCTCAATTTCTTCCTGAATATTTAACATTTTATTCGTTTCAATACATTTCGAATTTCTGATTATAAACATTGATTCAGGAATATACAACGTATCATTTAAAATATTTTTTAAATCAGCAGAACAAACTCCATACGAAAATTTAGGAAACTTGGTTTTGGGAAATTGGTTCAGCAAGAATTTGGAATAATTTCCAAGATAAAGTTTCAGTACTGCGTAATTAAATGCTTCGTATTTCCCATATTTTTCTACCCAATCCGAAACCAGTTCATATGTTTTTTGAGCGTCTCTATTATTCTGACGTCCTATTTCTTCAGCCTTTAACTCCGTTTTGCGGTCAAGCATTAGTTTAATATTTCCAAGGGGTTTTACAAATGGAGTTCCTTTCTTTTTATCTTCTTTTATTGTCCAAAAACGAATCATTGGAATAAATTCATTTATTCCCATTTTATTTTGTGATTGCAAAGCTCCTGCTTTATAAGATTCTGCTATTAATTCATAAGAAGCATAAACAATTCCCGGCTTCTCTAGGTAATCTTTTAGCTCACTTTTTACAATCACATCATAATCACCTACTTTCCAAACATCTTTTAAAATTTCATTCATCATTTCGCGTTCTTCTTCTTCCTCGCTTCTGCAAATAAACACAGTTGTTCCTGTTTTCATTTTTATAACATCATTCTCATCATCCGTTTTATAAGATTGATTACTAAACACATACGACGAAACAATATTATCCTGATTATAAGCACAACTTATGCTTATAAATAAAAACACACATACACATAATACATTTTTCATAGATTACATATTTTAAATAAATAACTCAAATATTAATCCAACGGGAACATTACAACTGCTGAAATCATTGTAACTGAATGCCCAATATTACTGGAATAATGATTCAATAACGAAGCTTCCACTCCATATACAATGCCACTACCATAAAGTAAGCCTGTTGCCAGTCTTATATATTCTTCTGTCGAGGATTCATCCTGCGTTAATAATAGTGATATTCCCAAACCCATCTGAATATATGGTTTCCAATCTTCAGTAAAAGGGAAATATCTACCTGCAGCTTCAATCGGAACAAGACTGAGTTTAGGATATTCATACGTAAGAGTTTGTAAAGGAGCTCCGGTAATAGGATCATATTGTGTTTGCCTGAATGTTTTCCCTGAAAACATCTGATATCCAGCCAAAAAAAAGGCACTAAAATTTTCCGTAAACTTATACCCATAGCCAACATTGAGCCCAAAACCAGCATTATTTCTGTCAGCCATTTTCCCTGTTGGAATATTGAAAGAGGGAGAGCCGACAACATACATATCTGATTCCATGGCTTTCCGTCTTCGGCTTTTTCTACGTTTGAATTCCTGACTATCTGTCAAATTTTCAGAACACAAAAAACTTAAATTATCAGAGCTAATTATTTTCGGGCTAACAAAAAAATTTGTAATTAATTCTTTTGCACGACATTCAGAAACGGACTGCCCTGAAAGACTGGAAATAATACCTAAAATAAATCCAAGAAGAGATACATACTTTTTCATTTACATGGCTTTTAAATGTGCGAAAATAAAAAAAGTCGCTGATAATTTCAAAACAATCAGCAACTTTTCACAAGTAAGTCGAAATTTTATTTCTGCACTTTTTCCCATTCCCACGCTGAACGCATCATCTCTTCAAGTGATCGTTCGGCTTTCCAGTTCAACTTCTCGTTTGCCAGAGAAGTATTACCATAAACAGCTTCTACATCTCCTGCTCTGCGGGGTGCCAATTGATACGGGATTTTTATTCCGGTAGCTTTCTCAAAAGCGTTAATCATATCCAATACTGAATAACCTATTCCTGTTCCCAGATTATATACTTCAAATTTAGCTTCAGCTTTTTCGGAAACTAATCTGTCTATTGCCGAAATATGGGCCGTAGCAACATCCACCACATGGATATAGTCGCGCACACAAGTACCGTCTGGAGTATTGTAATCGCTTCCGAAAACTCTCAGAAATTCACGTTTTCCGAATGCTGTTTCTGTAATATATGGCATCAGGTGATGAGGCGGACCATCCTGAAACTCACCAATAATTGCAGTTTCATGTGCACCAATCGGATTAAAATATCTCAATGCAACTACCTGAATATCACTAACTTTTGAAAAATCACGTAAAATATCTTCACATATCTGCTTGGTATTTCCATAGGGCGACATTGCCGGTTTTACCGGAGCATTTTCGGTTACAGGCAGTTCGTTCGGTTGACCATAAACTGTACACGATGAAGAAAATACGATATGTTTCACACCGTATATCTGCATACATTTTAATAAATTAACAGTTGAAAGCAGGTTGTTTTCATAATACATCAATGGTTTTTCCACCGACTCTTCCACCAACAAAATAGCTGCAAAATGAATCACAGCCTTAATATCATTGTGCTTTGCGAAAAGAGCTTTCATCTCTTCAAAATTACACATCTCAACTTTCTCGAAAAGAGGACGTTGTCCTGTGATTTTTTCAATTCTGTCAACTACTTCAATATCAGAATTCACAAGATTATCAATAATTAATGGTGTGTAACCCTGATTCATCAATTCTACAACTGTATGAGAACCAATGTACCCAATGCCGCCTGTTACAAGTATTTTCATGAGTATCTGTTTTAATATGATTGTTTTTATTTCCGAATCATCAAAAATAAGGAAAGAAACAGCATGAAACGAAGAGAGAGCGAAAAATTGACAACCTGTTGATCTGGGAAGTCGTTTATCCGAAATCATTCTGGTTGAATGCTGATCGATATCAATGTAACAAACAATTAAATTAAAAAAAATTGAGTTCCTGCATCACCCCATTTTCCATACCTTTGAAAAATGGATTCAGCACAGATCAGGCAATTATTGGAAAAAAACCTGGAACATAATCCCACTCAGGATCAACGAATTTTATTGCAAAAACTTTCTGATTTTCTGTTTGAGTATGATGAGCAGACAGTTTTTCTAATGAAGGGATATGCCGGAACAGGCAAAACCACAATCATTGCATCTTTAGTAAAAAGCCTGCCACAACTTCGTTTAAAAACCGTTCTGCTTGCACCTACCGGAAGGGCTGCCAAAGTGATGGCAAACTATTCAGGTGCTTTGGCTTCAACCATTCATAGACGAATTTATAAGATTTACACTCAAAAAGATGGGTATCTTCGTATTATTCTCCAACCCAACATGTTCAAGAATACTCTGTTTATTGTAGATGAAGCATCGATGATCCCCGACTATCAGTCGGATGCAGAACCTTCATTATTTACCTCACGAAATTTATTACAGGATTTGATGGAATATGTTGATTCTGGTTATCGTTGCAAATTGCTTATTTCCGGAGATACCGCACAGTTACCTCCTGTTGGAATTGATATAAGTCCTGCATTAAATCCGGAATACCTTACATCTGTTTTTAATGCTCATATACAGATGCATGAGTTAAAAGAAGTAGTTCGTCAGGCTTCCGACTCTGGGATTCTTTACAATGCTACTTTCCTACGTAAAATAATGATCGCAGAAGCTCCTAATTTTCCTCTATTCGATACGAATGGCTTTTCTGACATCGTAAATCTGCCCGGAACCGAACTTGAAGAAGAGCTAATCAAAGCATTCAACAGTCATGATAAAGAAGGAGTTGTAATAATCTGTCGTTCAAACAAACGGGCAAACATGTTTAATCAGGAAATCAGAAGAAGGATATTATTTCAGGACAATGAAATTGCCGCCGGAGATTATCTGATGATTGTCCGGAATAATTATTACTGGCTGCCGAAAGATTCTGAAGCAGGTTTTTTTGCCAATGGCGACCTTGTTGAAATTACACGAATCCGTAAATATGAGGAATTGTATGATTGTCGGTTTGCCGATGTTTCGTTACGACTGGTAGACTATCCAAATGAAAAGGAAATTGAAGTAAAGATTCTTTTAGATACTTTATCGGTAGAAACTCCTTCATTTCCTTGGGAAAAATTCAAGACTCTCTATCAGGAAGTCATGAAAGATTATGAAGATCTTCCAAAGAAAGAACGACTCGATAAAACACGCAACAACCCTTATTATCAAGCCTTACAAGTTAAATTTGCATACTCATTAACCTGCCATAAAACACAAGGCGGACAATGGAATACTGTGTTTATTGACGCTGGATATTTTACCCAAGAAATGCTGGATAGAGAGTATTTGCGATGGCTCTACACTGCTCTAACCCGAGCTCGCGCAAATGTTTATCTGATTGCTTTTCCAGAGTTCTTTTTTCAGCCTTAAACATGACCTTCCTCCATCAAACAGCATATTCTTTTTTACCTTTGCTCAAAAATTAAGGAATCCCATCTATGAAGATATTAACCGTAATCGGTGCCAGACCTCAGATCATAAAAGCTGCAGCTTTAAGTCGCGCCATTCGAACTCACTATTCTTCTCTGATTGAAGAAACTATTCTTCATACAGGTCAGCATTATGACGAAAATATGTCGAATGTTTTTTTTTACGAACTCGGAATTCCCCAACCAGATATTAATCTAAATATCGGATCTGGAAGTCATGGAGTACAAACAGCACGCATGACAGAAGGAATTGAGCAAGCCTTATTAAGCGAGAAACCAGATGCTGTGGTTTTATATGGAGATACCAACTCAACACTATCCGGAGCTATTGCTGCTTCCAAAGTTCACATTCCCGTTATTCACATCGAAGCAGGATTACGTTCATTTAACAAAAATATGCCCGAAGAAATCAATCGTATTGTATGTGACCATTGTTCAACTTTGCTTTTTACACCAACTCCCTCTGGATTAAAAAATTTATTGAATGAAGGATTTTCTGACCAAATCAAAGCACCCTTCACCATTGATCATCCCGGCATTTTCTTATCAAGAGATATTATGTATGATAATTCTCTCTATTTTTCTAAACTGGCAGAGCAAAAAAATGAGCTACTAAATCACTTAAACATAGCCAATAAAGAATTTATTTTATGCACAATCCATCGTGATAATAATACCGATAATCCTGAAAGATTAAACTCTATATTCAAGGCTATCTTTGAAATTACTGAGAAACATCAGGTTCATGTAGTATTACCGCTACACCCTCGGACAGCAAAAATGCTTCCTATAAATCTGGACACAAAACTTTATCAGCAAATTCAAAAATCAGACCAGATTATCATCGTTCCTCCTGTTTCTTTTTTAGAGATGATTTTGCTTGAAAAGCATTGCTCTCTCATTATTACCGATTCAGGCGGAGTACAAAAAGAGGCTTATTTTTTTCAGAAACCTTGTTTAATTCTTAGACCGGAAACTGAATGGAACGAAATTGTAGAGCATGGATGTGCTATGATTACCGATGCAAATTATCAGAATATTCTCAATAAATTTAAGTTCTACGCTGAAAATCGCCCTATTAACTATCCTTCGCTATTTGGGAATGGGCATGCTGCCGAAGAAATATGTCGTATAATTCTTCAATCAATCTAATTATACACAACTTATATCTATATTACGCTGATTTATAACATATTATTTATTCCAAAATATTTTGAAATGAATAATATCGCAATATTTAAAAACGTACTACACATTTCCTGTTGCATCAAAAACATCTAATAACGGAAGGAAAGCAGTACCTTTGATAAAAATTTAAGCTATGCAATTTAAACCCGGAGATAAAGTAAAATTTATAAGCCAGATTGGAGGCGGTGTGGTTACAAAAATACTAAGTCCAATGATGGTAAATGTAGCTATCGAAGATGGTTTCGAAATTCCAACATTGACCAGCGATTTGATAAAAGTTTCCGAAACAGACAACAGTGTTTCATCAATTCATACTAAAACAAAGCCGGAAATTCAACATTCTGAAATAACAGAAAGTGATTTACCTGAACGTAAAATGGATTTACACAAAGCCATTGTTTCACAAAATGCACTTTCTGCCGGAATTTATCTGGTATATGTGCCTCAGGATCAACGTTGGTTATTTTCAGGAAAACTTGACATTTATCTTGTAAACTACACTGATTATCATATTCTGTACAGTTTTTTTCTCAAAGGTGAAAAAGAGATTAACTATGGAATGGACTTTGATGCAGTAGAACCACATCAAAAAATTCTGATCGAATCTATTGATCGTGAAGAAATTGACGAATGGAATCAAGGTGTCATACAGGTCTTATTTCACAAAGATGAACTAAGCCGGATTCCATTACCCCTAAATGCCGAATTCAAAGTAAAATCAACCCGTTTTTTGAAGGAAGACAACTATATTCGTCCTGATTTTCTCAGAGAAAAGGCATTGATTGTTACGCTGGGGAAAGCATCAGAAACATCTATGAATAGAACCCTCATAAATGATAAAAGTGAAGATTCATCCGTAAAAGAAGAAAAAGCTACCTCGTTTAAACCTGAGACCATTCTTACCAAACACCTTATTAATGAAGAAACTGCGGAAGTTGATTTACACATAGGAGAATTGGCAACCGATTATTACATGCTGGAACCTTCCGAAATGCTGAATTTACAATTGGAATATGCGCAGAAATGCCTGGAAGCGGCTATTGCCGGAGGAATTAAAAAAATAATTTTTATACATGGTATAGGAATTGGCACTTTGAAACGTGAAATGAGTAAGCTTTTTTCGAATTATAGCGGATTACATGCTTTTGATGCATCCATTGCAAAATATGGGACTGGAGCTACAGAAGTATTTATTAGTCAGAATACGAAATAATTACACTTTTTCGAAATCGAAAAATGAATAGCAATGCAATTGCTATCTTTGCATAACCATAAAACAAAAGGTGGTTCGATCTGTCGCTGTCTCGCCTTTTGGCGAGAGGGAGGAAAGTCCGGGCAATGCAGAGCAACCGTGCTTCCTAACGGGAAGGAATCCAAAAGCTCAAGCTTTGGATTACAGCAAGTGCCACAGAAAAGAACCGTCTTGTTGCTCGCAACAGGATAAGGGTGAAAACGCGAGGTAAGAGCTCACGCAGGGGATGGCAACATACTCCTGGGGTAAACCTTACGGGTTGAAAGGCCAAATATACCGGGTGCTAAGGAGGCTCGTCCAATACCGGGGGGTA
>Ga0209639_1000862_pt1 | contig 36696 bp, 20 predicted proteins | sample EPASupsiteHSE605_FD_187268 | JGI IMG/M metagenome (GOLD analysis project Ga0209639, IMG submission 187268) | Bioremediated contaminated groundwater from EPA Superfund site, New Mexico - Sample HSE6-05 (SPAdes) (version 2) | ecosystem: Environmental > Aquatic > Deep subsurface > Groundwater >... | reverse complement strand
AATGAAGTCAAATCACCTGTTAAACCACAGCAAACAATCACATCGAAAGCTCCATTACCAACCAAACCATTTTCCACATATACTCCTCCCCAAGAATCATCTGATTTTGAAGAAGAATCTGAAAATGAAGTCAAATCACCTGTTAAACCACAGCAAACAATCACATCGAAAGCTCCATTACCAACCAAACCATTTTCAACATATACTCCTCCCCAAGAATCATCTGATTTAGAAGAAGAATCTGAGAATGAAGTCAAATCGCCTATTAAACCACAACAAACAATCACATCGAAATCACAAGTTGAACTCTCTATTAATGCATCCAAGGATAAAAGCCCTCCAAAATCCGAGAACAAAAACAATTCAAGACAACAAATATCCCAATCTAAAGTAATCTCCCTTCAAGAATCATCCCAAACATCTCATATTTCCATTCATAATGATAATACCCTTAATAATTACCATAATTATGAGGCATCAGATGATGACTCTTTCTATAGCGAATCAGAGATTGAAGCAAAACTCAAAGAATTTGGAGTTGATATTAATGACCTGTCGGATGAATATTCAGTTGATATTAGCGATTTGGATGAGCTTAAAATGGACTAATCTAAGTTTTCTAATTCCCCTACGAGAGATTTTTATTTGAATTAAAACTAAAGTGTTATAATAGTAATTTATTTAAAACCTAGAATGCTTGTGAAGTGTTCCAATAAGTTTTCTGTTTATGCATGGAATATTAAGGAAAATGACTAATAACACTACTCCAATTATTTCTGCAACAGCTGCAGAGAGCAACCATGTTATAATTCCATTTCGATTAACATCATCAGCAAGATCTCCAAGTTCATTATTTTCATCAACACCCTTTTCTGACACATCCATCATAAGCTCAGCTAAATCTATGATTTTCATATTGGTTTTAACTAGTGATTCTTTCATTGTTGAGTTGAATGCTATAACCAAATCTTGCGTGAAATTATATGCCGCCCAGGCCACATTCCTAGCTTTATTCACCCTTTCAACAAGCTTTATTGTCCTGGTTTGCCATTTTTGAGAATAGTTCAAGATATTATTCCTTACAAAACTATTCAAGTCAGAAAATGATGCTACATCATTTGATGCAGTAGTTATCTCATTAATAACATCCAATACATTGATTGCTGATGATTCTGTTCTGATATTCCCTTCGCTTTCATCATATCTAATAAGTTCCACAAGTGTACGATTGAAAGCAGGATTTCTCAATCTTGTTTGTGCTTCTGGTATATAATGAGAAGATGGAACAGAATGCCCCATTGAGTTCTGCCGATTTGGCTTGGAATTTTGCTCAGGAATCTGAAAATGAACAGAATATAGATCAATTCTAGAAATTAAGCGATCTGATTGAGCTGATATACCCATAAAACTCTTTGATAAATCAACAGTTATCCTTTTATCAAATAGGTATTGATATGAACCCTCTCTTGTGGTCGCAAAAACTCGAATTCTCTCATTATCAAATTTCAGCTCAAATGATATAGGTGATTTACGAGAGAATGGAAGTACATAGTCTGGAGATGGAAGTTCTTTTGAAGAGAGCTTGACTGTTCCCTTATTGAAGATAAATGAAAGCTGCAAACCGAAAGTGTTATCTTCCATATTAATAATGTTACCAAGTAATGCAGCCCCCTTAAAAACGTTGGGACCCCCGTTTAAGGTTCCATCGGCGGCATATCTGTCAGAAAAAAAGAATCCAAACCCCCCTCCGGTTGTTTGATGAATATGAAGCGTAAAAGCAACAGACCAGTTGTTAATTGATGGGAAAGCAACATTAGTCCAGACGCATCCTTTAGAAAACTGGGTTGGTGTAGATAATGTAATAAAAGACTCGTAAGCAATGGCTGACCCTCCCACTTCCCAAAAGCCAATTTTTCCATTAGAATCAATCTCGAATGGAGGAACGAGATCAGCTGTAGTTTCAGAAAACGACAAAAAGATAAGGAGAAACAACATTAATATTTTTAATGCTCTAAACGAAAATTAAAGATCTAAAAACTCAAAATAAGGTTTAAAATGAATGACTCAACCAACATCAAATGTCTCTCATATGTAAATAAGTTGATAAATAATGAGTTAGCGAAAGAATTTGTGAATCCAATTTATTTGCCTCCTGATGAGATGGCGCTGTATAAGGAGAAATGCCCTCAACCAATGTGTTTAAAGGATGTACAGAATAATCTGAAGAATAAGCACTATAATCACGTAAAAAGATGGGAAAATGATCTAAAACTAATATTCCAAAATGCTATTAGCTATAACTCAAAAAATTCTATTATTGGGGTGATTGCAGATTATTTCTTGGATAAAGTCGAGAAATATTCGAAGAAAATATCGGCATTGAATACAAGAAACTACGAAAGCTTTTTATTCAGCAGGTGCGAAGGACTAATCAGTGTTTTAAGTGATTATAGCAAAACATTTCCACAATACTCTTTTAATGTGTCAAAAGACTTGCTTGAGCCTTTTGATGCTAAAAGAATCCAAAATTTGCTCAACAATCTGAACTCTTTGCAGCCATCTGACAAAGATAGAATTGTAACCGAGTTTAGGCTCGGTAACAAAGCTGTAATTGACCTGTCGAATGTAAGTAGAAAACAACTGATAGAAATGGAGGAAATATTGAAAAATAAGCAAAACTAATAAACACAAAAATGGATAACTATCACCTCATTATGAACGATAAACAATATTTTTATTCGAAGAGAATTCTTTGAATTTTGAGCGTAATAATCAGCAACACTCAATTATATCGTCTTATCAGAATATTTCATTTAAAACGCAATCAAATTGTAATCGATGTTCGTTTTTTTGAAGTTGAATCGCTTTAAACTTGTGTAAGGACAATATTTGAAAGAAATCATTACGTTGAAATTTCAATTATCTTGTGAAACCTCTTTCAAAATTTGTTAAGAATCAATCAGTTGCATAAAAATTGATGAGGACCACAGTGGAATCTGGACTCACATCAAAGAATTCTTCTCCTTTGCTAATTGAGCTGACATCATCAATGAAATATGGAGGGTTGTTGAAAAGGAAGAAACTGAACTACCTCAGGAATTTGGTGTTCAGTCTTATTATTCACATAGACTCCATTATTTCACCGCTATACTCAATCCATAGTATTTCATTGGCATTGAGAGCAGTATATTTGCTGTTTCCCTCATTATTTGTGGATAATTCCACGTTTTGGAGAAGCAATTCCAACGAGAAAGCATTTCTGGATATGATTTCTCTGGTATCTTACTTTTTTACGACAGATTACCGGCAAACACAGTTATTCATGATCCAAATAAGTCTGTGTTGTATATTAATGATAGTGTTTATTTCTTATGGAATTACATCATACAGATACAAAACAAGCTCAAAGATCTCATCATTTGTTCCCCGTTTTTTTGATTTTTTGAATACATTTGTGTTCCATATTGTGTTGAATTTCGCCTCATCGGAATGCGGGGTTGGAATATCTGTTTATATTGCTGACTCCTCAAAGAATATCAAAGCCTTGATATTTTCATTATTTCTTATGATGATTTGTTTTATATCGATTTGGTTTTATTCGGTTTTTTTATCTTCTTCTTTGGTTTTTAGGCCAATCTCTTTTCAAACTTCATTAGGAACACCTCAAATACAAATTATAATAGTCTCATTCATTGTAAATTTATTAGCACCGATTTCATCATTATCTGTTGAACCATTTCGTTCAATAAGTATTGCTTTAATGATTGTCACTTATATTGTCTCTCTTGGAATCCCTTTCAGAATTGGATCTATTATTTCTGATTTTGAAAAAAAACTCTTCATTTCTTTGTGTATAACAGGAATATCTAATAGTGTTATTGTTTTGGTGTTTAACCATAAAAAAAGGCAAGGAAACGAGCTTATCCTTATCCTTGTATGTGTTGTATTATTGTTCTCTTATATTGTAAGCCAAATTATTGTGAATAATGAGAAAAATAAAGCATTGAGATTACTAGATGTATGGCTTGAAGGTGTTGAAAAGATCGAAAACTGCAATAATTTTTCATTGATGATTAAATCAGGATTAATAGGTTTTTCAGTTTGTCATCCAATCAGCCTTGATTGGACTGTGTTTCGAGCAGTTATAAATATCTGGCCTGAAAGAGCGGATGGTTGGATTCTCTTTTCGAAATTTGTAGCAATATATCCAGAAGAATCATCATTACTGTCCTATATTGCTCAACAAATGTTAAAAAAGAATTCCAAAGGACAATATTCAAAACAAATTAGCATGCAAATACTATCATTAATCCAGCAAAGAGAATCGAATCTTTCATCTATCTTGAAAAAGAAAATTGAAGATGTTCGGCGATCAATTGGCAATTCAAAAAGAAGCCTTAGGAATGTTTGGGATCAGGTAATTCAAGGTAATATGGATGAACTTGACTCGGCAATTCAAAACTCATATAAATCGATAAAAAACTCCAATGCAGATATCAATCACATGCTTTCAGAATTCCCAAATAATAGATTTGTTGCAAGATTATGTGTTCAATATTACACAGATGTTTTAGCAGATTATGAAGGGAGAGAAAAATGGAAAGAAAAACATGGATTAATTAAGAGAGGTATTAGTATTGTTGATGATCATGCTCATCAGTTTGGATTAAGATGTTTTCCAAAACTTCCCCAAAAAATAAACGCTCAGAAATCCTTTTACCAAGAACCTACAGAATCAATCATAACCACTGAAAATGATTATGAAGAGACGATTTGTGATGTTGATACAAAAATGATGTCAATCATCAAGGAAAGAATTGATAATATGCACTATAGCTCATTTTATTATTCAAATATAATGCTTTTAATACTATTTATCATAATTCTGGCAACTATTTCGTTCACAATTTTGTATATCAGTCCCTTTATCGACAATATTTCAAAACCAATTAATATTGTGTATCATCTCTCTTTTTTAAGATCATTGAATTTCCAAATCCCATCATTTATCCACCATCTAATACTTGAAGAAGTTCCAAAAAATGTTCCATTTTTCGATAAAGTCGATTTGGGAGGACACATTCCGGTTTCTTTTGGATCAACAGATGATACAAGGGAGCAAGTATTATACCTGGCAAAGATGGTTTATATTTCTATTCAGACTCTTTTAAAATATAGATCAATAGGGAAAGAAGATAAAACATATGAAAAAATTGAGTCAATTATATTTGGGCAGAATATTCTTTATACACATTATTTGGCATCAAATAATCCAATCCCTCAGTATTCCTCATATCAATTAATAATGACGGACTATGCTTTTCAAGCAACTAAATCAGTTGAAGCAAAAGAATTAACAAAATCGATGTTAAACAGTTCAATACTCCTCAATCCAGGTTTAAATTGTGCACCAATTGCTGCTTCAATGAGTACAGCATTAATTCAATTAGTTGAAACAATGGAATCTTCAATTCAACAAGTATTATACTATATATCATTATTCTGTGGAATAATGCCCATTGTAATCATTGTTGGGCTGGGTTCATTAGCGGTATTCTCAATTAAGAATATGCTTAAAGATCAGAAGAGTATTTTTATGTGTCTATTATCTATCCCAAAAAATATTGTAAGTTCACTCTCTGATAATCTCAGGATAATTAGGAAAGAGAAATCTGACACATCAAAGCGCAATGACTCTGATAAAGACACATCAAAGCAAGAAGAACATATATTAAAAGTTTTCTCAAGTGCTTCTGAAGGATCATCAAACTCATTTGGATACAATTTCGTTTATATATTCTCATGTATCACAATTAGCATTTGCTTAATTGTGAGTTCTTTTTCGTTATATCAATTATTCAAAAATATTTGTAATTTGTTACTCCAAAATACTCCTCATCTTGATCATATTTTAGGCACATCCGGTTACATAGTTGGAATGTTTAGCGGGTTCAATAATGCAGTTTCAACATTCATGGGATATCCTGCCAGTCAATTATCATATGAAGAATTGGCAAAGAGAGCAATTTTCAGAATTGACACATTTCGGGCGCATTATTCTGTAGTTAAATTTGGTAATTCCACAAGGAATGTACCACCATTTCCTCAGTTTGAAGAAGAAATCAATAAAGTTGATCAAAGAAGAGGCTGCCATAAAACATCAGAGACCAATATAACTACAATGAGAGAGAGGTTTAAATGCTACCCACCAACTTTGCAGATTCTCCTTGTGGAAACATGGACTCAACACATGATTCATGGATTTCTAAGCGGAGAATACAAAACTTTCGATACTCATAGTGAGCTGTTCAATGAGTTATGGTATATGGTTATTTTCAATCTATATGAGTATTTTATCTTCCCAATGTTTGATGCTATTATACCTACAATTGAATTAACAATTGAATCATCTATTACACCTTCTTTGTTGCCAGTTGCCATTTGTTTAATAATAATGATTACTTTGGTTATCTTTCTCTATATTCAAAACATAAAAATGAAGGAAAAGTTTAACTATTCATTGAATCTATTATTACATTGTCCCATTGACACTCTGATTCATACACCAAGAATTGTGAATCTTCTTGCAGGTGATCTGACAAATGCAGAATATTCAAAAAGAGACTCTGATTTTTTTGATCAAATTGTTAATAACCTACCTGATCTAATAATAATATATAATAATCAGATGAAAATTCATCATCTCAATACTTCTGCTTCAAACTTTTTCAAAGATAAGTATAATATTGGAGAGGACATTCGAGTATTGTTTTCACAAGATATGTTTTCACCAAAATACAATGACCATGATTATCAAAACCAATTTAAACTACCTGAAATGATAACGATTACTAATAATGGATCCCAAAACTATTTTAGAACGAACATACTTACAATCAATGAATACTATGTTATATGTTTGAAAAATGAAACCCAAATAGTAATATATAATCAATTAATCCAAGATGAGAAGCAGAAGAGTGATAAAATGTTGTACTCCATATTGCCTCCTGTATTTGTTAAATCACTCCAATCAGGACAAAATAATTCTGGTTTTTTGGTTCAAAATGCTTCAGTGGTTTTCATTGATATAGTTGGCTTTACACCTTGGTGTGCCTCATTAACAGCCAATCAGGTTATGTCAACATTAAACATAATATTTAGGGAATTCGATTCAATTATTCTTCAATATCCATCAATGATAAAAGTTAAATGTATTGGCGATTGTTATATGGCAGCAGGAGGTATATTCAATGATGTAAATAATTCAACCACGCATGCCAAAGAAGCAGTTCAATTTGGATTATCTGCTATTGAAGCAATAAAAAGGATCAATATGGAAAACAAACTTGATATAAAAATTAGAATTGGTATCCATTCAGGTGGTCCTATTGTTGTTGGCGTTATTGGTACAAAAAAGCCCACTTTTGAAATACTTGGGCCAATAATTAGTATGGCTCAACAAATGGAACATCATGGAGTACCAATGAATGTACATATATCAAGAGGCGTATATGAACTAATATTTAGCGGGGAGTTTTCAATCCGAGAAAATGGAGAGAAGCAAATCAAAGACAAGAAGATGCTCACATACCTTGTATCATAAGATAAATTCATTCAATTTGTTTTTTTTCTCAAAATTGAATATGTGGATTTCTCATTTTTGATCAATGAAAGCAAATGAACTTTCATTCTTAGGAACCGCATCGAAATCTAGTGACTCTTATCATTCGGAATATAGAAACCAGATATTAAGGGGAAGCTTTAAATGGATGGATACATTCTTTTCATTATTGGATTTTTATTTTCTCCATTGTAGACTTCCTTCATTAATCCTTTCTATAAGGGATGTATTAATAATAATACAAGCGACCATGTGCTCTTTGTGGCCATACCTTAGAATGTGGGAAAAGTATGAGAATTTTACGAAAATCAGAACATTCCTTTTTTTCTTTGATTCTCTTTATTTTGATGAATCAAATCTCATTATTGGAATTATCATGATCCTTGTAATGGCAATTTTTATAACAACACTATTGTTTTGTATGAAAAACTATCAAGTTAGTCACCATTATTCAACATGGAATGTGGTTATTGTGTTTATATTTGTTGAAATAGTTTTTCCAATTTCTTTGATTTTCGTTTCTGGTTTTTTTGGTTATTCAATCAGTTCTTTCATGGCACATCGATCTTTAGCAAACCAATTTTCATTATTTATTAGTTTGGCATCAATGATTTTGGTTATTCTAGCCACAAATGTTTTGTTTTTAGCTGAGTCAAGGACTGTTTATCTTAGGAATCACATTTTTTCCTATTTTGATTCAAGAATTATATCTTCTTTCACCATTCATTCATTGTATTTCATGATATCATCAATATTACTCAATAAATTCTCTTCGTGGGTTTCACAAGTCGTGATCTTAGCAAACATTTTGTACAAAATAATTTATTTACCTCTTATTAATGAATATCCATTCATTTCTAAAGTTACAAACGGATTCTTTCTTTCATTAATGATAAATAATATTGTCACCAATATAACAATTGTCACTTTCTATTACTATAGTTCTTTCAATATTATTGTAGCACTTGGAATTTGGTTCATATTCAGCTTAATAATCGGAGAAACTTATTATAATAAAAGAGTATCAAATAACCAAGAAAAATGGAATGACACTGAAACACAAATAAATAATGTAATAAGCTGGCCAATTGAAGATGAATCGTCCATGTTGTTTAATTTAAGGTCATCTTTTGTGTTATCTTCAAAGCCATTCATTGATCTATCATATACAAAAAACATTGTTCAAAACTCTCAAACATGTGAGATTCTTTGTTCGTGTTTGTTTCATATTGCCTTTTTTCCGGGAGAAACAAGGCTTCTGAATATGCTATTTTCACATGTAATTGAAAAAAGAGATTTGACATTCAAAGATAGGTTTCTATTGTTTCAAACTAACAAAATCAAGATCTTAAGACAATCATCAACGACATCAGAGATTAATGAACAACTAATTTCGCAAAACAATAGTACAGCTCAGTGTGAATCATTAATGAGAGGATTTTGGAGCAAATCATCAATTAATCTCAGTTATCTGATAGCTGTTCAAGAGCAAATCTCATCATCGCAGTCATTATGGGAGGAAAGCCTCCGCAATTACCCAAATAATCCCAAATTCTGTTCTGATTATTGCAATTTTCTAATTGAAGTTGTTTGTGATTTTGAGAATTCAATAATAACAAAACAGAGAGCAGAAATGATTGAATTAGGAAAAAGGTATTCTGTTGATTCATGTTTTCTATTCTTTGTTGAGACATTTCCTCAATACTTAAAACGCAAAGTAGTTGATCATAAGGGAAACTTTGTGGGAAATAATCCAAAAGGTCCAAACCCAAAATCAGATCAAAGTGAATCCAACTCTTTAACAAATGATGAATACATGGATGCAGAAGTAGAAGAATCAATTGGAAAACAACTATTCGACCAAACAAAGCTAAGGTTATCTCTTTCAAGAGCCCTATTCAATAGAAAACCAAATTCGAACAAATACCTCCACAATGTTTTTTCAATTGTATTATTAACAATCGCAATTGTACTTTCTGTATATCTTTTGTTCAGTTACAGCATAATTGAATCAAAAAAGAATATGTTCCTTCAGTTATTCTACCTCCTAAAATCTAGAAATGATAATTCACTGAGTGGGGCATCTTTACTGCTTCACTATTGTGAAAAAACTGGGCGACTCAGTAACTATTCATTAATAGAAAAAGAAATGATAAATGAATCACATATTAATCAATACATTGGAGTGCCTGATAATTCTTTGAACCTTTCACTGAAATGGATAAAATACAGTAGGGTTAATTTTCATGAATTACTCTCCCAAATAGCAATAATGTCAACAAATGGGATTATTATCCCTGAAGTAACAAACACAATTATAAATAAAGGAGCTCAGGTAGGGTATTGCGCCTCTGCCAAAGTGGTATCGACTTCTCAGACAGATCTTGGAACTGTTCTTTCATATAATTCTTTTGTAATTGAAGAGATTCTATCCATTTCAAACCAGACTTCGATATTTGAAACAGATTATTTTTGTGAATACATTGTCACTTGGTTATCATTTACCAATTCGGTGAAAAAAGTAATTATATCATACAAGGAGAAAGCAATTGCTGATTCTGAACATTCCAAAGATCTTTTAACCACATTTCTTACTCTAATCCCAGCAACTCTGGCAACAATTCTATTCCTTCCAGTCATTGTGTATTTCTCTGGATTTTATTTTGAAATCAAGGCTGTTTCTTCTATTCTGCTTTCATTGGACGAAAAATGTAAAGGAGCTATTAGCAATAAAATTCGAATAGATGGTACCAGTCATTCAGATAATGGAATTGAAAAACAGGTTTCTTCATCAAAGTGGTGTCGACAGTTAGTGATTATAATCCTTATTAGTTTAATTGCAGTTATAATATGTGTTTATGAGATTAATTTCACTCTTGATTCGATTAATGATACCAAAAATTTGTTTTTATGGGAATTGAACAGCATTTCAAGATCGAGTTTGATTTCTGAAACACTTCAGCATACAATTCTTGCTTTAGTCATGAATGAATCAATATTTTTTTCAGTCACCAATAGAACATTTCATATTGACCAAACAAGATCCTCAGTGTTTGAGTTAGAAAAAAACAATAAGGAACTTTATCAAGGTAATTCCGATCAAGATCCATGTGAGAATTTTGATTCAATTCTCGATGATGTTAATCTCAAAGAAACTTGTGCTTCAGTTGACATCAAAAGATCTTTTTTTGATTACTACAAATGTGCTCCAATCAATCAAGCAATTGGAATGTACTCAACAATGATTATAGAAATTATTCAGAAAACTGGGAATTTTAATGGATCCCTTTCATTTGCTGATATGGTGTATGTCCTTGATATCGCTGGAGGGTTTTTATTTTCTAGATTGGAAATATTTGATAAGAGAGTATTAGATTTATTTGATATTAATTATACAAAACTTATATCTATGAGTACATTGATAAGTATTGTAATACTAATAATTTGTATAATATGGTATATATTTTCCATTTCTCTTACTGAAGTATTCACATCTATGTACAAAGTTTTGATATATCAAATTAAAAGAATTCCTCCATTACTAATAATTGGAAATAGTGGTTTGATGGAAATCATTATGAACAAAGGGAAAATCGAACAAAAACATGAAGATTCCATTTCTGGAAGAATAATTCAGTCATCAATGGATGCAATTATATGTTCTGGCTTGAACAATGTTGTAGAGATTGTTAATCCATCTGTATCTGGTCTACTAGGATATACACCAGAACAACTTTTGGGACAATCAATATCATTGCTCTTTTCAAATAATGATGCAGAGAAGATAACAAATCAGATGAATTTGATGAAAAATGGGCAATGTTCAGCAGTATTTTCTGATCATATAGAGTGTGTTACAGATAGTACAACTGCAGTTCCTTGTTTTCTTACAATCCTAGGTATGGTATCACCTGGAGAAGGATCAATTAGTTCATTTGTTTGTATCTTAAAAGATGAAGCTGAATTACATAAGCAACAAAGGGAATGTGAAATCGCAAAAGCTAAAAGCGAGGAGTTGCTGTACCAGATACTTCCCCGAGAAATTGTTATGAGGATTAACAGAGGTGAGAAAGATGTTTCATTTTCTGTTTCAAGTGCCACAATAATATTTATTGACATCGTCAAATTCAGTGAATACTCAATGCATTTACCACCTCAAGATATTTTAGAGCACCTTTCACAAATATTCTCATCTTTTGATTCCGTTGCAGAAAAATATCCATTGATAACTAAAATCAAGCTTATTGGGGATGTATATATGGCAGCATCAGGATTGTTCTGCGATGTATCAGGAAAGCAGCACGCAGAACAGATTGTTAGATTTGCAATAGATATTCTCCAAGAGCTGGAAGTTATTAATGTTAGACTGAATGCTAGTATTAATGTCAGGATAGGTATTAACTCAGGAGGTCCAATTATTGCTGGAGTACTGGGAACAGATAAACCAATATTCGATATTATTGGGGATCCCATCAATGTAGCAGCAAGGCTTCAAGCTACAAGTCTTCCTGGAAGGATCCAAATCTCACAGTCAACATATGACTTGATCAATGAAATTCCATTTGAGATTGAAAAAAGAGGAGAAGTGTTCTTAAAAGGAAAAGGTAATGCAATGGCATATTTTGTCAATACTGAAACTAGTTTCTTTTCACAAATATCAAGCTGTGAGTTTAAATCCTCGAATAATGGAATCAATCATGATTCAAAGGGAACAAATTGAGTCAATGTCAATAAAAAACCATATCAAATGTGCATTGTGAAAAAAACACATCAAGAAGTATTGGAGAATGATTATGAAGAAATGATGAGATGCAAAGAATGGTTATTAATTTCATTCAATGGATATCTCCTGTTATATTATTCACATAATGTGAATCACATTTCTATTTCAAGATAAACTATATAGTTTTGACCAACTATTTTGAAATAAAGCTTATGAATGACATATATAATACTCTATTCTAGTTAGAGTATTTTATAATTAATGAGCCTTTCAAAATATTTGGATTTTTAGACACTGGGCCTCAATATATGTGAATATTACAAGGGCCAAATCACTCATCATTGTAATTTTCAATGATTTCTAGGTTCTATGATGGTTTGGTTAGATGATAAAGGCTGGTAGCTATGATGGAATCTTGTGATGAGTTTTTTAAATTATTTATCTCTAAACTCATCTATTATGACATTCTTAAGACCAATCATCCTTCTTGAATTGTATAAAGAATAAATTCTTCATTAAATCAATGACACAAGCTTTTTCCACTGAAAAACTCTTCACTAATTCTGGTTAATGTGGGTGTCAGCTCTCCAAAATTGGTAGTTCATGAATTACTTGAGAGAACCTAGGTAGTGGAAATCAATAAGAGAAAGCAGTGAGTACGTGATTTTTGCTCTTCAAAGAATTCTCCTTTACTATTAAGAAAACTGAATCCATTTTTCACGATTATCATCTTGATCCATCTCCATCGACAACTACATCTCATCATCATCATTCATATAAGGCTAACATAGTTATAGATGGACTCAAAGAAGACACTTTTAGTCAGAAGAAAATGATATTGGGCCAATTGTCCATTTTTGACTTAATGGAGAAACCGAAAGTGACTCTCATTGATAATGGCGTTAAACGTGAAATCCTCAGGAGGACAATGATGAAAATAGGACGCTTTTTTGATTATTTTGAACATGGAAATGACTTAAGTTGGGAAGGACCTAATTCACAAGAAGGGTTCTCAGATTTCTTGAAATTATTAGAAAATTCGAAGCATAGCGAAGAAAAAAAGAATATTAATCTTATTAGTCTTCTTGAAGACTGGGGTTGTTCAGATATCATTGACAATCTAATTAGTCAAGTCAAATCCGAGTTTGATTATACCATTATTCACAATGGCCATCAATATCCTGTGAATTTGAAGATATTTTCAACTCTTTCTAAGTATTTTTGCTCTCAGGTGAAAAATTCAGGAGATGCTGTGGTGTCTGTTAGTGATGAATTCTCTGAGGAAACATTCTCATTGTTTTTGGATTGCTTACTTGGAATTAAATCACTTCCTCAAGACGACAAACAAGTGGATATATACCAAATATGCCAGAACTGGGAGTGTAACTCTCTTTTAGATAAGTTCGATACACAATCAACCAGTTTCATTGTGTCAGCCTTATCCAAAGGAGATCTGATCGAGCAAAAAACGGTTGAAGAAAATGCCACTCAGCAGATCCATTCTTTGATTCATGATCCTCGCTTCTATCAATTGCCCCTATCCACATTGAACAGAATTGTTTCCAAATCCTGTATTCACGAAATAACTGACAGTATTCTTATATTCATCGAAAATCTCTTGGAAGCCTACAGTATCAATGCATTTTTTATAATTTTTTCTCTTGATTTTAGTACTTGTACAGAAGAAACAGTTCTTCAAATTCTGCAAATAATGTCGAATCATTCTCATTCATCATATTTCCAAAAGCTGAAAAGTCAATTTTCAAGCCAGCCAAATGAATTGAAGAAGTGGAAAACGATGTTTGAAGAACAAAAGAAGTTGACCGAATATGGAAATAAAAAAATTGAAGAACTTAATCAGCAGATAAAAAGGAAAGAAGAAGAAGATCGTAATAGAATCGAACAACTTAATATTTTATTGAAAAAGAAAGGAGAAGATCAGAAAACAATTGAAGACCTGAATCAAAAACTACAACAAAAAGAATCAGGGGTTCAAATGAAAGATTTATACGATTTGTTGAGTTCCCAGATGGAATTCAAAAGAATTGGTAAATGGAAGTTGAAAAGAGCCCCTGATTTCGAAGATTATATCTATCGTGCGGCCGAAGAGGGGAAATTATCAAGTGTAATTTATTTGTTAGCTAATGGAGATTACAATCACAAAGTAAAATCTGATATACTTATGGGGGCCGTTGATAATCATCGTTATCCAGTTGTTGAGTATCTACTTCATCAAGGTTTTAATTTTCCAGAAATATATAAAAACCAAAATTTGCTTCATTATGCTGCTCAAAATGGTCATCTTTTTGTTGTTGAATATCTTGTTAATCAAAAAGCTGAAATAAATGCTAAAAATAAAGATGTTGAGTTTTTATACTTGATTGGACTCCTCTTCATTATGCTGCTTCAAATGGTCATCTTAGTGTTGTTGAATATCTAATTCACCAAGGAGCTGATTTTCGAGATGGAATTGGTGATCAAAGTTATCTTCATTGGGCTTCCGAGAGAGGTTATTTAAGAGTTGTTGAAAGTCTAGTTAATCAAAAAGCTGATATAAATGCAAAAAACAAAGATGTTGAGTTTTTATATTTGATTGGACTCCTCTTCATTATGCTGCTTCAAATGGTCATCTTAGTGTTGTTGAATATCTAGTTAATCAAAAAGCTGATATAAATACAAAAAGTATTAATGTTGAGCTTTTATATTTAACGATACTCCTCTTCTTTTAGCTGCAAGAAAAGAATACAATAGTGTCGTTGAGTTTCTCATTAATCATGGATCTAGTGTTCTAGATGGGATTGGTGGCCAAAGTTATCTTCATTGGGCGGCTCAAAGAGGTTATGTAAACCTGGTTGAAAGTCTAGTTAATCGCAAAATGAAAATAGATGCAAAAAACAAATTAGGTCATACTCCTCTTCTTTTAGCTGCAAGAAACGAACACAAAAGTGTCGTTGAGTTTCTAATTTATCGTGGAGCTTGTTTTCAAGATGGAATTGATGGCCAAAGTTATCTTAATTGGTTTTCTCAAAGAAATTGTGTAAATGTTGTTGAATATCTAGTTAATCAAGGTGCTGATTTTCGAAACGGAATGGATGGTCACAATATTCTTCATTGGGCCTCCGAGAAAGGTTATTTAAGAGTTGTTGAAAGTCTAGTTAATCACAAAGATGATATAAATGCAAAAGATAAAGATCTTTGGACTCCTCTTCATTTTGCTTCATGGAATGGTCATCTTAGTGTTGTTGAATATCTAGTTAATCAAAAAGCTGATATAAATGCAAAAACTCAGAAAGGTTCTACTCCTCTTCATTTAGCTTCTCAAAAAGGTCATCTTAGTGTTATTGAATATCTAATTCACCAAGGAGCTGATTTTCGAGATAGAATTGGTGGTCAGAAGTATCTTCATTGGGCTTCCGAGAGAGGTTATTTAAGAGTTGCTGAAAGTCTAGTTAATCAAAAAGCAAAGATAAATGCAAAAGGGAAAGATGATTCAACTCCTCTTCATTTAGCTGCTCAAAATGGTCATCTTAGTGTTGTTGAATATCTAGTTAATCAAAAAGCTGATATAAATGCAAAAAATAAAGATGATTGGACTCCTCTTCATTATGCTGCTAGATATGGCCATCTTAATGTTGTTGAATATCTAGTTAATCAAAAAGCTGATATAAATGCAAAAAATAAAAATGGGGAAACACCATTGAGATATGCAAGTGGTTCGAAGATTAGTGAGTTTCTCAAGAGTAAAGGAGGACAATAAGTCAGAAAATGATTAAAAACCACATTTTAAAGCTTTTTGAGTTTCTGATTCGTCTCAGTTAAAGGAAACGTGGAAAAGAGAAAAAAAATGGTAATGTGTTTTTGGAGAGAATACTTAAGGTTCAATAATTTGCCCATGTATGGGAAGCATTAGTTGATTCAACCCAAATACCTTATCGTTTACGTTTAAAAATTAAAAGTGACAATCAAATTAGTTGTGTAACTGATTGCATTTATTTGATGAGTTGGGACCCTTCAAGCACATGGGATTGCAAGGAAGAGAGTAACAGTGTTAAATTTTTCCTTGATTATTATCTAATGCTCGAAAATGTGCCAAAAACGGGTTATATCACACCAGAAACCAAATTGAGTTCGGTTATAAACCCAAAACAACATACCCAACAGCCGGGTTGACTATATTAAAGAAAATATGCTGACGACATAGGTATCAATTAGTTTTACTCCTGTTTTTCACTTCTGTAAACTCCGCTAAGGAGGCCCTTTTCGGAAGCAATACGATTAAGGGCAAAATCTGCTTCGCCTTGAGCACGAAGAGGACCAGAGAAAACAACAGTCTCGAATTCGCCAGTGGGGACGCCGTCCGCATTGACTTTAGCTATTTGAAACTGTGTTGATGCATGATCGTGTGGAGGAATAACCCTCTGTGTAGCCATGCACTTCCTTGGAATGAGCAAATCGACGATTTCTCCGGCTTCGTTCTGCATTAAAAAGGTCCGACCAATAACGATAGAACTGGCCGAATGGAAGAGATTTTTGCTCTTATTGAAGAAGGTCCTCAGAGTGTCGAATTATTGGATTCTTTCCTTCCTAAGGCCGATTTTTTGCAATTATGTTTGGAATATTTGAAAAATCCGATTCCTAGTCGTTTTGTGGCAAATGTTTTTGGGTTTTTGAACCGAATATCGAAAATACATTATCAAAATGGAGAATTTTATGATAAAGTGTTTGATGATATTATTGAACTGATCTATAATCATGGATATGCAGAAAAAGTTCTTTATAAGTTATATCAGCATATGATTAGTTATAAAAGCGGGAATGCATTGAGTATATTAGAAAAATTTAAGATTGAAGTTCATAATGAAAGCGGAAGGAATGCCGCTTTTGCCACTCTTAAAGTTTGCTCTTTTGCAATTCGCTCGTATTTCCAACCTGAAATAGATACGAGTTTTGAAGATTTTGTTATGGATTATGTGATCGAGAATTTCGATGTTTTATCATGCAATAATCTGAGTAATTTTTTTTCCGGGTTAGTTTATCTGTTTAGGTATTCACCAAGTTCTATATATAAAGACAATAGATTTGAGACAATTGTGTCCAACACTTTGAATAAGTTTGCTATCATAGATAATCAAGATGAAATTAAAATGCTTGGTAAGCTCTTTCGATTTTTGCATAATATAGGTAATTGGGCTCTTAGTTACCCAAAATTAGAGGGTCCGATAATCGTCGAAAAGTTTAAAGAAATATCCAATTCTGTTATGAAGTATTTTGAATCTGACATTTATCAAATTTCTAAAATACCAAATAACATAATGCGCAATTATTTATGTTTATTATACCTCTATATTGATTCATTGCTAACTAATGAGGAAGACTTTGTTCTATTATTTGATCAATCGGTTTTATTGCTCAAATTTGATGAGGAGACATTTAATGAGGAAATTGATAATCCTACACGTGTGTATGACCTATGGTATTCAAATGCTAAGAAACCAGATTTTGATACAGTGTATTCTACTTCTATGTCTGTTCTTTTTTATCTATTTGAAATCAACAATGAATTATTTATAAATCATTTGAATATGTATTCAGAATTTGAGGTTTTTATCAGAGTTTTAGGAGCTTTATTAGAGTTTTATCATAATGATGCATTTCTGACAAACTATGTAATTTCAATAGCTTCCGATTTATTAAACGAACATAACAGCGCAGAAAGATCAACCATGTATATAATATCCACTTATTATTTTGCTTCACAATTGATAAAAATTCTGCCTAGTGATGATTGTGAATTTTTGCTCAATGAATTTTTTTATAAAGGACTTTGTGATGAGGATTTTATTTTGTATTCTATTGCTTGTGTTGCAATATCAAATCTTCCTGATGATTTCAATAGTTTTGATCAAAACTATTATATCGAAATGAAGAATAATCGTAATCATATCAATAGCTCTTCTTCATATTTAGCAATGAGAGCCCTAATGAAGAAATATCATTTTTCTGAAGGCAATGAAGATTGTTCTCGCATATTATCTAATATTAATAGTTTATTGCAAAACGATGAATTTGATGAAGATCTATTTGATGATTATATGAATACCATTATTAGTATGTTGGAATATTGGCCACAGTCGATACATTATGGTTCTCTATACAAATTATTATACCAATTGATTAACCAAGATTCCGAATTTTTTTTAAAAATCATGCCAGCATTTCACATTATACTTCTTAGAAAATTAACTAATTTTCACTTTGTTAGTAGAATTATTTTCGATACTTACTTTAAATCAATTAGTCACTTTGAGGTATTCACAACGGATATTGTGATATTGTTTTCTAGTTTTATGAAGCAATCACCAAAAGAATATGTTTCATCCTTTTGTGAACCATATTTAATGTGTTTCTTAGATTTGACATATACAAATACTGATCTTGATAGCGTAAGTAGATTCGCTGCAGTTCATTTTGTGATTCAGAACGGGTTTCTTGGTTTTTGTGATCCAGATTGGTCTCAATTTGTTCCAGAAGAATATGATGATAATGTCATTGCCAGTATTATACAGTTAGATATTGAATGCTACTCTTTAATATCAGGAAAAATTCATAATTTGAATTGTTCCCCAATAGATATGATTGAACAAGAAATAGTGTGGGATCCATATCATTGTGCGTTATATTATTCAGCATTTCTCTCAAGTGGTCAAGCGAATCTTGCTCAGTATCTAAAATCTTTGATCAATAGCAATAGACCTCAAATTCATGATCTTTATGAAGATTATATGGATCAGCTTTGTGATTATTCATTTATACCTCGTCTTGAAGACTTTTCTTTCCCCAATAGCTCTCAGGAATGATTCAGCTTATAATTATTTTTCTTTCTAACTCATTTTCGAGTATTTTAATGATGTGGGATTCATCGTTAATCATGAAACTGGGGATTTCAAACTGAAAAAATCACGTTATGTGACTTACAATCTTGTTTTAGCAAATAGATTTATCAAAATCACAAGTTTTTTTTAGTGAGAAGCATTTTAATTATATAAGTTTTACTCTAGATTGAAAAGGAAGGATGCGAAAGATAGTGCAAAATCCAATGGATTTCTTATCAAATTGCGTAAGTAATGTGTTTTCTCTATCATGTCACTTGAAGAGCTATCCCCTTCGCATCTCCCTGTATTGAGTTGATTTATTTTGTACATATCAATACCATTGGTGCTATAAACACAATTTATGCATGTTGAACAGACCAAATCAGAGGTTGTGAAGGTTCGATCAAAAATACAATTGACAAATGTCAATGTTCCTGATCCCATCCTAACTCCAAAACTGCCAGAATTTCCAGCAAAATAAAAATTTGAGAAAGAAGAAGTAGCTTTTTCCATTAATATAGTTCCTTTTGTCAATGAGTTTCCTATTATATTCCCATATCTGTGAGTACCTTCCAAATTCATTGAAAAAAAACAAAGAGCCCCTCCAGCAGTATGATTTTTTGATATAATAAACTGGAGAATAGATTGTTTTGATGCCTTAAATACACCTAATCCTGCATTCACATTCAACTTGTTTGCAGTGTAATTATGATTCGAATTGTTTTGTGTCTGACAATCAACACCCGTCACATGATTCCAACTAGACTCAGTATCTGGGCATTTAAGGCAACAAATAAAAATTGCATCTGATTTTACAGAGCAAACAATATAGTATGTAGTACAATGATTGCCTTTGGCATAGCATCTGTTAAAACAAATCCTTTCTAATACTACTATTGAGCATTTTGCATTAATTGCTCCCCCGTATGCATTATCAACCCCGCAATAATAAAAACCTGATCTCACAATAGTGAGATTAGATGATGATTTGTCGCAAAAAATTGCTCTATTGTGGCAGTTATCAAATTGGCAATCAGACACAATTGACGAAACAGTGTCAGAAATAGTGATTAATGATGTGTATAATTTGTTCCTGTAATCAATTGATTCAAAGAGAATGGCCATATTCAAAAAATAACTGAAACAAGAGAAACAAACCTGAGATGAACCACGACTCACCAAAAATGATGAGGATATCTGTGTCGCACGAATGTTACCCAATGATACTCGTTGGTTTTCGGAAAACTGGAAGAAAGGACCTGTTATTAATCTATGAACAGTTAAGTGCCGCAAAGATAGATTCATCTTTTGAATAGAGTTATGTGTTTTCAGAAAGATATTCTGAGAATGTTATTGAATAATAATTCAAAGTGTTTTCAATACTTGTATTGCCAGCGCTATTGTTCTACATATAAACTCATTCCCAAAACTCTGTACTGACCATTTATTAATGTCTTTCAATGGTAATAACAAGTATGAGCTCATATCAGACTTATTTAAAACAACTACACCTATTCAATGATAACAACAACTTTGAAATACTCAAAGTCATCAATTAGAAAGTGCATCAAATTTATGAATGAAATTGTGTGAGGATTTCCACCAAAATCTTGTAAAGGAAGGCCGTCAAAGATCACAAAAGAAAACAAAAGTTTAATAGATGATTATTCCATCATAAATCTGGCTTATTAGGATTCGGTTTTACAAACTTTTTTGGGATTATTACCAAAATCAATTTTGGATAATCCTTGGAGACAAGATGAGGATGATTTGTAAATAGAGAAAGTTCGGGTTTTAGGTCAAAGATTTTTTACAATGCACCATTTCTTCATTAGTATCTCCAAAAATGGGAGAATTGATATAAAACTCCCAAAAATTGAAAAAAACTCCATTCAATTTTTTCAATTCTTCCTCAATAAACACCATTGCTTGAAACTCAGTACCATAGAGAATTCCCAAATTAATGGATTCACACCTTTTTCATTGTAAAAGATGAGATGGAAGGATATTTCCTAGATTAATATTTCAGGTAAAATGAACATTTTTAATAAATTGCGTTGATCAATTGCTTATTTTTTGAATTATCTTCATTTCGGCAAATATTGGCTTCAATAAACCTAAATTATGCTTAATAAACAAATGGAGCGCTATTTTGTTTCTTTTTACATCTCTAGGAACAATGAGTTTATTGGTTGGATTATTTTCATTATAAATTAGGACTGCGGCGTTAACAAAAGATAAGACTTCGAGATGCTTCTTCTTTACAAAGTGCTTATCCAAATCTGAAAAGCATGGATCATTCTTATCGTATGTTTCAATTATTTGTTGTTTTCTTTGATAATCCTTTTTTGTTGATGTAGAATCAGGGGGTTTATAAATCTCCTTCAATGTTAGATCATTAGTGACAATCCCGGGTACAAAATTCTCTAACAAATTCAAAAACATACTTAATTGGACTTTATCACCATTTTTGTCCAGTTTCCTAATAATTTGATCCATATCCTTGAATAAATCATCATTGGATGAGAGAGAGAAAGTATCAATCATAACACTGAGTATTCATTACCTGGAATTTTCCAACCTTATAAAACAAAGAGGAGGGTAGTTTTTTTCCATGTTAGGAACTAGATACATTGATTATTAAGGTTAATGAATCAACTCCTTGTTTGATACATAAATGGTATATAATGTACTATAAATGGATATGGGAGGGGATGAGGCGAAGTATTTAAGATCTTAATAGAGAGTAAAATGGAAGATTTCTACTTATTAACTCCAATGGAGAGTTCATGACTTATTTGAATAAGTGGGGTTTAATGAATCTGGTTCTATCACGTTTAACATTAACTTCATGTTTCTCACCTTGTTCGACTTTTTGCGGTGCATGTCGAATAGAAATGTTTGATAATTATGTTAAAAGGTCATATAGTGGATTTTTCCATGGTGAAGGTTGTGTAATTGTTATAAGAAGTGCATTTAATACGTTTTTGCATCATCCATTGGCTTTTATTTCGTGTTCATCAAGAATAGAATCCACAAATACTTCGATAAATGTGAAAAATAGCAAGTTTTGTTCATGTTCGAGTATTTATCCAGGAGGGGCAATATTTGCTTCACATCTAAACTCTGTTGTCAATATAGAAGATTGTTTATTCGATTCTTGCTACGCTACTGGGTCTTATTCAGTTTCTTTTATTGATGTTGGAGTCAACGCAGGGGGAGGGGGATGTGCCTTACTTTGTTCCAGGTTTTCTGTAACTTTGTGCTGTTTTACAAAATGCTTTTCTATTGAAAGAGGGCCTGCCCTGTTTACAGCCTCTAGTGGTTATGATGATGCTATACTAAATTACTCTGTTGTTGTTGGCTCATTTGGCGGAGAAATACCAATACATTTTGCAAAAGGGAGAGAAATCATGTCCAATGTGAATACAACATTAAATTCTTGCTTGTATGTGTCTGCTGCAGCATTTACTTTCGGTGGAATTCAGAATCTTCTTCAATATTCCAATATAGCCCATTGTTTATCAACACATTCAAATCTATGGGAAACATCAAGAGTTTTTGATTTTTCGATTAGTACTTCTCAAGGGATTTCTCGAATGTGCAACTTCATTAATAATTCTAATATCAATAGTGTTAAATGTATCATATTCTCATATCAGAATCTGATTACAATAGACTCCTTTGTTTTTTGTTCTAATGATTCTCCCATTTTTAACAAACTATCTGGAACTATCAATGTAATTAATAGCATCTTCGATAACAATCAAATCGGAAACGCAAATTTATTATCTAATAATACTCTTTTGGCGGACATATGTTTTCCCAATCAGCTCAATATGAGAGATAATTGTTTTCATTATTATACCACAATCCAGATACGAAGAACATATGATGAGAAATGCGAGTTGTTAATGAAATCAGCTAATTTTTTTGCTAATTTTGAAACTAAAATGTTACCAATATTCATTTCATTGATCTTTTTCTCATAGAGGCTAAACATAAGAATGAATAACACTATAACATCATTGACTCTCTCGAATTTTTTTTCTCCTTTCTTGTATAAATCCAGAAATCATAATTCATATGACTTAAAATTGGTAAATATTCATTTAGAACAATTCGGTTCTTATTTATTTTTTTCCAGATTTGGAGATCATAGATTATTTATTGCTGGTTCCAAATTTCAACGATTCTTAAGTTCTGTTGTATTTATTTCGAATATTGTTTATAAAAAGATGAGTTATGATTTGCATAATAGAAATTTAATTGATAAGTATTACTCATTTATATATCAAACAGTGTTTAGCCACTGTCATTCTGCCGAAAAAGGAGGATCTATTTATATTGAAAACATATTGTGCTATTTAAAGCTTTTTAACTGTGGATTTTTTAATTGTACCTCTGAATCCTCTGATGGAGCAGTTTTTTTTAAAGGAAGATCAGCAATAGTTTTTGAAACATGTTTTCAGGATTGCTATGTTAATAAAGAAGTTCAAATTGGATCTCACTCATGTACTTTTTCATGTTTAGAGAATTATTTTAACTCAGTTAATCATTCATCAATAACATCGTGCTCACCTTATGACAGACAAAGTTCAGCATCTACTATTTCATATTATTATGGGTCTATACAATTAATTGAGAATAATTGTTCATTTAATAATGCCAAGTCTTCACCATCAGGTTTCCATTTAGTATCATCTGGTGATGAATCATCAATAAGATATGATTTATTTATTGAGAATAGTGGTGATACTGTTCTTTCAATTCGCAGATTAAAAATGAGGGATGAATTTGATTATTTAACATTCCAACAGAATAGTGCAAACTCAATGATATTCCTTGATGAAAGCACATCATTAGTTTTTACTTCTGTTTTTGAAGCCAATACTGGCATTGTTTGTTCATCAAAAGACAATAGTTATATAATTTTTAATAATTGTTATTTTGATGAGAATGAAGATAATGTTGAGTTTGGTTCTCCAGTAGTTACTTGCTCTATTTGCCATTACAAAGGTAACCCATACAGTATTTCTCATAAGTATCATAATCCATTGTTTTGCTGGAACAATTGCCAACAAGATAAAGGCTGTAAGTTTTAGTTCAACATCATTAACATGATTCGCTAGTATTTATTTAACTAATGTCCATAATTCATATTGATTCCAAAGAACGCCAATTTCATTTTATATGTTTTTCTTTTCATTGATATTATATGATAGCGGAATTAGCTTAATGGGAGAGCACATATATCTACACTTCGACCAACAAGGGTCCTCTTACTATGATGTCTAGGTTCAATTCCTAGGTTCCGCATGTTTTTGTTTTTACATTTCACGAACTTTTGTACCTTGAAAAACAAAAGGATGATGGAAGGGTTTTTCTTTCAATTTAATTGAAACCATCAACAATTTTTCAAACAATTATAATGTTTGATACGTAATATTATTTCGTATCTCCATCATTTGAAGATCATTCTGTTCTTTTCTTGGTGCCAAGGCCATTTCTAATACAATTCATCAAATGGATAATCAACAACAACTTAAATAATAAAATAAATACTTTTATGGTGCCAATTGAGAATCACTTGATGGTGTTTTCGCTTCAACTTGGATTTTTGGGTTTTTGAATCTCAAATAAATTACTAATAATCCTAGAGCTAACACGCCCATTAATCCTGCTCCGAATATAAGTCCCATCATCATCATATCATCTGTTTCTTCTGGTTCTAGATCTATTCCCAAAGCTGATGCTGCAGAATGAGCAAAATCTGATACAATATCAGGTGTAAGTGAATTAGTCTGAGCAGCAACAGCAAAAGTTGTGAACTTGGAAACAAACTCATCTGAATTTACCCCACTTAAGGATTCAATAATCACAGATGCATTAATCGAATCTGTCGTGACATTCTCATAGAGTTGAATGAATGTATCAGAATATGTAGAGAGATTAATTATAGATTCTGATACATATGAAATCGTTAAATTATTGTTATCATTGCGGGTACCAATATCATTAATAGAATTTTGTAATGTGTCCAAAGGAATCAAGGAAAAAATGCTCAACGAATTAGATTTAATTGATACTTCCTGGGGTTTAACAGATTCGAATTTAAATGATTCAAAAAGCTTTGGAAATGAAACAACCGATAGTTTGGATATGGAATTGAGAGTCAAATTAATGTCTAAAAATGTCTTGGGAATAGAATCATAAATTGCTCTCGGATTTGCATTTGTTCTGTTTGCTTCAATAATTATTTCTTTGAATATATCCCATAAATCCCCTCCATTCTCGATAAACAATTCGATTAGTGATTTTGGATTAATAGTAAGTTGGTTGATAATACCCATTATAGATTCAATTCTTTGCTGTAATTTCACAAACTTTGAGTAAAATGGATCTTTCATCTTTTCCAATAATGTCACAATCAATTCCTTGGTTTTGGTTAAAATAATTATAATTGGATCCAAATATTCATTAAAATCAACATTAAATGCGAGTGAAACAAATTGAGATAAATCTTGTTCTTGAGAAAATGCATTTGATATATTACTAAGCATGTTTTGAATCTTGACATGGTTCGGATCAGACATATTAAGTGTAAAGTTCAAAATATTATCTGATAATAATAAATCAGCAAGCTCAGGAAGAGAATCAATATCATCAAGGTTTCCAAAAACCATATTAAGCAAGGGATTATGCGATAGTGATGAAGAATCGTTTCGAAGTTGGGATATACCTTTGGTAAAATTGATCCATTTGTCATTAATTGCGGAATTATTAGTAATTAAAAACAACCCTTCAATAAAAGACGATATATGGGTTGTGGGTTTAGAAAGAAATTGGAAAACTTTGGTGAGCCCTTGATTAATCTTCGATGTTGATCCGTTTGTTGCAGTTTCAATTATCTTAAATATTGATCTTCCATCTCCAATAACAATCATCGTTTCAAATAAATCAAAAGCAAATTTTGGAGATACTAAATCGGAAAGAAGATCATTTGCTCTTAGCTTACCCGCTTTAAACTCTTTCAAATGTATTGTAGTTTCGTTGAAATATTGTGGAAATGTAGAATTCATTGAATCAATAAGAATATCAAGCCTCTCTTTCAGGTCTCCGTTATTTGTAGAATAGAATATCTTTAAAATTGGAGACATAACTGATCCGATAACATTAGCAAAACATGCAAACAGATCTTTGGTGAATTTTGGTATTTGACTATGTGCTTCCCGATATAAGATAATCAATTCTTTTAATGAAATGGGATTGGTATAAAGCCAATCAACTACTCTCCCTAAAAATCCAATGAATGACTTGGATTCATTGACTGGAACAGAAGCCAAAACTCTCGATAAATACTCATGAGAACCGAGAATGAGATTTGAAAGAACATTAAGCCTGGGATACATTGCTGTTATATTAAAATCAAGCAAATCAAGGACTTCTTTGATATAAATGTGTTGACTATCGACATAATATCGATTCAAAAATGTCGACATCTTGCTGGTATTGATTGCAAATCCTTGGGAAATTGTATAAACGCCTTGTTTGTTATCTTTGAAAAAATAATCTGATAAATTATATATGCTGTTTCGATATGAAGTATTAAATCCAAAACTTTCAACTAAATTTACCAATGTTTTGTTTTCATTCAGCAAAAAACCTAGTGGCTTATTCCCATGAATTGGAAAACTCCAATTATATGTATTCTGCAAGAGTCTCGATATATTTTCGTCTTTAATAATGCCAGTGTAAAATAATTTTTCCCTATTCCAATCCTTTTCAAAAGATCTTTGAATTGTAAAAATAGATCTGTTTAATAATGAAAACATACTCATTTTTTCATTCATAATATCTTCGAATATATTAAGCCAATATTTTACCTTTCCCGATGTGTCATTAGGATATTCACTCGAAACTGATGTAACAAAAAGCAGAGAGAAAAACATCTTTTAGTTTTTGAATTTTTACGAATATTTGCATTCAAATTTATCAGTAGCACGTTGGAAATTATTTCTGATGATTTTACAAAACCGATTATTTTTTGATATAATTTAGGAAAGTGACATTCTAACAGTGATTTGTTGAGAATTGTGAAAGAACTCCATCTTTGGTACTTTATGTAATAAATGCTCCCAAATGTTGTTTTACTAATGGAAACCATTATTGTTTCAATACAAGATTTGATAAATAATCATAAACAATTCTAGAATTTGCTAAGGATAATGGTGTATCTTTAATTAAAATTATAGAAAATCATTAGTCTCGGTATTATATTTGGCATTATGTTCTACTAAATACTTAACAATTTCTAATGATCCATTTTGTGAGGCAAAATGAATTGGTGTCCATCCATGTTTTGTGGGAAAAAATTAGATTTAGAAAAATTAACATTGGCACCATTCTGAACAAGTATTGAAACTAATGAAAGTGAATTATATTTTGTTGCCCAAAGAAGAGGAGATTCATTCAAAAATAGCAAATATAGGAATCTTCAGCCAGATTGGCTCCATTTTGAAGAAGAAATCTCACAAGTTCATCATTTTCTGTGGATAATGAATAATGAAGACATGTATAAGAAAAAAAAATATTTGACCATCAGCAGTTTTTGCGTTTATATCAGATCCATAACTGATGAGTATTTTTGCCAAATCAAGAAAATTATTCTGTATTGCATGATGAAGAGGAGTCTCATGAAAATATAAATTCTGATTATATGATTTTTGGAATTAACATCAGCACCATGATGTATTAGTAACTCCATTATTCTTTTATCATTAATTCGTGCTGATTTATGAAGTGGGGTATTCAGCTATTTAAACCAAAAAATTGGGAATCTTTGACCATAATATCAGCTCCTTTTTCAATAAGGTACTTTACTACATTATAGTCCATAATAGAAATGGCTGTAAACAAAGCAGTTGATGTTGCTCGATATCTCGAAATTTGATTAATATTTGCCCTTTTTTCTAATAAGTATTGAACAATATAGAAACGCCGTGAAACAATTGAAACCTGAAGAGGGGTCCCAATTTCGTCTTCCATACAATCAGAATTGATATTTGCCCCATTTTTAATAAGAAAATCCACAATTGAAATGAATCCACACTGTGAAGCGATATGAATTGGCTGAGATATATTAATTTCATTATTTATATTTATATCAGCACCATTTTCGACAAAATACTTAAGAATCGAGAACCGACAAAAATGTGAAGCCATTCTTATCATCTGCGAATCATCATGATCAAATTTCAAACACATATGAACAAGATCAAAACATCCTCCACATGCAACATTCTGCGATACACAAGAGTTAATTTCAAATCCATTTATAAGAAGATATTTAAAACATTGAATTGAACCATAATACCCTGCAAAAGAAAGAAAATCCAAAAACCTTGGCATTTCGGCCCATTCAAAAATGCACCATTGTGCTTTTATTCCATTTGATATGTTAAAACTCGATGAGTGTCTTGTTAAGCATTCAATATCATCATATTTTAAAGAATACTCAATTGTACCTGGTAGAAAACCATATTCAATCATCATTTCAACTGTTTTATTGTTTTCTGTGTTAATAAGAGCAAAGTCTGGGGATTTTTGCATCTTATGATATAATTTATGATCCATTGGTATCAATTCTCTAAAATAAAAACAGGCTGTTCTATGAAATGTATCCAGTTCTTCAAATATTTCATCAAATAAATAAATACCACGCATAAATAATCGATATATGATAACAGGACACAATTTAAGAGACATGGTCAATAATTTAGATTTAAAAAGTGGATTTTGGATATATTCTTCGCAAAGCTTTATAACATTATTTAGCAAAAAAGGCCTGTATCTTGGAAGATGGGTGATCTTATCGATCCAAAAATCAATATCAACAATATCTAATGCAAAAAATTCCGCATTATCACCATAAAGCATATTCTCATATTGGATTAGTTTCTCAAATAGCATTCACTTTGAAGGTTTATGATGATTGTCAGTTTTTGTAAAATAACCGATTCTGTTCGTTATTTCATTTAGATGAAAACAGGAGCAGCTGTGACCAATTCCCAACCTGTTGCGGAAACATTTGAAGCTGAACTGGCTTCTATTAAAGAAAAAGGGAAAGAACTTAAAGGTGATTCGAGAGATTTTTATATTTCGATTGTTCAACGATTAGAAAATAATAACCAAGTTTTAAAGGATTTGAGAGAAGAACATACGAATTTAAGGAAACTTTTGGGAGAACTTGTCAAAGAAAAGAGTTCCAGGACTCATCAATCTGATTTAGATGGAGAAATCAAGAGATTTATGCATAAAGTGAATCTTTTGAAAAAACAAATTGATAATTTTAAGCACCAAAAGCAGAGTGCTATTGATAGACAAGGAGAACTGCAACTATTTTTAGATAATTTACAAAATAATAAGGTTACAGTTGAAGATGATTCAGATAGGGTTAGAGCTCTTAAGAATAAACTTGATAATTCCGAGATAAAGATTTCTGAAACAAACCACTTGATGAAAGTAATGAATCAGGTACAATACCTTCTTGAAAGGCAAAAAATGAGATGGAATAGTATTTTGGAGAACCACCAAAAAGAAATTGCACAAAAGCAGAGAGATATTGCTGATTTGACACTTATTGCTCGTGATTCTAAGCATTCTCGTAGCACAGCAACTAATGAGTTTATTAGAACACAAAAGGCAACTGCAGATTACAAAGAGAAGAGAGATGCCTCCTTGAAATCTAAATACGCTCAAATTCATTCAAACATACACAGACCAATTAATGACAATGAAGCCCAAGATGATAATAAGGCCAAACCTCAGCAATCATTAAATTCTCAGCCATCTCTTATACGAAACAGAAATAATAGGGTCCAGAGAGATAAAAGAGAAGAAAAATATAGAGCCATCTCCGCAACACTTGATGATATTCGTGAGTTCTTTGGTACAAGTGAGCCCGAACAGATTAATGCATTTTTTGAAGAGAGGAAGAAAACCACCGAATCACTCCGTCAGCAGATCAATCAGATACAAGAATCTATCAAGATTCTTGAAAAAGAGGCTTCAATGGTAAGATCCTCCATTGAAGAAGCAGAATACACATCTTCAAAGGGAATCGGAACTAACAGACTTCTCACAGAGGGTATTAAATACCGTAATGATATTCAGACCAAGTTAAATGCCGCTAGAAGGGACATGGGATTACTTCAATCTCATAAAAGATCTGTTGAAAATGGTATTGATCATATCGGTGATGTAATGAATTTAATACAAAGAGATGAGAATACATTCCCAGAGAATATGAAATCAAACCTTCAATGGGTGAAATCTACTATAACCAAAATCCAAAACATGCTAAAATCAGAAGAATCAGACTTTGTATCAATATGCGACCCTGCAGTTCTATCCCAGAGACACGAATCTACATTCGAAATACAGCATGTAGATTCATCACATCGTGTTGTTAAAAGAACTATTGACCCACTTAAGAGGCCAGCCAAAGAAAATAAAGGAGAAGTGGTTTCAAGAGTTCAAAATAGACAGGCAATCAAAATGGCTGCCCAAAAAGCTCTGGCTGCAAAATCGCAGATTCCAGAAGCCAAAAAAATATCCAAGTAAATAATTTATTCTAAACCGCATATTTCACATATCAGCTAATGGAGACGCGCTTTGGTTATTCAGGTTGCTCAGTTTTTCATTAACAATATCAGCATTCGCCGGTTTCACATTGTCGCCAGGAATGTGGCCCCGAGCAACTTCGATAGAATCAAGGAATATAATCTCCTCCCGGCGATGCAAAGCTTCAGGATTCCGCTTCAGGGATCCTAGGTTGACTGTGGGTTTCGAATCCATAAAATTTTGTAGCTTTTTCATAAAAAATAATCGTTTGAAAGAATTCTGTTTACCCTGACAGTCATTAATTTTCTCCAAGTATTGAAGAAGAGGGCTTGTTTTCTTCAATGATCCTATCTAGTAGCTCCTTTGTTATTGGCTGCTTTAGGCTATATGCTTCCATTAGCCTTATTTGTATTTCGTTTGGTATCTGACACGTTGAGCTGCTAGTTTGCAGTGAAACAAACCGGGCCCATTCTGCTGAATCGAAAAAAGACATGTTTTTTCGCTTTTCTTGATTGGCGAGATTGGGCTTCAAGTGTCCGTAATCCGCTTGCGTTTTGTCGTCACGGATTTGCGACATGATAAAAATGACTTTATGTCATAATTGTTTAGTTTACATCAATTTACTTCGAGATTTGACAGTTACACTGCCAGAATTGTCGTTTGTTTCAAGGCCCAGTTCAAAGGCATAAACGGGGTCGGATTCTCCTAATGGTTCTACCGTTTCCTCGTTATCTGAGTCGATGTTGTACCATCCTTGTTCTTCTTTGCTGATGCATCTCTGTCTCACAAGTTTCTGTATGTATGGCTTTGATGATCTGAGGTGTAGGGGTGACAGTTCAGCTTGGTTGTTTTTGGAGATTTGGGTTTCTGGGCATTCGCATGATACAGTATTTAGTGTTAGTTGGAGCTTATTCCGTATGAAAAATTCGTAGACCAGGCGGGCGGCGATTTGATTAGCATTTGAATTTAAATTTTGGAGATGAGTGATGAGGAGCGGAGATTTCGATTGAGATACTTCAAATGCTATGTGAGAAAAGAATTTGGAGAATAAATATTGCTGTGTTCCATTGGATTTTAGCTCATCTAGGACACTCTGTTTTACGTTATTCATGAATAGTTTATATAATCGTAGAAATTGTTGTTTACTTAGGTACTGGTTGGCAGCACTTCTCTTCTTGGCAGCATTGATTGCCTTCACAGCACTTCTGGCCTTGGCAGCACTTCTCTCCTTGGCAGCACATATTGCCTTCACAGCACTTCTGACCTTGGCAGCACATATTGCCTTCACAGCACTTCTCTCCTTGGCAGCACTTCTGGCCTTCACAGCACTTCTCTCCTTGGCAGCACATATTTCCTTCACAGCACTTCTGGCCTTCACAACACTTCTCTCCTTGGCAGCATTGATTTCCTTCACAACATGGTTTTGGAGATTTGCTGTTTGGCCCACAACATGCACCAGAGCATAAATCTCCATAATTTTGAGTTTCCATTACTGATGTTAAGAAATCTCTTGTTTGTTGAGGCAGATTGGCATTTTCGTCTTTGGAGAATTCGAAATACTTTTGATAGCGGGGAGTCTTCAAAATAAAAGCAATGTCTGACATGATTGGTACAGGATTGCCTTTAGCAAATGAATGGTCCATATCTAAGTCAAAAACTTCTTCAGATCCGGGTACTCCACCTTTGTAAACGGCAATGTCATGTTCCCATTTCGAGCTTGGAATTCCTTTAAATGAGCTGAATGTAATGGAATAGAAAACAGTGCCTCTTTCAATTAAATCTTCTGGGAACTCTGGAAGACTGATCTTTCTACACTCAACAGCCCTTAAATCTTTAAATCCAGCAATATCCATCAAAGCAATGAATGTTGTGAGAGAAAGAGCATTACCGATGCATTCTCCAACAAGAACTTTATCCTCTCTTGCTTTTTGCGGTAGATTCCTATCGCTAAACACATCAGAAATATGAACCTCGCCTCCAACTTTCAGAACACGGAATATCTCCTTAAAAACTGACTTCTTATCATTTGAAAGATTCACAACGCAATTAGAAATCACTATGTCAACAGTCTCATCTTCAATGTTAGCTGTATGCAAATCCTCAATAAAACCATGTCTAAACTCAATTTCAGATGCTTCAGGGATATGCTCTTTATGATATGGTATTGCATTCACCGCTATTTCTATTTGTTCAGGAGTCATATCTACACCAATAACCTTACCTGTTTTGCCACTTAAAGCAGAAATCAAGAAACAATCCTTTCCTGTACCTGATCCTAAATCAACAACAACAGTACCCTCGAGAGGATCCGGAACTGGTGTTCCACATCCATAATAACTGGCGATTACATGTGGATGAACTTTGGCCAAAATTTCTCTATGATGTCTCTTTTTGCTTCCTGTTGATATACAAGCATCATATTTTAGATCAGTTGTCTTTTTAACAGTCTTACCATAATACTCAGACACAGACTCGTGATACGAATCTACACTCATAAAAGTGAACTGAACATTTTTAACCAAATAAAGATGTTTTAAAACCTTTGCACGGAAGTCTCAGAAAATAATTGAATTCTTTATTATAAATAATTTTATTAAAAAGTGGATATATTTCTCACAAATAAATGAAAGATTCTCTTTGTCTGACTTCTGAATTGAAATGAATAAAACTATTCAAAAATACTTTTTTATTTGCTTGTTGTTGTTGGTCTCAATGAAATATAGCCAGATTCTACACATTTCAAATTTCTTCCCATTATATGTTTTAGAGATATATAAAAATGCAATTTTTTGTGAGGGATTTTTTTGTATTTAAAAAAGTACAAGCATTATAGGATGGAACAATGATTCTCTGAGATGATGATAATTTGGAATTATAGGGGACAAATATCAAAGACTTCAGAAACGAGTGAGCTTTACTTTTTTGAACCAGTTAATCCGCCTCTATCCAACACTTAAGGAATCCAACAACATCATTATGGCTATTTTCGCTTGCTAATCCCGATGGAGTTATCCCTTTTTCAGTTTTTGAATTAATATCAGCTTTTTGATTAACAAGATATTTAACAACCCTAAGATGACCATTATAGGCAGCCCAATGAAGAGGAGTCCAATTATATATATAAACTCGACACCACTATCTTTTGCATTTATTTCAGCTTCATGATTAACTAAATACTCAACAACACTAAAATGACCATTTTCAGCAGCTATATGAAGAGGAGTATTCTTACCACCTTTTGTTGAATAAACCTCAGCTTTTTGATTCACTAAGTATTCAACAACACTAAGATGATTATTAGCAGTAGCATAATGAAGAGGAGTCATATTAAATATAAAGTCTAAACCAAAAAAGCTTTTTCATTTATATCAGCTATTTGATTAACTAGATATTCAACAACACTAAGATGACCATTTTCAGCAGCTAAATGAAGAGGAGTCATATTAAATATAAAGTCTAAACTAAAAAAGCTTTTGCATTTATATCAGCTTCATGATTAACTAAATATTCAACAACACTAAGATGACCATTTTCAGCAGCTAAATGAAGAGGAGTATAAATCAATTTAAAAACTCAACACCAATATTTTTTGCATTTATATCAGCTGTTTGATTAACTAGATATTCAACAACACTAAGATGACCTTTTTGAGCAGCTAAATGAAGAGGAGTATAATTAAATATAAAAACTCAACATTTGTATCTTTTGCATTTATATCAGCTTTTTGATTAACTAGAAAATCAACAACACCAAGATGACCATGTTCAGCAGCTAAATGAAGAGGAGTACTATTATATAATAAAACCCAACACCATTATCCTTTGCATTTATATCAGCTTTTTGATTAAATAGAAAATCAACAACACTAAGATGACCATATTCAGCAGCTAAATGAAGAGGAGTCTCATTAAATATAAAAACTCAACACTTGTAGATTTTTCATTTACATCAGCTTTTTGTGTAACTAGAGATTCAACAATACTAAGATGACCTCTTTGAACGGCCCAATGAAGAAAACTTTGGTCATTAATTCCATCTCGAAATTTTGCACCTTGATTGACTAGATATTCAACAACACTAAGATGACCTTTTTGAGCAGCTAAAAGAAGAGGAGTCTCATAAAATATAAAAACTCAACATCAATAGTTTTTGAATTTATATCAACTTTTTGATTTACTAGATATTCAACAACACAAAGATGACCATGTTCAGCAGCTAAATGAAGAGGAGTCTCATTATTTTTGCCCTTTGAATTCATATCAAATCCATTTTCTATCATGAAATCTAACAATGGTAGATGAAAAAATTCTGATGCTTTAAAAACAAGATTTGGTGTTAAGAATTCTTGTCCATGACATATATGGAAGAGATCAAAACAACCACCACAGACAACCATTGATAAAACATCCTTTTTGATCTCCAAACCTTTCATTAACAAATGCTTAAAGCACTTGATTGAGCCAAAAAACCCTGAAAATGATAAAAGATCAAGGTATTCTGGCTTATTACTCCACTCAAAAGGACTCCATTTGGCTTTTGGATTTAAATCATCCATATTTAATAAAGAATCAACAACATCATACTTGAGACAATACTCAATACTGGAAGGAAGAAAACCATATTCAATCAATTGATCAATATCACTTGCATTTTCGAAGAATGATTCTTCTAAACCACCAGGTTTGTATTTACTTTTGATAAAACTACCAAAATTTTCGATCTCTTTCCGAAAATAATAGCTTAATAAGAATGTATCGATGTCATTCAGAAATGGTTTGATTTCTTCAAATACAAAAACACCTCTCTTGTACGATCGATATATCAAAACTGGGCATTTGTTAGATTTTTCCAATAGTTTTCGCCTGAAATCAGCTGATTTGCAATTCTCAACAGAAAATCTGACTGCTTTTTCAAGTTGGTGAGGTCGAATCCTTGGTAATTCGATAATTCGATCAACACAAAACCCTATATCATCAATAACAATTTCATTTCCGTCTCCAAAAAGAAATCGTTCAAATGAAACCTTCTCTTCCATCAAAAAAATAAAATTTATATCTGTTTTTTTTTAGATGTAATTGATACCCACCTGTATACATAATTAAGAGAATGATTTAATTACATGTAAGATAAACCAAAAGCAATGAATATTGAATGATAAAACTCTGATTTGATTTGTCTGATCAGATCTTTGTTGATATACAATCCCATTCTTCAAAGAGAATAATAAGATTAGGATTTAAAATTAATTGGTAATATCATATTTTCGGATCATTTAAGCCTTCATACAAGAGAGAGACTTTTTTAGCTTAGGTTGGCATTTTTTTACTGATGCCAGAAGTTGTGTTTCAATGTCAGGATAAAACAAAACATGTTGAAAAGGGTGTTTTATCGTGTTTAAAGAGATTCAGAGATGAATATACGACAAAAGATCGGATTGTTTTGAGTGATTCGTGTGATTTTGATGTTTTTTGTCATTTCATTGATTTTCTTGTGTCAGGAAATATTCCTAGTGATAGAAATGATCAGATTGGAGTAATAAATCTGTTGAGAGAATGGGAATCACATTTTGGAATTGTTGATGGTTTTCGTTTTCGTCTTTGTTGTCAAGAGAAAGATGGAATTGTTGTTTATAATGGAGACAAGTATGAAGTGAATATTGGATGTTTGTTGTTTCATAGTGAAGTTTTTCGGGAATTGTACAAGAATAGTTGTGGAATGGTTTTTAACTTTGATTCATCATATTCAAGAGAATCATTTGAAGTGTTTCTAGATCTGATTCATAATCGAATCAGTTATCCAAGTGTTGAAAAAGCAGGTGATGTTTATGATATTTGCAATTGTCTTCATTGTGA
>Ga0209639_1000859_pt1 | contig 36745 bp, 14 predicted proteins | sample EPASupsiteHSE605_FD_187268 | JGI IMG/M metagenome (GOLD analysis project Ga0209639, IMG submission 187268) | Bioremediated contaminated groundwater from EPA Superfund site, New Mexico - Sample HSE6-05 (SPAdes) (version 2) | ecosystem: Environmental > Aquatic > Deep subsurface > Groundwater >... | reverse complement strand
AAGAAATCTATATAATTTTAGCTGTTTCAATGGATAACACACTATATTAGTGTGAATGTATGTGTGGAGCCGTTTTGATGGCTTGAAAAATGTTCAAATGGCTATAAGATTCTATCCATATTAATGGCCACCTGTGAAGGACTTTATCCTTTGAAAATCGTCACTTTTGTCAAATTTCCAATTTTGAATACTTTTTTGCTACTCCCAAAATCCGTTATTTTTGATTTTTTTCTTATTTCATTAATAACTCTTTGCCAGATATACTTATAGATTTATTGTTATATTATCGATATGCAGACTAATTAGATCTATGCTTTGTTAATCAAAGATTCACTCGAAACAATCAAATTTGAGTAGATATTAGGGATTTAATATTTAACTTGATACATTGATTTCTCTATCAATATTGATCAATGAAATTCAATTCATAATTCTTTATATGTATTGATGATAATTCTACCCTTTGATTAATAAGAATTTATGAGAAACAAGCTACAAGCAAATAAAAGCTCAATTTATCATTTTTTTAGAAATTTTAATTTTTTTATTTTTCATAATTATGAAATGCCTGGTTTCTTTCGCAAAATACATATTTTATTTGTTCTTTTTTTGCTATATCACTTATTGTAACCATTAGATCAAAATAGCCTACAACAATCAATGATAATATCATTATAACACATAATTCGAACCTTTTACCATCATCATTAAGAATTCAATATTGAATTGATCCAAACATATTGTGATGTATTATTAGATATTCTATATGATTTTGGTCATTTTTTTTCATGTTAATTGAAGACAATGGATATACTAGGACATAATTAAAACATTTGTTTTGTTTTATTATTGAAGAGGAACAAGAAACACCCCAAAAAAAGAAAAAAAATATTTTTTTGGTTTTTGGAAATCTTTGATCATTTTAGCCTCAACAATAAGAAGTACTAAGTTAATCATTGAAAAAACCATAATAATTCAGCATATTAAAGACATTAAAGGTCATAAAAAAACAAAATTTTTATTTTCAACAATCAAGATTGGAGAAAAGAAAAACAATGAGAAAAAGAATTAATTTTGTGAAAAATGACATAACTCAAAGGTAAATGTTGAAAAATATGTTGTTATTTATCGATATAACACAATACCAGTCATGATTCATGATTAATAACCCCAAATATTAAGAAAAAAAGACTTATCATGCATTATTTAAAAACCAAACAAAGATCAGACAATTGGGGTAATTCTCAATCAGATGATAGAATATTCCCATTAGGCATATTGATATCAATAAATTATGTTTTTCTTATTATCTTTTACTTATTTCGTTATTAGTTGTGTCTTATTGATTGAAATACAATAAATATGTTATAAAAGAATGATAAAACAAATTCAAATTTTTAGCAATTCTTAAACAGAAGATAATTCCAAAAAATTCCAACATTAAAAGATTAAAAATCATGATTAGAATAACTTCAATATTATATAAACATGTTCATAAATTAAAACTTAAGTGGGGTTGATTTAATTATTCGAATATTTGGAATTGTTTTCAGTGACGATTTTTTAAATAAATTATTCCAAAAAAAAACTTAAAATATTATCATTTCTCGTTTAATTTTGGATTAAAATAATATTTTTACTTATATTTTATTGCATAGTACCATAATACACATAATATTTATCAAATGCATGTATTTTAATCAATATTGATAGAGAAATCAATGTATCAAGTTAAATATTAAATCCCTAATATCTACTCAAATTTGAATGTTTCAAGTGAATCTTTGATTAACAAAGCATAGATCTAATTAGTGTGCATATCGATAATATAACAATAAATCTATAAGTATATCTGGCAAAGAGTTATTAATGAAATAAGAAAAAAATCAAAAATAACGGATTTTTATCGTTTTGGTCCCCACCGCAACATTTTTTCCCATCGCCACAGTACTATAAGAAAGAAAATAAAACTTATTTGTGGTCATTTTAATATTTCAAATGAATTGCTGAAGCTCGTTCCATTTTATAATTTGTCTCCTTATAGCCATTTGAGAGGTCAAATGAATCCATTTTCCCATTTATATAGTACAAATCTTGTGGAATGAAATTTTGATTCTCCACTCTTTGGGTGTAAAGCGGCTTGTCCAGATCTTTACTAATAAATACATCATAGTTTTTAGTTGTTTTTTGATACTGTACAATGTAGTGTTGGTTTCCATCAGTATCATAACAATCCTCAGGATCTTGGAAAGAATGAGTTTTGGAAGAGAACATTTAAAAAAATGAAGTGTTGTTGGTATATTGTTATTGGCAGAAAAACCAATAAACTTCTTATTTCTGAAAAAGAAATTTGCAGAATATTTATAAGTCTTTTTTTTCTTTTTTTGGTATGATTTTTAACTTGGTTTACAGTGCATCATCTAATCTTCAGAAAATCAATAAAAATAAAACACTTATTTCAGGGCAATTTTTTGTTTTTTATTATTTTGGTGAGCTATGGGAAGGCAGTAGAAAATCCTTATATAAAGTCATCTTCAGGTGATTCATCATAGAGTGTATGAATAACACCTTGACATAATGAGAACATTGGCCGCAAAATTTCAACTATCTCATCCATTGTTGGCCTTTGGGTGGGATCAGGTATCATAATTCTATCCATCACATCCATAATTGGACCAGAAAACTTGTGTCTATTGGCTTTATATAAATCAATTGTTCTGAGTCCTCCTTTTGGAAAGCGTTTCAAAAGCAAAGCGAGAATACAACCCCCAAATGCGAATACATCAGCAGGAAATGATAGAATTTGATCATTATTCTCTGGAGGAGAATATATTCCTGTGCCATATGTTTTGGAATCATTTTCTTCAATAAAACTAGAAAGATCGAAATCAAACAAACAAACATCAACCATACTCCCAAGATCTCTAATCAATACATTTTCCGGTTTGATATCTCTATGAAAAACACCCATATTATGAATATAATTTATGCAATTCGCCAATTTAAATATAATCATAAAAACCTGTTCTTGATCTAAACTAACATTGTTTTCAAAAATTGCACTAAATAAATCCATTCTTGCCCTTTGTGTTATCATTCCTAAGACTCTTTCTCCACTAATGTCAATATATTCCCCGATTCCAAAACATCTAACAACAAACATATCACTCAATGATTGTAAAAACTCGATTTCTTTCTCCATTTCACATCTTCTAGGCGTCTTGAATGCAACATGGATTTCCTCATCAGATAATTTAATTTTCCCAAACTTGATCTTCAAACTGGTAACATCTTTAATGTCGGTAACTTTATAATGATTAGGGTCCTCCATTTTTATGTGTGTCAAAATTAGTTCTTAAGTCAACAATTTGTAAATCAATTATTGTTAAGTTTATTTAACATTAAATATGCCAGAAGTTATCTTTCATAATCAGTATTTCACGAAACATGTCGAAAAGAGTGTTTTGCTCTGTTTAAAGAAGTATGTAGACAATTATTATGAAAAAGATCGAATTATATTGAGTGATTCGTGTGATTTTAGAGTTTTTTGTCATTTCATTGATTTTCTGGTCTCAGGATGTGTTCCTAGTGATAGAAATGATCAGATTGGAGTAATACATTTGTTGAGAGAATGGGAATCTCATTTTGGAATTCTTGATGGTTTTCGATTTCGTCTTTGCAGTCATGAGAAAGATGGAATTGTTATTTATAATGGAGAAAAATATGAAGTGAATATTGGATGTTTGTTGTTTCATAGTGGAGTTTTTCGCGAATTCTACAAAATAAGCAGTGGAATGGTTTTTTATTTGAATCTTTCATACTCACAAGAATCATTTGAAGTGTTTTTGGATCTGATTCATAATCGAATCAGTTATCCAAGTGTTGAAAAAGCAGGTGATGTTTATGATATTTGCAATTCTCTTCATTGTGATTCTCTTTGTCATTTTCTTAATGATGATTCATCTGAGAGAGTTCTCTCCCTTCTAATTCAGAACCAAAACAAAAATGATGAAATTATTGATTTCTCCAAATATGAAAGATTAATTACTCAAAAGATAGATACATATTTGAAGAATCCAAGCTTCTGTCTAGTTTCTCTTCCATCATTATGCCGCATTTTTGCTTCTTCTAATCAGACTTTCTCTTTATCTTCTTTAGAACCTTTTTTGATTGGATGTATGAAACATCACGGAACAGGAGCTCAGTGTATTCTTAGTAAGATCAAATATCAAAAACCATCAGGTATCTCTGAACTGAATCGATTTCTTCATATCATGTCTATTGAAGGGACAAATGATGCATATGATCACACAAATCATGTTCTCTCATCATTTCAAAGTGAATTCGAATCTATAAGAATTGAAAATAGGAAACTATCTGAGAATATTCAACAAATTGTCCTGGATATGAATACTAAACTAAAAGAACAAGAAAACATAAACAGGGTATTAAAATCTGAGATAGTATATGCAAATGAGACCATTGGTAAACTCCAAGATTTGATTCGAACGAAAGATGCAAGCCTTACAGAGAAAAATAGGTTGATTCTTGTTAAAGATTCTACAATAGCCGAAAAAAATAATCTAATTCAAGCCAAAGATGCAACTATTGATGAAAAAAATCGACAAATCAATAAAAGTATCGAGGGCGAATATGAGTTTAAGTCGGATCTGTTTTCTGGAATTTTTTATGGATTATCGAGGAAACTTGGTCGGAATTTAGCCGAATCTAGTGATATTGATGTTACAGCTTCAAGTATCACTGGTTCAAATACTCCCAAAAATGTTTTGAAAAATGACAATTCTTACTGGCAAAGCAAAGATATTCCCAATTCATGGATTCAATTTGATTTTAAAGAAAGGAGGGTATTGATCACATCATACTCAATGAGTGTTCTAAATAGAGTCAAATCATGGAAAGTTGAGGGTTCAAATGATGGATCAGCTTTCGATATCATTGATTCACAAGTTGAATCCACTGTTTTCCAGTCAGGTAATAATATTTATAATCACCCTAGTTCCCAAAAGAACTTTCATGTTCAGAACAACTCAAAGTATTATCGGTACATCCGAATCACATCAACAAGTAAGACATGGATCAACTTTGATTATTTCTATATATCAGTTTTTGAATTGTTTGGATTTTTGAAAACAGCATGACAAAAAGATCTCATTTTTATTTCATCCAACGACTGTTTAAATTTCCATATTGTATTATCGAGATTCGGAAATTCATGTTTTTGAGTTTTTTTTCTTTTAATAAATGATATTTCCTAATATTTTTATATCTTGCATACTTTTTAGCATATCTTTTTCTGATTGCTTTTAAAATTCAAACATTCAATCATTAGTAACATTATGATAAAGAGAGATTTCATTATTACAAAAAATCTGGGATATCTTTTATCTACATCCCAAAGATTTCGAAAAATTATATGCATGAAACCCAAAGAATGTCACACCCTGATAATGTATTATTTATTGAAAAACCGAATAAACCGAGTTTAAAATGGAGATTCATTCATTTTTCCACAATATATAAGTTTTCATTCGTTTCTCCACATTCTGTTTCAACGTTGTGCATTTTTTTAGAAATTGTCGTTAATATATTTGTTTCAATGTACTCTAATTTGTTTAGGATTGAAGAATCTAGATATTCTTTAAGCGATTCCATTTTCCCATTTTCTGATTACCTCTATCAATTATCTCCAGGGATAATATCAACGGAAATATTTTTACTTTTCTATTTTATTTATTCTTTTATTACAACAATATCATTTCTTTTTGTTTTTTTTAATCCCAACCTTCTTTCTAAGTATTCATTATTCATATCAACCCATTTTCATGCATTTTCGTATCCATTTATATCATGTTGCATTGGATATACATTCATTTATTTGTTTTCATCATCAGATACATCTTTTGCATTCGGATATTTTTACCATTCCATATATCTCCTCTTTTACTTATTCTATATTGCTATTTTTTGTACCATTTTTTTCATTGAGAATAATTCAATTATTCATCCAAACAGAATTACTGCAGAATGGTTTTCTGGGTGGTCATTTTTGTATCCTTTATATACTCTCATTAATGTTATAACCGGAGTTCATGGACAAAACATGAATAAAGTTTTATCTAGAGTATTAATGATAGTTACATCTCTGATACATTTAATTTCATCTATTCATATGTTATCTTATCCTCAGATGATGCAGTATTCAGTGAATTTGCTTATTATTTCCAAAATGTCTCTAATTAGCATTTTATACCTCTCTTATTTTATTGTTTATCAACAAGGAAATAACTTTGGAAAAAGTATTGTTGTAACTTCGACTATTACATATATTTTTTTGTATCATTTGTTTCGCTTTATATCTGAGAAGAAAAGGCAAACATATCAGCAATTTTTACTTCAATTAGATGATACCAATGGAGTTATTTCTGCTTCTGATATTAATACAACTCTTGAATCTTTGGAAAATGAAAACCAGATACGGTGGATTATCTATGAAGGATTGAAATCAGGTAATTCCATTGTAATGAGCGAATCATTCGTACAGTTTTGCTTGAATAAATATCCAAAAAGTGAATGGCTTGTAAGCTACGTTGCTTTCTTATATGCAACCATATGGGGACTCAATAACAGGTTATATACATTTTTGTTACATATATTGAGTTTAGATAAGTTTGGATTGACATGTTCAATTCAACTTTACCAAGCTTTGTATTGCCATTTTCAAATATCCGAAAAAATTGCTCCAATAATTGCTCGAGATTTAGATGAATATAGGTTCAAAATGATGGAATTTACCACTTTTCACAGAATGTTTTGGAAAGCCGCAATTAAATCTCAAAACAATCAATTTGATGAAGTTTTTATCTCATATTTTGAAAAAAAAGAGATATTATATCAAAATTTGCAAACATTATTGATGAAGTATCCCTACTCTCCATCTGTACAAATAGAAGCTAGCATATTTTACTCAGATGCATGTTGCGATTTTATCAAGAGCGATCATTACTTTCAAAGGGCTAGATATCTCCAAACAATGAAAGGAGATTATATTTGTCATGAAATATCATATGGATTTTCTTCCCTTATACCAACCGCACCACTTAATTACCGTCATATTCAATATGACCAACCACAAAATGATGTTAGATTTGTATCAACCAGAGATGTTCATGAAAATGCATTGAGATCCATGTCATTTGTCTCTCCGAATGATGAGTATTTGAAATTATTATCAAATTCATTTTCCATTCCAATCAATAGACAAGATAGATACGTTGAATACAACAAGGGATTAATTATGTTTTTTTATATATTGTTGGCTTTTACAGAATTTTTAATGTTTTTCATATTTTTTTCTTTTTTATATACATCTCAACAACTTGAGATTGAAAATAATTCTTATAGATATCATCTTTCAATACTGAATCAAACAATATTAATGAACATGTTATCACAAGATATGTATTTTGATACTGTTGGTTTGATTGATCTGATATCAAAAAACTTTGACAGAGTTTTAAATGGATCTGAAATATTATTTAACCTAAACCTTGACTTAGACTATTTGAATAATATGTCGATTTCATTATTATTAGCTACTAATCTGGATATTGAAAACAAACTGATTGATTATTCAGTTCAATTATATGATTTTTTTCGCACATTTAGCTATCCTGATCTAGTAGATAATATGTCATTTATTGAAACTTTCGGCAAATATCATCAGGTTTTATTAGGGTTTAGGCACTCAATCATTAATTCAAACTCAATCTCCGCAACTCATAGAGAAAATATAATTAAGATTATCGAAGATTTCCGAGATATCATGATTAAATTAAATTATCAAGTACACAATATAACTTATCAATGGATGAAGGATAATTTTAAATATGATCTTACACTTTTTTCGATTGGTTTAATTGTAGTTGTATTAATACTTTTGCCATTAATTCTTATGTTAAATTATCTTCTGAAGTGGATAAGACAAGATAGTTTTTTAATTGTTTCTACTATACAGACACCAATTCTGGAGCAAATATCATCAGATTTCGATAAATTGATGTCTTTTGATCACTACCAAAAAAGAATATCTAAGAGTTTAATTCAAAGGTTTGCATTTTGTTCTGCTTTTGGTATTTTTGCTCTATTATTCATGTTTTTTGCTACAATGATCATATTATATATTACTTTGCCAGTCTCGACTGATTTTGCAAATTATGAAGTGTTCAATTTTTCTTCGTCCAGTTCTTCTGAATCAATATCTTTTATGTTAATTTCTTATGAATCATTAATTGAGTTTAGGGCAAGAGATGAAAATAATATTTCATTTGTACAGTATATCAGGGAAAGACTTAAAGGATTACAAAGCAAAAGGTGCAATGAATGCAAAGAAATTACTGATTCATATAACGCTTCGAAATCTTCTGTGTTTATATGGGCATTAACAATTCCAGTTTTATCTTTATGTTTGGTGTTTTTTGTTGTATTTACCAGAAACATGTTATCAATTTCTCATATAGTATCTTCATATTGCGATTTTTTAAAATATATTCCCATTTTAGCTCGCCAAACAAACCCAATTTTGTCAAAAGTTTTTCGGGGGAAAGCAGTCCCAAGCCCCGAAATAGATTCATTCATATCAGAGATTCAAAATAAATCCGCGAGTTTCCAACATTTCATTGTGATCTTCATTGATGATGATGGAATCTTTGAATCAATAGTTGGAGATATTTCTAGGTATTTTGGAGTGATACCTAAGTCTATCACTGAGCTGTGTGATTACATATGTGAGAATTCAAATGAAAAATCTGAGATTATTTATAACTTTTTTGATGAGAAGAATCCTTTAGACACAAAGACAATTAGTCTCATCAATAATATTGATATATCCTTCACATTTTCTCGAAAGGGCTCCATTTTGTTTTTAAAAGATGACTCTCATAATCACAATGTAACACAGAAACTTCGGCTAGTCGAAAAGTATAAGATGAAAGTCAATGAATATGGCATTCGTTCCAAACAAATATATACATCAAGTATAAACATATTAATTGTTCAATCGAAAGATCAACAAGCTTTTCTCAGAGTAGTAAATGAGTTTAATAAGTACCACGTTGCTGATAGTAGGTTTTCAAGAATGGTGGTTTTTTTCCCAGATAACGATGCGAAAGAAGTATTCAGTATAATATTATCACTCATAGATCTCCCATTTTGTCAATTTGTGACACACAGATGCAAATCTGCAGCAACATTTGTTTCTGGTAACCAAATTAATAAAAGTCGAGTAATTAGCCAAGGTTATGATGAAAGTAAGCTCGCAATATCAACTCTGCCTCAGTTTAGATATGCCACCTCATTGAGTTTTCATTCACTAATGGATTCATCTATTTCTTTCGATGAAATTTATAACATTAGTGTGACTGGTGGAGATATTCAACAATTTGTTATTATTATTAAATAAAAATAGTTAAAGTTTTAGATAATCTTGGTTGAGCTCTTCTGTTGTAATTGTAGTCTTCATGATTGACAAAGATAAGTATGCTTGTTTCCCAAACTCGAATAGGTAGCTGATCATTTGATGCAAAGGGGATTCAATTAATTGAATCCTTTTATTCCAAAGTTCATTCACCTCAGAGACGAATTCAGAGGTGATTGATTCAAGTTCGAGTTTCTTGGAATCGAATTCCATTTTTGTTTGAGCAATTTCTTCGGGTTTTCCACTAGAAGATATATTTTCAAGTTTGTCTCTGAGTGAATCTGTAAGAAGTTGGCATTTTCTCCTCTTATCTTTGAGATTACTTAGCTCATCAAATTTTTCTCTAATCAAATCAAATGATTGTGCCATTAGCTGATTCATTTTGGAAATCAGATTCTTCTCCATATTAAACTCGAGTTCATCAAAGAAGAGCTTCCATGTATGAGATAATGTTGATGGTTCTTTCTCCGTTTTTGATTCTGCAACAATCACACTCGATGAAAAAAGCTTTCCAGTTTCATAAATAGTAGGCAAACATTTTAAAACACTTTCGATATCGCCCCGCAAAGTCATTAGCCTTTCTTGAAGGATTTTCCATTGCTCACAGGCAGATTCATACTGAGGATCAATTACAATTTGAGTAGTTCCTGTGGTTTCCTTGATATACTGAAAACCTAGTGTGGAAGCTTCAACAATATGGTTAAAGTACCTTTTCATGAGCACTTTTATGATTTTGGTTTCAGGTCGAGGGTATAAATTGACCCTTCTTTGTCGACACAGTAGCAGGTAAAGAGTTCTTGGTTAAAATTCATGGAGACAACAATCTTATCTGTCCTATAAGATAAGATTTCTTTGATTGATGGTACTCTAATGATGTTAATTTTCCCATTTTCAAAAGCAAGTGCTAATAGTTGAGATCCTGATTTTGGTTCGATTTTGCACCAACATTTTAGTTTTGATATTACTTTGTATGATCCAATGTAGTTGGAATTGATGCTATATATGCATATTTTCGTTATATTCACATCCATTTTCGATTTTTCAGTAGCAAAAGCGACATATCCAGATGAGAACAATACAATATTGGTTATCACTCCTTTTTTCGGAAAAAGGAATGTTCTGATAAATTGTCCTGATACAAGATCACTCAAAACAATATTCTTGGTTTTATCACAGCTAATAATCAGACCCAAGTCATCGTTGGCATCATATAATGTTAATCCATCATGGTGAGGGGAGATTTTATATACAGGGTCAGTGTTTGTTCCAATTTCATTAAGATTCCATAGAATCAATGTCGAATCCCTCCATGATGTTAGCAGCATATTATTCTTCAATGCACATAAAGATAATATCAAAGAATTATTTTGATTCATCGAGAATACATGATTTAATGAGTTTTGATCGAATTTGTAAATGTGAAAAGCACTATCCCACATTGATGAAATAACAAATAAATTGCTGTCTGCGAATATACAAAAGGATCTACTTGTTATTGCTGTTGATGGATATCGAATATCTTTCATCAATGATGATTTGAATAATACTATTAGTTCATGGCGAGAGTTATCAAGTAATACAAACTCTTTATTACTGGTAAACAAAGAGATCATTCTACTTGTTACATGCAAAAAATCAATACTACACATTGAATGATAACACGGATTCAAACTTGGAAATATTGATCCTATCATTATTGGTAATGACGACCTTTTAATATGAGGAGTTAAAAACAATTGATTTGGAATAATTCCAGTATTCGAAGCATATATTTGAATTCGTTTAAGCATTATTGGATCTTCTAAAACAGAAGAAGTAACAGATGAGCTATAACAGAACCTATGGAATGTATTATTTGACTCTATTGCTGCTAATCCAGTTTGTTTACATCCAAAAATCAAATCGATCCATTCATTAAGATGCAAAGAAACATATTGTGATTCTAAAGCTTCTTTTTGAACCTGAATAAACTCATAAGGAGTTGAAGCCCATGGAGGCAGAATAACATCAGATACAGATTCTTTCGTGTCTGGGTTGATCCCTAAATCAAACTGATTACAATTAAGAAACATTTCTGGCAAAGTAAAAAACTGAGGAATTAACTCCCGAAAATCAGGGTTAGATGAGGTAATTGAATCCCAAAGTTTTTTGATTGAGAAAAATTGCCTTCCAGCTTTATCAAATTGATGATCTTGGAGTTCAATATGAATGGTTGTGTATGGCTCTACCCTTACCATGTAGTGAGCTACATAAAAAGGATTTGAGTAATGAAATCTGTAAAGGCATTTTTCAGGTATATCCTCAGGGCATGCTTCATAATAACTCTGGAGTTTTATTAGTCTTTCATTATTCAAAGCTCCAATTGGTTTAGACAAATCTCTATAATTCTCTGGGTTTGTTAAGTCTAAAGATGATGAACTATAATTGCTAAGTATCCATGGAAAAACAGGGTATTGTGATAGGTCATTAAATGAACGTCCAGATAGAATATTGAGCATCATAATATATTCATAATTTGATAATAATCCCTTTGACCAATCATTTGTGATTCCAATAGATGATACTAATTCTTTGGAAGATGTATTTTGGATAATTCTCATTCGTGGATAATTCTTTGATAAAAAGTGATTGATGACAAGTTGCCTATCATGATTAACAAAGAACAAAAAATACGACTTCCCAGAATGAGTGAAGAATTCAAGACCAGAGTCAATATGTAAATATGAGCGATGTAATATCATGGTTATTTCATCTTGATAAAATGAAATTGATTTCTTCTCAGAATCAAATGATATCTCTTCGTCATTAAGAGAAAAATTCCCTTCAAAAATATTAGTAAGAGTTACAAGTTGCGACTGTGTAATAAAAGAAAAAACCCTTCCATCATCCAAATCAAAATCTTCATCCTTAATAATCTCGGTTTTTGTGATATTCTGATCACCTAGCCACCTTTCATATTTTGCTTGTGCAGCTTCAATGGTTGGTTCATCCCTCATGAAAGAAGCATCTTTATGAGAATCAAATGAAAGATTAGGTTTCATTCTCATGATTCTTAACTGCTGATCCAAATTATGAGAGATTTTCCAATGAGGAATCTCAATAGATGATGACCACGGGCTACCATAAGATAGCAGATTTTTAAAAACTTTTCTGTATGATTTGTAGAACAATTTGATTTGTCTTTCCTCAAACATTTTCTCCTGTTCTATCTTTTTTTTGAACTTACCATTCATTGAAACATTAATATCTTGAAATGATATCAAATCCTTCAATTTTAATACGCAGTTTTTCATTCTATTAATTGCCTGATTACAAATCTCAGAATAATACAAAGACCTTTCTTCAAATACTAATTCTAATGTGGCGATTGGCTCTTTAGAAGATTCAATAATTTTGATGATAAAAGACTTATCATTAAATATTAATGTGGGAATAAATTTTTGAACGACTGACCTAATTGAATCAAAAACATTATTTGCTTCTTTACAGAATATAGGATCCATCATTGATTGGTGAACAATGAAACTCAAGAAAATTAAAAAAGGCACAGTGTCGATGGTGACTTTGTGCATAGGAATAATACTAAAAAATTTTGAGAAAGCATCCTCTAAATATTGAATGTTCCCTCTAATAATAAAGCCCAAAAGATATGAAAAAATATCCAAAATATTCATTTTCTTGCCAAAACATGGGAGAAACACATCATAATTGGAGAACTCAATCTTGTTAATCATATCTATAATACATTTAATGATGGCCTCATCTAACCATATTTCTTTTTCATTTGATTCTAAAGCAAAACGTTGGCTGAACAAAAAAGAAATTTCATTACTGACCAAAACTAAATCTAAAAGTTGTTGAATAGATATCTCAGTATTCAGTTTTTCGCAAAACGAATTGATTTCTATTTGTTGAAACATTGAACAAAGAAAAACATTCTGAGAATAGCCATCGAAATTCGCAACATAAAATGAATATGTTAATAGTTCGTTAAACACTAAAATAAAAAATTGTTCAGAAATGGGAAGTGAAACCAATTTAATAGATTCAACAAATACATTTCTTATGAAGCAATTGATATCAATATTGTATTGCTTGCCTATTATACTAAAATATGAAATGAACTCATGAATAGGAGATACTGAGGAATTCTTAAATAACTGATAAACCAAAAGACTGAATATGGAAATAAAAACATTATCATTTGGATCGAATCCATTTGATTTCCCGTTTTGTATCATTAAATAATATAGCCATACATACCACATATCAACACTAAGAATTTTTTCAATTAAAAGACTTGATGTTTTCATTCTTTGGAGTAGTCTATCGGTAAATAGAGACAAAACTTCTTTGGATATATATCTTGATAAAAAACACAAAAATGGTAATGATGATGAAACTTGAGAATAAGGATGTTCAATAATAGGGAAAAACAATGAAAAAAGTTCTTCATTATTATTCAAATCATTATAACAGCCAATAATAGATAAAAATGTATGAAACAAAGATTTTTCAGGTAAATTCAAAAACCCTTTGGTTGATAATTCATCAATTAATAAAATAATTTTTAGAGATATCTGTCTGATTGAATCGTTTCCAGACATAAAAAACTGAATAAAAGGCTTTAAAAAATCTCGATTTTCCACTATTTGATGAAAATTGAACACTTTTTTGTTCATCAATTGATAAATTACATTTAAGGATTCAATAATGATTGTCGATGATGAAGAATTAAAAGGTATTGAATACATAAAACTTTGATCATCTTTTCGAAATTTGATTTCAGAAAGATAGAGAACCGAATCCCATAGATGTTTTCTTATTTGATCATTAGTCTCATTTATTGCATATATAACCAACCTAGACACTGTTACCCCTTTAATAAGTAAATTATGATGTTTGCAAAAAAGATTTGAAGAAAACTGTTGATATAAATAACATTGTATTTTAGGAGATTGTTTTTTCCAAATTAACATATTAAACCAGACATTTTTTATAAATAATAAAATTGATTTGTCATCACGCAAATTATAAAATAGCTCAATCAACTGCATTATTACTTTTAAATCCAAATAATCTGAATTGATTTGAGAAAGAATATACCCAAAGCATTTCATATTATCTTCCCTGCAAAACTTTCTGGATAATTTTTCACTGGAGATAATAAATCTAGAAAACATGCCTATAAGTGAATGAAGATAAGTTGATGAATCATCATTTGGATCTTGAGAACGCATATTCACTTGTAGAAATAAGGGAAAGAAAATCTGTATTCCGCCAAATTTCGATGTTACATCGCAAAATGTAGAAGAAAACGGAATAATCTGACCATGTACTATTGAATTGCCTATAGAATTATGCGACATATTTATACACATATTTCCAACTGTCATTCTTCCATTATAGCAAATAATTAACGAATTAGTAATATTGTCTTCATAGAACTCTAGAGGAATAGTAGGGAAAGAATTATTATTATTTTTATCAAACCCAAAAACATAATCCATTGGGAAAGAATAAAAAAGTTTCATAATACTGATAGATAAAGGAATTGAAAACATATAAAAACAACTTAAATTAAACACTAATGGTTGAAAATTATGATTCAAATTTGAACGTGATATATTACCTAATCTGAAACAATTTATTATACCTTCGAATTTCACAGGATTAATCTTTTCTTTAACAATTAGATTTCCATTCAAAACAATAGTGACTTCTTTATCATTTATAGTCAATACAAGTTGATACCATTGATTAATCAAAAAACTTTGTCCTAAAGGTATACTATTTGTTCCTTTTGGATTTTCAAAATCAAAATACATTGCACTATCATCAATATATATGGACATTGTTGTGGTACTATTGTTACATAAAGATATTAGACAACTTTTCTTTCCTTTTGGAAATATGTTTTGCCCTAGTTCAAAACGCATCATAATGGTGAATCCTTTAGCAATAATACTGGAATTAAAGGCGGGAATATCCATTCCAGACCCTCTTCCATCAAAATGAATGAATGATGATGGTATTTCTCTTGATATAGAAGACAAAACATTTGTCATTGTAGACACCAGATAAGAATTCTTCCAAGGTCTTATTTCCTTGAGTGATGATATTTTCATAGACTTAATACAAGAAATAAATGTAGAAGGCTTAAATAAAAAGGCTGAAACAGCAGAAAATAAATGTAAAAGAGAGTTGACAGATTCTTGTGGAAAGTTTTCAATGCTTTGATTGGAAGAAAAAGAATCCAGATAATTCAAAATTTCTATCGAAAAATTGGAACAAAATATTCTGAGCTTATTCGAAAGTGATGGAATACATGCTTGAGCGATTTTCTGAAATATTACATGATGAGATTCATGATTTTTCAAAATTCTATGTACATAGAGTAAGATCTTGTGATTCCTAATATCAAAAAACCGAGGGAAAGATCTCCATTTAATACTCTGTTCTGTTAAAACTTGTATTAGGAGATCAATAATTTCGTCATTAATTTCAATATCTTTAAGGGATTCACATATCAGTGGCATTGAAACTTTGCTAAGTTCTTTCTGAAATGAGGTGTTTTGATAAACAATCATTGAGTAACATCTAAGTATCAATGTAATATATTCAATTTTATTATTTGGATTCAAAAACTTGGATCCGATAATGGATGTATCTTCAAGGAAGTGGTATTCTTTGAGATAAGGCAATAGTGATTGACGATTTATTTTCAATGCATTAATAATCATTAAAATAACTTTGCTTACAAGTTCATAACAGTCTTTATTATTAATATGTTCTTTTGAAAACTCGAAAAATGATGTCATAATTGGAAACAAAACGTCAAAGGGAGACTTTTCATACATTTCACTCAAATTCATGTCCAAATAAAGTCCATTTCCTAACAATTTCAAATAAAACTCTTGAAGGTCAATCTCAAATAAAAAATGAAACAACATAGATACAAAATCACTTGAAGAAAACAAAATATACCTTAATTGATCATATTGAACCAAAATCTCAAAAAATTCATGAATAAAAGATCTCGAATGAATAGTACCATTGAAACCCAATGAATGTGCATTTTCTTTAAAAAGTATCGACACCCCTTGTAATTTTATCGAGATTTGCACCAATATAGAACAAAGATTAGACTTATTAAATGAAAAAATAAAAGAAACACTATCTTGACAGTATAAATAATACAAAAATCTCATAAAGATTTCAACAATCGAAGGATGCATTTCTATCATTTTCCATGACATAATAGTTAGTATATTATTAGATTCTTTTGGAAATAATACGCATAATCGAGCTAAAACTTGAAAAATTAACCTGATTATTGATCTTGAGATGATATTTGACTCGGTTTGCATATCATTTGAATAATAATTCTGTTTCATTTGAAAACAACTGATATCGAAAAACTTCTCGAAAATTATATTCTTACAAAAGACATCTAATAAAATTGCAGGATCAGATAATGACAAAACTTTTGCCAAAAAGAAAAGTATATGAAGACTAACTATAGATTCTTTTCCGCTTAATCTATTACTATGAAGATCTGTATTACAAATCTGACAACAAAAATCAATGGTAGATTCGATTAAGCGAAAAAGAAACTCATGATACTTGACTAACCCAATTAATGAATTCAAAAGTTCTTTTTGATATGGATCATCAGTATTACATAAAAAATCGTATGAGACTTGAAAATCATCATTAAGATTGTCTTTAAAACAGTTTTGCGACTCAAACTTGGTTAAATCATTAATATGAAAAAACTCGAAAGATGGTATAATAAGTTTTTTGCAAATATCAGTATATGAAAGAAAAACAGCCTCCTCTTTTTTATCGAATTCATCATTACAATTATTCTTCACATTATTTTCAATAACCAAGCATATAAACATCGATAAAAAATGAAACATTGGATGATAAAATGCAGCTTTAGCAGTTTGAACAGAAACATCTGATGTTATCTTCAAAAATTTTAAAAACAGCATGCAAATACGAAATAATGAATCATGGTTAATCAATTGGATTGATTCAAGATAAATAAAACTATACATTGAGTATCCAACATCAAGAAATGGAATCAAAAGTGTATCAATATTTTCATTAAAACAATTGCTTTTGTTAATAATTTCGGTTATTATACTTTGTATTCTTCCAATATTTTCACTAGAAAACTTGGAATTGGGAATCTCATCTACAATTTCTTTCATGCATTCAATGAAATATCGAAATATAATAACATAATCTTTGGTATTTTCGAAATTATTTGTATTATTTAGGAGAATATCAAGTATACTAGTTTTAAACTCATATCTTATGGTCTTGTTTGATAAAAGTCGGAGAACCGGTTCGAGCAAATATAGTATATCATCATGATATAGAGATGGATAATGCAAACATAAATCAATTATTGATAAAAAAGCATTGTAAAACATTGAGGTGATTTCATCTGAGAATGAATTATCATCAAAATAACTCAAAAACGCATATGAATACCGAACATAAAGTCGGAAAACGATTGGCATAATCACAGATGCGTCTTTTTCCTTAAATCTATTGCTATGCAAATAAACCTTAATTAGATTCACTAATGATATTGAAATGTTGTTAACTTGTTTATCCAATCTAAAAAGATTGACTAAAAAATCTTCCTGATTGTCTTGAATGGTAATTTTAAGTGATGATTTTGCTATATTCGATTCATTAAGCTCATTAAAAAGAATATCAAATCCAGGAATAAATGGAACCGATTTTGGCAAATCTAAACAAAACCATTTAACCCATATTTGATGCTTTCGACTATCAAAAGGAATATTTTTCCTAAACAAACGAGTTATTGACATATTATTATCCTATTTTTTTATAACATATAAACAAGAATTTTTTTCTCAATTTGATCACACAATAATGAAATGGTGTAGTTATAAAACAGGAAGAATAAAGAGAATCAAAATTAAATTCTAACATTTTACTTGACAGACAACTCACTCTTAAGGGTTAACAAAAACATATTATCATTAGGAATGAGATCTTTTGACCTTATGCATATATATACAATACACTTTGATTGGTGAAATAGAGATACCCTTTGAAATGAAGGGTGGTATTCAACTACCTTGATAGACAATCTCTTTTGAATTTGAATTCCTTTTCGGTATGAACAAAATCCATTTTGAATGTTAAACTCAAAATTCACAAGTGCTATATTGTTGAGATCGAAATCTCCTCGGTTTACAACAAGTAAAGGACATATGTTTGATATTTTCAAGTTTTGGGAAATTGAGCACTTACTCATGACAAAATTGAACCAGATATATGGAGATCTTAAGAGATACAGGTCAACAACTGGAGATGATGATCTGACCATTTTCAATAAACTGAGGAATTTGACAGAATAATCAATATCCATTTTAGCTAATTGTTTGTTAGCATAATCAACTTCAGTCTGTAGGTACCAAACTGTATCACTTGCTTGAATTGGGGGGAGATCTTGAAGGTTTAACGATATTCTATTTGCTTTATAAGAATTCCATCTTGAAAATGCGATTTTTCCAAATAACTCGCTAATCTCTTCAGAATAGTGGTAAATTTGATAGTTATCAGTCATCGGATAGTTTTCTGTGATGGATGACAACTCGGATAGATTATATGAAACTGGAATAAAATATTCCCCAAACAGAGTAACTTGCGAATTGTTAAAGTTTTCAATTGAGAAAATTCGTTTCCAAAAACTTGATATCAATGAATAAAGATCTGGTCTCCCAGGACAATACACTAATTGAGATACATACAATCCAATTAAGTCGTAACCATTATCAAATTCAATCATTTTATTAGCAATAGAGGCAATGTGGAAAAATGAGGCTTCATTAAAATGATGATCTTGTATAATATAATGAAGAAAATGATTAATGCATGTATCATAAAATGCTGCTAATATTAGAAATCGTTTCCAAGATTTACTTGGAATTGTTTTATTATTATTCTCAAATTCAGTATTCGAAAGAGCTCCCAACAAAAAAGGTATCCTTTGTTTAACACATCTATGATAATCCATATCAATAAAATCAAATGAATATAATAAATAACTTCGTATATTCAAAGATGAAGGAGGCTCATCAACAAAAATAATAAACCTGAAATCCTGAGGTAAGGATGATGATGTAATCATTGAGGATAACACACCCAACACATCCACAATTTGAGTAGAATTGGAGCAAATAGTTACCAGTGATTTGTTATCTTTGATAGCATTAATATAACTCTTGCTACAATCCTCAATAGGTGTGACTATAGATTTTTCAGACATAATCATATACTTAAAAATGAGATAATTCGAAGAGAGTATTATCGGTCTCCTATTGCTTGAAATCCTGAGAAAAGAATCAAAAGAAGAAGGTTCAATTAAAACGTTTGAATTCTCATAATGCTTGGAAATAACCTTAAAAGCATCTTCAAAACTAGTGGCCTCAAGTGAATTGGATTTTAGAAGATATCTTACTCTTTTGTCAAAAGAATAACGGAGTGAATATGAAACAATCATTTGGTTTCGAACATATTTTGCGAGAGCAGAAATAATTTTTGAATCAGAGAAATTATCAAATCTGATTTTTGTAATTGAATCCAATACTAATTGCTCATATCCATGAAAATCAAGGCATTCAGATCTCTCTTTATATATATCCCATAATGGTTTTGAAAGGGTCACAACCTGACTAATTTTTTCTCTTAATATGATGATTCTTCGTTCATTTTTCGATTTTTGTCCAATTAATATACTATTCATTTTTGTACTATTATTGAAAGCTTTCATAAGATTGATATTATGCAGTATTGAACTTCCCGAACTCAGGACTTGTTCTTCAAGTTCAGCTTTATTCCTTTTCATTTCATTTGATGATTCAATTTCATTTATGAATATTTGATCAAATTCATAAGATGATTCACTATCTATAAACGAAAAAATTGGCAATCCTAGGATTGAAACCATGAAACTGGCATCTATTTCAAAATCTATATAAATTGCATTATAGAAACTTGATCGAGATGGTTTTCTGCTTATAATAAATGTGATTTGGAAATCAATTGGTATATCAATTGATTTCCCATCAATTTTTGTACTCTTCCCAATATTGTCATATACTGATTTAATATTGTGATCATTCATATCAGTATTATAATCACATATAACTAAAAAATCATTATTCCTAATAGAATTGGTAAGGATATTAATAAAATCTGTTGACAAATATGAAATAAAGGTAATCTTTTTTGGAATAACTCTCTTAGAAAAATATACAAAGTAATGTGAAACATCACGTACCATAAACCATTTCTTTGAGTGATTTCTAAGAATAAATTCATTAATCCTCCAATTCTTCATATCAATCGACGATAAACAATCTATCTTTGAACCTATTCCGAATGTTTTAAAAACTTCTTGGAAATATTTTGGGTGATCAATATTCGGAAATGTCTCAATAAGTCGATCTTTGACCAGTTCCCTTCTATCAAAATCGACTATTGAATAAAAACCGATATAACATGATAAAACTAACACAAATAAACTTAGATTGTCATGTCTATTCAATAAATCCAATAATTCATTTTTCCAATCAGAAAAAAATGATTGAACAATCTCCATTGATTGTTGTTGCATAAATAGGCTATTTTTTGAATCAATTAATTGGGATTCAACCTTATTTTTCTTCTGCTGAAGAATGCGGGATTTTTTCTCGATTTCATAACATTCTTGGTTGATGATATCTAATTTTCTCAGTGCTCTATCATGTTTTTCTTCAAGAACTCGAAGGTGTTCTTGATACTTTTTTACACTTTCTTTTTTCTCTTTAAATATGCGGAAGGCTTTGTTATATGGAATCACTGCTCGAATAAAAGCACAAATGCTCTTGGCTGCTGTTGATGAAGACTCTATAATTGATGGAACAAAATTTGGATCTTCAATAAAAACATTAAGTTTTCTAAGTGTTTCATCACTAATATCTTCAAGAGCCCTCTTCATTAGGTTAGTAACAAATGATGGATCAGACAATAATTTTTTGCCTATTATCCATGAAGATGTTGGGGATCTAATATCTTCTGCATCATTATCGATGAAATGTTCTCCCATTATTACTACAATAGCTTTCATAACTAACATAACGCCTTTTGGTGGGTGGTTCATAGTTTTAATAATGGATATATCTCTTGAAGAGAGCTTATTTAGTTCTTTTGTGGAATCCTCAAGAAGTATATTGGTCTTTTTCAGTGATTCTTCGAGATCATTTTGAAGAATTTGTACTCTCCTCTGTTCTTCAAACAGAGTCTTTTCTTCTTCTTCGATAGTCATTCTATCTTCCTTGGCAATGCTCTCAGCTGCAACATTTTGATCAAATAATACATTAATCTCATTTGCAATGCTTTGAACCTCCTGTTCCATTTTCATTTGAACTTGGATTGATCTTTGAAGATTAATCTCTGTTTGTTCCCTAATTCTATCGATTGAAGATAATACAGCAATTCTCTCAATAATTGGGTCAATTATCTTTGGATATAATATTAAATATGTATTAAATACCAAATCAATTGCGGATATGACATCTTCATTTAGTCTAAATAAATTATTTATAATTGCTTCAATTTTTGTTTGTATAAATGAAGAATCATACTTCAAAGAGTATTGCCTGAATAAAGGAACTAATATAGTGGATATTTGATTATTAATGATCATCCCAATATTAAAATTAAAATTAATTGATTGACATAAATTGGAAAACCTTTGTTCTTTCATTGATGTTGATACCAGAACAAAGTGGGTATTCATATAGCATTTCATAATATATTGATGTACATTAGCTGTAAACGTCAATCTAGATTCCAAGGTTTCTTCCTTAAAAGGATCCTCTTCGAAGTTGGTTAATAAGGTTTTAATGTATGGAACAACCATGGAATTACTTATGAATCCATAAATAAATGGTGATTTGAGAATAAGTTCTAGCTGATCTTCTTGGTATGATTGCAAATAATCTAGTCCAATTATTATTATTAGAGGTCTATTATTTTTCCCAATATCTAGAAATTGGGTCCTAATGTTGTCAAATATTGAAACAGAATAATCAATCTTAATAACACATGTGTTGTTTGATACTAAAACAGTATCTAAAATTTCATTGACATAATTTTCACAGTTAGTTTTGATAATCACATGTCTGTTAGGAGTTGAGAGATTCTTAATCAAATACAAAATTTCCGAATTCTTCTCCTTAGTGAATTTTTCATTAAATTTGAACCCAGGATCAAAATACTGGAAAAATATATTAGGATTCTTGCTACTATGTGAATGGACAATCTCTGTAAGAAAGGTTGTGGCCGAATCAAATGAACCATTAAATTGAACAAATTGAGATTCAAAAATAATATACATGTTCGATTTTACCAATTGGTAATTTTCAACCCCACGAATGTCAAAAAAACTGATAGTGTTCTTGAAAAATTCATCAATATAACGAATTTTCTGTTCTTCTAAAACATATCCAAAAGAATAAGAAATCTCAGACATGATAATAAAGGGAATTTGGCTTGTATTTGCAAAACTCGTCATGATTTTCAATGTCTGCAAATATCGATATGCCCATCTTTGAAAACCTTTCATATTCCCAACAATATTGTTATAAAGAGATCTTATCATAGACAAAAAATCTTGGGAATTGGATATTTTAAGGATTGTTTCAATTACGTTTGAAATACCTATTCTTTGAGTATTTTTCTTGAACGAATCAATAGCCAAACTTACAAAACCAGAAAAAAACCTCTTGTTAAGATAACTGGTTTTTGATTGATTTCCTGATAATAAAAAGGATGCTCCATTACAATTCACACTTGAAAAATCAGAAAAATCAATAAATGAATGATGATCCGATATATATCTGATAAATTCACTGATATGATCCAAATTTGGAGAATATGAGCTAATTTGAATCAATGGAAGTTTGGAAAATGATCGAGCATCAATATTGTCTGAGTTAACACTTCGATTTAGCATTTCAACAAGACTTTTATATGTCAATTGTAAACAATTCTGAGTTTTAATTGGATGATATCGTGATGACACATACAAAGAACTTGATAAAATATGAAGAATTGGTTCTCGAAAAAAAGATGAGTCGCAATCAAAATAGATACTATGATTCTGAGATAATAAGCAATCACTCAAATACAAAAAGCTGGAAACTTGCTTATTTGGTAATAAGAAACACTCAGGCATGATATTATCAGGGGTTATACCACTATGTAAAAACTGAGAAGGTTGGATAGATTCAAAACTCCTCCATATCTTGGTATTTGGATCATAATAAACATCAAAAATCGAAATAGAATGATTTTTTTTGAAAATTGAATATGATGATTGTTTTAAAAGGTCTAACAGGTTATTTTCAAAAGAATCTCTTTTGTTAAATGGAATCATTGAACCAAAGGACCAAACTATGGAAAAGATACCAAATTGAACTACATCATCTAAAATGTACTCCGGCTTGGTTCCTTTAAATACAGATATTGGAAAATCAGAAAAGTAGTGGACATATAATATGGAATGGAAAATTTTAAAAAATGAATTAACAGAATACTGCTTACTAAATAGTGATGAATATGGAAAATCCATAATACCTGACACAATACTAAGAACAAAAAGGCTGATCAAATCGAAAAGTTTCTGAATAGGAGTATTGGTACCAATTATTGTTTGAGAGAGTGGCTCAACTAAATTGTATTCCGTTCTAAGTTTTTCAACAAAAATCGAAACTTGTTGTTCAATATCAATAGATGATTCCAAAATGCTAAAAATTGAGCAATGAGATAATAGTGATGGTGAGGCTTTTTCGATAGAATCTGTCTCGTATATGATTTTAGTATTCTTTGGGAATACAAAATGAGTTCCATCGTTAAAAAATAATGAATTAGCTTCTGAATTGGTTATTGACATAATTGACATCCATTCGTCACAGCATGGCCCATCAAACACAATCCATTTTGAAGGCGAACCAAAAGACAATATATGATATAATATTCCATTTTCTTTGGTTCCTGCAATTCTTTCAAACTCTTGGGCATAAGGATTGATAAAAATCAATTCCGATCCCATATAATTTGCGGCTTTTTTAATAAAGTAAGATTTTCCACTTAGCATTGGACCTAAAACAATAACATCTCTTGAATGATTAAGTATGGTTATTAAAGAATCATATCTTTCTTGCATATATTTAGTTGGCTGAAGGTTATTAGGTATTGAAGGAGGGCGTTGCAATGGTCTTATCAAATTTTCATTTCTATTGATTCCAAATAGAGTCTTTAGATCATTTTTAATTTTGTTATTAGGATCTATTGCCGAATTAATCCTACAAGAAAACCTAGTGTAAAGATCATTTGCAATATTGTTATCATCAATTTTTGACTCAAGCAGGATGCAAATGATATTCTGAAGAGAAAAAATCTGAGAAAGTGGTGAAGAATCATCAAAAGCATATGTAAAAAATAAATTAGATATATACATTAGAACTGGACTTTGAGTGAATCCAATTCCATAAAGGGCATACTCGATCACTTTTTCATACATGATCTGTTCCGTGTTAACAAAACAAAAACAAAACTGACATGATTTAAAAATTTCATCATATTCAGATAATGTATAAGTTGCAGAAATATACAAGCTTCTTATTGATTGATTGTTTTTATCGAATAAAAACAGTATTAATTGATGAAGAACTTCTTTTTTTAATTGAGATATATCCCTTAGCACCAAAAACATGTTACATAATTGTGTGTTTTCAAAAACAGTACTAAATAATCCAATTGTTGTGGTTGTTGAGCAAGAATATACAAAAGAATTAAGTCCTAAAATACGAATAAACATCTTAATTAATGAAATTTTTGAACAATACAATGGTCCATAAACTAGAGGTAACGATCTTAATTGAGAAGATTCCATGAAAAAAGAAAACAACTGCTCAATTTCGTCGGTAATACAAATTAATGGGTTGTTTCCAGTATAAATGAAACCATATTGTATGTAATACAATCCAATCGATACACGAATATCAATATCACCATTTAAATCCTCTTGTAAGAAAAACTTTGGTGTTCTGAGCCATGAGATGTGAACAGGTGAATCAACAAAATCTTTAAGAAAAATGGAAATAATCCTTTTGTGTCTAATTAACACATTAATTAAATTGAAACCAGAAACGCAAGGTTTTGATTTCACTTCTTTCATATATAATGATAAATCAGATTCAATATTATTCAACAAAGAATTCCATTGATTTTCCAAAAAAGAGTGTTTTCTATCACTAAATATATTATTTGCACTTTCAAAAACATCCATGACTCTATTATAAAAAACTATTTCAGTGATTAATAAAGATATTTGTGAAGGCATTGATAATTTAGCCTGAACTGAAGTGTGTGTGAAGTTTTTATGGTTTTTCTTAGTCAATTGCTTCATTGTGAAGATCATTTCTTCATGAAACTCAATAAATAACTTTTCAATGGAATCGGGAGAATTCATAACTGGATTTATAAAATGAACTTCTTCCCCATTAGTCGATATAAAGCCAGTGCAAACACCACTTTGAGAGAAAACTGCACTTTGAATTGAAGAATAAATGTAATGAAATATATGAGCTATTTTGTGAGGATTGGTCACATTTGAAAGAATATAAACAATTTGAGAATCAGAAAGTAGTCTAAAATAGGGGCATATTCTTCTCTTCTCTTTAAGAACAATTTCAAGATCATCTTTGATTTTTTCTACATTTGTTTCAAGATTGCCTAGAACACGTTGATACTTGGGATTTGAAACCAAATCAAAAAATGATGCTTGGTCACCACAGTTGCTCACAATATTCTTAAACTGTTTGACAGAATTCATGTATAAAGCTGATATCGATGATTGCTGCTTTTGGATATCCTGGCTCAATAATGCAGGACTCAAAGATACAATGCTTGATTGCGTGTTGATAATTTTGGAAACCATTTCTTTGATATTCAATGTTAATGATTCATATTCAGCAATTTTCGTCATAAATGGCTTATTATATGGTGGAACAAAAAACTCGTGAATTCTAAGCTGATGAGAAGACAAAACTTCAAATATCGTTGTTGTATCCTCAATCTTAATGCCATCCTTTTCATTTTTTAGAGAAATTGACAATTGCTGAATATCATTCATCATTTCAAGCAATCCCTTCTCAACTTTATATTCTCCTATGGCGGAACGTACAATTTTCACAATTGATGCAATATATCTCTCAATATTGCTTTCAATAATCCAATTCCATGTATATCCTTCACTTTGATTGATTGAAAAACCAGTTTCTTGGGTTATGGCAATCCAATGTCTATTTCTTAAAGATGAATTACATAGATTCTGAAGAATAGGGAGATGAGAAATGATCCATGTGATTCTGTTCAACATAGATCTTCCCAATGATAATAGGTTTGAATCACTATTCCTATTTCTAGAAGCGATTTCGGGATTGGATTCGAATACTGACATAATTTCAAGTAAAATCTGTTCCCAACCTTGAACAGTTTCGATAATGTTGGTTGGATTCAGCGAAAAGAATGGTAGAGACATCCATTGATCAACTTGGACAATCAATAAATTTGCTATCATCCAAAATGGTCTATATAAATCAATATGATATTGAATTGATGAGAGCAATGGGTATTGAAAAATACTAATGTTCATCATCTCATCTCTTTGTTGGAACAAAGATGCTTGAGATTTAAATTCCAAAAGCTCATCCTGGTAATGCTCTAATTTTGGAATAACTTCAGATGATTGATCTATTTCATTGTATTCTGATAATGATCTGACCATTAAAAGTAGGTTTTCTAATTGCTTGTTGAGATCATCTTTGTCATTCTGGTGTTTGTTAATGATAATACCAATAAATAGTGATTCACTCTCTTTGTATTTATTCTGGTTTGAATTTAACAGCTGAATCCTAATACGAGTATTATATAATCCTGAGTATGTAACTGTGGAATCATCATTAAAATGATCAAGAAAACCATAGCATGGTAGCAATAATTGGATTTTAGAAATAAACTCAGTAATTGTATTCTCGATTTGATTAAGAACAAGATGTCTTCGAGAATACTCTTCAATGGATGATGGGCAAGATTCAAATAGTGACTCAATACTTGTGATTGATTGTTGAACAATAGAAAGTTCGTTTATAATGTATTGAGAAACTTGATTGCACATATTGTTTTTAATCTTACACAAATCTTGATAAATGATTTCTATAGAAAAACCTATATCATAATTAAAAACCAGATTATTTGGGGATGGGTTGGAAGCAGCATAATCTTTTGCTTTATTGATATCTTTGAATGATTGGTCAATGCATTCAATCATGTATGCTAAATTAAATGAATCAAAAAACTTAATATTCTGAAAACAGTCTTCAAAAACCATTGAACAATGATTCAAATTGGTTTTAATCATGGATATATAATCAAACAATGTTCTATAACTATTAATAATCATTTTTTCCCATTCTTCTTTTGTTGATGATGATATATTAAATAATATGTTCTGATTAATTTTTAAATGAAAATCTTCTCCTGCCAAAAATTTTGAACTAATGATAGAGTTATTAAATGAATTCAACATTAAATCAATAAATTGTTTTCCATATTCAACTAAATCTTGATCGATGCATAAATTGCGATGTATTAACTCAATAATTTCTATTCGAAAGCATATATTGGCTTGTAAAAAACTCGGAATAAAACTATTGATTGATTTTCTGATAAGTTCTTCAATACATCCAATAATTTTAAAATCAATCATTGTTAGTATCTTTTGTGACCTTTCAGAATTTCTGTTTTCATCTAGAAAACATCTTGAATGAGAAATCAAATTAATAATATCAACCTGGCAAATCCTATCAGCAATACTTAAACAATAATTTTTTTGTTGTTCAAAAAAAATACTATAATCATTAATTACTTGGTTTTTGAATATTGAAAAATCTGAAAGACTGTAAGATAATACCTGAAGTATTTGAGCTTCAAGAAGATTACTTTCTCTTGATGGCAATAAAACTATTTTGTACTTATTCAAATTAATTGGATTAACTATTTGAGGAAACCATTCAGAATATTTAAATTTGATTAATCCTTGTTTTTGATATTCCACAGCTTTTTCTGGTACTTTCCATTCTTCTTGATAATCAGCAACCTCTTGAACAAAAAAAAACATATTGGACAAATCATAAATTATTTCGGGCAATTTTGACGAAGAATCTTTTATGATTGATTGATTATTAGTGATCTTCCCAAAAATCGAATTCAGCATTCCCATTGTTTGCCTTTGTTTAATATTATCAAATTTTATTCTACTTTGCAAGTAAATATCTCGTTTTATCTCCTTTTCAACCATATTCCTCAGTAGAAAAGCATCTCTTCTCTTTTTGGAAACTATTTCACGATTTTCGAAAGAAAACCGTAAAGACACTCTATAAACCTTTTTCATTGCCATATTATTATCCCATTTAATAAAAAACTCTCGGTTCTTCATCTCATATATCAAACATTTCTTCCACTCAAGTGAAACTGAATCATATGAAAAAACTGTTTCTGCTTCAACAAAACCGAATTTAAGGGCATGCTCAACATATTTGAAGACATCCTCATCACCTGAATCATCATAAAAATAGTGAAGAGACAAAAAATGGTCACTTTGAAAACCATTAAAATCATCAGAATTTGGTTTTTGCTCTTCATATAATTCTTTGTGTGCAATTGGCTTTATAATTGCAAAACTTTCATCTTTTCTTGCTATTCCCCTTGCTGTCTTTGGAATCGTAAGTTTGGGCATCGAATATTTTGATTTGTTTGATATCCTTGGAGTTAGAATATCTTTTATCTTACTGTGACCATATTTTTGATTCATTGAGTTGTCAAGCATCCCATTATTATCAAAAAAACCAGTATTATAAATTGTAACCAAACTCTTCTGCTGATTTTCTTGGTTAATTTTAAACTTATTATCCTTTTCTTTCTCTTTAAGTTCACCTATTCGAGAAAATATATCATTATTTTGGAAACTTTGTGAATTATATACATTTTCAAAAAAATTCTTTGTATTTCTATCTAAAAAGCGAATTCTATTGGAATCTCTATGTCGCATTTCTTCCTTAGTGGTTTTGGATTTAACTACCTCTTCAATAATCACCTCCTTTTTTGGTGTTGAAGACATTTCTCTTACACCAATAATACCTAATAATAACCATTTGGATTTTGCATTGATTCATTTCATTAATAAATGGAATTTAGCGAAAATTTTTCGTCATGTTTAAGTTTTGTTTCTCAAGACTTTTGTGCCGTGAATTATAATAAATTTCGTGATATATTTGGATCAATAGTAGATCCAAATGAAAAAATGCAACTTTTGTTGATTTGTTTTTTTTATGGAGCACAAACGTTTAATCTGTTTGCAATCAAAGAATATTCCAAGTCTTTAAATGTTGAAGTATCTAAATTCTATGATTTTATTACTAAAGATCAAATCATTATGTTACTAAATACAATGATTGTTCTTAATAGGGATATTAAGTTTGATCAGACTTCTAATAACCACTTATCTAAGATTTTGAATAAATTTGAAGCTTCAATAATTGTTGAAAAACTCATATTGATCCCTGATGGAAAGCTTTTTAACGAGTACCTAGAGTTGAAACCGAAAGAAGATGTTATTAGTATTCTCGATAATTGCTTTTCAAATATGAATACATCAGTTATTCGTGGAATTATGCCTGTTTTATATCGATATCCTGATATATCTATTCCATATTTAATTAGATTATGTTGTCTAAACTCTGAATATCAAGAATACTTATCCAAGATATTATCTCTTTCTCTACCACAAAAGGATTTTGATATTATTTTATGTGATTTGTCATTTCTGTTTCTATCTGGAAGGATATCTTTTGATTCTCCTTTATTTGGTTCATTTTGCATTTATTTGGAAATCAATGGTGTCAATGTAACTCTACAATATATATTTATTAATGAAATATTTGCTTTAACTGTTTTTGAAAAATTATTAATGTTATTCCCTGAACTCAAAAGGGAATTATTCTCTCGTTTACGTGAACTTTCTTATAATTCTTTAATTCCTCCCATCAGTTTGTCTCTTTTTTTAAATGACTTTCCTCCTCATATGGTAGAGGATATATTAAAACATATTATTAGTTGCGAAAGAATTATTGAGTATTTTAGTTTTCTTAGATATTGTAAAACAAATATGAAAGGAAATTTAAGTGTCTTTTTTTCGTTCTTAGTATGTTTTCAACAAGCATTTTTTGTTGAAGACAACATGGAAAACCTGAATGTCTTCTCATATTCAAATGAAATAACAGATTGGTTTTTTATTAAAGATATTATTCTAAGAATAATTGTCTTATATAATAATCGAATACATCTGAACAATAGTTTGATAATATGTGAGCATTTATCAAAAATCAATTCGCTGTTTTCTCCTCTATACATTATCTTGAAATGTATCTCTGTTGTTAGACCAAAATCAAAAATTGATTCATTGCTTGAGGAGTATAACCGAGATCCTTCATCTTTTTTGTATGTTCTATATTTTGTTTCTCGATCATGTTTGATTTTCAATGAGGATAAAATGAAATTATATATTTCTGTTATTTCAAATTTAATACCTTTAATTAAACTTCCAGATACACTAAAATTCCCAGAAAAAATAACCGATTTAGATGAATTCTTTAAAAATAAGACAAAAGTTGAGAATTTGATGGAGTTTTATACATCAAAAAACAATCAGCTTTTCGAAAATGAATTGTCAAGTGAAAAAATTGATATGGAAATAAAACTATGTAAATTTGTCACAATCAATAATACCCCAAAAGTAGAAGTTCTTCCGAAATTGCAAATTGAAAAGATAAAAACTGAGAAAAATAAACCCCAAACACATGAAGGAGATAATGGAATAATAAACCACCACATAACAAACAACAAGAATATGATTCTTGATGTTAAAACTCTAGAGAGATCTGATGATGATGAAAAGGATGAAAAAGTACTATTATTTTCTCAAAGAAATGGATTTTTGTTACCATCCGAGTTCTTTGAAATGGGCAGTGATTCTGATTAGTTTCTCTGTGTGAAAATATAATTTGAATGAACCATTGAATTCCATGATTTATAAACAGTTCCATCTTCATCTACAATGTACTGTGATGATGATGAAACTAAAGGAAGATTATAGCAGTGATATTCGCCATTAGGGGATAATGGAAATTTAAAACAATTATGATATGTCATTGCAAAATAGCTCGATATTGTTGGTGAGTTGAACATAAAAAAATCTTGACGAATATCTGGTAAAATTGCTTGATACTCCATTATTTTAACTGGGATGTTGGCATATGGTCCAAACCTAGCGAGAAATACAGCAAAATCAAAAATATTGATAACATTTGGTGTCCTTGGAGTCAAATACTGCTGAAGTGGGAAGAATTCCGGTTTATATCCTACACTTTCATCAAAAGATGATATGAATGATTTGCAAAACAGGGACATTGTGATTGCAAACACAAGTTTTGACCCAACAAGTGTTTCCCAATGATCAATAACATCTCTTTTAAAAACATGAATATTTTTTTCATCCATCATAAAGAGTTGAATCTGATCAAGCAATGGTAAATATACTGCCCTGGAATTTAGAACTGATAATGATTCTGGCCTGCAACGACTGTTCCGAATCCTCTCAAGATTGTTATCACAAGAGGATCTTGTGAAAAAAGAATTTTTCCAATATGATAATTCTCCAGATTTGTTTCTAGTCTGCTGAAATCCTAAAGTTTTTAAATTAACATTAAGAGTATTAATTTTCACATCGAGTGTTTCACATAAAATTCTTTTATTTATAAAAAACTCATTAGTATTCATCCATCCACATCCTGCTTTTTCCGCTTTTGCTTGATCATCTCCAACCCATGATAGAACTGTCCAAATTTTATACGGAAACCTCGATTGCTCATTTCTATTAGATCTTTTACGAATATAATCCAAGAGATCATCAGGAAGCCGTGCTTCTGGATTATCTGCAACTAGTTCCGCCATATTATCGAGATAAAATTTTATATCGATAAATTTGAACACAAGTAAGATAAATCTCAGTGATACCATATAAAACAAGAGAAATAAAACAAAAATATACTACTTTGAGTTTTTAACAATGATAGTCTAGTTAGAAAATACAAGCTTTTGAAGCATTCCTCCAATAACACCCCCGAAAATTGGAGCAACAATTGGAATCCATGAATAATCCCATTCAGATTCGCCTTTATTGGTAATAGGAAGCAATGAATGTGCAATTCTGGGTCCAAAATCTCTCGCTGGATTCATTGCAAATCCTGTTGGAGAACCAAGTGACAGCCCAATGGAAATAATAAAGCACCCAGTAATTATTGGAGCTAATCCTTCAGTCATTTTAATTTCACCTAGTCTATTCAATCCAAATATTAGTAATGTAGTTGCCAAAAACTCGGTTAAGAAATTGGCAAAGCGATTCTTGATAGCTGGTGAGGTACAAAAACATGCTAAAATTATATCACTATCATTCATATCAGTCCAATGATTATAATATGACAAAAATACAAGTATTGAACCAAAAAATGCACCAAACATTTGAGCAATAACATAACCTGGTACCATTGACCATTGAAACTGGCCATACATGGCACTTGCTAATGTAACAACAGGATTCATATGAGCACCACTGATATCACCAAATAAATAAATTGAAAAAGTCACAGCAAAGCCCCACGCACATGTTACAACTAACCAACCTCCATTTTTCCCTTTGCATTTTTCAAGATTAACTGAAGCCACAACACCATTTCCAAGCCATATAAAAATAAGAGTTGCCAAAAACTCTCCAACATACTTAGACATATTCATAATAGCTTTTGGTTTTAACGATTGACTTCTATTTTTTCTGAAACACTATCAATAATTTGAATTGATGTGGTCAGTTATTTCATAGTTTTTACGATTAAATAAATGTTGTTATTAAACAGCCTTCCTTTTGATGGCAATTCCCAGTTCGATTTGATCACTTTCGGAAGGATATTCCGCTCTTAATATTTCGACAAGGAGGTTATATTTATCTTTCAGAGACATAAGCATCTGATTATGCTGTTCAATCAAAGTGATTTGCTTTTTTGGTGAAGAATTTTTCATCAAAATGTCACTTTTCATGTAAACTGTTTTTTTAAATAAGGGCAATTCTTCTGGTTTTCCCCATATCGGTTTTTGTCTGGACATGAAATCTCAAGAATTGGAAACATTTCTCATAAAATATTATTTATTAGATGGAAAACTGTTCTCATGAATAAAATTTTAATCACCACTGGTTTTTTCATCAGATAACTCAAATAAAAAGTGTTTTTTCCACTTTTGCTCTCCTAGTTTAATGGACGAAGTTGTTGTTTTCGTGTTTGAAGATGGAGAAATACTGATTCGAAAAGATTTGATGTATTTTTCTGCAGTTTTTTCAAGAGATTTTTCAAGAGAAGGGAAAATTTGTTTAAACAAAACATCCATTTCTGATTATAAAGATTTTTTCCAATTTTTACAAAGAGGGGAAGTGCCAATTGACCCAAAGGAACAAAAAAATGTTTATAATCTTTTGGTTGAATGGAAATTCCAGTTTACTCATCTAGACAGCTTTCTATGGCGCATTTCTGATAGCAAAATTCCAATTAAGTTTAACCAAAAGGCTTATGTGGTAAACTTTAGTCGTTTTTTGATCCATAGTTCGGTGTTTAGAGATTTATATTTGATCAATCCTTCTGGTGGTCTAGAGTTTAGGTTTAGTACTGATGAAGAATCCTTCATTGAATTTTTGGATGTTGTTCATGGAGTTAAATATGCCCATGAGATTGCCAAATCGTATGAAGTTTATAAGATTTGTGAGTTTTTTGGTTGTGATTCTCTTTGTAACTTATTTGATGTGAAGAAGGTGTTGTTGAAAGACATCATAAGTGGATTTGATCTCCCAATTTTTGAGAAATATATGAGTGAAAATCTCAAAGATTTTTTGAATCAACCAGAGTTTGCTTCTGTGCCTCTTCCTATTCTGATTCGACTATTTCAACAAAACAAAAATGCATTTTCTTTTTCTGATCTTAGATTTTTTTTCGATAAATATTACTACCATCATCCTACTAATTTTCAAGTCCTCTTCAACAACATAAATCTCAAATTTCAAACCACAGAGGAAATTGATGAGTTTAGTCAAGTTATGCCTCAGTATTTGCCTGGAATAGGCGTCCTTACATCTAATTTTTTCCAGAAAAAAGCTACTTTATTAGATGAAATCAAGTATTTACAAACCGAAAATACAAGGAGAAAAGTAGAGGATCAACAGAGAATCGAAGAGATGAATAAGAAAATGGAGAGTAAAGAAGCAGAAAACCAAAGGAGAATCGAAGAGCTTAATCAACAAATGAAGATGGAAAAAGCAGTAAATAAAAGCAGAAACAAAAAACTCATGATGAAGTATCAGCAAGAAATGGATTGGAGGAAAAGAGAGGAAGAAGAAAAGCGACTAAGAGAAGAGCTAGATATAAAGAAGAAGGAAGAGAAAGAGAGAAAACAAAAAGTAGAATTTGAAAGGATTGGGAAATGGAAATCGACACAAGCACCAGATTTCGAAGGTAATATATTTGAAGCATCTGCAAAAGGGAAACTCACTAGCATCATTTATCTTTTAGCAAATGGAACAAATGTAAATGAAAGGTTTCCAAATGATGATTATGATGGATTGGGTATGAAGAACTCAACACCCCTCCATTTCTCTTCGAGATATGGTCACCTAAGTCTTGTTGAATATCTAGTTAGCCAAAAAGCTGATTTAAATGCAAAAGCTAACGGTGTTTTATTTTTTGATATTATTGGGCTCCTCTTCATTGTGCTGCTGAAAATGGTCATCTTTGTGTTGTTGAATATCTAGTTAATCAAAAAGCTGATATAAATACATATTCAAGAAGATGGCATTCAAGTGGGACTCCCATGCATATAGCTTCTCAAAATGGTCATCTTGGTGTTGTTGAATATCTCGTTAATCAAAAAGCTGATATAAATGCTAAAGATGAAGATGATTTAACTCCTCTTCATTTAGCTGCTAATAATGGTCATCTTAATGTTGTTGAATATCTAGTTGATCAAAAGGCTGATATAAATTCATTTTCCACCAAAATCTTCTCAAGTGGTACTCCTCTTCATAGAGCTGCTGAAAATGGTCATCTTTGTGTTGTTGAATATCTAGTTAATCAAAAAGCTGATATAAATGCAAAAGATAATAGTTTTGTGTTTTAAAATTTAATTGGACTCCTCTTCATTTTGCTGCTAAAAATGGTCATATTGGTGTTGTTGAATATCTGGTAAATCAAAATGCTGATATAAATGCAAAAGATGAGAATGAGAAAACCCCTTTGAATTTAGCAAGTGAAATTGTAAGCTATGATTCAGAAGAAACAAAGAAAAGAAAATTGAATGTTGTTGAATTCCTTGAGAGTCAAGTATTATTTGGGTTTAATCAAAATGAAAAATATATGGAAGAATGCTTTGATGAAGAAGAAGAATATTTTGAAGAAGAAGAAGAATGTTTTGATGATGAAGAATATTCATAACCACATTCATTAGTTTCCTTTGAATTTGATATCATGCTCTGTTTTTGAAAGCTACACAGATACAGAAAACAAGAGATACTATTAGGAGAAGCTATTTTGGAGATTGTTAGCTTTATTATGCATAACAATAATATATATTATGTATATATATAGATGATTTTGATGAATAACAAGAGATTAAAGCAAATATTATCAATGAATGAAGAAACATGGAGTAATTATATAATGAAAATGTCTCATAATTTTTGATTTAATAATATCAATAACAAATAAAACACTCATTCAAAGACATTTTCTATTTTGAAGAAATGAAGGAAAATAATGTGACCTATTTTACGGTGTAAATCCAATCTTTCGGTGCAAATTTAATGTTTTTTAAAAATAATTAAATTGCATTTTTTTCGAGACTGTGAATTTATGAAGAGTTCAATCTTCACCAGAATATGTTGCAACAAAAACTCTACCTAATTATAAAGGAAACACGTTTCTATCTGGTTTCAAAATG
>Ga0209639_1000854_pt1 | contig 36863 bp, 19 predicted proteins | sample EPASupsiteHSE605_FD_187268 | JGI IMG/M metagenome (GOLD analysis project Ga0209639, IMG submission 187268) | Bioremediated contaminated groundwater from EPA Superfund site, New Mexico - Sample HSE6-05 (SPAdes) (version 2) | ecosystem: Environmental > Aquatic > Deep subsurface > Groundwater >... | reverse complement strand
TATGCGTCAAAAATATAACGGGTGAGTAACGCCAATCGTATTATATCTCCTTGTAAATGTTCTTGTATATGTGTATAACTTGTGTCTTGCAATTAAATCCTCACAAGTACCATATTGTATATTGATTGCATGAGTACATACACAGTGAGACACAACAATATCGCCAAGGTCATAAGGGAGGAGATCCAGAAACAGTATTCATACAATTGCTACAAAGAATCATCGCAGATTAGCCTTCAAGAACTGATGAATAATAACGAATACCAACATGAATTAAGCGACGAAAACAAGAGGCTAAAACCAGACATCCATTTTCTTGACACAGTGACTGACACAATCAATATCATTGAGATCACATGCCCATATAACCAAATGACACAAGTGAACAATGAATTTGTGAACACATTAGTTCAAAGACAAGAAACAAAAGAGGTGAAATACAGGAGCCTTAAAGAGGAAACCGAAGCACTCACAGGAATGAAAACAAAGCTTTTCACTATCGTAGTTTCATCACTGGGACACATCACAGTGAAAACAAAGGAAAATCTTATAGAGTTATTTGGAAAAACCAAAGCAAAGAAAATTGCTGAAAAACTGTCAAGAATCACATTAGAGGGCAGTGCAGCAATCTATTATGGTAGGAGCATTCAAAGAATCAAAGAATTGGTTATTAACAACGAGAACCCAGATGAAAACAGTATACAAGGAGAAAACACCATCCAAGCACAAGAAAATACCCGTAACACGGGGAGCGAGGAGGGCAATTCTCAGTATACTACAAACCAAGTTCAAAACAACAACATAGAACAAGATCTAGGATCAAGAGAGGAGAATACCCCAAACAGCGAACATGATCAACTAGATGACGAAGACAAAAATGACCTAGTGAAACTTATCTCAAATAGTAACCACCCAGACTACTCCAGTGAAGACGAAACCGACACAGAAACTTGAGCAAAGTGAGACAAAACAAGAAACAAAAACACGAACCAGAGAGGATCATGTTACACCATCCATACCACCATCCAAGTAGATACACCCAATTATCATATATAACAAATCATATCTCCAATCTCCAGTTACTTACCCCCTTCATAACAATTTACCCTTTTCACTTCTACTACCCCTTAGTACCCTAATCCCCCTCTTGACACTTTTCTTAAATTTGTGTTGCACTCTAATCCCCCACATGGGTATATCCCCCTAAAGTTTTGCCCTATCTCTCCCAAGTCATTTTACCCTTCAGCATCTATCGTTTATTCTTGAGAATTCCAGAGATGGTGACGATTATTTGATTCCTGAGACGGAATAGGGTCGATTAGGTTACAATGCTTAATCTCTACGGATGATGGAGGTAGAGGATGGTATATAACATTAAATCCGGTTCGTGTAGTTTTTTTTCTTTATTGTATTTTGGAATATTCCAAGTAAAAATGTTTTAAATCTGGCATGGAACATAAAACATCGATAAGACTATTTTATGGGTAGAATTCTATTAAGGAGGCACACTTATACAAATAATGGGGTATTGATGTTTATCTGTTTTCCTAGCCAATTCATTACATCATTTCATGTTTTGAGTGACATAATGGAAGTTATCATCTAACTCATGATTTTTAACACATTAGATAACAGTTTTAATCACAGGAATTCTAAATAGGGATGAATAAATCGTTCAATAATCCTGAATATAATTACCAATAAATGGAGGAAATGCCCCCATACATTGTGAAATAATGGGAATAAGAAGCTCAGAATTTTTACCCAGCTGCAAGGGTTTCTACATGTAAAGGAAGATGACTAGAAGATATTTTGATGTACCACCACACAATTTATCTTTCTGCACCTCGAAACCCAGAGTTATATTAGGGTTTCAAAATGCTCTATGATCTCAATCACAAAGATACTATCCTATATTGTATAGAATTGACATCCAGAGGCATAACATGTCATTCAATGATTTCCATTTTTGCTTGATGAATCCAGGAATCACTCCAGAATTAAAAATGAATCCAAAACGAAGAGGATGGATTTCTCTGTTATACCCCCATTCCCAAATTGAAAATATTCTTGCACAAAGGAATGTTTAATAAAAATCACGATTTTCGAAGTAGGAGTATTTTTTATTTTTGAAAAATGGAAATCTCTCTAAGAATTGTTATTAAATGGATAACAATAGTTGCTTCATGCTATGCATTAGTTATATCTATTAGAAACATATCGTATGTAACAACTCTTCAGTCAATATGCCCAAATATGATAATTATTGTATTTTCGTTAGTTTTGATTATAGCAGAAGTATATTTATTCGATTTTTTCAAGTTTTTCACATTTTTATTAACTCTTTACGGAAAGAGTTTTTCATTTCTTCTCATCGGTGCATTATTTTGGAATATTGATTCTTTAAATTTGGTAACATCATCTATATTTTTAACTTTAGCGGGGGTATACGGTATTTTAACAGTTTTTACCAATGGATTGGTGTCGAAACCTCTTCTGTTGAATAATGATGCTAAATTCGTAATAGATGTTAAGGATATGTATGCCCCAGAGCAAAAAGAGTGATAATATTCAATATTTATGGAATAAATAAGTAAAAGTTAATTATTTTAAAAACCTTATATGAACAAATTCGGCTCGTTTTCATTTTTAAACAGATAAAAGACCCTCTCCATATTTTGCACGTATTATTCCAATCATTTTATCAAAAATTTCGTTGCTACCTTGTTTGATCATGCAAATTGCTCCAATAGCTTTAACTTGCTTCATATTTAGTGTGTTTAATACTATTAATGCAGACAAATCCATTAAACCACTTAATAAAAGCTTACAATTAATGGAGAGATTCCATATTACCGGGATGATCTCGCTTCTATCTATGATTTCAATGAACTTTTGAATTTTTTCAATATTTGTATAAGAGAATACTTCAGAAAGACTGACAAGAATTGCTTTTCTATCATCAAGAGATTTTGCAGAGAGCATCGAATATACAAACTCATTAGCAATGATTGTCTGAGCTTCTATTGATGGGATCTGATTCTCAGTTGGCCAAAGTTTCAGAAATAGGAGAAGCAAACTAGAAACATAGTCATCAATTGATGACTCGGTTATTACCTCGGCAACAATTCGATTCTCATATATCCGAACAAATTCTGTATGTGTTGAAGGAAGACAAATCATTACCACTTGTAGGGCCGATTCTCTTGACAGGTATGAGTAATCAGTATTAACAACAATCCTGAGGAACCTGGAAACAAAGTTGGGACTCTCCCTCACAATGGTATCTAATTGGTGAATACTGTTTTCAGATATCATTCGAAGCTTAATTAAAACATCCTCAGAGATACCATCATTTGGCATAAGGAAGTTAATAGAAGAAAACAAAAACTTGATTGTTTCTGGACGAGATGTAATTTTAATAATTGATGATAAAAAATATTGATTGCTTATAAAGCTCAGCGCAATATAAACAGATCTCATATAGGGGTTATGGGCTTTAGAAAGCTCTTGTGATAAACAATGAAGCAATCTTGTTGTTAAGCTTTCTGTTTCCCCATATGATTCGAAAACATTAAAAATAGAATCAAGTATTTTGGGATGCTGAGATTTATGCAAAAAGAGATATCCGAAAAATAGACTTCTAATTGTGTCAGGAAAAACTATATCAGGATGGATAGACAATACAGCACCTACTGAGCTTACCATATTTAGGTATAAAGAAACGGTGGATTCAAATTCAGGATGATCCATAGGTAGGGCGAATACTCTTTCATTAATTATCCCTAATATATTCTCATTCAAACCTTCTGTTAATGCTTCTTTTATCATACAAAGTTGTGAGAAACTCTGAATAATGTATATTATATAGTCAATCTGTATCTGATAGTTCTTAGGTATTGAAGACAAAACCCCATTTAAAACTTTAATATGCTTTAATGGATGCCGGGAATACTTAATGCTTTGAGACAATTGTTGAAGAGAAAACAAATACTTATCTTCGTGATCAGAAAACAAATTAGTTATTGATGAAAGATTTGTAACCAATAAATCGCATTTATCGGATTTTTCAAACATATTTGTTAGAGAATAAAATGCATTTTGAATCTTAAAGTATTTTGAAAATGCTAAACCTGATACTAATGATGGTGAAGTGAAAATAATATCCTTCAAATTCTGGGATTTCATTAGAAGAGCAACTATGCTTGTTTGAGATGAGGACGAAGAAAAGAAAGAACTATTAAACCAGTTAATTGGTGGAATAAATTCGGAATTCTTGCACAGAGATATTAAAAGCTCTTCTGAAGGAGAAGAGTTACATTTCTCAATTATCGAGGCAACAGATGATAATGATATTTTGGATTTCAATAATCGCACCAAGGCCTCTGAGTGAAAACGAGATGATAAACAAATACTTAGAAATTGATTCGAAGTTATGGCATTATCTATTTCTCCAATCGCAATAAAAACATAAAACAAATGAGTTAAATCCACAGATAATAGAAATTCTTTATATTCTGCAGAATTGGTTGCGATGCCAAAGTACTGGGGTATGAATTTTATAATAAAAGAAATACTATCATTAATAAACCCAGACCTCTGAATAAAGTGAGCATGATCAATGCTTCTATGACAATATGAAGACAATACATAAAAAATGTCAAAACCATTTCTCCAGTTGTTAAGCATCATTGAGATTTGATGAGGGAATAAATCAACAAGATTTTGAATTAAAGGATGATCATAATCAATACGCGAAATTATTTCTTCCAATAGCCCAATAAAGGCTTTTCTAACAGATTCTTTCGATTTTGATAGTATTAAAAATATAAATTCTGTTGATTCCATCAACATGTTCACTAAAATTTTTAATAGTGAGTTCTCAACATCTAAAAGGGATATGATCTTGTTTGTGAATTCAATGAATGGGAAATCATCAATTGACTTTGATAATACTTTCAAGTAAAACTCCAGACTCCGTTTTGTTGATGATTTTACCAAAATTCCAGATATAAACTTTGCAAATGAGGGAGTTAGAAAAATATGTTGTGACGAATCAATGTTCCATTTCAGATCACTATTAATAATACTTGACAATCTAGTATTAATTGAATCAAAAATATCTGGCATTTTTTCACTCATAATATGTAGTAATTTATAGGGATAATCACTATTAATTGGAGATATATTACTAATCAAATTTTTAATTAAATACTCCTTAATCTCAATAAAAGGAAATGAAGACCACCGAGAAGCCATTTCACAAAAAATAATAAAAGTAGGCTCATTAAACTTATAAAACATTGGCATTAAAATATCGAATATCTGAGGATAAAACTCTTGGGGAATCTGAATTGATGAAAGAATTCTCAGATAATCAGGTGATTTGTTTTTTATAAAAACCGACCATATAAATGCAAAATTTTGGTTCAAAAGGAGCGGACAATTCAAATAATCACCAAGCATGGATTTCTTATCATTAATAAAGAAACATCCACACAAGTCATCATCAATGTCAATTGTTGCTTGTGACAGTATTCTTCGGACGTGATTCATTAGTTTATTATGAGAAGGATGTTTTGATTCCCGAAAGAATGTTTTGATGAGAGATAAAAATTCAATATTATTGGTGGATCTGATTGATTTAAGAATTACCAATTTGGATTCAAAGAGAATTGAGGAATTATGCTCTAATAATAAACGCTCTATCAATTCTTGTGATTGTTCATTAAGTTGCGATCTAATAGACATTAGTTGAAACAGTGTAGTCATCTGCTTTTTAGGATAAAAGCCGAGATAATCAAACCTATTGGATCTGGGCAGCATAAATAGTATTTCCATTATCTCTTTACCATACTTTGATTCCAACAGGCTTATTAAGAAAGAATAGTTCTCATCAATAACAAGACGGGATATTGGGTGATTAGAGTTATCAAAAACAGGAAGATTATCAAATAAAGGGTCAATAAATTCAATATTAACTATTTTCAAATTATCTAAATAATAGTTAATGGGCATATTGAGGTCAATAGCAGCATTATTAGAAGTCAATTGGAATGATCCGATTTTTAAACCAAAATAATCAGATATGCTTGGTATGTATTCTAAGAGAGATTGGTTCTTGTTTAATGAGATATCCATAACTTTTTTAATATGAGAAACCCTCAAATTGATTGTTTTCTTAATATTTTTTTGCCTTAAATATCCTATCTTTGAAGGATCAACAAAATTTGATGTGTAATCAATTATGTATTTTATAAATCCAATACAACCAGGAGTGGTTTCAATTTTAAGATTTGAAATTGCCTTATCAACAAGACAACACAAATGATCAGGAAGAAGATCTATTGGAGATCTCATTATCAATAAATGGGCAGATTGTTTCCATAATAAGAATTTTGGATCAAGGGATACAAGTTTCCACAAAGATATTTCTAAACTCCGATATAGTTCTCTTTGAAACTTAGAAGATGGAAAAATCAATCTCTCTTTATACTTGTAAAGATATTCAGTATAAGCGAAACCGCGCTCACTCATACCATTATACTCTATGAACTCAGTTAAAGGCAATAAACAAGAATTATCAATATTTGGTATCTGATCTGGTTGCACAAGACTCTTTAATAAATAAATTTTAACATTGGAATCATCAATACTATCAAGCAAGGACTGAGTAAGCTTGGTATTAAGCTGTACACCAGTTTTCTTTAGAATCCCAATGATTGAATCAGTAACAAGAAGGGATTCCTCATACTTGGAATAATGAAAAGCTTCTATCAAAGTAGATACTAATTCTAAACCATTTTCAAATTTGGAATCGACACTATTAAACAATACTATAGAAAGAGGCCCAAAAAACATATGCTGTTTCTTAAGATAACTAGTAATAGGTAATATGAGATGCTTAAATGTATATTTTGATGACCATTTTTCAAAAAACGATATTATACTCTCTAAGTTCTTTGTTGATGAATACTGATTCCATAAAAGTAAAGTTATTGGTTCAAAATATTGAGGGAGCGTAGCTAATTGTTCGACAACTTCAATCCTAAGCGGCTTCGAAACAATTTGAATTACAGCAGGTACACTTTCGATATATGGGACTATATCACAGAATTGAATATACATATCAGAATAATTACATCTATCCCATATATCGTTGATTTCATTATGAGAAATTAGTTTTTTCTGCAATAAGCAGATAATCGAAGGTTTCATGATGGTAAATCGATCATTGTTAGTCACCAAGGAAATAAATAGTTTTATCATTGATTGATCTAAAGGAATACTTGTCGAAATAATAATATACGACAATACTTTTAGAGATGTTCTTACTGGTTTTTCTAAACCGGAGTTAATCATGTTTTTTATTATTCCAAGGCTTTGAGAAATAATCTCTTCAGATGGAGAAATTGAAAGAATAGATTGAATGATATTTTCAAGTTCTAGGAGAGGATATGACTCAAAACTTTTATTCAATATTAAATTATTCAACACTATCAAGAAAGATGCATTAGTTTGATCTATTTTAGGAAAAACCACATTAGAACCCATCGATTTAGCGATTAGCCTAATAACTTCCATAATACAAGCCACATCAGAAGGCATCGTCGACTCATTAGTGCATATTTTCAGTAAGAATACATGACCAAATTTTTTAAGGAAAAACGAGGCAACATCATTATATAAAGTAGAGTTCGCTTTAATCTGATTCAAAACTCCTTTTTGATAAAGAATAGCCGAAGGATCTAAAATTTTGATCAGATAGACAATTAAAGTATGCCTTTTTTTCACAGAGAAAGACCAAATAATTGTGGATATACATTCCTGTAAAAAAGGAAGGACGGATTTCTCTTCACTTGGAACAATATATATTTTGCAAAAGGAAGATATAACTTTCGGGAAAAATTCGAAAATAAAATCGTTCGAAAAATCCTGGTATGGTGACGGCAGTCCCGTTGTTCTCGCTGAGTTTAGAAGGCTTTGATATTGACTTAGAAACTTTTCCCAGCCGCTGTTATTAACAATTGCATAGACAAAATTCTCAGCAATAAGCTGAGGATCAATCAATAAACTCATTAAAACTAAACCGATTTTAGTTAAAGCAAAGAGTTACAGAGGAGAACAATCAGCATGTTCATATTGTTCCTGGGTTTGGTGGAGACCTTCTCATCGCATTTATAATGCGATAAAGATAGAGAAGTAGCAAAAGACTGAGATGATGTTGCGAAGCTATTCTGATAAAATACACAGTCGATTATTGTGACGGTGTGACGAATTAAACTTTGATATTTGTTGTCGATTATTGCACATTTTTCAGCTTTGGCAGCAGTATTTGATAAAAAAAGGGCATAATTAACTTTGGGTTCTGAGTTATTCACTATGTTAGTCATGAAAGTTCTTCCCGGCATATGCCAATGTTCAACAACCAGTGTTGCAATATTCCTTATGATTGAGCAAAAATCAACATTCGAATTAGTTCCGTATCTTAGATTCACGACATCGTAATCCCTGAGATATGTTCTTGAGATATTATTGTGTGAAAAGTCGGAAATCCCCGAATATATATGCAGAATGCTATGTTCACCATAAAGATTTTCGTTGCAATCAGATATTGAAGAATCAGCAAAGATCCCATATTTGTTAGAATCAAGCATCAAGTATCCAGTTTGACAATTTAGCGCTTGACATTGAGAAAAACAATTATTCGAAATGCTGAATCCACTATTTTGATCAATGTATAACGCGCCACCAACGCTTTTAGACGAGCAATCCCGAATAATGCAGGATTCAATTGTTAAATTAAGTTTTGAACTCACAAAAAAGCATCCTCCCGCCAAATCTGATTTAATACCAGTGAATAAACATAATATTATCCTAATCAATCCCCCAGGAGGAGCAGAAGGAGAGAGTCTTTGAGAAAAAACCTGGTTCGAAAATACCTCCATAAACAAATGGAAACAGCATCTTACTTTCCAGATTATCTCCCCCAAAACTTTATTAAAAGGAGATATTCTCCGTTAGTAGCTGTTTTTGTAGATCCCGAAGCAGATAGAATGCTTACTCCTTGTGGTTTTTCATTTGTTGATATTGTATCCGCTTTGGGGATATCGCAAAACAGTCCGATACGATTTGCACCTGTAGATAGAATAAAGGGAACTGGACAAGATGTTTTGCTTCAACAGATAATGAGTGATGTTACTACTTATAGCCAGTCTTTTATTCTTCCCGAATACGAAATCGAAGAAATAGTTGACCAGGCATTGTCACCTATTCCATATATGCTTAAAAAGTACCTTAGATACCCTTCTCCTGATTCTACAAGTCCGCCCTGGTATCGTACCCTTGTTCAACGAGTTGTTTCATCCCAAGCTTTTCTTGAGTTTGACTTTTTTGATTTGCCCCAGTGTTTACTTTATGTTACAGCAGCAGAATCATCCTTTCTAAGTCCGAATGAAATTAGAAGTGCATTACCATTTCCGGATTGGATGAAAGAGTTTCTTCTTTCAATACCAGTAGTACGAGTCATTGTGTATGATACATTAGTTAAATCGGAAATGCCTAAAGAAATAAATGGCCCTAGAGGTGGGTTTCACAGGCTTATGCCATTTCCGTTTCGGACTAGAAGAATGAATCAAGGCGGTGGCATCGAGATTGGAAAGCTTCAGAATCTTTTTAGATATGACTTATCCATTGTTAATAATCCAAATTTAGGTCAATTCATTTCAGAACAAGATATTTTGAATGTCAATAAGTTCATTTCCACTCTTCAAAATGAAGTTGTTTTACCATCAATAGATATTCTTATCAAATCACTTGTTGTTGAAGCAGAGAATTATAATAAGCTCACTTCTTCTATAAAAAGCTGGTTTAATAAAGGATCTGTTCCAGAACCAGTAACAGCAGTTTTGGGAATTCCTCGAAAGAAGATAGTCTATTCATTCATAGGAGGATTATATTTAATAACTGGTCAGTATTCTGAATCACAGAAAGCATACAAAAGTTTTGTTTCGTTAATAGAAGGCTCAAATTGTCATTACCAAAGGCTAAGCTCAATGTTTGTTTCATCAATATTGAATTGTGTGATTCCAAATAATACAAATCTTGTTGAAACTGGAATTGCTGCAATTTTGTCAGAAATACATCTCCCAAATAGTGTTCAGTTTTTATTATATGTTCCTTTGTTAATGATTGAGTTTCACTCAGCAATGGGTGAAATTACCGCTGCACAAAAGCTATGTAAAGCAACACTATCCAAAATTTCTAAACTATGGAATGGAAGTCAGATTAACAAACAAATTGTTTCGTCTGTTTTAATGGAGCGACTTGCAGGATTGACAATTGATTCAAGAAGGAGTGCATTACTCACATCATATGCGATGTATTCATATAAGGATTGTAATCAATTAGCACATGCACTTCGGTGCGCCATTTGGTTACAGAAAACATTACCTCGTTCAAATTGGGTTCTATTATATCAAACAGCATGGTTTGAGAAAGCTAAACTTTTTTATGAACTAACTCAAGGTTATAGATCATTATTAGCATATAAAGAACTTCTTTCTCTTCCTGACCTTGACACAAAGCTTCATGAATCCGTGATTACACAGCTTTGGGCTCCATATAATGATCCACAGCTTCAAAAGTATGGGAAAACATTTCGAATTAGTTCTCTTCTTGAGATAAAGACCACAAAGCTTATAGATAAGTCTAATCCAGAATATTGGAACCATAAAGTTTCAAACTTTGATTCGCTAAACCAATGTTACGACAAGTTTCATGCTTTTGAAATGGACAGGAGCATTAATAAGACATTTGACATCGCTTGGATGAATGAATCGAATAAACTTTCTAAAAGCACGAAAGTCGGGAAAGGTTGCAAAGTTTACATTTCTTTGGTATTATATAATAGATATATTTTTGTTATTCATTTAGAACATGCTCAGTTGTTTGCAGAATGCTCTAACGGCTTAACCTATCCTATTAAACCAGTGAAGAATATTGATATCCCTGGTTTTCCAATAAGACAAAAAGAAATTATTTTTGAGTTTTCACCAGAAGAAGCCGGTGATTATATTATTAAAAAATTCGAAAAGAACTATTGGGGTTGCATTCAAACTGAAGTAGAAATTGATCCCATTCAGTTCACATGCATTGAACAGTATTCTGATGTCAAATTATCAATCGAAGGACTTCCTGACAGGGCTCCCCAATATCAGTGCTTCTTTTTCGATGCTATTTTATCCAATGTTGGCAATATTCCTTCAAAAAAGAATAGAATAGTTTTTGATAATTGTGATTCGATAGTATATAATGGTGATCAAACCTCAATAGAAAATGGCTCGATAATAACATTGAATGAAACAATAGAACCCGGATCTAAGATTCGATTGCCGTTAATATACAGAGCAACTAAGCCAGAGAAAGAAACTCTAAGTTTCATATTACTTTCTGAAGGAATTAAATGCGGTTTTAATAGTTCAATAGTAAGTGTTGATCCATCAGCGGTTATTGAAACAGTTATTAAGAAGAGATGTGATGATTCAAATGGAGAGTTATTATATTGTACTTTAGCTCCACAAACAAACGGAGTGTCTTTTGTTGGAATAATTGATCAAAATGGTAACAAACTTCAAAATTTTGCTCCACAAAGTGTTCTTTCAATTCAAACCAAAAACTCTATTCTTGCTTTCACAGGAACAAGTATTGGTGTTATTGAAGATAAGTGGAGAATTAAATTAATGAGCGGTGCTCCATATGCAATTTTGTATTCAATTAACCAAGGATTATATGCCCAAAAGAATCTTAAAGTTATACATCATGATGGAATACATCTTAATGTAGCAATTCCTCCAATAATTCAGGTATTGCCGAATGAGATTATTTCATTCGATGTATTAATTGAGGGATCTGATTCTCCACCTTTGTTTATTGAGCCATTTCCATTTGAAAGAAACCAGCCTGCAAAATGGATTGGAAAGTCCAAAGTTAGAATTGTTGATGACAAAGCAACTTTTAAATTGAGACCACTTTCAAGAGGAATTGTTACTATACAAGGATTCTACTTATTCACCCAAAATGGAGTTATTGAAGTCCATTTGAAGCAAAGAGTATCAATTGAAATGAACAAAAACAATATATAGTTAAACATTTCTTTAGAACACTTTTAAAATATAAGGATTATATGAATCAAAATAAACCAAATAAATAAAAGAAGACGAAGAATGGGGTTCTGAGAAAGATATCTACCCATAGCTACAGTTTTCTGGTCGATAATCATTATTATACTGTTTAGCCATTGTGGCAATTGATTTGAGACTCTAATACTGCTGATAGGAATAGTCCTCTTTTTTGGTGCAATGCCAATACTTTGAAAGTTCTCAACAATGGGCTTACCATTTTCAAGTTTCATTAATAAGGCTGCTTTTTCTCCTTTTAGCGATTCAATAATTGCATAAGAATTAAGTAACTCTTCTTCGGTTGATTTGCTGTTTTTTCGAGAAAATTCTTCTCTGAGTTTTGATAATTCTGCTTTATGTTCATTTCTTTCATTTTGCAACTGTGCTTTGAATCGTGATTCCGCCGCTTCTCTTGAGGCAAAAAGCTGGGATCTAACAAGTGCTAATTCGTGTGTTAGAGCCTCATTCTGTGTTTTGACACGAAAAAGTTCTGTTTCGGTCCCATTTTGTTGTCTCCGATACTCACTTATTTCGTTTTGCATTTGTTCTTCCATTTCTTTTGTGGCAGTTTCAAGTTGAACAATCCTTTGCTGTGACTTATTATATCGATCTCTGAGCCTTGATCTTTCAGCTTCTAACATCTCTAGTTGACTTGATACGGATTGATTTTGAACCCCTGATGACAAGCTTTCAACAGCTTTTTCCCTGTATTTAACAATATCTGATTCAAGCAAAGAGACCTCTGATCTTAGGGAAGTGACTTCATTAAAAAGCTTAGTATTTTCATTGTTTTTCAAAGAAAGCTCCTGCTGCAATGAAAATTGCCTCTCGCTAAGGGCAGCGACCTCTTTTTCTAGTTTAGTTCGTACATCTTCAAGGTTAATTCTTGTTTGTTCAAAAAGTTGACTATCTTGGGAGTATTTCCGCTCAAGATGCTTTAACTCGGATTTCAAATCATTATTTTGCAATCCCAAAGTTGCTAAATCATCAGTTTGTTGCTGCGCCTTTGAGATGCTATTGCGAAGTTCTGATTCAAGTTGATCTTTAATCTGAGACAGCCTTTTAACCTGGTCTTCAAGAGAAGATATTGTCATCTTCAGTCTATTGTTATTTGCCATCAAAGATTCTGTATCCACTTCCATTTGTCCAATAATCTCATCTTCATTATGGATAATCATAGGGGTTACATTGTTATTATTATTAGAAACAGTAGAAGCAACTTGACCATCAATTTGTTCAAGAGCAGTAGTGATCTTATTTAAGAATCCTCCAAACATTAATGAAAAAGAACAACAACAAACAATGAAAATCGTTTACTTGAGTCCAAAGCATTAATATTCTAACAGCATGATTTTTTGGGACTCTCATCCTTTGCAATGTTCGTGGTACTCTTGGCACCGCCCTTAGGCTTAAAAAGCTCTGCTGCTTCAGTAAAAAGCTCCTGAACGCCTTCCCTAGCAAGAGCAGATGTGATAAAAACACCTTTAGGGTTGAAATCGGCAAACTTTGATTGAGCATCAGCTTTAAGTCCAGCCATTTCATCTTTTGAACGAAGATCTGATTTGGTGAGCACTAAAAACAGAGAACAGCCAGGAACTTCCTCATAAACCTTTCTTATCCAGTTAGGAACTTCGTTTGTTGATTCCGGATCACCAGCTTCAAAGCATATAAAAGCAACTTCAGAATCTCTGAAAAAGAGTTTAGAAACCGAGTGATATCTCTCTTGTCCTGCTGTATCCCATATTTGAAGAGACACCACAGTTCCATCAGAACGTTTCACATCAGAGCAACTATATGCAGGAGCGACTGTGGGGATCGCTTGAAAATCAAAAGACTGGCGAAAATACGAAGATATCAAACATGTCTTACCAACACCACTGTTTCCAACCAAAATGACTTTAATAGTAGGTCTGTGGTTCTTTGGTACACCACTGTTCATCTCTTTTATATATTTACAACTCCAATTTTACATAATCGTTCAACGACACTTTTATCGTTTATTTGATCCAGTGTATTCCAACCATTTTTTTATCAGATTTTATACTTTGAAAAAGCCAGTAAATGGAGGAGAATAAACAGGTCAAATATGGGGCGATTGTTGATGAGAACTCGACATTATTCGATTTTTCGAGGATTTCGAAGGATGTTCATTCTAAGTTTGAGGAATATATGAGCAGAAGCTGCGATTCAGATTTTTTTGCATGGGTGATGAATAATGAGTTTATAGAAGCACTAGATTCGGTTTTTTCTGAAAAAACTGTTGAAGGATTATTAGATTCTCCTCCTCAGATATTAGAATCGTTCGAAAGTCAACTTAAAAACAAAATTAATAATTGCTATGAAGGAATTGTACACTATTGGCCCCCAATTGCATCGAATGCTAACAATGAGAGTAAGGATATACTATACCTGCTTGTATATGTATGCTCAAAATTAAGTCCAACAAGCAGTTTGAAGCTTCTTCAGTGGCTCGCTCTTGTGGCTATTCCTGAACAGTACACTAATAAAAAGCCACTTAATAGCAGGGATATTAAGGCATCATGTTTGTGTTACAGAAAGAGGAGAATTTTTAGAGAAGACCGGTTTTTCTGGGCTTTATTAACATCAGAAAATGTATTTATGCTATATAGAATTGAAAACAATCAGCTTATTCTGCATAAGGTATGCAATGTTCATTCAATTAGGCTGTCTAGAAGTGGAAACACCATTAAGTTTTACAACGAAAATGATGAATTATTGAAGCGGATTGTTCCTATAGATCCAATGCAGTGTTCTTTGTGGAGTTATTTGAATACTAGTATTCCGCCATTGTTTCCTCAGTTTTTATCAAGTTCAAACTCACCTGTCCCAATGGAACTTCTTGGTGAGTTTTATAATGCACTGATTTCGGATGATATGCTTGTACTCAGAGCTTTAACACATTTTACTGTTTCAAAAGTTGCTGATGGACTTCCATTAGCTGAAGCTCTATTTGATGTTTTTTCATATTCTGGACGGGTGAATCAGTTGATTTGTCAATTATCGATGAGCGACTTTTCTGCTCCTGAGTTATCCCATAATACCGTTTTGAGGGGGAACAGTCATTTAACTTGTATGTTCAAAGTTTTCTTTAGAAGATTTGGACGAGCGTACTATCACAAATTTTTGAAATCTGTTGTTGAATATATTGATTCAAAGGGAGATATTGGACTCAAGAATCCGGATTCTTGCGATAAGAATCAAGCCGAGGTTATTGTTTTTACAATTTTATACGCAATTGTGAACTCCATAAAGTATGTACCGCCGGAAATGAAACACTTTGCTTCTGTGTTAAAACATTTTGCCTCATTAAGGTTTAATAGCAAACAAGCAACATACAATACTCTGTCTGGTTTTTTCTGTCTCAGGTTTTTGTCTTCAATCCTTGCTAACCCTAAGTCATTCGACTCAGATATTGTTTTAAGAAACGATTTTATGAAAATTATGGTTCCAATATCTCAGTTATTAATGAATCCATTCAACCTCATTGATATGAGAGGCAAGTATTCTGCTTTTGCATCATGGAATCACAGGATTAATCGTCATTTGTTTCCAAAGCTTTTTGAGTTTGTTTTTTCTGTTGCTGAGATAGATAGTAATCCTGAATATTTACCTCCTTCACGAGAGCGCCTTATTGAATCCCTTCAATATATTTTTGCAGAAATTGGGAAATCAAAAGTCACATTTTCCGCAAAGTTCTTAGAGTTGTATAGAGAAAAGAATCTTGGAAGTGGTGCTGGATGGTGTTTTGCTTCATTTATCTCATCATTTTTCGAACAAAATATATAAATAAATCATTTTTTCTTTATATGGAAATCATCTTTAAAGCTAATTCTTCAAAAGTTGATCTCATTTCCTCCATATCCACAGCGCATGTAACATAAGTATATAAGTGAGCATTTTCGGGTCGATCTGTTGGTATTCGAGATTTATAGGTGCTAATGATATATTGAATAGCTGCATCAGGATCCGACATCTCACCCTGGTACATTGGATAAGCCTTCCTAAAAGAGTCAGGGTACTTACAAAATTTCTTTCGGAATTCATCGACTTTGTTAAATACCAAAAACAGGGGAAGGTTAGAGAACCCTTTGGATTTAATGGTGGCTTCAAACAATTGTATTGAATCCTCTGTTCTTCCTTCGCTCTTTTCTTCAAATAACATCTGGTTAAAATCAGATAAAGAAACCACAAAGATCACCACATTGATGCCCTGAAGAACCTTCCATTTATTTCTTTCGCACTTTTGGCCGCCAATATCTGCAAGAATTACCTTCTTATCATTAATTAAAAATCGCAACTCATTAATTCCGGTGGTCCTAATTCGAGACTTAATGATATCTTCTGGTGAAGGATAATAATCATTTGCAAAGATTTCTTTGACCTTATCCAAAAAGAAAGAGCTGTGATCAGAAGAGCATAAGAATGAAGCTTGTTCATATACCTTCTGAATAACTGGGCATTCCCACAATTTGCTGATTGCATCAGCTATTTCGGGAACAATATCATCTATTGCTGCATCAATTGATTCTAAATATGATATCTCATTCCGAATTTGCTCAGGTAAATAAATTGATGACTCATTCGCAAATGCAACCATCCTCTTCATGTCTTCAATAATAGATATGCGCAAAAGTGGTATAAGCGCAACCTTTTCATCTTCGGTAAGACCGTTGGCATATAGATTTCTAAGCTGTCTCCAATACGTGGTTTTTCCGGAATCACCAGGACCAAGAATGATGGCTTTGATTTCATGCTCAAAAAAATCATCTGTCTTCACCATTATCCTACTTCGGCAATCAGAAGCTGGGGCCGGAGAATCACGGCGTGGATTCTCCGGTGCTGCTTTGGAGAAAAACAAACCCATTTTTGAAAAGTGCCAACTACCATTATGGAGTTATCACTGTCAATTTATGCGTTCTGAAAGTAACTGTATTGTCTATTTACATTGTAAAATGTCCTGCCTTAATTACACCCTACACTCTACCCGGATAAGCATTGCTTGCTCGGCCAATCTTCTTAGCACTGTTGTTGAGTGTGCTTTTCGAGATTTGTCGTATAGTGGGAATGGAGGAGCGATTTGTTTTCAGTCTTCACCGTTGTTTTTCTTCCAGGTGATGGGCTGTATTTTTTGCGACTGCCGTGCTTCTAGTGGTGGTGGGATATATTCAACTGGAAATTGCATTGGAGCGGTTAATAGGTGTTGCTTTTACAGAACTTACGAATACATTGATGGTGATGGTTTCCTATGGATCAACGGGAACGAAAATAACATTTGAAGAGAATTCTCTTTTGAAATGTCCTCCCAATAAAGAAGGGGTGTATTATGTTGTGCAATTCGGAAAGGGGAATGCTGAAATTCATTACAATAACTGCACCAGCTGCATGCTTTCACAGCACACAATGTTTCACATGGATGGGGTTTTATTTAAATGCAGCCATAATTCCATTTCGCACAATGCATTGGGAATTTTGTATCGGATCATTTCCCAGTCAGGCACTGTTACACAGTCAAATCATGTCAATAATCAGATTATGGGAACCGAGTGGAGTGTTTCCCATGACTTTAGTGGTGCTGTAGTAACATACTCACAATGTGTGTTTGTAGACATACCTCACAGAAAGTTTAGCTGGGAATCAAAAAGCACCTATTCAAATTGTGTAATTTACAATTGTGGATTCGGGTCAAATTCAGTGTTTTCTAGACCAACTGAATACCCTATTCAGTTTTTTGGAACAGGACAATGTGTCGCTAATTTACCAAGTAGTAACCATATCGAATCTCATAGAATCAAGTTCATAGCCTACTTCTTAGTTTTTATCCGTTAAATAAACAAGATTTTAGAATGAAAAAGTTTTATCCTGATCAATTCGTCCATATGATAAGCGAAATGGAGCCGTTATTAGATGCTCCTCAAGAGCTAAGTCTCAAAGCGAAGGAGGAGTTACATGTTTTATATGGATTACCAGATTTTTCACTTCCTGAGACTGAACAGATCACTCCTCCTTCTCCAACTACATCATTTAGGAAGGCGAATGATTATTTAAAAAAAATGGAACAGATTGGGTTTTTAAAGAGAGTTGATCCTACATATAAGAGGAAGCCTTTCGATCATACCAAAATGATACAGTTTAATGCTCCAAAAAAGAAAAATATACAGCAAATACACGTGTTTGACCAAAAAGAGATTAAAAAATTATTTCAAGATGAGCCATATCTACATTTTTGGCTGACATCTGAAATAGTCGTCAAGATTTCCAAAGAGATTTCTAGTATTCCGTACAAAGATTCGAGAGACAGAACTTTTTTTATGAGCAAACTCATTGAGAAAGTAGTTTCAATAATTCGAAAAGAACACGCATCGGAACCCCACAAGAAGTCAGCGCACTACATGAAAACCCAAATGCTTAAGTTTGTAACAAGCATGCAGCTTTTTAGAAAAGAAATGATAGTGCAAGGAATCGCTGGTAACATGATCAATACCAAGTTTATGAGTGTTAGCCTACGGGACGAGTTTGCAGAACACATAATTGATATTGAAGATATCAGTAAGGATAAATCCAAATATGAGAATGCGCAGAACAATGATCAACCCAATAAACTTAACGCTCCTCTTCAAAAAAGGGAACTCGAAGCAGAACAGCGTATTATCGATGGAATTTCGGAAATATCGTATTCTTTCCCTCCTAATTATCGACTTGATCCTGCTCTGTTTAAAGATGAAGGGAAAAACTATTTGTTTAAACAATTACAAGAATCAATGAATGGATTAGATGAGACCAAGTATTCAAATCACTATGAACAAGGCACTAAAGTTTCTATAAATACCACAAGGCCAAATAGCAGCGAGTACAAATCCGAAAAGAAGCATAAGCCCAGAATAGTATCATTCAACATAAATAATCAGTCCAAGAACTCCAAGTGGGAAACATCAAAAGATTCTTCAAGATCTTTATCTCAAAGTCAGGTTCATTTTACTTTTTGGGAGTCTGAGGATCCCCTGAAAAATACCAGAAAGGGACAGTCTGAAACAACTTTGAGGGAATTTGGAGATCTAACACATATTGATTATAAATACGAAGGCAATAATACAAACCCTGAATCAACATTGGATATTGATGTCCCGATAATTGGAAAGCGTAAAGGACCCAAGGCTATCAATGTAATACCACAAAACGGTCCATCCTTAATAGAAAATATTTGGAATACTGCTGATATGTCAGAAAAAAGGCACACAGCTGTTCATGATCGAGAAATGAATGATCATAATGAAACCAGTAATTGGTATTCAGAGACCCAAAAGTCTTCTTCAGCATATAGGTATCTAATGATGCATAATCCTTTGCTTTTTGGAGCACCAACATCTGAAAGTCAAGTCATGTTGAAATTAGAAACTATTTGGAAATCACTAGGTTTTAGTGTCCAACAAAGACTTGAGATATTAGCAAAGTATTCTGACAATCCAGATGAATCGCATCGTCCAGTTGATACGATATCTTTTTGGGAGAGCGTTGTTGATAATGTTAAACTTTATGATCACGCATATCAAAATTTGAAACACTTCCTTCAATATGAAGCAAAAACTAGTGATAAGCCCAAGACCGAGTTTGAAAGGATACATCGTGAGTATATAAGTGCAGAAGAAAACCTTCAACAAGTTTCAAATGCAGTTAATACTAGCTTCAATGATACTGTATACGTAAGGAGAAAATCTATTAATGAGCTTTTCCAAAAAAGAAGAGAAAAAATACAAAAAATGAAGATAGAACAAAACATATAGATTGTTTATAAACACTGAATAGATGGAATTACTAACATTTTTTTCTTTTTTGTTAAAATGCATATAGAATCAATTATTGGTTCATAAGAAATATCACTCACCCCATCAAAAAATGTGCAAATATACCTGCGTTTATCTGGATAAAAAGCTTCAAATGAATATGCCATATTCTTTGAATCAACAACAAAAATGTAATCTATCCCATTATTTGATGACCATGAACAAATAAACCTTATTGTATGATGTATTGTTATTGTTTTAATAAATATGCAATTGACGGATAACAAAGAAATACTCTCATCATTAAAAACGAGTATGTATCCCATTTCTTTTGTAATTACAATATTGTTTATTGGAGAAATTCCAACGAAAAAAGAATTAACAAATCTGGAATCTCTTAGATTGAATACATTAATGTAGCCATCATATGTTCCACATGCTGCAATACAATGTGATGAACTGATCGTCAAAGCAGAGATTGTGTCATAATATACTTTAATTTTATAATAAGGCTCTGAAAAACAGGGGAATCTATAAATATTAACAAATCCCCCATAACTAACCAACCCAATAAATGGAGCATCAATACTAATAGTTTCAAATTCTGGAATGGAGAACAATTGCTTTGTGTCTTCAGTTGACAACACAATTACATCTAAAGCATGAGAATCAAATATCAGTGCACTGTTGTACATAAAGCAAAAATGTGTCCCTAAAGAGGAAATTTCCATAATTCTATTAACAAAAAGTGTGAGATCTTCAGTATTAATAGAATATAAAATAAATTCATTTTTGGAAATACAAAACAATTTCAGGGTATTATCAATATCTACAAAGTGAATTTTCTTGGCATATGTTGCAGGTATAGAAATCCATATTTTTGACCGAAAGATCCTAGCATAATCATTATTATTCATAACCATTTTAAATTGAGCTTTGGAATTCTCGATTAGTGAATACTCAATATCAGAAATTTCATTTAGAGGTTCGTTAAATCTTTGCCAGGTAGCTTCACTATTAATATGGCCTTGGGATTTTTCAAGGTTTGTATCAATTTCAATTTCCAAATCAGAATCACAAAACCCAAAGTGCATTTCAATCCACTGTAATAACAATTCTTTATCAATAATTTCAAAAAGATGTCTGATCTTATATTGGTTTTCAAACGCAGTAGAACTCTCAGTGATGCTCAATCCCTGAGATTCACCAAAACATATTTCTTGTTGAATAGATTCAAACTCATAAGATGGAATGGTGTTAGTATAATATTCATTTTTAACATAATGAAAAGGCATGATATTTGATAATCTGACAACTAATTGTTCAAAAGTAATTGGACGTAAAAACTGGATGTTATCACAAGATTCAAGCCTTGGAAAAATCGGGTAATTCTCGGGATCATTAAATGACCTATTTGAAAACAAATTAATAAGAGTGATATAATAAAAAGTACAGATATCACCACTCATCCATTTTTTAAATAATCCAATTCTTCTAGAAAACTTTGAACATTTTTCATTCACAAAGAAGACCAGATTTGGTATTTTCACCAAAGAAAACCTTGACATAATATCTTTGGCTTTCATGGGGCTGAAATCCAATAAAAGTGTTCTCCCTGAAAGCATTATAAACTCGATTTTGGTTTTCCCTTTCCTAATTATATGCCGAATTTGAGAATATGAAACATTTCGTTCTTTATGATTGAAATGAAGAATAAACTTTTTCCTGGAGATTGAAATAACACATGGGATTGTTTGGTCTATCCTGATTTTTTTGCAAAAGAAATTAGATAATGATGGAGGAGGATCATCCTTTTGAATAAAGCTTCTAATCAGTTTTCCATTTGATCTCTTCATTCGATTCATAATAAAACTATTTGAAAGAGAAAAAGACATTTTCCATATCGTCTCTGTTGGATAAACAGTGCCCCATATTGATCTAAAGTGCATATGATCTCTTTGAATAATATCCCATAGGGAACTATAGTTGAAGTCTAGTATAATATCATTGCTTTTAATGGCTTTGGTATAATCACTATCACCAAGATCAGTTATCTCTTTTGTTAAACCACAAACAATATCATTAATTCTTTTTTTCTGATTGGCAATTATGTTACTAATAAGAGTGATATTATTATCATGGATGACAATTGAGCTTTTTTTGGGGTCTTGTTCCAAAAAAAACTGGTAAAAGATCTTATACTTAAGAAAAACTTTCCTTAGGGATGGAGAATCAGCAAGGATCTGAAGATTGTCCACGAAAACTATATGCCCATCAAAACATGGTTTGGAAGGTAAGAAAAAAACAATATTCAATGAATTAAACAAATCATGAATTGAAGAATATAGAAATCGAGATGAATTAACATCAAGCTTAGGAAACTGACTTGGAAAGCTGTCCTTAATCCATGTATTAAACAGATCACATTTTGATGGCAAGAAAAACATTGTGTCAAATCCAATATCAATAATCTTTGAACTAAGATCTTTATGACAAACAGGAATAATCCCTGCCAAAAATAAAATTTTTGGTTTGTATGGACAAAAACCAGACACCATTCCACAAATATCAAAAAATGATAACACAATTTGGATACTTTCTATTTGATTGTGACACCCTATTACTATTCTAATAAGGAAATTCAACATGTTCTGGGCAGACATCTCGTCACAAAGTAGACAAAACAATACCGGCCAAAATGGCCATTCGGCGACTTGATGAATCTCTTTATAAATACTCTCACATAAAGCATTGTTGATCAATGCTTGGGATAATCCAAGTTGATAATTCTTATCCTTCATTAGAGATAGTTTAATCGCAAGAGGATAGATTAATGGATACAAAGACACTTCTTCAAATCCAAGAAAAATCTCCTGATGAATCTCTTTAGAAAAAACATATGAATGTATAAACTTAAAAGAATATTTCTCACAAACCTTGAAAACAAGTTTAATGAACAGAGACATTGAAGCTGGAATCTTATTGATATTAAAAGTATTCAGATATTTAATTGTTTCTTGGAAAAACGGAGGAGAAATGATATCAAACGCAATTTGAAGAATCCACTGAATCATTTCAGGATCATTACACGATTCTATGACGGAAAAGAGTTCCATCACATTATTCGATATGAAGTTCAATGAAGAATAATGATGGATTACTCTTTCAATACACGATTTGCATAATTCTAAATTAATATCAACATCTCTATCAAAGTTAAGACATTTTGTATCTTTTGATAAGTACTTGATAGCATTATTTAGAAGATTTGATAAAAACATATCAGTTTGATACAAGAAAGACATATCATTAAACAAAGTATTCCCCCAATGTTGGAAAACTCTATGTACATTAATCGAAGAGCCTCTAATCCATATGTTAAAACTAAATAAAACATTTATAACTAAGGACACTATTGCATCCTGGTCAATACATAAATCAATAAGAGAAACAAACCTCAGGTAGAATGCATAAGTAAATAGAGATGATGAGTTTTGGATTAAAAGGAAAGGCAACAAAGGAAAAATATGGTGCATTACAGATCGATAAATGTTACCTAATATATCTACAAATAACTGGGGACATGAAGTTGGCATAAAACACAGAAACTTAAACACTGGACATATAATTTGAATTGGATATAAATACTGAAATACCTCAAATATATTGGATGATGATGAAAAAAATGTATCAAATGGAGATAGAGGTACTAATTTAGAATTCTGCTTTAAAGAAGATTGTGGAAACGAAAACTCAAGTTTTTCATGTGACCATGGTTTCATAATACCGGCTCTGTACATATCTGAAACCTGAGTAGAAGACAATAAAGTAGAAAAAGATGCAAATGGGCCAAGTTGGCAAGCGGTCAATAACTCATCCCTTTCCATATACATATCTTTGTTTCCACCATAAATCAATGAGATCTCTTGGGGTTTAATTTGCTCCATTTCAATACAAGATGAATATGAATTCGAATCATTAGCTTGTGAAACAATTTCAAGTTTCATATCTTGGTTTAGGGAAAACGAGAAGAATACCAAGAACCATTTTCCGAAAACAATTTGAGGGCATATAGTAAAAGTTGAATGCTTTGAAGTCTGAAAAATGGTGCATTGTATAGCTAGTCCAGATAAGAACACATCAAAATACAAAACTTCATCAAACAGGCATCGAAAAACAGAAATCTTAGGATCGCATTTATGATATAAAGTTTCATCGATATTTAACCAAAATATGTGAGATATGTTGGAAAATAACCCCCCATGCTCAATATTTTTAATCATATAACATTCTTTGTTCATACATAATGGGAAAAAGTATTTAACTCTCTCAGGAATCCGAGAAATAAGAGATATTATCATTCCAGAAAAATCACCTGCAAGTTTTGAAATCATTGTGTTTTCTCTTGGAATTAAAACCTTCATAATTTTTTCCGCAACAGATATTGAACTTTTTGTACATAATAGTTGAGTTAATAATGGAATAATTGCAGGCAACACTTTATCTTGATCTTCAAAATTTTGTATTAGAAAACCACGAAAATGAAAGCTATCAGGGAAATGATATATAATATCAAGGATACATGAATCAATTCCAACATTATGTAGTTTCATCTTATTGTAATAACTGTGTTGAGAAATTTGATCCAAAACCCTAAAAATTTCAACATGCCGCTTATAATATGTAAATATGCTTAATAAAAACAATAGCATTTCTGAGTTTTTCAAATGAACTAAATAGCTATTAGATGGAACAGTTTTACCTGTTATAATTGAAAGCAACCTTTGAGAGAGAGTATCAGAAATCACTGCCCCCTCTGAAAAAATAATATTTTGTCGTAACTTCAGCAAAAACTTCCTTGAAAATGGCATTTTTTTGATAGAAGGGAGCATATGAGTAAAAAATAATAAACTTTGATAAATAATTTGTTGATTAGGGTATTTAATCAAGAGCTTTTTAACCCATCTAACAATTTGATATGAGTGAAATACAATATTTGGATTAATTAGCATTGCATCTAAAAGACAGTTCAAAACTTCGAGAGAAATATGCGATATTATTTCAGATTCTTGTGAAACCAGCAATATACCCAGTGTACGATCTATAAACTCAATTCCAAATTTAATCTCGGAATCTGAATTACTCAAATGAAATAGTTTCTTAATTTTTAAAAGCATCATTGTCTTAAAAGTAGGAGCCATAATAGTATTTATAAATGTAGATATAAAGAACGGAGAACTGTATATAACTAATGGGATCGACGAATATGATATAATACTAAAATTGAAAACAAAAAGTTGGTATAGTGCATGTGAAACAATTTTTCGAAAACGTTCCTCCACATCTTCATTGATTTTAGACAAATAATACTGAGATGTGTAAATCGATTTAAATAGTTTTTCATCAAAAAAGTGCTCTGATTTGATTGAATTCATCTGAGGAATTATATAATGAGTCAACTCTGAATAAAGAAATGGATATATTGATAAATCTTCAAGATAAGATGTAAACAAATGAGATAGAGCTGGAGAAAGAAGAAGCCCAATGAACTTTGAACGTAAAAAAGAGTTCACTGGTTGAAAATTATTATGATAAAACATTGTAGCTGAGGGGTCAAACAATGTGCTACTCATAATCATATCTAAAGAGGACTTCCCAAAACCATATGGTAAGAGTTTTTCGAAACTAAGGCAGAGTAATGACACACTCAAACAAGGGCTTAATGACGATATCGATTCAAATAATGAATCCAAAAATACCCTCTTATAGCAATCAAGTATTTTTGAACAACCATTTAAAATTGAACTAAGCTTTCTATATGTGTCGATTCCAAATATATCGCAAAATGTTATTGTTGATTCATACTGCATCGAATCATGCTCAAAATAGTTAAAATTAATCTCTAATGAGCTCATTCCAAAAACAGGCTGATGAGGGGCTCTTGAGCTTTCGATTCTACAATTTACCAAATCAGTGGACTCAGATAACGAAAAACGCTCTGTTACTTCAGACACAAAAGTTACAATAAAAATTGGGATAGACGAATATAATCCATGTATTGATTCATCCTCAATAAATGTTGCAAGTTCGTTTAAAGCAGAAAAAAGTACAGGTTCAAGAGTGATTAATCTCTTTGATAACAAAAAAACAAGGTTTGAATATGGAAAAGTTATTATTTTTTTCCTCATATTCGATATCATGACACAAAGAACTCCTAAAATTGTCAGAATTGATGATGTTTTCTCGTGAATAGATTCAAACTCAAGAATTTGGCACAGAAATGAGAATGTATCAACTGATTCTAAAGCATTAACACTTGCAAAAGCGCATAGCGAGGCTATAACATCATATGGAATCATATTTCCAATATTTCTCACAACCAAGGACAATGAAACATTGAAAATATACACCAATTCAGTCTTTGAAAAAAGTGAACTATAGAACATCAGGCAGCAAACTATCAATTCAAAATTTTTAAAATATTTATCAGTATAATCAAGCGCCAAAAAGGAAAAAAAACACTCAATTACAATATTCTTCAAACACAAATCTGGTGTATAATTGGATTTCAGTGCAATGATTCTTTTCAACAACTGATCATTAAATGTAAACACATCAGAAGTCATTGAGACGATTGGTGATACATCCAAAAAATTATTATATAATATTCCAATCTCATCAACTAATTGTTTTTTTAGCACAACAAATTTATATTCATCTATTATTTCGCGAAAAGGGGATTCTAGCGATCCTGTTTCGGGCTGTTTACATAAATAATATAGCAAATCTACCCCAACATTATTCATTCAAGTTTTATAACATAAATCACCATTTTTATCCCCAAATCCAGTTGTTTGTTCTTCATTGAAGTAAAAGTGTCACAAAAAAATGGATGAACAGTGTGTGAGGTTTCAGCCATTTATTGGGACCCAAGGAGATTTTTCTTTGTTTTTAATCGAAAACAAATTTAAATTTGTTAGATTAGACGCTTTTGACGGAATCGGATTTGTTGTAATGAAGAACCAGAATGAGGCTCGAGATTTAGTTGATTTCTTGAATACAAACAAGTATGGGGATGTTAGTATTGTTGCATCTCTTGAAAATAAGTCTCAGTCAGCTAGCGAATTTCATGGAGACCAGAATAGGGGATATACTAGGAAAAGGGATTTTGAGTATCAGGCCCAATATCCGCCAAAGGAGAGTTTTGACAGAAAAAGAGGAAATTCAGAAACAGATAGCAGCCGAAGAATTACCAAAACAATCAAGGTTGTTGGATACAATCCAGCAACTGTCACAAAGAGGCAAATATTTGAAGATTTTAGATCGTGCGGCTACATTAAGCAGATAGAAATCAAAGATAATATTGGTTTTATTCAATTTGATACAGAAAAAGATGCAGAGACTGCTCAACGAATTAAAAATGGATATCGAAATGAGCTTACTGTTGATTTTGTTGCTAATCGGCCCCTCAATATCCCAAGGTTTGAAATACCTTTAATAATATCGGAAAAGAATGCAGCAGAGAAAGCTTCTTCTAGAATGGGGCTGAAATAAAAAATTTCTTGTATCTTTGCTTTATATGTTTTCATCACATGATTCATATATCTACCCTTCTCATAAACACAATGATCTTGATATTCCCTCAAATGACTCACATTGGGATGATTATTTTTCAGATATCTCCATTGAGAAAACAAAAAACAATTGATGAGATAATGTTTAGTGCCATTATTCACTCTTCTCTTCTTCCTCTTCCAAAGTGTCAATTTCTTGTTGGATATCACTTATTCTTTCTAAACATTCGTTTTTTAGATTCTCATGATCAAAAATTTCGTTCTCGATAACCATCTGTTTGTGTTCATCTTCACAATCTTCGAGATATTCCTGCCTTTCTTCTATTCCTTGTTCACAGAAATCAATCTTATCTTCCAGCTCTTTCTTTTCATCTAGGAGATTTTGCATCTTGCGGGACATCGACAATATAAATGATTTGTATATCAAAATGGTCGGCTCCTTTGTTCTCTAAGGAGCCGACCATTTAGACTGACATCGAAAAATTTCAAAATTTGGACACATTTGAAGATCTGAAAGTTAAGTAAGAAAAAAAGATTCAACTTTTTCTCTCTATCTTATGTTCCATTCATAAAACCTTATGAATTATATGAATAGCTGTTCTTTCTATTGATAATCGATTTTTAGATTCTATATACCTGTTCTGGTAAATTATGATTACCGAAATATGTTAAAGGGTACTTTCTTATTTTGAAAACTAAACAGAATATGATTATATAATTTTTTTTCATCTTCTTCAAATGCCCCGGCAATGTGAATTGCTGGGTTCATGACTCAATGATTCGTTAACAGAAATGAGACAAGAAGGGTTTGACTGAACTCCCAAGTTGGTGCAATCAACTAATATCCCCCTCTCACGAGATTGTTTATTGATTCTGGATCAAAACTGTTCTATTCACGAAAAATCTCCTAATTTGTATGGTAACACTTTGCAGCTCCCATTGTTTTTCGATGAGATTCGAGTCATATTGGAGATATATTGATCACTAAATGCTTCGGCTGGTAATACAATAATCAATGTTTCCTAGATGTGTGATTGATTTAAATATTTTTCTCGTTATCAGCTCCAATATCTCAAATTCTGTCAGAGCTGACCTAAAAAATACTTGAATTCTTTTAGATATTATCCGATGTTAAGGTACTCGAGCAATATCGTAAGAAAATGACATGCTTATGGTAATTATCGGCTCCTGAGTCTAAGGAGAGCAATCTATTCGAATGATCATTAAATTTTAGGAAGAGTTCATGCTAAAAACTTGTAATGCTTAAGCCTGTCTAAATAGTCTGTGTGCCACTATTAATAATAAGATTCACAATGACGTTTAAGATATTTTTTGGAAATGTTATCTGGTCAATCGGAAACTACACATGATAATAGCAACTCGCATTCGGAAGATCAATACACGGTTGATGATACATTCAACAAAACAGAAGAAGATTCTCACGATGAATCAACATCCGAGAATGATGTTCAGGACCAAAAGAAAGAATTATTTTTAGTGCAAAAGATATTTACACATAGAGTTAGTGAGATTGAAATGGAGTTTTTTTGCAAATTGAGAAATCAATGCTATTCCAAGTGCAGATGGGTTCAAGAAAGTGAGTTTATTCATAATAACCAAGGTAAAATTATGCTTAAGAAGTATTTAAAGCTATATAAAGATCATCCTGCTGAGCCACCATTCTTTTCCAATGATTATTTGATTCCAGAAAGAGTGATAACAATGAAAATCATAGATGGTGTCACAAAATATTGGGTTAAATGGACTGGATTAGATTATGATAATAACACATGGGAAGAAGAAAGTGAATTAAGCAATTTAGAACTAATTAGTACTTTTAAAAAGGGAAACAAGCTTCCATCTCTTTCCGAGAGATTCATTCCTCAAAGGCCCCAGCCTTCATTGTGGAAGCCTTTGAATAAACATGCGAAGTCAAAGAGTGGGAAAACTATTCGACAATATCAACTTGAGGGTTTAAATTTCTTGGTAAATTCTTGGTTCAACAAGAGAAATGCAATACTTGCAGATGAAATGGGTCTCGGAAAAACATTACAAGCATCTGTTTTTTTGAATTATTTGTTTAATGTCCAAAAAATTAGGGGTCCTTTTCTAGTTCTTGCCCCTCTTAGTACAATCCCTCATTGGGAAAGAGAACTTCATGATTGGACTGAAATGAGAATCATTTCTTTGTACGGGATTAAAGAAAGGAGGAAAGGAATTAAGGATTATGAGCTTTTTTTCACTGATACCCAGTATCCCAAATTCAATGTAATGATAACTACATATGAATATGCCATCAAGGAGTCATCATTACTTCAAATTTTTAATTGGCAATCGATTGTAATTGATGAAGCTCATAGACTTAAAAACACTGAATCAAAGTTGGCGCAGACCTTAAATTCATTTAAAGCTGAGTATAAGCTTCTATTGACGGGAACTCCACTTCAAAATAACACACAAGAGCTCTGGAGTTTACTGAACTTTCTTGACAAGGATTCTTTTGAGAATCTCAATGATTTCCAAGAAAAATTTGGGATACTCACAGAAAATGATCAAATCATTGAACTTCAGAGTCTCCTGAGACCTCTGATGTTGAGAAGATTAAAAGGAGATGTGGAAAAATCGATTGCGCCTCTTGAAGAAGTAATAATTGAATGTTCAATGACTCAGCACCAAAGAGCATATTATCAATCAATATTCTCAAAGAATCTTGATTATTTAACAAGGGGTGCACATAAAAAGAATTCAACAAATCTTCAGAATGTATTTATGGAGTTGAGAAAAGTATGTAATCATCCTTATTTAATCAAAGGAGCCGAGGAACAAATTCTAATTGAAAGAAGGGAGTCTTCAAATAATGAAAAAGATCAATCTGCACCTTATATTTTTGAGAACGAAAGCCTCATAAGATCTGCAGGGAAAATGATTTTGTTAGACAAATTACTCACAAAACTTAAAAAGGATGGACATAGAGTATTGATATTCAGTCAAATGACCAAAATGCTAGATATTATCCAAGATTTTTTATCTTTTAAAAACTATAGTTTTGAAAGGATAGATGGAGCTGTTCGAACAGATATGAGACAAGCATCCATTGATAGATACAATGCCCCAAACAGTCCCATATTTGTATTCCTTTTATGTACTCATGCAGGTGGATTAGGTATTAATCTCACTTCAGCAGACACAGTAGTAATTTATGATAGCGATTGGAATCCTCAGAATGATATTCAAGCAACTGCCAGGTGCCATAGGATTGGGCAAACCAAAGATGTGAAAGTTTACCGATTCATTACAGCAAAATCATATGAAAGAAAAATGTTTGATAGAGCATCAATAAAGCTGGGATTAGATCATGCCGTGTTAGAAACAACAAAAACAGCCAAAGCTGAAGAAATGGAAAAACTTTTGCGTCTTGGAGCATATTATGCTTTTGAGGATGACCAAAACATGGAAAAGGCAAACGAAGAAGATATTGACACAATTTTATCCAAATCAACAACAATAAGACATGAAAATGTTGTTGGTGGGGAAGGATCCACTTTTAGTAAGCTTCAGTTTGAAATCGATGAAAGTGAGAATAATGTTGATTTGGCGGCTCCTGATTTTTGGCAAAAGTATATACCTGGATCGAATGAAGATGATATTTTGGATGGGATTTCTATAGCCGAAAGAAGAAGAATGAGAAGGGAGATTAATGGATCAAAGGAAAAATTAAGCTCGGTCTCTTCTGACGAAACGAAGATTATTAGCGACGATGAGAACAAGGAAGAAAACACAGAAGTTGATAAAGACTTTAATTGGTCAAAAAAGAAAATAATTGGCCTCCAAAATATTTTCCTTCGTTTTGGCTGGGGAAGGTGGAGAGCCATTCATGAAACCAGTGGCTTTTCTGTGTCGCTATCACATATCAGGGCTGTATGTCATGTTTTTATCAAGTGTTATCTAGAGGCTTCCGAAGAAAAATTCCCAGTTATTCAAACTATATATGATCAAGGTGTATCCCTTGAGACTTCTCATTTTGAAAACAAGTTTTATCGATCACATAAAGCCGATCTATTATCCAATGTTTCAAATAATGCTTCTTCAAAGTTAGGAAAGCTTGATATGTATCATTTTCTGGGGTGTTTGGTATCATCATGCCAAAACCTTCCAGATGATATTTTTATTCCAAAAATAAATTCTAACAAACCAGCAGAATGGTGGACTGAAGAAGATGATAAAAAATTGGTATATGGGGTCTATCAATATGGATTTCAAAAGTATTCTGATATTAAATTCACAAAAGAAGAAGAACTACCTGTAACAAGTCTTTCATCAAGGTTTAAATCTATACTGAATCTCATGAAATCATTATATATGAAATTGAAAGAGTCAAAAGGGATAGAAATACCTTTTACTGTTGAATCTATTAGAGATGCAAGCTTGACATGGACAAAGAAAGACCATAGAACTGTAATTAGCACCTTATGTGCATTTGGTTATCCATCTTCACAATTGTTTTTCGAGGCTCTCAAACTTGATTCAAAAACGATTCCACAAGTTGATATTTATGTGAAAGAAATACTTCGAGTTTGTGATATTCTTCTCGAGAATAAAGAAGTTGAATCAAGCAATTTATCTGATTCACTTACTATTAACCAAGCTCAAAAAGTCAAAAAGCGGCTTTCTCTTTTTGAATCAATAAGAGATCTTTCATCCAGTACAAATCTATCTTCAGCCGATAAGTCTCTTGTTCTACATATATCAGAGCATGGATTACTTGATTTGAATGATTCTGAATACTTAAAAGGTGTTTTTGGGGCCGAAGGAATTGAAGGTAAAGTGATGAACAAACTCAAATCATTATTGAAACCAGAAAGACAGAAATCTATTACTCTTCATTCATTTTCTGTGCCACATTATTCCACTGATGATAACGGAAAGCCAATTCTCCCTATAAAAATTGGATTGAGTCTCACACTGGTCTCCTTGGGTACAGTAGTATATGATAGACCAGGATTTCATAATGAAAGATACCTTTTCACAGATGGATATATATCAGAAAAACTCTTTCCATCATGCACTAATCCCAATGAAAAGGTTTGGTTTAGGTCATCAATTATTGATGATGGAGGCGAGCTTCCTCTATTTCGTGTTGAGCAAATAGGTGAAAAGGGAATAGTCTTTGAAGGAAGAGCACCATCAAAACCCTGGCTTGATGCTGTCAAAGCTGTCGAAGATAAGAAGAAAGAAGAAGGGCTTCCTGGAAATAGATCTCTGACAATATCAGGACCAGACAGTTTTGGTTTATCATCACCACTTGTCATGCATCTTATGAAAGAATTGGATAATGCTGATAAATGTTGTAAGTATATGAAACCCTTAACAGAGAAATTGCCCTCAAACGAAAAACCTTCGTTTGAATCTTCTTCTTCCGAAGATGAACCTGTTCTTGTTCAACCACAAGTGGCTCCCATTCAATCAATGCCATCAAGAAAGCGACAAAGAGAAAGATCTGAACTTGTCATCAATTTCAGTATGCTTGTCGACTTCATTTCGAAAAGACATTCTCCTGATGTATTATTTGATACACACTCACTGTTACAAAAAGATACATATGTCTCAGATGATCTATTTCCTGCAATAAAAATTCTAGAGTAATGAAAAAATATGAAAATGCTTTAGAGCTGATAATACAAGCTCGAATAGCTGAAACAAAGGGGAAAACTACTGAAGAAGAACATAATTCTTTTGTTAGGAAGCTTAAGAATGGTATTAAAAATGGGAAAATCGATTTCTCATATCAACATATTGGTGTTCTAGTGATGAATCAACTTGATAAGGTGCTAAGAGATAATTCTGACATTCATACATTGGTTTTATATGGTAATTCAATCAAAGATGACGGAATTAGGATTTTATATGAAATTATCCTCAATTTTGGGAATATTTCTGTTTTAGATATAGGATGTAATGATTTAACAGATCACTGTTTGTATTCTCTAAAGGATTTGATTAAAAATACACATATCAAATGTATTCAATTGGGTGTTAAAGGAAATTTGGTCAATCCTAATAGATTTTCCGTGCTTTTTCTTACCAAAATGATGAAATATATCGAGAAAACCAATCGTATTATCAGTTTGGGGCTTTCTGGTATAAATCTTACCCAAAGGATTCAATCACAGAGAGTCTCACTATCAACTCAACTCGTTGATTTTTTACGAAACGACCAAAAATTGGTTTCATTATCCATTGCAAACACATCAATGTCTTCAAAAGATATGGAAGCATTACTTGTTAATGGAATACTTGGACATAGGTCATTTAAATACCTTGATTTAAGTAATAATAACTTAATTGACCCTGCCGGATATTTATTTTGTATGGATCTGTATAAAATGGAGAAATTGCATTATCTTGATCTGAGTTTTTGCTCTCTTTCTGATGAGTCAGCAAAAGAATTATCTACTTCCTTTAAAAAGGGATTTAGAGTTATTTATCTGAATGTTTCACATAATAAGATAAATGATGAAGGGATGATAGCTTTATTTGAATCATTTATTGATAGCCAGCACTTGATAGAGATCAATGTTGCAAATAATTTATTCACCAAGAAATCATCAAAGTCCATTGGCAATTTATTTGCTATCAATAGAATTCTCTCTGTTATTGATTTATCAGGGAATGCAGTAGGCGATGATCTTGCTCTTAGTATTGCAGAAAACATTGTAAATAATGATTCCCTTATAGAACTATCATTGAACTCGTGTAGAATTGGCGAAACAGGAATTTTAAGATTAATTTTTTCAATTCAAAACAATATCACCCTAAAATCTCTACAGTTAATGGATAATTTGCTCTCTCTTGAGAGTGGCTATAGAATTTTAGAAGCCTTTGCTTCAAATAAATCAATTCAAACATTAAAAATTGGAGCAAATCATATTAATCATGAAGTTCAATCTGCTCTTAAGGATATATGTAAAAGAAATACTAATATAGAACGAGAAAACTCTTTAAAACCGATTAAGAAAGAGATAATTCTGCTTTCAATCGAAAAAAATAAAGTTCCCTCGGCAAAAGTCAACATTGAAAGGTTAGAAACGAAACTTCAGTCCCTCAATTCTCAAATTGAAAAAATTAATGATTCTTTATTAGAACACTCAGTTAAATCAAGCGTTACAATACAAGAATTATCAAAGTCAATAAAGGTAACTCAAGAGATGATTATGGAAGAAGAAAAAGCATACTTGGATCTTGAAATAGCATCAAAAAAGATTATTGAAGATATCAATGATAAAATTTTTGTGATTCAACATGATAGCAAAGTTTTAACATCTAAAAACGAAAAAATTGCAAAAAGTTGCCAACAAATTGAAGATTCTATTAATGAAATACGGAAAGAAAGTGAAATGGAAAATGATTGTCTCAAGAACAACATTAAAGAAATACTTGAAATTGAATCCAACCCGGAGTTTTTGAAAAATCCATCTGTTTTTATTAGAAACAATCCCAAATTATCATTCTTATTAAATGATAATGATGCGGTTTTCCTAATTGATCAAGTATTACAAGAAATTTGAGTTTATTAACCACTTCTTCCTTTTTGTTTTGATTTATTGAAATATTCATTATGGAGAATCAATATGATTTTTGTTCTGATATAAGGAATATTTGTTTTAAATTATTCACCATTCATAATATGTTTAATATCATAACTATGAATGATTTTGATTACTATTTAGTTTTTTTTGTAGTAAAACTTTAAAAATCTAAATTGAGAAATGAACAGCAGAATAATGAAGAGGAGTCTGATTAAATATAAAAACTCAACATAATTATTTTTTGCATTTATATCAGCTTTTTGATTAACTAGATATTCAACAACACTAAGATGACCATTAGCAGCAGCTAAATGAAGAGGAGTCTCATTAAATATAAAAACTCAACACTATTATTTTTTGCATTTATATCAGCTTTTTGATTAACTAGATATTCAACAACACTAAGATGACCATTAGCAGCAGCTAAATGAAGAGGAGTCTCATTAAATATAAAAACTCAACACTATTATTTTTTGCATTTATATCAGCTTTTTGATTAACTAGATATTCAACAACACTAAGATGACCATTTTCAGCAGCATAATGAAGAGGAGTCCAATTAAATATTAAAACCCAATAGATGAATTCATTGAATTGACACTAGTTCCATGTGCTAACAAATACACAACACTTGATAGTTTACCATTATGAGCATTTTATTGAGGAAGAGTCCAATTAAATAATTAAACTCAACAATATTATCAAAGCAGAGCAACAAAAAAAGGAACAAGAAGAATATGAAAAATATGGTAAATGGCGAACAACCCAACCACCAGATTTTGACAATAACATAATAAATGCTGCCCAAAATGGTAAACTATCAAGTGTTGTGTATTTGTTAGCACATGGAACTAGTGTCAATTCAATGAATTCATCTATTGAGTTTTTATATTTAATGAGACTCCTCTTCATTGGGCTGCTAATAATGGTCATCTTAGTGTTGTTGAATATCTAGTTAATCAAAAAGCTGATATAAATGCAAAAAATAATGATGTTGAGTTTTTTTATTTAATGAGACTCCTCTTCATGATGCTGCTCAAAATGGTCATCTTTGTGTTGTTGAATATCTAGTTAATCAAAAAGCTGATATAAATGCAAAAGATGAATATTATCGTACTCCTCTTCATTTAGCTGCAATGAATGGTCATCTTAGTGTTGTTGAATATCTAGTTAATCAAAAAGATAATGATTATTGGACTCATCATCAATCATTAACTGTTTATATCATAATGGTACTATTTGGGTTATGTTTATTTCGAATTGAAATGCATTCATACTCAACATATTCTTGATTTCATTATGATATATCGAATTGGTAACTGTTTATTCTCAAAAAGTTAGTGTTAATTTTCCTGAACATATGTATTAAACACATAGTAGTGACATTAGTACTTGATTCACTCTTTTCAGGTCACAACAAACACAAATTCTCAAAAATTGTTCTATCATGAAATTGATGATTCAATCATGATTTTCATTAGCCTAAGCACTCGAAAACTCCTCCTTGACATGTATTCTTGATAATTTGTTAATTTCAATCTCCGAAAAAAAATTTTGTTTTTCTCTCCAGACTTCACCAAGTCCAAACAAGTCTTAATAATGACATAAACTTGGATGATGTAAAGTTCAAGTTTACATTTTACATTCTTATTTGTGAATAAAATAATCGCTTTGATAAATAAATATCACAATTGGAGAGAGAAAATGTATTAGTTGCTTTTTATG
>Ga0209639_1000851_pt1 | contig 36978 bp, 25 predicted proteins | sample EPASupsiteHSE605_FD_187268 | JGI IMG/M metagenome (GOLD analysis project Ga0209639, IMG submission 187268) | Bioremediated contaminated groundwater from EPA Superfund site, New Mexico - Sample HSE6-05 (SPAdes) (version 2) | ecosystem: Environmental > Aquatic > Deep subsurface > Groundwater >... | reverse complement strand
CTATTCTTGTAGAATTCTCGAAAAACTTCACTATGAAACAACAAACATCCAATATTCACTTCATACTTGTCTCCATTATAAACAACAATTCCATCTTTCTCTTGACAACAAAGACGAAAACGAAAACCATCAACAATTCCAAAATGTGATTCCCATTCTCTCAACAAATTTATCACTCCAATCTGATCATTTCTATCACTAGGAATATCCCCTGACACAAGAAAATCAACAAAATGACAAAAAACATCAAAATCACACGAATCACTCAAAACAATCTGATCTTTTGCCGAATATTCATCTCTAAATCTCTTTAAACACGACAAAACATCCTTTTCAACATGCTTTGTTCTATCCTGACACTGAAACACAACTTCTGGCATTAACAAAAAAAATGCCACATTTAATACAAAAAGTGTCTTTCAGAAGTTGATTATAAAATGTGCTTAATGAGCTCTGAATAAGGGAATAAATTCCTTTTTTGGATTTCTCAATGATGATAATTCAACCATTCAAATCTAGATATTTCAAAGTGACACCAAACAACAAAATAATAAATAATTCTCTACCTCTACAATAACAGATTAATTCAAGTTTGTAATGTCACAAACAGTTATCATTATTGTTAACTTCTATGATAAGAAAAAAAACTCTTAGAAAATCAAATCGACTTTTCTCCCCAATTTCAAAAAAAGAAGAATTCTTTGAACCAAATTGTACCCTTTCACAACATTTTGCCTCAAAAACACTGCTTATTTGTCTGTAGACATCTCTCTAGGGGGAAGCATGTTGAGACAATTGCTCGATTCGAAATTTGTGCTTGAGTTCAAAAAAAAAATAAAACATTGGAATATTCAAATAACTCTTAATTCCAATCATTGGCGAATTGATGAGAATCATTCTTTTAATCTGATATCCACACATTGATAAATGAACTGAAAGATACATTTCATTTTAATGATAAACCACTGAAGGGTAGATAATAATAAATAATGGGTTAAATAAACGTGAATTGCCTCAATGAATAAATGGCAGTGATTTATTAACGGGGAACATTTCAATACTATTGCTCAAATTTGAATTAACCGAATCAGATTTGTCATCCAATTGATTCAATTTTTCAAGTTACCATTATTTGCCGCTTAATTGACTTTTTCATCGTATTAAAATATCTCAATTTATCTTCTCGATCTCAAAAAGCCAAGAGGATATTTCAATTTTATGACGCGAATTGGAATCACATTATGGCCAAATTAATTTATGACCCTGACCTCACTGTTGCAATCTGAGACCACAATTTCTCTTCAAGATATTAAGTTATTTGGTGTTTTCATTCCAGTATTTTGTTTATATAGAGTTTTAATCAGTAAGTTCCTTCTTAAACCGTTATCTAAAACAGTTCCCGAATCTTGCCGTTTTAAATATATTCATAGAGGATTTGATTTTATTCATTATTTAACTGCTTCAATAATAGGAACAATAGCTTTTATGGGAAGGCCATACGCAAAATGCCCTTTCTATTTTGTAGGGTGTGATAAATACATTTATTGCACAGGTGAATCATTTGTGTGTTCTATTTTGGAAAAAATATATTTTATATATTTTGCTTGTTACTACTTTTCGGATGTGTTTTGGATACATACCACAAAAGACGTTGCAATGCTTGTTGTTCATCATATAATTACTGTTTCAATGATATTAATCACTGCCATATCATCTAGACCTGTTGTTGGACTTTCAACTATGCTTTTACATGATTGGGTTGACGTTTTCTTATATTTTGGAAAACTTGCTTCATATTATGGTTGGAAAAAGCTTGCTGATACATCTCTACTAACAATGGCTGCATTGTTTTATTATTTAAGGATTTTTGGTGTATTTTGCATTCTTAAATCCGTCTGGACCGATAAAGAAGTTCAACCACATCATTATCAACTATGGTTGGTGGGTAGGTGTCTTCTTATTGGTCTTTATATATGTCATTTAATATGGGGTTACCAAATTGCTAGTTCTCTAATTAAAATAGCCTTGTCCAAAGGAGAACAAGATATAAGAGATACTAGATCAGATGAAGGTGATTCTCCAAAACAAAAGAAAGAGTAAAGGATATTAACTCAAAGATTTGTTAACAAAAAATGATTTTAGTTTTACAGTAAATCCTCTCAATTTTCAATTGGCCAGATTTTATGGATGAAAACGAAGAAATGGAACCAGGGGCTTATCCAGTGGATCGATATGTATCCACTGATACTCTTTGTAATTATTTTTCTGGCCCTTTATTTATTGGAGTATTTTTGTTGTTTTTTATTGTGCTGATTTTTGGTAGAGAGTTATCATACTTACATCCGCCAGATATACATGGTTTTAGATGTGGTATTAACAATAGCAAGTTTAAGAACAGTTTTCCTGATTTTACTAATAAGAAATACCTTGGTTTTAATAAATCCCTTCAATGTATGGAACATTGTGAAAGTAATACATTAATTTCCTTATGTATTCCAAGCAATCTTAAATCTTTGAAAAAATCACCAATATATTTTCGTATTGGATACGATTTTCTCCAATACCGATCCCTCTTGGTATTTTTCGTTGTTTTTTCGGTTTTATTTTCCCTTCCGTTGATTTTTTCCTGTTTTTGGTGTGCATTACCAGTGTTTTATACAATTTGTGGTGTTTTTTCCATCTTCATTATTGGTGGCTTTGGTTGGTATCTATATCAAGGTGAGTATCTGATTTCTTTATGCCTTTTCCTTTTTTTATCAGTTTTTATTATATTTTTTGTATTTTTGAAAAAAAGAATATCAGTTCTTTACCCAATTGTCTCATATAGTATCAAAGCACTTTTGAGCTCCCCATCTTCACTTTTATCATTCCTTGTTATTCTCATTGCTGGATTATTTTCTATTGTATTTGGCATTTCAGGAATCATATTCACAAAAGGTATTAGTGATCCAGTAGTTCATGAAAAATCACTTTCAATTGAGCAGCATCCTTCTTTGAATCTCACATTAATTCTCTTTCTTTTTATATCATCATGGTTCTATGAGTTTGTTTTAGCCTGGATGCGGATGGGCATATCATATATTGTTGCATCCGTTTTCTATAGACATCCAACTCCATCATTTTGGGATTCAATGAAAACAATCATTCAATTCCATTCAGGCACACTGTTTTTTGGATCTTATGTTGTGTTCGCTCTTGAAACCCTATCAAGGATCCTCCTTTCTGTGCAGTCTTTGCTGAAAAAAACGAAGAATACATTCATTAGGTTCCTTTTCCATTGTGTTCTGTCAATATTCTACTGTTTTCTCAAAATTGCTGGCGAAATCAACAGACTCTCATTCGTGTTCACAGCATTAAAAGGATTCTCATTCTGGGATTCTTGCAAAGAATCAATGCACTTCTACAAAAACTTGGACATTATGAGCATCGAACTCTTGCTCCACGACGTCTTCCTCATCGCAAAAGTATTCATGGCAGGCTCATCATGCATATGCGCCTGGATAGTTCTGTCAAACAAAGCTCTGGAACTGTGGGTGCCCATAACAATCCTGCCCCTCATTGTATACACAATCATAGGCTCCGTCGAAAGCACCATCGAATCAGCAGCAGAAACCGTCCTTGTCTGCATAAAGGAAGAGGCAGACGATGACGAGGTTTACACACCAAGGGAACTTTACCCTATTGCCCAATTATTTACAAAAACCGATAGTTTATGAGATTTACGATACTGTTTCAATAATGCAACGGTTTAACAATCAAAACCTAAATTCTATATTGAACTAACGGAAGATCGCGGTTATTAACAAACTTTGATAGAAACTGTTTTTTTACTGTTCACATCACAAATGGCATTGCAGCTTAATATTCGCGTTGTTGAAGCTAAAGAACTTGCAAAGATGGACACATTCGGATCGAGCGATCCATATTGTCTTCTTCAGATTTCCGGTAGTTCTCAGATCCAGAAGACAAAGGTTGTTAAAAACTCTTTGACACCATCTTTCAATCAAGAATTTCAATTTCCGATTTCTGACATTCGTGCAACTCTTCATATTTTGGTGAAGGATGAGGATGCTGGTTCTTCTGATGATGCTATGGCCAAGTTAGAACTTGCCTTATCATCACTTCCAGTTGGTCAGGTTACTGATCAATGGTATCCAATGCGCCCAGCTCCTGGTGTTAACAAGGGTGGTGATATTCACCTTGTTCTCCATCTCGCTCACCATGGTGATACACCATTTGTTCCAAAGATGCAACCACAAATGCAGCAAAACATGTATCCACAGCAACCAATGATGCAACCACAAATGCAGCCAAATATGTATCCACAGCAACCAATGATGCAGCCACAAATGCAACCAATGATGCAACCACAAATGCAGCCAAATATGTATCCACAACAACCAATGATGCAACCACAAATGCAGCCAATGATGCAGCCACAGATGCAACCAAATATGTATCCACAACAACCAATGATGCAACCAGGAATGCAGCCAATGATGCAACCCGGAATGCAACCAATGATGCAGCCAGGCATGCAACCAATGATGCCCGGTATGATGCCAGGAATGCAACAAGGTTTACCACCAAACTTCCACATGATGACAAAGAAGGAACAAGAGAAGTACTTAAAGAAGATGAACAAGGCTCTTAAGGGTAAGAAATAATAAATAATCGTAGTTTATTCAATGACATCATTTGAGCAACTCTCTCCTCTAATAAGAAATGATCCTCATGTTGATTTCGAGACAGTTTTAACTCACCCTGATATTGTTACCGCGCTAAGGTCTGGAACTGACGAATTAATTGGGTATCTATCAAAGGATGTCAGTATACATAAGGAGTTTTCATACATTTTCATGGTTGAATCACCAAAAAATATCATCGAAAAGAAGTGCAGGAGGAATATTGTGTCGGCTATTTGTTCTTTGTGTTTTAAACTTCAAGACAGTCTTAAAGATAACCAGATATTCATTGATTATCTTGTTAGTTTTACTAATATGGATAAAATTAATAATGATTCTTCTGTGTTAGGAAATTTCACTCGAATTGTTGAAGTTTTCACTAGATTAACAAACGGTGCATTTATGAAGCATTTTGAGAATCTTCCGAAGTTTTTAATATCAAAAATACATCACTTAGCGGCTCAAGACTTGTTTGTATGCATTATGACTGAATTTGCAGGATATTTGTCATCAAATGATAAAGTTTACGCATTTGGAGAGCTTTTCGACAAAATTAATGGCGAAAATGGATTTTCTTTGGTGTCATCCATCAATACAATAATTACGGAAAAACCTGAGTATTTGAAAATTCTGCCGATCAATGGGTATGTAGAAAGACTTATATCGTCATTGCTTAATGGTTCTCCACTATGTAATAAGGATCTTTATTTCATTGAGTCATTTAAATTTATAAAATCAGCACTAAGTGCTAATACGAATAGTGTACAAAATCAGCTTAAGAAATATGAAGATAGTTTTATTAAAGATGCCGAGGTTTTACCCTATACTCCTTATGCATTATCTGTTTTTCCTTCCAAAATTACCTTATTCCTACCATTATTCTTTTCAGAGTATCCCAACACATTCATATGCGAAACTATATTTAAAATAATTCTAACTTATGATAGTACTCGCTTGGTTCAATTTATCAAAGAGAATAATATCTTGTCTCAAATTACAGATAGGATGGGAAAGAAATGCTTTAATGGATTTGTATATGAATTAGCCTTTCATTGTGTTTCGATTAATGCAGTTATAACTCAGTGTCGAGGTTGGTTTCGCTTCAATGATAATATTCTTACTCCTTACTTGAAAGATAAGCGCCAAAATAAGCAGGCTATATATACAATGCCATCAAATGGTCACCAGATACCATGTTGCTAAAATTTTTGGTGTTTTAGTTTTTTTAATGTCCAAAACAAAAACAAATCAAAAATCTCAAAATGACCAAGTTTTTTTTGTTTTTTCCAATATAATTCTTAATAGTGTTCCATTTTGTCATAAAACTTTGTCGATCAGGCTTCATTCAATGGGTAATTATACAACAGAACCAACTCCTGTTGATAATTTTTGTGTACAATGGTCAAAATCAATAGATTTTCAAAGGAACATTACTCAAGATTCGTTTGGTAATATTTCACCATGCATTATTGATGTTTATGTTTATACCCATAATGTCAAAGGCAGCGGCAAAGAAGAGATTGCTGTTGGAAAATTAGACCTTGCAACCATTGTTAAATCCAAGCTCAAATCATTTTCACTTCCCCTATCGAGCAAAATACTCGAGAGTCACCTCAGCTTTGATATTGAAATGCGTGGGGCTTTTAACAACACTGATCTTAATAGCGATGAAATGGGGGACCAGGAACCAAAACTACCAAACATTATTGTTTCTACAAAGAAAAGTTGGTTTGCTTATCCTCAAAGTCAAGATCACATTGAAGCTGATGCATGTATGCTTGCTAATCTTTCTATGAATAATCCTCCAAAAGGATCTTTAAAAGATTAATATGTTAATTTAATTAGTGAATTTAGCGATATTGACCTGAAAACATCCCTGGTTGTTGCATTGGCCTTCCCATTTGTTGCTGTGGGTACTTGTTTTGGTTCATCATTGGTTGTTGCATCATTGGCTGTTGCATCATTGGTTGTTGCATCATTGGTTGTTGCATCATTGGTTGTTGCATCATTGGTTGTTGCATCATTGGTTGTTGCATCATTGGTTGTTGCATCATTGGCTGCTGCATCATTGGTGGTTGCATCATTGGCTGCTGCATCATTGGTTGTTGCATCATTGGTTGCTGCATCATTGGTGGTTGCTGCATCATTGGTTGTTGCATCTTTGGAACAAATGGAGTATCTGTTGATGGAGCAAGATGTAGAACAAGGTGAATATCACCGGCCTTTTTTACACCAGGGGCGGGTCTCATTGGATACCATTTATCAACAACTTGTCCAACTGGAAGAGAAGAAACAGCCAACTCAAACTTACCCATTGGATCGTCAGCTGATCCAATATCTTCATCCTTCATTAGGATGTGAAGGGTAGCACGGATATCAGAAATGGGTATCTTGAATTCCTCATTATATGTAGGGGTGTAAGTGTTCTTAATAACTTTTGTCTTTAAAATCTGAGAAGAACCAGACAGCTGAATCAAACAATATGGATCAGCACGACCAAAAGTATCCATCTTTGGAAGATCTTTAGCTTCAACAACACGAAGGTTAAGTTGCAATGCCATAAAATGGTTTGACTTGATTAATTCAATTTTTTGGTTTTTTTTGAATTTGATTTTTTTAGCGATAATTGAGACATTACGAGATAAAAAGAAATTATCGTGTTCAATGAAGGTATCATTCTGATGGGCTGTATAGCGAAAGATGCCATGAATAGTTAATAATCATTCCCTAATAAAATCATTGATTTTGAAATCATTTAGACTATTTTTATTTAGATAAACTTTCAACGATATTGACCAGGATACATACCTTGTTGTGGCATCATACCTTGTTGCTGCATCATACCTTGTTGTGGCATCATTCCCTGTTGTGGCATCATTCCCTGTTGTGGCATCATTGGTTGTTGCATCATTGGTTGCTGCATCATTGGCTGTTGCATCATTGGTTGTTGCATCATTGGTTGTTGCATCATTGGTTGTTGCATCATTGGTTGCTGCATCATTGGTTGCTGCATCATTGGTTGTTGCATCATTGGTTGTTGCATCATTGGTTGCTGCATCATTGGTTGTTGCATCATTGGTTGTTGCATCATTGGCTGTTGCATCATTGGCTGTTGCATTGGTCTACCCATCATTGGTTGTTGCATCATTGGTTGCTGCATCATTGGTTGCTGATACATACCTTGTTGCATCATTGGTGGTTGCTGATACATTCCTTGTTGCATTTGCATCTTTGGAACAAATGGAGTATCTGTTGATGGAGCAAGATGTAGAACAAGGTGAATATCACCACCCTTAGACACACCAGGGGCGGGTCTCATTGGATACCATTTATCAACAACTTGTCCAACTGGAAGAGAAGAAACAACTAATTCAAACTTACTCATTGGATCATCAGCAGAACCATTATCCTCATCCTTCATCAGGATATGAAGGGTAGCGCGGATATCAGAAATTGGAATCTTAAATTCCTCGTTATACGAAGGTGTAAAGGTGTTTTTTACAACTTTTGTTCTCATAACTTGAGAAGAACCAGACAACTGAATCAAACAATATGGATCAGCACGGCCAAACGTATCCATCTTTGGAAGATCTTTTGCTTCAACAACACGAAGATTTAGCTGTAACGCCATAAAAATGTCACTTTTGTATCTATACAAAAATCTCGATAAGTTGTGAATTGTTCGTAAACAGCGATAATTGATAACATTAAAATTGATTTAAACACTCAATCAATTAAATGAGAGGGAAATCGTGAGCCTTCGTAGCTCAATCGGATAGAGCATAAGACTCTTAATCTTGGGGTTGCGGGTTCGAGTCCCGCCGATGGCTTTTTTTAGTTTTTTTGATTTTTCTCCAATGAAATTCAATACAGGCAGATTATTTTTCATTATTGACAAAAAAGTAGCTGTCAGAATCATCGTCTCTATCAAATTTGTGATAACTGGTCACTTCACAATAAGTCAATTTTTGATTAAAGCAGTTACAAAATATCTCACTTGATGTTTGTATTAGCTCTTGCTCATACTGCCTTCTCAGCAAAGATGGCAGTTTTGATCTCCGGATCTAATGGATTCTACAACTACCGTCACCAGGCTGATATTTCTAACATGTACAATCAACTTTTGAAGCGTGGTTTCGGCCAAGAACAGATTGTTCAAATGTGTTATGATGATATTGCTTCTGCATCCCAGAACCCATTCAAGGGACAAATTTTCCACACTCTTGAACACAAGAACATTTATCCAGGCTCTGCTTCAATTTCATACAAGGGCAAACAAGTTACTGCAAAGAATTTCTATGATGTTTTGACAGGTTTACCAACAACTTCAGAAGATAATGTCTACATTTACTATGATAACCATGGTGGTCCAGGTATTCTCGGAGTTCCAGATGGCTGCGGTGGCTACATTACTGCTAAAGAACTTTCTGCTGCTTTCGATACAATGGCTTCAAAGAACAACTACAAGTACATCTTCTTTGGTTTAGAAGCTTGCTACTCTGGTTCAATTGCTGAAATTTTCAAGGCCCCAAGAATGGTTACAATCACTGCTGCTAACAACAAGGAATCTTCATATGCTGCTGTTATGGATTCTGCTGTCGGAACATACCTTACAAACGAATTCTCCAACTACTGGATGGCTGAAATGGATAACAATCCAGAAGAAACCATTGGCGATATTTTCGAGAATGTTAAGTCAAAGACAAAGGGTTCCCATGTTTGCTTCTATGGTGATGCTTCAATGAAGACAATGAAGATCAGCGAATTCCTTGGTACACCAAACAAGATTGAGCATGTTCCAAACAGACTCCTTGATATTGTTCCACAAGAAGTTGCTACAAAGACAACTCTTCAATACCTCATCTTCAACCATGATGACCTTTCTGTTCGTGCTCGTGCTCGCCTTGAAAAGCACAGAGTTGAAGCCCTTACAAAGCGCCTTGATATCGTTCTTGAAGAAATTGCTAAGTCAGTCGATGCTAAGAACTTCGAACTTAACCTTTCTGCTAAGGACACAAAGATCAATGATGCCTACTATCAAGTTCTCAACCACTTCTTCAACAAGTTTGGAGAAATCAATGGTGATGATCTTCCAAAGATGTTCCTCTTCGTTAACTTGGCTGCCAAGCATCCAGTTAAGGAAATCATCGCTGCCATTGATGCCACCCTCTAAAGCGATTTACGTTTTATGCTTTTTATCGTGTGTACGTTTAATAATAAAATGGAAGGATGGTTAATGAAGAAAGGCTGGTTTAACAGCTGGAAAATGAGGTTTGTTATATGTTCTGATCGAACTTTGTCGATATTTAAGTCGAAAGGTGAGAAAACTGGGAATAGTTTCAATATCATTGATTGTACAATTAAAGAAATTGATCATAAAAGATGGAATAGGAAATTCGTTTTTAGGGTTAAAATAGCAAGGAAGAGAATGTATTTCGCTGCTGAAGATGAAAACAGTATGAATAAATGGATTGCATCTATACAAGGAAGAGTACAACGCGCATCACTTCTTGGAGCCAATTTCAGGAGAACCTCTGGTATCCAAAGGAGAAGGTCATCTCCAATGGTTAGTTTGTCAAGGCCAGATATGGATGTTTTTCAAATTCAGAAATTCACTAATGTTTTCTTTGAAGCTTCAATTAAACCGGATGACCCGCAAGCGCAGTTTGCTTTTGCGGAGGTTTGTGGAGAGTTTTTGTCATACACACATAGCCAAAGTATGGAATTGTTTGCTGCCCAGACACTTCCAAATAGCGATATTGTTAAAATTGAATTTCTCAATTCGCCATCTGAGCGAAAAAATAGACTCAAAATAATGAAGAATCTTGCTGCTATAGTCGAAAAGCGCATTCCAAATGTATTTGTTCCTCTTCAATGCGTGATTGACTTTTGCGGAAAGTCTTTATTTTTTGAAACAAAAATTTCCGGTACAACATCATTAACACCTCTCAATGCTGATGTTTTGTCAAGAATTGGTGGATCTCTCGATACATTAGGGTATGTTCAAGATATTAAAGGGAAAGTCTGGGTGAACAAAGCAGAGGGTTTATTCAGCACTGCTTCCAAAAACGATATTGAAAAGTACATTAAGATGATTGATAAGATGCAGGTTCCCGTTTTCGATTCTCAGTCTTTAACAGATTCTTTGAAAACATACAAAATTCCGATTTCCAAATTGCCTGAGCTTGCCGAAATGACATGTATTCCAAGTATTCGAGTTTTAATACAGATAGAAATGATTGCGAGATCAGCTAAGTCAATATTCCATGAAAAAATCATCAGATCAGAACCATTGGAACGGAACAATGAAGTCGTGAAGTTCTTTAATTTGATTTTGGGGACTAGTGATGATGCAAATCGATTCTGGAACACTGTATTAACTCCGCGAATTGTTGAAAAATTCCGAATCAGGCTTGATAGGAACATTCCGCTGTTACATTTGCCACAGTTATTCTTTTCTCTTCAATATCATACAGGGGCCGATTTTGCTGATACAGATAAGTATGTATTCGAATCCCCAAGTCCATTAACGGTTGAAAACCTATTATCTTTAAATGCAGTTCCTCATCATAATTTATTGGAGATTTCTTCATCGCTCAGATTATTAAAGAAGGATGCGAACTTGCTATTATCAGATTCTCATTATGGCGATGCCATTATTGTTCTAAATAATGCAGTATCTATGTACCAAAGTATATTTGGTGATGAGAACATATATGTCGCTTCAGGATTGGCGAAACTTTCAGCTTCATATTGCGGATCTGGAGATAATGAAAAAGCATTGCTGTGTGCTCAAGGAGCACTTGGAGCTGGGAGAAAATTCCATTGTTCACTTATACCTGCTTACATTTCCCAAATTCTTTCATCCCCTGTTGAGCAAATCAATGATCTTCAAAAACAAGCTCAAGCAATTATAGCTTTTCAGCTTGGAAGTTTCCATTGGCTTTCATCCGATGTTATGGTCGCCACAGCAAATGCATACCAGTCATCTGGAAATTATAAAGAAGGACTGAAACATTCTCAAGGAGCCGTAGCTGCTGTGGAATCGCTTCTAGGTTCTGATCATCCTAAGACTGCCAAATGCATCCTGTTGCAGGGTATAATACAACGAATGCTGGGCCAAAATGCAAGTGCAGAACCATTAATTGAACAGTCTCTTTTTGCAATGACAGCGGCTTATGGAGAAAACTCTCCTCAAGTTGCTGAATGTCTATTTGAATTGGCAGATGTATTACTTGAGAGTGGAAAGGTTGAAACAGCATTGGTTTCATCATTAAAGTCTTTCGAGATAAGAGAAAATGTATATGACTTTGAAAGTACACCTGTTATTGATAGTGTTCAGCAGCTAGCAATAATATATGATGCACTAAACCAAGCAGATAATGCATTTGATTACTACAAGAGACTCTTGAATTTCTTGAAAAGACTTGAAGAAGAAGCAGTTCTAGAGGAAACAATCAAAGTCATTAGGAATGTACTTTGTTTATTCTTTCGATCTGTGGGATCTCAGAACAGGCAACTAATTGCACAGCTAAGAAGAAGACAGATAATGGATATTGAACAAAAGATGAGTACAACCTTCCAACAGCTTATAGAAAACGAACCCATTGACTTTTCAAACAAATTACTGTCAGCATACCAGAAATCAGGCGATGCTAATGCATATGACACACTAACAGCATTATACCATATTGCATTCGATGAAATATCATCATTTACATGGATAGAACCTCGATAATTATTAAAAAGTTTGATTTATTAGCACCATTCTGTTCCATTAAAATAACACGGCATGGGACACTCAGGAATCAGTATCAAACCTACTATTGCGCACAGAGCCGAAGGGATCATGAAAACCAGTCCAATGAACAGAAACAAAGCCTGGTAAGAATTATCGACATATGCACCTGTTGTCATTGAAAAAAGAATTGCTGCAAGCCCAAAAATGAACGGCAAAATTGACCAAATTACAAGTGATAGCCCTTCATTATGATATGCAGCAGCATTTTTACCAGGAGCAATCAATTCTACTGATTTTCCATGGGTAATGCCGCATTCAGCCAGAGTCCCTTCCCTAAACAGCAATTGATCATATCCGAGGTAATACGTTTTATTAGGGATATCTTTGTATGTGTCCATGAAATCCTTGCATACCTGATCAACGGGTTTGCTAGAATCACATTGAATTGAACCAACTCTTTGTATCATTTCACCTGGTTTTTCGGGATCAGGATAAACACATTTAACATTCACAGTGATTTTTCTGGCTTTACTCTTCTTATTAAAATCGTTTATATAACTAATGTCTTCTTGATAAAGAAAGCCAGCGAGAGAGCTGTTTTGATTCATTTGGAATGAACAACGATTAAATAAAGATGTTTACATTTCATCTGTATCGCTTTTTGCCTTCCTCAACCTTTGGATCTCTGAGATAGGTATATGATGATAAAGGGCCATTATTTTCTCCAATGCAATCACTTTGTCTTGTTTTTCTCCAGTAAAAAGCATTTTGATCAGTCCTGAGAATGTAGAAAAATTAATATGGGGTAACTTATTACTAATGGTTGGTACAAGGTTTTGCAAAAACACTTCGATATTATAATCATTACCAATATATTTTTCGTCAACCAATTTGATTATGGAATCGATAGCACTATGACACCATTCAAGAGAATCTTCTCTAAAAAGTGATTTTATGAGTACTACAATAATGTCCCAAATATTGTCGGAGCAAAACTTGGGTTTGTCGGGTGTATAATAAAGAGCAAAAATGAATAAATTTGTGATAGTATACACAATTTTTTCACTTGGTCTAGATGAAAGTGCTCCTTTTAGATATGAAAGATGTGTATTACTGTCAAATTTGGTATATAATGCTATTACCTTGTTGATCAATGCACAATATGAATCAGTATCACTGCTCCATTCAAAAAAGCCAAAAAAGATGGATATGTCAATACTTCGTGATAATTGTGGGATATTTGTTATCTTTAAAACCAAATTTTTGGATAAAAATGATTTCAGTTTGGATAGTATTTCTGGGATGATTGGAGAAAAATTGGTTAAGAGTTCACAATCAGAAAGCATGATTAAATATATGAATTGAGAAAGAATATGAATCGGTATAAAAAGAACATTACTCAAGATATAATCATTAAAAGAATTCACATAGTTTGATAAATCATCTATTAATTGTTCTGAAATTAGATTATAATATCCATTTATAGATATAAATGCACTAATTAGGTAATTAACAAATTCTAATCCTTTATCCTGGCCAATTTGGTTTTCTAAAAATTGAACCCATGTATTAAATATGTTTGATTCCTTTGGAGAAACCTTAATATACATAAAAGGAAACTTCATTTCATTAGCTAAGATCATTGATTTCTCCAATAAGTCTTTCGATACAGGAGAATTACATAATTGAGTATATAAACAATCATAAAATGGAAAAACACAATCTATTTGACACAAATTGAAAAAACAATCAAGAGACTTTTGTAATATTAAAACATTTGTATTTTTCGATATTATTAAGCTGGCAAGAATTAAATACTCGTCCTGGTTTTCAACATACAACAATACTTTTGAAATAAAATCAATCACAGACTGTTCTAAATGTACTTGAGACATCGAAAACAGTGTATAAACAATAGGAGTAATTTCTAAACTCTCTGGAAGTTTGGATTCAATGAATTCAATCACTATATCATGGACCCATTCTTGTTCTAAAGTGTAGAGGTTCTTGACAATTTTAGAATAGCTGGAATAATTCTCATCATTAAATGAAGGCATAACTTCAAGGAAAACGTATAGTAACTTTGATAATGTTGAAAGATTCTTGGGTACGGATGTCAAGTTTGTTTTCAAAAACTCCGAGAAAAATAGCCAATAATCTAAACTATCTTCAATAGAAAGCTCAATAAAAGCATTTTGAATCTTTATCAGATAATCAAATAAATATGAATTATTAACAAAACAATTAAAATAGGTAAAAAGAAATGGAATACAGTCGAGAATCATATCACCAAGCACATCAGTAATATTGGAGATCTCTGACAATAAATTAATTGCCAAATCGTTTTGTCCATCAAAAAAAGATAACACAGAACATGCTATGGAGTATGTTTCATAAGAAAAACTATGTAGAAGATCTGGAAACTTACTCTCATTCAATACATCCCATGAAAGGAAAGGAACAAGCTTTTTTAAAAGGTTTGTTGATGCCTCCGACACATTATTGAACAAAAACTTTAAGATATCGATTGAATTATTAATCAAAGCAAGAAAAGCTTTTTGGTAGCATTGATGACTAAAGCCTGTTTTTGGGCTATTTGTAATCGAATAACTTAAAAATAAGCTAATCGCTAGAAAAGGATATTTATATTTCCAAATTAGTTCTTGGAAAAAGCTATCATCAAAAAAAACTGTTCCATACCATGCTATATCTGCAATAATCTCCTCAATTCCTTCAATATAACGATTTTTGTCGTATACTCTCACTAATACTCGATTAATTTGGTTATAATCTTCTTTCGACAGATCCCCACATTTTTCATTAATATAACCCCTAATAAATAATAAATCATTCCTATCCTGTGTCGATATATATCTTTCGATTAGTTTAAGTAACTCTTCTATTGTTGAACTTTGGGTAAAATAAGGAGGGTTCTCTTCCATATTTTTATTAACAAAACTGTTTCTTTCTATTACAAGGGATTGATATAGTCTGCAAGAGAGCTTATACCAGTTGTTTTTTTCTTTGATGATATTGAGCTGTCTGTGATACTATCATCTGTTCTTTGAGACATGAGTCTCGAATTTAGTTGTTTTTCAAGTGAATTAATCATGTCTTCATCTGCTTTTTCTTTCCTCTTATAGTGCTCTATATCTCTTTGTTGATTTTCCATTATTTTCTTCAGCTTTTCAACATTTTCTTTTTCTTTATAGATAGATATCTCTGATAATCTAATTATCTCTTTCATGTGATTTGAATCATTTATAATGCATTCTATCTCTTGTTCTCTTTCACACCACTCTTTCTTTCTGTTTTCATGATGCTTCTTTAATCTCTCCATTTCGGTTTGATATTTCTCAATGACTTCTCTAGATTTGTTTGCAATAAAATCCCTTTCGGATGCCTTGATCTCGAGTTCGGAGACTCTCGATTTTAAATTTTTAATCTCTTCTTCAAACATTGTTATTTGGAGTTTATATTGTTCGATTCTAGAGTCGGAGGCGCTCACAAGCTTTTTAGCCTGATCATAATTCTCTTTGATGTGCTCTATTTGTTTTTTGAGGGATTCATTCTCTGCATATAAGGATGCTTCCTTTTGTGATGTTTGCAAAAGGGTAGTATTTGTTTGTTTCCCGTCATTCTCAAGCTTTTTAAGTGTTTGCTGGGAATCATGAATTTGTCTTTCAAGATTAGATATTCTTTCTAACTGGCGCTCAATAACAATTTCAGACGAAACTTTCTCATTGCTCAATGATTTAATCTGTTCTTTCAAAGATAGAACCTCTGTTTCGTGTTTCTTTTTATCGCTTTCTAACTGCGAATGATATTGTGATTCTAACATTGATATAGCATCTTGATGAGATTGTTTCAAACACATAAGCTGTTTCTCATTCTCTTTTTGATACATTATCTTCTCTGTTTCGAACTTTTGGGTGAGTCTCTCTAATGATGATTGTAAGCTTCTTGTCTCGTTTTCTTTCTCTGTTTTTGATTCAGATAAGACGCTTTGAATATCAGATAATTCTTTTCCTTTTTCTATATACATATCTTTGTACTTTTTGAGTTCTTTGATAAGATATTGATTATGTCTTTTCTCTGTTGCAGGAACAATTGTAAGCTTTAAATGCGTAATTAGTGATATTTCTGTGACTTTTTGGATCATCAGCTTTGTGCAATCACTGCACTTGGTATCGATAACAATTCTCCAGTTGTTTTGGGAATTGCATTTATTCAAAAGTTTTTCCGCACTTATTTTAAAGCTTGTATATTCACAATATAAATTTTGTTCTTCTTTAAGTTTTGAAAAATCATTTATATTCATCTCATAATCATATAAATACTCGTGATCATTCGGATCAGTAATCTGCATAACAAAAACAGAGTTGTTTCCATTTTTCAAAAAATCCATACTATAAGATAGCTTTCTTGTAATTCCATTACCACTATCGAACTGTATAAAAGTATTTACTATGATAGAGTCTCCTTCTGTTTTCATAATTTTTAAACGTATGCATGACAATCAAGAATTTTTTCGCTAATTCTCATTAAAAACAACCTGAGACACGATTACAGTTGTATCATCAAGTTTCCCACCTTTCCATTCATGTCCATTTTTTCTTGCTTCGATCTCAAATGGAGTATTCTTACCTTCATTAGCACCTATAAAAATGGCTGTATCAGCAAGCCTTTTTGATGAGTGCTTAACAAAACCAGATGGGAGGCTTATTGTACTCCATGAGTTAATAAGAATCTGCTCAATTTCATGATTAAAGAGATTATCCCATAAACCATCTGATCCGCATACAATAATATCTTCTGGCTCAATATCGAAATCTTGGATGATTCCGTTATCTACAGTGCTTTTAGATCGGTGCCCAAGTTGATATGGGGTATTGAAAGAAAAAGATGTTGTTTTTGTCTCAAAAACTTGTTTGAATTCCCTATAAACTGCGCACTTTGAGTCCCCAATATTATAAAACTTGATAGTTGTGTTAATTAGCTTTGCTAAAACAACGGTTGAAGATCCAATAATCGATTTTTGCATTTTCTCGTATGCTTTTCGAATAATTTCAATGGGTTCATTCTGGTTCGAATAATTATTGCATAACTCCATCAAATCGCGACTAAATTTCGCGACGTTGGCACCTGGAACAGAAGCCCAACCGCCAACTCCGTCGGCTATCCCCAATGTAATATTGTCCGTGGAAATAAAATGCGAGTCCTCTCCTCCAGTATGTAGTTTCTTTGGATGTGGTATGTAAAACGCTGAACTGATAAAAAAATAGGGGCGAAAAGACATTTGAACGATTTTTTTGTAAATCAGTTCACCTCATATGTCAGATTATTTTTTGTGAATGTTTCAACGGTTTTGGATGATAATCAGAAAAATTGAAGAAAATGGCGCCATTTTTTCATAAAAATTTTGGCGCGAAACTTACGCATTTTATTTTAACACAATGTCTAAGGAACCAGAGTTTGAAAGAGTCGTAGATCACGAGTTTAAGCTTAAGGAAACGGTATTTATGATTGATCCCAACGGTTATGATATTTGGGAGGGTCAAATTACTTCGATTGAAGGTCTAAAATTTTCAATACACTACCCAGACTATCCTAACGATGATGAAGTTGTTGAAGGGACCGAAAGAATGCTTGTGGCGACAAAAATGAACAGAAGAATCTTTAATAATCAAGAAGCTAAGAGATCAGAGATTTTGCCTGCCCTTTCTTCAGGAGAAGAGCCATTTGATGACGAAGACGATGAAGATGATGAGGGAACTGATTACAGACCTGCTGCCCCAGGATTTGGCAAAGAAAAGGGTAAGAAGAAGAAGAAGTCTAAGGACTCAAGGAGCAAATCCAAGTCCAGGCCGGAAGGGGCACGATCCAATCCTCCGCGTGGATCAAAAAAGAATGAATAAACGTCTTCTTTAGGTTAGACTTTTTTTGTGATATCAAATGCAGCGACTTCATAGACGAAAATTGTCTGATGTCTTTAATACATACTATATAATTGATTCTAATATAAAAAATCCGAGTTTTGCTGGTTTTATTGACAAAATGATGGTGTTTTTCAGCAATGATGGTGATATTTGCCTAATAGGGTATGAATCACACGATATAGTATATGTGGATTCTAAAGATTTCGGAAATATAAACGACTTTATTAATATTGAAATGCAAAAAGTCCTCTTTTTTGGAAAATCTTCCGATTGTCTTCTATTGGAATCGAAAAATGGAAAAATCGACGTTAAAAGAATTAATTTTCCTTGTTTCTCGTATATTTATAGGGAAAATAAGAGTAAGGTCATCATATCTGGGTGTGTTTATTCTATCAATCCATATTCTCTCGATATTTGCAAGATTGATGATGAACAATTAGCATCAAAGGTGGATTTAGCATATCAAATCGCCCAAAACTCTCATCCTGATTATGTGCTCTGCCGAAACAATATTGTATTAGATCACAAGCGCACATCCATTTACGCTGACAACTCATTAGAGAAACCATTTTGCACATTGGATATTCCAATTAAAGACATTATCCATATAGCCGATTACTTTGTCTTACTCCATGTGAATAATACACTTTCATCGATACCCAAATCAGGAAATGCAATACCCCAGTACCATGACATAGATGATAAACTACTTTCGATCACATCATTGAACATATCAAATTTTTTCATATGCTTGTCTCAGTCGAAGAAAATGATATTGTGCAGAATGGGATCTACCCTTGAACATCACACACTCCCATCACTATTCAAATACACTACACTCTCGATTTCTCCGATCTCAGATACCTCATTCATCTCCTTCAATGAAAATGGGGTTATTCTTGTATTACAATCGCAGCCAAACTGGTGGGATAGTATATACCAACAAGTCTCTGTTTATAAATAAAGTTTACATAATGTAGATCTATCGTTTTTCACTCATAAAATGGAACTTATTGAAAATCTGCGAAAATCATTCTTGGAAGATGAAAGCGAGTTTAAAGAATCTCAAATTCTTCTTCAAATTGACAAAGCAAATAAAATGAATAAGCTTTTAGCGGAAGAAAAAGATGGATTAGAGAAAGACTATGAAGACCTGAATAATAAAATTGAAAGTTTGCGTGTTGAGACATCAGAATTGCTTAAGAAACAGGAATCTATCCATATTCCACCTGAATCCGAATTTCAAAAAGGAGATTTTTTCCATCGAATGAACGCTTGTGATTTTTATGAGGCATTGTTGAATGGCAAACTTGAAGGGCAAAAACTAATCGAAAAAAGCATCAAGGATCAGATACAGCTTCAAGCTTCATATTCCGAAAAGCTTAAAAAGAGGATAAACTTATATCAAGAGACTCTTCCTTTTGGAATTGTTGATTCTGATTCATGTTTTGCTAAGCCAAAGAATGAGTATCAAATAGTTATTGAGATAAATAGAATAAAGGAACAAATTGCCAAAGTCGAGAAACAGATGAGCTCTATCATAGAAGAATGTGAAAACATGAGGAAAAAAGCTGATCTCAGTACTAAACAATATAGAAGTGATGATACATCTCAGCAAGCAACCTTGGAAGAAAAATATCAACAAATATGTCTCGATGTTAAAAAGAAGAATGAAGAGCTCAAGCAAATGGAACTTGAATACCGAATCGAAGAATCTCGCCAAAGCAATCCTCGTAGAAGGGCCAGTTTTGGTAGTCCAAAAGATAAACTGAATACTGAACAAAGATGGGTTGATAGGAAAATTGATTCTCTTAAGACGATTGAAGCTAATCAAGATATTTCAATACCCGAAACTTGGAAAAATGATAGGGAATCATTAATTCAAAATATTCAACGTGTTAAAGCTGAAATTCGATCTATAAAGAAGATAATGAAAGCAAATACTGATAACATTAACACAAGGGAAAGTACTACTCAAAAGCCTTCGAAGAATGAAATGACAAATGAAGTTCTGCGACAAGCTATTCAACAAGAATTAGATAGTCTGAATTTGGATCAGCATCCAGTTTTGGAATCAATACAGATCGAAACCAAGAGATCGAAGGAACTTGATAACGAGCTATTACAAGTTGTGAAAACAATGAATGAGATCGAAAAATTTGAAAAATCTCTCTTCGATAATAAGATGACAATTGATCACAATGATAAAGACCAAAGACTGGCAATGCTTCGTACGGAACTTGAGGAACTCAAAGAAAAACTAAGTAAATAATTTCTAAGTAATATATTATTTTATTGGATCAACAGATGATGTTTGAAGAATACTTTCCATATGAAGGACATCATTACATGGTATCTCCATTTTGGAGCACATTATAGAAGCAATTATAGAAAACACAAATCCACTGGCTATAACAGGCCCTTTTTTACTGGAAAATGAAGCAACAACATTTTCTAGCAATATATTGGAAAGTTGCTGGCCTATTACTGCAAAAGAATTAATTAAACCCATATAAACTCCCATTTGCTCTTGTGGAACAGTTAAACCCACAATTGCAAATGGAATAGAATTAAAAACTGCGAAAGCAAATCCCAAAGGTGCCAAAACCATCATAAGTGTGTACTTGTTTGATAAAAAGTATAAAGGAAATAGGCAAAGAGTAGCAATGATTTGCGATATGGCAAATGTTAATTTCATTCCCAATTTCTCAATTGTATATCCTTGAAACAACGAATACAATACAACAATCACATTAGAGATAGAAACTACAAGCATTCCATAAGATACCCCATTAATATATTTTTCATCATATGTATTTGTTGGGGATCCTCCATATATATCTTGAGCAAAAAAATCTGTTATGCTCACTTGAAATGGAAAACAAGCCATCCAAGAAAAAAAATAAACTAATGCTACTCTATAAACAGGTGAGGGTGTGTTCTTTGCAGCAAGAGTTATTTCTTTGATTATCCTTTCTCTAGCTGGTGCTTCAGTTAATGGCTCTTCTTTTGCAACAATCAAAGTTACAACAAGGCCAATAAAAATCAAAAAACTACCACTTATAATCACGATTTGCTCATTAGAAAAACCGAGGTTAATCCTTTTAGAAAACTGAACACCACCAACAAAATTGGCTACAATACCAGCAATCCCAATCATTGATGCTCCAACAGTGTTAGCAAACACTTGCTGAACTTGTGGAACAACGTCCCCAATTAACGCTCTTGAAGGACCTTGAACCACGTTAATAGCAATATTGGTAAAAAACAAAGATATTGCTAACACATATTTTGTGGCTTTCTTTGAGTTCTTTGGGTTCATCACTTGTCCAAGAAACTCAACATGATAAATTGCTAAAAAACCTATTAATATTCCGATTCCTCCAAATAATATGTAGGGCCTTCGTCTTCCAAGCTTAGAACGAAGAATATCACTATAATAGCCAACTATAAGTTGAACAACAAATCCAGATAATGGACCAGAAACCCACATAGCTGATGATTCTGCTTGTGAAAGTCCTAATCTTCTCATAATTGGTGTTCCAATAGCAAATTCTACAGAGTATGCAATCTGAAAAGCAAGCATTGAAGCACAAATCCCCATTATATGTACCACTGATAACTTTCTACGACTTACTAACGGTATCCAGTCAGAATCAGCCCCGGAAATCTCCTCATAATCTGTTAAAGAGTTTAAAACTTCTGTAATTGAATCCATTTTGTAAAATTTGTAAATCTTAACATTCAATAGTTTATTAATCGTCGAAGGATTCGCCAATCTGGTTTATCATATCAAATACTTCTTCTTCTTTTGGCTCCTCGGGTGCCTTGGGCTTTTTAAGAAGCTTTTTGATGTTATGCTTGATTTTTTCAAGTGCTTCTGATTGATCATTCCAGTGCCCACTTAAATATCTGATAAAACTAGACCCAGAAAATCTTCTAAGTGATGCAATAGAATTCAAAATACCAAAAATAAAAGCCAATGACATTCCTTTGGCTTTGCTTCTTATATAACCAAACTGTATATCACGATTTGTAATATCAAAACCACTAACTTTGAGTATTTCGGCGGAGAAAAATCCGAATTGATCTGGTACAACAATGAAATCTGCAATATTTGGATATAAACTAGCAATCTCAGGGATTTTTGATTCGACATCTCCATTGATTCCAAAAGAAAATATACCTGTTATGATTTTGCCATTGAGAGGATCATTCTTGATCTCTCCTTCAATGGTTTCAATTTCTGAAGTGAGTGGCATAAGTGCCTTTACTGGTCTCAATTGTGACAATGCTTTTCTCAGTGTTTCTGTTGTTAGTGTTGTTTTCACTTCAATTACGCAGAGAACACAATCTGCAAGAATCGGTGCAATTATTGACTCGGAGGTATCCATCGTTAAGCTTGGGGATACATCATTTGATATAACAACATCAAGCTGCCCTGTGTGATTTGAAAAACAATCGATAATCTCACCCGTTGACACTTTATACCCTGGAGGAAGATGACTCTCTAAGAAAAGTCTACAAAAAGCTTCCCTATTTGCACTATCATTATTTGTAACAAATAACTCTTTCCTGGATGCCTCTGACAGTATGGTTAATAGATCAACCTGTGCCTCAAAATGTTTCTGAAGAGTGGGCTTCCTTTGGGTTAAGTACGTTGAGCATAACCATCCCATAAGATTTGTATCGAACATTGTAATTGGAATCGTGGTTGTTTCTGGGCGCTCAGGTGAATAATTATAATCGATAACCCTTGATAGAGATCTTCTCATTAGTGATATCATATCATGCTGGTTTTGTGATGAGTTCTTCAGACAAAAAACCTTTTGGGATCTTAAGTGCCTATTTTTCAAGGATATTGCTTTTTCAACAGCTTCCTCTGTCTCGCTCAATACTATTATTATATCAGAATCAAGATAATTAATCAAACCAGGCCATGTTGGGACTTTACTAAAATTCTCATAAGATGAATCACTAATAACACACATTTTTGAAGTTCTTTTAATGATAGGCGTGTGAACATAGTTGCTATCATAAATAATAATATCACATGATTGCTCAGATAATATGATGGCTCTCCGAATATCAGATGTAACAAAAACAGTATAGGCCCAACTAATAAAATACATGGTAACCCTTTGAACCATAGCAGAAGACAGTCCTTCAATGTTTTCCAAATCGCAATCTCGATCAAGCTGTAAGTGAATCCCGTTCTCCAAAACCAAGCACTCATCTGTTTGAAAAAGATCAAAAATTGGAATAATAACAGAAACCCTTTTACCTGAGTATCCTAAAATACCGCAAAGGTGGTATGGGAACAAAGATTCAACATCATTTGAATCAATTTGCGACATCACAATTGTAGGTTTATGGGAATGCAACAATAATTTTGATGGTGATACAAACTCTATTGAACAATTGCCGCAGGATGCTATTCTATTAAAAATCTGCCTACAAAACTTAATGGGCTTTGAATCAACATGAAAAATACAGTTTGTGATTTTTTCATCAATGATAACATTTTCCAGATCTTTTAATTGGTAGATTGGAAGTAGTGGGAAAGAAAAAACCTTAAAGACTTTGATAACGGGATCTGATGGTTCGTCGCAAACGAACCCACATATTTCTAAATCCTCCCTCAAAGAATAAAACCTAAGGTATGTGTGAAACACAGGGAAACTAGTTCCTATTATCAAAGTTCGAGTTCTAGAATTCTCTATCATGCCACGCAATTTTTACTTTAAAAAATACAAATCAGCCCACTTCTGCAATAGAGCATATACAAAATAGTGTTTATTGTTGTGATGCAGGACTGACAAGGTATGTTATAGCCTTTCCATTTTTGGTTTCAATTTCTCCTCTTTCTTTAATTATGTACTTATTAGAATAGATAAGCTCATAGACTGTTCTTGAGATTTGAATATTCATTGGAACACCAGTGTGCTCCATCTGCTGAGCCATATTAATTGCAGGTCCAAGGATTTCAAATGTAGGTTTTCCAATTCCTAATATTCCACAAACAATAGGCCCTCCTGTATTAATACCAATTCTTATTTTGAGACTCTCATTCATCTTCTGATTGATCTTTTCTATTGCGCTGAGACAATCAAGGCAGAAATCAACAGATTCTTTTGAATGTTTTGATGGTTGGCTGATCTCACAAAAGATTCCTCCTGCTGCCATATAACAATCACCAATACATTTAATTTTGGTTAATGAACTGTATTGATTCAATAATGCATCAAATTCTCGGAAAATTGTATTGAGAACATCCATAACTGTACAAGCTTCATTTTTTGAACACCATGGTGTGAACTCAACAATATCAATAAATATTATGGTGGCACATTGAACTGAAAAAGAGATGTTTTTCTCTCCAGCTTGGACTCTTGGTACAAGAATCCTTGGAAGGATTGTAGATAACATCTGATCACTCTTGTGTCTTTCTTGTTCTATTAAATGCTGGTAAGATACTTCTTGGTCCTCATTTCGGAATGAGTGAATAGTGGTATTATTTGGCAATTTATGAGAATGTATATGCAAGTGTCTTTTCTCATTGTTTACCATAATGTTAACATGAAATCCTTCAATCTTGAAGGATTCTTTCCAAAAAGAATCAAGATTTGGCCCAAAAAGGCTACTATTAATGATTGAGTGAGATGACTCGCCTTTCAGATTATTGATTACTCCTAATTCATTTTGCAAAGATTTGTTCATCATGATAATATTATTATTGACATCAATAGCCAAAATACCATCTGGTAAACATTGATTTAAGGATGCAAAAAACTGTTCATCTCTATTTGTCGTTTCATAATTCTGAACTTCGAAATCACCTGAAAGAATGGCAGATATTTTCGGAGTTTGAGTCACGATTCCATGAGGACAATGTAAAAGAAGAGATAAACAATAAACCAGATGGGCACGCATATTCACTGCAGCAACAATAATTACAACCTGAAAAGATATTGCTATAAGCAACAATAAAATTGATACTCCAATTGTGTTAGAAAATAATGATGAAATTTCTCTTGAAGAGTAATTATATACATTTGAGAACAAAGGTTCAAGAAATTCATCAAAAAATACAACAAAACCTTTGAACCAAAGTAAAGGGAATACTCTCTCATTTTGTTCGTGGGAAATGTTCAAAAACTCGAACAAAGACATCATTCTATTTTGGATAATTTCAATTAGGTAAATATCAATTATTGGTTCATTACACTCAAAATACACCTCTTCATTATTAACTAAGCTCTTTTGGCACTGAGAATTATATGTCTGAGAATTTTGAATTGTATATACCTCATTAAATGAGTGCTCAGTTCCCAATTCTGATCCAAAAACAAGATTACCAAAATCTTTTTCAAGAGTGCTCATTCCAAGATCATATTCATGAAATATGGAATTTAAAGAAAGCTCGGACAAACTAATATTGCTAAATAGTATTGATCCCTTCATCACTGCTGAAAAAGCCTGGTTCATTCCAGATATCAAAGATGATAAAAAATGAAGATGAGGTGCTGTCATTCTGATAATCTTGCTTTGGTTATTATACATCGAAATAAGAAGAGAAACACTTGTTATTCCACATGAAACAATGATAATAACAGAAATTATTTGCAGACGTTCCGAAGCAACTTTGCTCAATCCTCCTTCAGATGCCTTGTAAAAAACTCTGAGAATGTTCTCTTCTTGGTTGTTGGTTTCTGAATCTTCTGTGCTTTTTGATGTATCTACACCTTCTTTTTTGATTATTTTTAAAGACTCTAGTATGTGACTCACAGTTGATTTTGGTAGATATGTCAAACATTTATATACTTCAGTTTTTTGTTGTCGAATCATTAATAAGTTCATGAATGGGGTAAATGAATAAAAGGCAATAATAACAATTGAGTAAATTAACAGGATTTTCTCTAAAAGATGAGAATTACTTGTGTGAATAGTTTCAAAAGATTCTTTCATTAGGTTTAAAGTTTGATTCAGTTGGTTATCTTCCTTATCAACATTGAATAACATATTAAGCAATCTTAGGTCAATATTCTTTGATTCAAACTGTCCATTCATTCCTAGTGCCATTGAGTGAAAAGAATGGCTTATAAGTAATTCTGATGGACTCACTGTACCATATGATGTATTATTTGAGGATAGAAAATATGAATAATTAATGGTGTGAGAGAACAATAACGATCTAATCTTATTATAAATAGGGTCACCAAGTCTGAATGAACGGAATAAATTGATTTCTTGGACAATAAGTGGTACTTGTTTCGACAAAAATTGTAGTTGGCCCCTTGATGAGTCATTTTGAAAATATGACGGAATATATGATCCATATTCTATTGGGGGGAAGATTGGTGTATTTTCACTACTGATATTGGCCTCTTCCATAAATAATCGCAAACTTAAAGCAGGAAGTTGAGAATTGAGAGTTCTCATTCTTGAAAGTGAGTATATGAAGCTCAAAGGCTCAGTAATCTGATTTGAAAAAACAGATGAATACCCAATTAGAATCAATGATGGAAAGACAATGAGAATAAAAACAAAAGATGTTGAAAGGTAATATGTGTCACGAACACCCGGAACAACAATTGAAAAAATCCTTTCTCTGAGAAAACGATTCATATCCATACTAATGTTTCCAATATCTTCATCAATATCCATTTCACATTCTGTGTTTAGTTCTGATCCGGCTCGGAAGCTATGGGATAAAGACTGTTGGCATGTTTGGGGTAAGTTTGGGAATGCTAAGACCCCTAATTCATGAGAGTAGTCGGGGAATATGAAGTACCCTCTTTTCAACTGGTTAATACTATCGCTCCATTTATTATACTCACCAATGTTCGCTTGAACATCTTTAAGAAATGTACAATATGCCCTGAAAACAAATCTATTATTTGGATATTGAGATACTAAATGATCGAATTCACATTGGCAATTTAAAACATATTCATGAGATTTGGTCAAAACAGACTCCATTTCACCTATATTACCTTGAATAACAGCATCCCATATGTTCCTCATTTTCAGTTTTGCATTATGAACCATTTTCATTACATTTTGGATTTTCCTTTTTAAAAGTGGCGAAAGGTTCATTTCTCTTTGTCGAAGGATAGATAAAATCTGGAGTACAATCAATTTACATACAGAACCTTTGAAATTTTTGTTAATTATCTGTTTTTGAACCCATCCAAGTGTCTGTGACTCCTCTGGGTATATTGATAAGAATTTTGAATAAATGACATAAACATTAGCTTGATCGGGCCATTTGTCTAACATCAATCGAAAAACATGCCAACTAATACACACAGGGTGAGAAATTGAAAAGCCAATTGGTATTGCGCAGAGGATGCTGGATAAAGTTAAATTATTATCAATCCCATTCTCTTCAATTTCATCAAGCATGCTTATCAACCTGTTTCTCCTTTTGTTAAGAAAAACACTTGTTATAAAATGAATCGCAAAAAATGTACCAATTATAACGAAAATGTGAGATTCCCCAGCCTTTAAATTCAGAATTATAAACGAGGTGCAAATTAGAATATTGAAAATTGAACTTAAGCAAGAACTAATTAATAACTTTAATTCAACCTCATCAATTAATGTAGCTCCATTTGTAATCATATAAATCATAAAAGAATACAACACAACACAAAAAATATAGATTCCAATTTCTATGGATTTATCCCGCTGGCTACCTAAACCACAGAATAATGTAATAAAAATTACAAAAATGGTAATAGAATTGACTTTTCGGTTTTCTATTGACATCAAAGGATCTGGTCTAAACTGTACGCTTATGCAAAAAATCCTATTATGGAGCAGTTGGGTAATTATTATTAAAAACAAGGTCAAAAAAAGAACAATAACTAAAGAAAAAGTTACATCAATTGTCCCAGTAGTCATTCGACATATGATTTGAGATACCAACAGAGAAACCATGGGAGGAGCGAGATATACGAAAACTAAAATAAAGAATTGGTGAAAATATGGCAATACTCTCCCAAGCTTACCGTTTCTGGAATAGAGAACAGATGAATATACCAAACTAATGATAAAGGCTATTTGAATTGTTATATAAATCCATAGTATTCGTTCAACCGAATCAGTTGAAGGGATGATATAAAAGATTTTCCTCAAAGTCATGATAGTTTTATATCCCATTGAATTTTTATCCCAAATAGTACTTTCAATACATATTGAAGGAATGAATAGATGTATAATACGGATTAATCCTACAATATAAACCAATAATATTTTTGAACCAGAATTTTGTTCCATATATCTCAACATTAGGAAAATATTATTTCTCATCACAGTAAAAAACTTCTTTCGAACCATTCCATTATATTTTGATGTTTCTGAAAGATTCGTTAAACCAGTCTCTGTTTTTGTTGTTCCACTAAGAAGATCGTTTTCTTTCATCAAATTTTCTGAATGGAGAAACCGTTTTATTAATTTTTGTTATGTTTTATACTGATCCTTTTGAATTCAACGATTTGATTGAAAGCAAATAAAATTTGTTACGAAAATTTGAATTAATACATGAGATATCCGAAAGTTATTTATGTTAATTTGTAAAGGTTTTTCTATCAGCTATGGTTGTTGGAAATAAACCATTTATTGTCATAATGGGTTAGTTTGTCAAACATTAAATAATCGTGTATTAGCCTTCAGGTTGCCTATCAACTTGGCACATGAAATCATTAGTTTTCTTTTGAAGAAATAAAATTATATTTTAACACACAATAATTATATCAATAGAAAAATCGAGAAAACAAATCTTAATGCAAAATGTCTAGCGTATCTTCTGTCAAACAATAAGAACAGGTATAATTCTCAAAATATAACCACAATTCAAAGACTTTTTGCACTTTATTACATGAATTAACAAGATATGGTAATGAATTGTAATAATACAATTAGAAAAGATAAAAAAATCTACCATAAAATATCACAAATAATCCTTGCATGAAAACCTCGATGATTATTAGAAACGTCAAAGTTTAGCTCCATTAGAGATGTTTTATATTTACATCATTATTTTACATTTGTCCAAGATAGGCTTTGTTGGTATTACATACATCCAAAAAAGACATTATTGTTTTCATGTTTTCAATGTCTTTTTCATTTGCTGTGCCATCCACTCGAATCCCTCAAGTATTCCATCACCTGTAAAAGCACTACAACATTGAATGTGCCAAAGCCTATTTGAAATTGTATCAAGTTGGAGTCTGAATCTGATTTCTTCTGCTGTCATTGAACTCAACAAATCCTGTTTATTTGCAAAAACCAACAGTATTGCATTTTTCATTTCATTCTCAGCCAAAACATTGTTTAACTCATATGCAGCTTCATCTATTCTGTCTTCATTTGTTGAATCGACTACAAAAACAAGCCCATTGGTGTTGTTGAAATAGTGAAACCATAATGGCCTCATTCTGGTTGATCCACACAAATCCCAAATATTCATATCAAATCCAAGGAACTCATAGTTATCCTGGTTGAATCCTATCGTTGGAACATAATTTAATCTGTTTCCATAAAGAAATTTGAACAAAATAGTAGTTTTTCCACATGTATCCAAACCAAGTATTAGTATCTTTGCATCTTTAATACCCCTGCACTTCTTGAAAAATCCCTTTAGCATTGTGAAATTCAAATAAAGGCCTAAAACTGGCTATTTGACCAATAACGATGTCAACACGTTGAATAAATTTATTCCATTGAAATAATCTTAAGAAAATTGTGTGACTTTTTGAGAACAAATAAAACTATCACCCGTTATATAAACATGGACGATTACGAGTTTTTCGGAATCAACAATAAATCATGTGGCTCGATAGCATGTGAGGGGGCATGTTATGGATATAAAACATCTTTTTTTTCATCAAATTACCAGTATGTTTGTTATCCAAAATATATTGCTGGGTTATGTGAAGGAAGCAAACCAAACATGTGGATAATCTGGATAATATTGGCATCGATTATTATTGGTACAAACATTTATGCTAGATCGTTTTTCAGGTATTATCCAAGTATGTGCTCTGTAGTAACAAATGTATTTCAAACACTTGCAATTACTGTAATCGGAACTTCTATTACCTGCCTCACAACAGTATCAAGCTTTAGCGCAGGACTGTTTATCCCCCTACCATTTTTGTTTTTTTTCATAGTAGTTTCCAACGTTATTACTCATTCTGCAGTCATTACAGACCAAACAGAGGATCCAAAAAGTAGTCCCGCTTTTGTTAAAAAACTGATGAATTCTGCTCTTGTTTCAATGGAAGAACTTGACTCATATGTAACTAACTTACAAAAGGCACCCCCACAAATTCTACTAACAGGGTCTGTTGCCATCCAATCAACAATCATTATACAAAGAGGTGCTTCAATGATTCCTTCGAATGTTATCCAACAAGTTCCAATTCAAGGAGCTGCACCTTACAATTCATGGACAGACAGCACACATCTTGAAGAGCCAATTCCAGATTCGTCATTATTATATGTAAAAATGAAGACGAAGTTTGAAAAATCCGAAGAAATTGCGACCGCCGTTCAGTCACACTATGAAGCATTCGTCGCTAACTCAAGAATGCAATACCCAACAGCATATCAAATTGAAGCCAGGATTATGGATTTTGTTAATGGCGAAATTCCTCCATTTTTAGTATATCGCGACAAGAAACCATGGTTCCATAAGTTCATTTCTAGTGGATATGGTACTTTTACATATGTTATCTGCTGTATTATTGGGATTCACTCGGTTTTAGAGGCAATTTGGTGCTCACAAGTGAAAAAGCTGAAGCTTAAGATCGAAAAGAAGGTCTTTTAGTTGTAGATTAAATAAACCAAAGTTCGAAATGATTTCTACTTTTGGAGTGCTTCCTTCTCATACTGGTGTGCTGAATGGTGTTGAAGTTCCATTAGAGATCAGTGTAGAACCTTTAGATGGTAATTCTATTGTAATTTCAAGCTCTGATTTCCAATTACCAAGGTGCACACGTTGTTCTGCTTATTTATGCTCTTCATGTGCGCATTCGGCAGAGGCATGGTGCTGTGGTGTATGTTCTCAGATTATGAACATGAAAAAGCCAGTTCCAGAGGCTCAGATATCTGCATCAACGTTAGAAGTTGTTGAATCCGGTGAATGTCAGCCACTTTTCCACAGTATCATTGTATTTTCTCCAGTTAAAAGTATTATCAAACAGTATTTGACTTTATTACCACCTAATGCGCCACTCTCTTTATCAACTTACACAGATAAGTTTAATATGATTCCAATGGGCACTGTTTCTCAAATTTTGGAGGAGATTGACGCTATTCCATTCCCAAATCAACAGATTCCTTTCGAAACTGCCGCCAACGAACTCATTCATGTTTTTAGGAACACATCAATGCCTGTTTGGCATAGAATATTCATATCTTCTCCACCATCTGATATGAAGAGCCACACTATAATGAGCTCCCTCAAGCATTTGTACAAGGCAATTTCACGCGTAGATTTTTTCTTTTTTGGATCATCATATTCCCAGTTTTTAACAGAACTGGTACAAAGCACACCCGGTATTTCCAGAATATTCTGCCCTGTGAATGAAGGGGAGCTCCCATCTGCTCTGTTTTCTGATGCCAGCAGGGGATTTGGTTTCCAACTCCTTGCAGTATTTAGAGCAGGAGTGGCATATGGAGTCAACTTTGTTACATCTCCATTCATGGCTTCTGAAATATGCGAGAACTATATTCGCATTCCAGTTTTGCCTTCAAAGACCGCTTCATTATCATTTGCATTAACACCCCCTAAAGAGAATTTACGTTTGAGATTCCAAACAATGCAGTGTGTTGTTAAATTTGTGAGATGGAACCCAAATACAAACAGATTAAGCCATTTATTCAGGATTATCAGCCAAGAATACAAGATTTCAAGCAATTTAACGGATCTTGTTCAGTCGATATCATCATCTGTATTGTTTACATCCTGGTTGCACCAGGCCCAAAAGCTTCCACTTGGCCAGCAGTCTCTGGGGATAATAGATAGGACAAAAGCAATTGTTTCCATAATAAATGCAAACGAAAAACTCAAGCCATTGGTGAAAATGGCTTTTTTGGCGAAATCACATCCTGCTCTTAGTACAGCATTCTGGGATAGATTATCAATGGGATCGCTGCTATCCCTTTCGTCGCCCAGATCAGTCGAAGCACAGTTTTCTTACTCAGTTGAAGTGTGGGATTACAATGATACTCTACTTGAGGAGGGACTGATCGCCAGCGAAAAGAGACGTAAGGGAAATTTCATATTCCTTGTGAAGAGTTTCCCTTCGCTTTTTGTCCTATCAAAAACCGGAAGTGCTGAAATTGTTCCACACTCTAAAATGTCACTATCAATCGAGAGATTTAAAGAATCTTGCGAACCAATCCTTATCCGAACTATTCAATCACAGGTGGATCAGGTGAAGGAACTCCTATCTGTGGATGAAGAAGAGGGCCTGGCCGGTTTCCTCGATAATATCGGTGTAACTTCACTGTAAACCCTTTTTCTGAATTACTCATAAATTTAATAATTGTGGTTGGGTATTTCAAAAAAATCACTTTTTCAAAGCCTATTTCGGGCCTCAAATATTGATTAGCCATGACGTTTTGACAAGGTTTTGTAATCAAAAACCATATGTCTTCAGCCCAGAGTGAGTCTCAAATATTTATCGATTCTTATGGACACGGTGATCTATGCAAGAAGTTTGATTCCAAGCGCATTAAATTCTCACAGGCGGAGGATAATAGGCTTCTTGAGCAGGTGAAGATTTATGGACCCAAGAAGTGGAATACCATAGCTAAAGCACTTCCAGGAAGGACTTCCAGGCAATGCAGGGATAGATTCATGAATTACTTGAATGGATCCTTGATTAACGGACCATGGACACCTCAAGAAGATGAAGTTCTGATTCAAAAATTCATGGAATGCGGGCCCCAATGGACCATTATCAAGAAGTCCTTTGTCGGAAGGAGTAGCAACAACGTGAAAAATCGATGGTATACACATTTGTCTAAACGAGTAACTCAAAATGTCGAAAAAACCGAGCACATAAACCAAAACTACTCGATTCCAAGTGTAGCGAGTGTTGAAAGGAAGTTTCCTCCGCTATTTCCTCAAGAGGAAGCAATACTCAATTTTGACTTGTTCCTCAATCGAATCCAACAACAAGTCAATGTGGACTTTGTTCCACGAATTAAGTCCCTTCAATTTTAGATTTGATTGGGCTTAATATTAATAAATCACCCAAGATTAGCATCATTACTCAATTTTCCACCGTTCAACTCAATTTTGAAATTATTCACAAAAAAGTATATCAACAATGTCTGTAGCCTTTTGAAAAGCAAGAGAGCGGGTATAAATTTGTTGACTGTCACAGGATTTGAAACAAAATTGGAAAACTTTGAATACATAAGGTGGTAGTTCATCCTTCAGAAAAATTTGTAATGGAGAAACAACAACCGCCTGATTATAGACGATGTGGGAACCGATCACACCATCAAATGAGTTGGAAAAAAGTGACATTCCAGCCCTGACAAAGCATTGAAGAGAAGAACTGTAATATTCTGAACTTCCAAAATCGTACCCCCTGTCGAACCCGAAAAACCTGAAAAGCAACTTGGGGGTTTCTCCTAATGGAGAGAGAGTCGAGGAGAGTACCATAGGGATTCCATTTGAGGATCCTATAACTATTGCCACTTTGCCATTTTTCAGCCCCACGATATCAAATGGTATCAATTGTGTCGATTGGAACATTGATGTGTTAACTGACGGAAATAGTTCTTGGAGTGTGTGCATTGGATCTGTGGATAATCCAATTATTTTAGACTGAATTAAATCCGATATTGGTCTTAAAACAGGGATTTCGTTCAATGTCAATCCCATAAATATTGAAGGTAATGAGGAGCAAACAATTGAAAATGGTTTAATTGGAGACTCAGCCCCAATATTTACAAACTCAATATTATTAACGACAAGTATTGGGGAGAGTAATCTCTTTTCAGCCGGCCTGAATACGACCTTTAATAATAATAAATAAAACAGAGGGTCTGGTGAATTCAAGCACACTGCTCCAGAAATTCCATTAACTTCAAAGAAAGGTCTATCTCGAAAAAAACCAACACATTTGCCCAAAAAGCATCTGTCTCTGGATTCTACTATGTCACCAAACATTAATCCAAATGGGCTCAATACAGAATCTGATAAATTGAGCTCGACAAGAGCCCCATTAAACAATTTTGTATTCCCTGAAGGCTTTTCAAAATGGTATGGTACCAAACCAGTATTTACAAAAAACTGAAAAGTTCCTGAAAAGGTTGAGATTGATGGATGTAAGCTAGTTGATTGGCTGTGTAAAGGAAATTCATATATATTCTCTGCAGAATGCATGATTGCACACATATTTCCTGATTCCAAATAATAAGAATTCCCTTCTTTAAGAGTTTCATTAATGAGTTTTTTTTCAGAACCAATCCAACCATTCTGGAAACTATAACCATATGAGTCTTTGGCCAACCCAATTATTGCATCAGACGTAATATTTATATTAGAAAAACCTATAGTAAACCCTTTAGAATTTGAAACACGATGCATACTAACTTCAAAACTGTTCAATGCCTCCTCAAAAACCATAGTTTCCGGAACAGATTTTGACAAACCAAAGTCACGGAAATACCCATATATATGACAAAAGCATTCTGGGGCCCTTATGAATTTTTTATCTTCTATTGGTTTATAAAGACACCACCCTTCAATAGGATGAAGATTGGTGTATTTAAACTGATGTTGGCCAAAATTCACTTTGGCAATATCATTAGTTGATGCTAAACCCACAATTGGATAAAATTTCTCAGGAAGATCACTTAGTTGTAAATTCGATTCACATATAATACCATTAAAAGTAACAAACGCCATTTTTGCCCGAATAACAATCCCAAACCCAATTACAATTTCATTTGGTGACTCTGGTATCGGGATTTGTATCTTATTGTCTCCTTGGAATATATACCCTGTATCCGTCCGAAAACCGATATAATTGGGAAGAATATCGCATTTAAATCTCTCTGGAATAGAATCAGAAAATCCAATCAATACTGAAGACATTGACTGCTTCATCGATCCATTGCTTGAATGAATCTCAAAATAAACGACTCCAGTTCCAGGTAATGAATACAAAGGATCATTAGCCAAAGATAAACTATACTCACAATCAGATTTAATTTTTCTCATGAGGAACCTACGGAAAAACATGCTCTGTTCTTGGCATCTCCATTTTGGAGGCAATAAGTAAGGAAACCAAGAACTATCAACTATTTTAGAAAAAGGAGTCATAATTCTCGAATGCGAAGACAGTGATTTAATATAATAATATCCATTACCATCAATATGCATTGTTTGAATGATGATTCCACAAACATGTATTTGAATAATACCACTTGTGCAATACATCCTGATTGGAATGCATAGCCCATCAATTCCTAATGGAAGTTCAGGGAATTGAATCCTTGTATTTGCTAAAAATGGAAAATAATCAATCTCTATAGATTTATCATTATCAAGTCGAATTCCAAACACTATAGATTTAAATTCTTTGCAGGATACTCCTAAAATGCTAAACGTGAAAGCAGATGATTTTTCGTTAAATAAAATCCTGTCTCTATGTGTTATTGTACTATGTCCAAATGTATTGCATATCCCATATTCATCACAACTAACATTTCCATCAAAAAAATAGCTCTGGTTGAAGCTGAAAAAATCCATTTTTTGAACTTTATTGGGGAAATTTTACAAAAAAAAAATAACTGGATGAATTGTCCTTGGAGACAAGATGATGATGATTTACCAACACAAAAAGTTCTGGATTTATGTAAAGGAAGGGTTACAATACACTACTTCTTTTTAAAAGTTAAACAAAAATGGTAGAGACTTGGAAAAGCAAAAATACCAAGGAATCAAAGAATAAGGGTTTCATTCATTTGTGTTCTTCCTTATCTACAAATAATCAACGACCAACAATTCTAGCCTATTTTGTGATCAATGTGACATTTTTTTGTTGATGCCAGAAGTTGTGTTTCAGTGTCAGGATAAGACAAAACACGTTGAAAAAGGTGTTTTGTCGTGTTTAAAGAGATTTAGAGATGAATATACGACAAAAGAGAGGATTGTTTTGGGTGATTCTTGTGATTTTGATGTTTTTTGTCATTTCATTGATTTTCTTGTGTCAGGATGTATTCCTAGTGATAGAAATGATCAGATTGGAGTAATTAATCTGTTGAGAGAATGGGAATCACATTTTGGAATTGTTGAGTGTTTTCGTTTTCGTCTTTGTTGTCAAGAGAAAGATGGAATTGTTGTTTATAATGGAGACAAGTATGAAGTGAATATTGGATGTTTGTTGTTTCATAGTGAAGTTTTTCGAGAATTCTACAAGAATAGTTGTGGAATGGTTTTTAACTTTGATTCATCATATTCTAGAGAATCATTTGAGGTGTTTCTAGATCTGATTCATAATCGAATCAGTTATCCAAGTGTTGAAAAAGCAGGTGATGTTTATGATATTTGCAATTGTCTTCATTGTGATTCTCT
>Ga0209639_1000849_pt1 | contig 37004 bp, 28 predicted proteins | sample EPASupsiteHSE605_FD_187268 | JGI IMG/M metagenome (GOLD analysis project Ga0209639, IMG submission 187268) | Bioremediated contaminated groundwater from EPA Superfund site, New Mexico - Sample HSE6-05 (SPAdes) (version 2) | ecosystem: Environmental > Aquatic > Deep subsurface > Groundwater >... | reverse complement strand
GCTGGCGATGAAGCGAGACAGAGGGCTTGATCTAAAAAACAAGGTCAAGGCCTTAAAGTGGAATACAAGCTTCCTCTGCCTCAATGTGATAGGCGCTACCTATCATAACGGACAAGATACAAAGTGGGGTCTCTGCTGTTTTTAGGCTGCCAGTTGAACCGTCGGCAGCATCACGGCGTACGCTTCGTCAGGTGTTTTTTCCTCTAATTGTGAATGTGGCCTGGATCGGTTGTACCAGTCCAGATACTGCATGATCGATTTGCGTGCCTCGTTGACCGAGTCAGAAGCGTGCAAATAGACTCGCTCATATTTCACCGATTTCCATAATCGTTCAATAATAACATTGTCCCGCCAGGCTCCACGGCCGTCCATGCTGAGCCTGCACCCTTGCTCTGCAACCGCTTTCACGAATTCGTCAGCGGTAAATTGGCACCAGTTGCGAACTGTTGGTTAGAGTTCACTCGCCGGCATGTGGTCGAGACTGCCACCGGCACACTGTGGACACCGCCCCTCACCTGCATTCTTTTTTATCCGCATAACGGCTGGTCGATTTTTTGATTTAACATATTGATTTTAATATTAAATTTTAATAAAAACGTTTTAGCCAAACTATTGTTACAAATTCTGTAATCGTAATATTAATTTTAAAAAATGGGAATAGTTTGTCGCAACAAATTTCGTTCTTGTCGAGGGTATTGGTTAGGCAGGACTACACTGACCTCCGGCATCAACTAGTATTTTATGTTTAATTTTGAATTGTTACGCCAAAACCGGCGACAAAATCAGCGTGACGCATGGATGAAAAACAAAGTCCTGCCGGAGCGATGGAGCGCAACCATCAGGCCGGACAAGATATGGAATTATTTTTCTTGACTTTGCCCGCCCCATCGGGTCTATGTCGCACAGTTCAGGTGTTCGCAAGAACTTAAACGGGAACCTCGTGTAAATCGGGGACGGGCCCGCCGCTGTAACCGGGGACGAACGCTGCATAAACGTCACTGACCTTTGGGTCGGGAAGACGCAGCAAGTAGGACGAACCGGGAGTCAGAAGACCTGCCTGAATGTTTGGAGACGACTGCGAGGACGGCGGCGTACCCGGTTTTTTTATTATTTCTGCGGATAAATAGGGCTATCCCGGATCGATTCTTTCGATCCGGGATTTTTTTTTGCCCATCCAGAAAACCCGGCCCCCCTTTGCTTTCGACTCCGCCACTCTTTTGGCGCGAGGAGCCCCATGCGAAGGAATCTGGCCACATCTCCCGTTATTGCATTGCTCTGCCCATGGATGGCGGCGCTGTCGCCCTCCATGATCCGAAACCGGCGTACCCGCCGTTGTCCGGTTCAATCGCTCCCCGCCCATTCCACTTTTCCCGCCCACCGGACGACGTCCGCCGTTGTCCGAATTCTTGCCCGCACCGCAGTCCGGCCCGGCGCCGGCCGCTCCCCTTTTGATCATCTCAACACCGTGAGGATTCCATTATGGATTGGCTGCATACAATAATCGATTACGGCGTGCTTGGGCTCCTGCTCACGCTCAGCGTCATTGCTTTGTCGCTTGCGCTGGAGCGGTTTCTGGTCTACCGCGCCGTCCGGATCGAAACCTTTGCCGACCGCAAGGAGCTGGAACTGCACCTGACCCACAAGCTGCACCTGATCGCCACCATCGGCGCCAACGCCCCCTACATTGGCCTGCTCGGCACGGTGCTGGGGATCATGCTCACCTTCTACGACATCGGCACGGCCGGATTCGACACCACCAAAATCATGCAGGGGTTGGCCCTGGCGCTCAAGGCCACAGCCCTCGGCCTGCTGGTGGCCATCCCGGCGGTCACCCTCTACAACCTGCTGCTGCGCCGCTGCAAGGTGCTGCTGATGCAATGGGAGATCAGGGATGGACGAAAAGGAATTTGACTATCTCAACGTCATTCCACTGGTGGACGTGATGCTGGTGCTGCTGACCATCGTTCTCACCACCTCCACCTTCATCGCCACCGGCGGCATTCAGCTGGAGTTGCCCAAGGCTTCGGCGAGCAAGGAAAACCTGCCGCAGACGCCCCGCACCGTGGTGGTCAACAAGGAGGGCCGCCTGTGGGTGGAATCCACCGAGGTGACGCTGGACACCCTGGCCGCGGCCCTGGAGCCGGTGGAACGGTCGACTCCGATGATCGTTCGCGCCGACAAAAATCTCTCTCTGCAGATGTTCGTGGACGTCTATGAGGCGATCAAACGTCTCGGCTTTACAACCCTCAGCCTGCAAACCGAACAACAGCCATGAAAACACAGACCAAAGCCGCCCATTGTTCCCTGGCGCTGCATGCCGTCCTTGTTCTTTGCGCTTTTGCTTTCAACCGATATGCAGCCCATATTCGACCTCCCACGGTGATGGATATGTCGATCATTATGTCCGGGGCGGCGGCCGGAGAGAGCGAAGGCGCGGCGGCGCAAACCCCGCAAGCTCCGCCGGCCCCGCCGGTCAAGGAGAAGACCGTTGCGCCTGCCGCCAAAAAACAGGTCGTCAAAACAACGCCTTCGCCCAAACCGCGACCCGCCGCGACCCGGAAAATCGAGCCGGCTCCGGCTGTTGAACCCGCTCAGCCCACCTTTGCCGCCCCGGCGGAACAGGAGATGAAACCCGATGCGGCGGTTGCGGATTCCGAGCAACCAAAGCAATCCGGCGAAGATTCTGCCAGTGCAGCCACCGCAACCACCGCAACCACCGCTAGCAGCGGCAAGTCGGGCGCAAGCCCTAACGCAAACCCTAACGCAAGCCCTAAAGGCAACGGCGGCCTGTTCACCGCCAGCCAATTGGACGGCCCCCTGACCATGCTGGCCAAAAGCCCGCCGGTCTATCCCCACTCCGCCAAACGGCGCAACATCGAGGGCTGGATCAAGGTGAAGTTCGTGGTCGACGAACACGGCCAGGTGGATCAGGTCACGGTGCTGGACGCCGAACCCGAAGGAGTGTTTGAGCAGAGCGTGCTGCGCTGCATCGCCAGCTGGCGCTTTAAACCGGGCACAATCGGCGGGATGGCGGTCAAGGCCCTGGTCGAGCAAACCATCACCTTTAAGCTGGAAGGATAAGCTCATGTCCATGATCACCAGCCACACCGCCTTTCAGTTCGCCGCCGTCCTGTACGCCCTGGCCCTGGCCGCCGCCCTGGCGCCGGGAAAACGATCCCTGCCGGTCAATCTGCCGCTGGCCGCGGCAATCGGCTGCAACCTGCTGGCCGTGGGACTTCGCTGCCATCAGGCCTGGCCGATGCTGCCGATGCATCTGGGCCCCGTGGCCCTGCCGCTCTGTCTGGGGCTGTTCTATCCATTGGCCGCGAGGAATTGCGAGCCGTCCCAGCGGCGGCCGGCGCAGCGCATCCTGCTCGCGGTTATCGTCCTTTTGACGGCGCTGGCCCTCTGCTTTCCCAAGGATTTCTATCTGCCTTTCCTCAAATCCAAGACCTTGCTGGCCCACGGTTTTCTCTGGTTTGGGGTTGTCGGCAAGGCATGCTTCATTCTCAGCGCGGTCTGGGCGGCCAACGCCCTGCTCCCCTGCCAACCGTCCCACGCGATTTCGGCCATGGGCCGCAGCCATCGCTGGGCGGCCCTGGGGTTTTCTCTGTGGACCGCATCGATGTTCAGCGGCGAACTCTGGTCCTACCTGGGCTGGGGCACGCCGGTGGTGTGGGAGGACCCTGCCTTGACCCTGACCATGGCCGCCTGGTTCTTCTACGGCTGCCTGCTCCATCTCCATCTGACCCGATCCTGGAGCCAGACGCATCGGGCGCTCTACGCCTCCCTGGGCGGCCTGGTCATGCTGACCCTGACCTGCCTGCCCGATCTCGGCCCTTTCCGCATCCCCTTTGGATTATGAAAACTGTGTCTGCACGCCTTTGGAACCGCCTGAGCAGCATCAATCTCACTGTGGCGCTGTGTCTGCTGCTCACCATGGATCTGGTCTGGGGCTATTTCTGTCTCAACCGCCGCACCGCCCTGTTCACTCCCCTCAACGATCTCGGCCTGATTCCCTGGGCCCAAACCTACGGCAGCCACAACCTGCTCGCCACTGGCTGGTTTTTCCTGCTTCTGACGCTGCTGGCCCTGCTGGCGGTCAACACCTTTACCTGCACCACCAGCCGGGTCGCCCAGCTGCTGCGGGCCAAAGGGCCGGGCGGTTGGCAACGGCTGGCGCTCCGACTCGCCCCCCATGTCATGCACTACGGCCTGATCGTCATTCTGGCCGGTTATCTGTGCAGTTATCTGTTTACCCAAGTCCTGACGAGCAGCACCCTGACGCCGGGTTCCCACCTCTCCTTACCCGGCTCCGGGAGTCAGGTTCAGCTGCTTGCCGTGGAACCCGAGTATTACCAGGGCGAACGGCTGGCGTTCTGGAAAAACGAAGTGATCGCCCTCAGGGCCCGCCTGCTGCTCAGCGACAACACCGGCCAGCGAGAGGCAATCCTGTCCTGCAACCGGCCAGTCCGGTTCCAGGGCTACAGCCTGCACCTGATCGATTTTGCGCCCAAGAGCCTGAACGGCATGAAAATGAAAACCAGAATTGATCTCCACGTCCGCAAGGATCCAGGGGTCGCGCTCTACCTGGCCGGCATGGCGCTCTTTTCCCTGGGCCTGATTTTGTATTTTTACCAATGGATTGTGCACCGGGAGGCACACAGATAATGCGTATGTTCAACATCCTTCGTCCTGACGACTGCATCCTTGCCATGGCCGCGCTGATCGTCCTTTTGACTGCGGCGGGCTGCAACAACGACCCGTCCGCGACCTCGTCTGCGGCCGGCAAAAACACCGACAAAGAACGCCCAGCCTTTCTCCAGATCGGCGAATTTGCAGTCAACCGGATCTCGCCCGAACGCACCGAGGTGCGCGACGGCGCCGGCCGCACCCTGGTCCTGATCCCCCGCGAAGCGCCCATGCCGACCGACTGCGCCCCTTCCCAGGTGGTGCGCGTGCCGGTCCGGCGGGTGGTCGCCTACGGCGGCTTTGACGTTGCCGTGCTCCGCGCCCTTGGCGTGCTCGAACAGACCCTGGTGGGCGTGACCACGCCCAAGGAGCGCTGGCACGTTCCGGACGTCAAACGCGGCATGGAATCCGGTCGGATCGCCTTTCTCGGCGACGCCGCCTCCATCGACTACGAACGGCTCAAACAGAGCGAGCCGGAACTGGTGCTCACCTGGGACCCCTCGATCATTCCCCTGATGGACGATCTCCACATTCCCGTGGCGGTCACCACCACGCCCCAGGCCATGTGTCTCAACGCCCGGATGCGTTTTGTCCAGTTTCTTGCGCCTTTTTTCCACAAGGAGCCGGAGGCCGACGCCTTCTTTGCCCGCATTGACGCCGCGCTGCGCGACATCCGCGCCCGCACCGCCGGCGCGACCCGGCAGCCCAAGGTGATGTGGGGCGACATCTACGAAAAAAGGGTGATGGTGGAGCCGGGCAACGCCTGGGTGGGCGAACTGGTGGGTCTGGCGCAGAGCAATTACCAGTTTGAAGACGTGTTCGGAACCTCCTGCATCGAAATCACGGTGGAGCGTTTTCTCTACTCCGGCCAGGATGCGGACATCTTTTTCACCTACCGCTCCCGCGACATGGGGGCCACCTCCAAGGCGGCTCTGGCCCGGCTCAATCCCCTGATCAAGGACATCGCCCCGCTCAAAAACGGCAGGGCCTATGCGCCGCTGCCGCACTACAGCCAGTCGGCGGACAAACTCGACGAGATTCTCACCGAAATCAGCGCCATCCTTCACCCCGAATTCTACCCCGATTATCAACTGCACTACTTTGCCGAGTTGCCCGACGCCGATCCGGTCGCCGTTAAGGAGAAAAATCATGACCACATCTGAATGCTGTCTCGATCCGGTTCGTCCGCTGCTGCTGCGGCGCGCGCCGGTGGTGTTTGCCCTGCTCGGCCTGTTGACCGTTTTGATGCTGGGGATCAACGTCGCCGTCGGCTCGATCGCCTTTTCCCCGGCTGAAATCTGGCAGGCCCTCCGCAACCCGGCCGAAGCCTCCACCACCAGCTTCATCCTGTGGAACATCCGCATCCCCCGGGCCATTGCCGCCGTGTTCGGCGGCGCCTATCTGGCCGCCTCGGGGCTTCTGCTGCAGATTTATTTCCGCAACCCCATTGTCGGCCCCTATATCCTCGGCATCAGTTCGGGCGCCACCCTGATGGTCTCGTTTGTGATGCTCACCAGCGTCACCGTGGGCTGGACCCTGTTCACCCCTTTTATCTCCACCCTGGCCGCCTTTGCCGGGGCCTACGCGGTGATGCTGATCGTGCTCGCCATTGCCAGCCGGATCAAGGGTGGGGTGACGCTGCTGATCGTCGGCCTGATGATGGGCTACCTCTGCGGCGCGGTCACCGCCATCCTCACCGCTTTTGCCGAAAAAGACAAAATCAAGGGCTTTGTCCTCTGGCAGCTGGGCAGTTTTTCCGGCTTCAAATGGGACGAGATCACCATCCTGCTGGTGCTCGGCGGCGCCATTCTGGCGCTGCTTTATGTGCAGAGCAAGCCGCTCAACGCCTTTTTGCTCGGCGAGGAATACGCCGCCTCCATGGGGGTCAACATCCGCCGTTTTCGCCTGCTGATTCTGCTCTGCGCCTGCGCCCTGGCCGGAATGATCACCTCCATGGCCGGGCCGGTGGCCTTCATCGGCATGGCTGTGCCCCACATGGCCCGGCTCGGCTTCGGCACCTCGGACAACCGCATCCTCATCCCCGGCGCCTGCCTGACGGGGGGACTGGTGGCCAGCCTCTGCGACCTGATCGCCCGCACAGTCATGGCCCCGGTGGAGCTGCCGCTCTCAGCCGTCACCGCCTTTTTCGGCGCCCCCATTGTCATCACCTTGCTGCTCAAACGGAGGGTCAAATTATGAACATGCCTGCCAACCGCCCGATCATCAGCGTCCGGGGCCTGAGCGTGGGCTACGGGAACACCCCGGTGCTGCGCGATCTTGCCTTTGATTGCCGTCCGGGCCAGTTCATCAGCCTGCTCGGCCCCAATGGCGCCGGCAAAACCACCCTGCTCCGCACCCTGTCTCGCCACCTTTCCCCCTTGGCCGGCGAGATCAGGGTGCAGGGCCGGCCTCTGGCCTCTCTGCCCGCCATGGATCTGGCCCGGATCATGGCCGTGGTGCTCACCGACCGGATTGCGCCGCCGCTGTTCACGGTGTTTGAGTTCGTGGCCCTGGGGCGCTATCCCCACACCGATTATCTCGGCCGTCTGGGAGCCGGGGATCGGCTGGCGGTGACCACCTCGCTGGCTGCGGTCCACGCCCTGAACCTGGCGCATCGACTGTTTGCCGACCTCAGCGACGGCGAGCGGCAGAAGGTGCTGATGGCCCGCGCCCTGGCGCAGGAGCCGCAGGTTTTGCTGCTCGACGAACCCACCATCCATCTTGACCTCAAACACCGGGTCGAGGTGATGGCCATTCTCCGCGACCTCTGCCGCACCAAGAACATCACCGTGATCGCCTCGCTGCACGACGTGGACGTGGCCGCCAAGGTCAGCGACCGGGTGGCGCTGATCAAGGACGGCGGGATGATCGACTGGGGCGCGCCCGAATCGGCGCTGACTCCGGAGGCGGTGGCCGGGCTCTACGATTTCGACAAGGCCGAATTCAACCGCCATCTGGGCGGGATTGAGCTGCGCGGCGAAGGCGACCGGGGACGGGCCTTCGTGGTCGGCGGCATGGGCTCCGGCGCCCTGGTCTACCGGATGCTGGCCAAAAAGGGCTTTGCCATTGCCACCGGCGTGGTCCACACCAACGACCTGGACTGTTTTGTGGCCAGATCCCTTGGCGCCGACTGCGTCACCGTCGACCCCATGGAAACCATCGACGCCGCAGCCGCGCAACAGGCGGCAACCCTGCTTGACGACTGCGATTTTGTCATCGACAGCGGATTCATGATCGGCGCCGGCAATCTGGCCAACTTCGACCTGGTGCAGACCGCCCTAAACCGGGGCAAAACCGTGTTCTCGCTGCGTCCGCACGAACCGGGGACGCCGCTCGCCGCCGGCTGCGTGCACTGCAACACCGCTGTTCAGCTGATCGAGGCCCTGGACGGGTTTGCCGCTCCATCCACACTTTGCCGCGTCCAGGAGGCCTGATGCAGCCCCTTGCTCTTTGCTATTATTCCGCCACCGCCACTGAAATCCCTTCGCTGTCCGAGGGCGTGCGCCTCTACCAGGACAGCGGCGCCCCGCTTGCGGTCCACGCCCGCACCCAGGTGCAGCTCTTTGATCAGAAACGGCGCGAGGCGTTCATCCGCGAGGCGCTCAAGGCCGATGTGCTGATCATCTCCCTACACGGCGGCCGCCCTTCGTTTCCTGCCTTTGACCTGCTCAAAACGGCCCTGGAAAACTGTCCTGAAAGCCAACGCCCGCTGATCCACGTCCAGCCCACCAGCGGCGACGAGGACACCATCGAGGCGGCGCGCGAGTTCTCGCAGGCGTTCGGCACAGACTGCTGGGACACGGTCAAACAGTACCTGCATCTGGGCGGAGCGAGAAATTTCCAGCAGCTGCTGATCTACCTGCACAATCGCCTGTTCGCCGCAGACTGTCCCTGTCGTCCACCCGAGCCCCTGGCCGACGACGGCATCTACCATCCCGATTGTCCGGGAACCCCCAGCCTGGAGGAATATCTGCAGCTGAAGGTCGATCCCGGCAAAATCACCGTGGGTTTGTGGTTCTACCAGACCTACTGGGTCAACAACAACCTCGCCTTTGTCGACGCCATTATCCGCTCGATCGAGGCTGCCGGGGCCAACGTCATTCCGGTTTTCCACCTGCGCTACAAGGACGCGGCGCGCGGCAACCGGGCCGCCGACGGGGTGATCGAGCACTATTTCATGGAGGGAGACGCGCCGCGCATCCAGGTGCTGATCAACCCCCTGATGTTCTCCCTCACCCTGGTTTCCCCTTCGTTCAAGGATCTTTTGGCCAATCTGGGCGTGCCCTTTATCCAGGCCATGACCTGTTCCGCCCCCTTTGCCCAATGGTCGGAAAGCGTCCAGGGGCTGCCGACCATGGACGTCTCCTACTCCGCGGCCCAGCCCGAATTTGACGGCGCCCTGATCACCGTGCCGGTGGCAACCCGCGAGCAGGAGACCATTGATCCGCTCACCGGCGCGCTCCTGGCCAAGTACATGCCCATTCCGGAGCGGGTCGACAAAATGGTGCGGCTGGCCCTCAACTGGGGTCGACTGTCCCGCATTCCGGCCGCCGAACGCCGCGTCGCGATCATTTTCCACCACTATCCGCCGCGCAACGACCGGATCGGCTGCGCCGCCGGACTCGACTCCTTTGCCAGCGTTTCGGCCCTGCTCACCCGGATGCGGGCCGCCGGTTACCGCATTGAACGCGAATTTGGCGAAAAGGACGAACTCGCCCATGAGCTGCTCGCCAAAATGACCTGCGACCAGCGCTGGCTGCCCATGGATCAGATGGCGGCCCGGGCCGAGGCCAGGGCCGGGGCCGAGCAGTACCTCCCCTGGCATAACGAGCTGCCCGAACCGATCCAGACCAAGATGACCGCCGACTGGGGCGAAATGCCGGGCGAGCTGTTTGTCCACGAGAAGAAGATGCATTTTGCCGGCCTGATCAACGGCAACGTGTTTCTCACCATCCAGCCGCCGCGCGGGTATCTCGAACAAATCGACAAGGCCCTGCACGACCTGCACCTGTCGCCGCCGCACCACTATCTGGCCCAATACCGCTGGATCCGCGACGTGTTCAAGGCGGACGCGGTGATCCACGTGGGCAAGCACGGCTCCCTGGAATGGCTGCCGGGCAAGGCCCTGGGGCTGTCGGGCTCCTGCTTCCCGGATCTGGCGATCATGGAACTGCCCAACATCTACCCGTACATCATCAACGATCCCGGCGAAGGGACCCAGGCCAAGCGCCGCTCCTACTGCTGCATCATCGATCATCTCACCCCGGCCTTTACCAACGCCGATCTGTACGACGATCTCGCCAAGGTGCAGACCCTGGTCGCCGATTACGCCGCCGCCCAGGCCGAGGACCCGGCCAAGGTGGAGATCCTTGCGCCCATGATCTGGGAAGCTGTGTCCGCCGCCAGCCTGGACAAGGACCTGGAGATCGACCAGCAGTCCGCCACGGCTGATTTCTCCGGTTTCCTCGAACGGCTCCACGCCTATGTCGAGGAGTTGGGCGACACCATGATCAACGACGGCCTGCACATCATGGGCTCGCCGCCCGAGGGCGAGCGACTCACCGAATTTGTCGCCCAGCTGACCCGATTGCCCAACGGCTCGGTTCCTTCCTTGCGCGAATCCCTGGTTGCGGCCATGGGTTGCGACTACGACGACGTGCTCGACAACCGCGGCAGCCGTCAGGCCCGCTTCGGCAACCGCACCGGCGGCGAGGTGCTGCGCGCCGCCCACCAACAGGCCCTGGCGCTGGCCGGCGGCCTGGCCGAAGCCGGGTATAACCCCGAGGCCGTCCCGGAACTGACGGCGGGGCTGCCGGTCGCGGCCAGGGCCGAAACAGAGGCTGCGCTTGCCTACATCGCCCAGTCCCTGGTTCCCAACATCCGCCTCTGCACCGAAGAAATCGACGCCGCGCTTGCCGCCCTGAACGGCCGCTTTGTCCGCCCCGGCCCGTCGGGCTCGCCCAGTCGCGGTCAGGCCGACATCCTGCCCACGGGCCGCAACTTTTATTCGGTGGACCCCAACAAGATCCCCAGCCCGGCGGCCTGGGAGGTCGGGGTTCGCCTCGGCGACGCCCTGATCGAGCGCTATCTGAAAGAGACCGGCAAATACCCGGACTCCATCGGCATCCTGGTCTACGGCACGGTCACCATGCGCACCCGGGGCGACGACATCGCCGAGATCTACTACCTGATGGGGCTGAAGCCGGTGTGGCAGCAGGGCAGCGGCAATGTCAGCGGCCTGGAGGTGATTCCCTTAAACGAACTCGGCCGGCCCCGGCTGGATGTTGTCCCCCGGATCTCCGGGTTCTTCCGCGACTCCTTCCCCAACCTGGTGGAACGGATCGACGAGGCGGTGCGCATTGTCGCCGCCCTCAAGGAACCGCCGGAATCCAATTTTGTCCGCCGCAACGTCTACCGGGACGTGGAAGAGTACCGCAAGGAGGGTTTGAGCGAGGAAGAGGCCATGCGCGAGGCCACCTTCCGGGTTTTCGGCTGCCCGCCCGGAACCTACGGCGCCGGGGTGTCCGAGTTGGTCGAATCCAAAAACTGGCAGACCCAGGAGGATCTGGGCAACAACTACATCCGCTACTCCTCCCACGCCTACGGCCAAGGCAGCTACGGCAGCCAGAAGCCCGCCGCCTACCGCCGCCAGCTGGCCCGCATGGATCTCACCGTGAAGAACGAGGATTCGCGCGAATACGACATGATGAGCTGCACCGACTACTACAACTACTACGGCGGCATGATCGTGGCGGTGAAAACGGTGCGCGGCCATTTGCCCTTTGCGGTGATGGGCGACAGCTCCGATCCCAAACGGGTCAAGGTGCGCACCACCCAGGAAGAGGCCAAGCACGTGCTCCGCTCCCGTCTGGTCAATCCCAAGTGGATCGCGGGCATGCAGCGCCACGGCTACAAGGGCGCGGGCGACATTTCCCATGTGATGGACATCGTGCTGGGCTGGGATGCCACCGCCGAGGTGATCGACGACTGGATGTACGAGAAAATCGCCCGCGCCTACGCACTTGATCCCCAGATGCAGGAGTGGATGAAGGAAGTCAACCCGTATGCCCTGCAGAACATCCTCGACAAACTGCTGGAGGCGATCAGCCGGGGCATGTGGCAGGCCAACGAGGCAATGGAAGAGCAGCTCAAGAACGCCTATCTCGAAATGGAAGGGGAAATCGAGGAATGGAGCGAATAGGCCGGGCGGCGTGGGTTGCCTGCTCGGTTGCGGTCTGCGGCGGCCTGCTGCTTGCGGCCGGTGTTGCGGCCGCCCAGGAGGAGAGCGGCGCCATTGTCGTTACCGGCGAGGAGATCCGGCTGATGAAGGCAAACAAGATGGCCGACGTTCTCAACCATGTGCCCGGCGTCACCGCCGGCGACAGTTCCGTGGGCATCCACGGTTCGTACAAGGTCAAGGTGCTGGTGGACGGGCGGCCGATCAACGACCCGACTTCCAGCGTCGGCGGCGTCAACTGGAGCATGGTCAGCCCGGACAAGATCGAACGGATCGAGATCCTGCGCGGCAAGGGCGGCGTGCGCTACGGCCAGGACGCCAGCGGCGGAGTCATCCTCATCACCACCCGGGCGATCAGCTCGGTGAGCGGCCAGGTCAAGAGCTACGGCGGCAACCAGGACACCGCTTTCGTCGGCGCCGGCGCCCAGGCCCGGGCCGGCCGCTGGGGCGCGGAGGTCAGCGGCGAAACGGAAACCTCCCAGGGCTACGTGGTCAACAACGACAGCCTGCGCCACAAGGGCGGCGTCAAGACGACCTACGCCCAGGACGCGGATCGGTCGCTGAGCCTTGGCGCCGATTACGTTGAGGAGGAAAAAGGACTCACCGGCCAACCGGACCACCCCACGCCCTTTTCCCGCAAAGAGAGTGAAACCACCGCGCTTTCCGCCCAAGGCAAATATTTCCGCATCGCCAGTTCCACCTTTTTCAACGCCGGCCGTCAGCAAAACACCGACGTCAGCAAGGATCTGGACCAGAGCCTGCGGGTCAATGAACTGGGCGAGGACCTGAGTTCCGCGATCGATACCGGCAACTTCGGCGGCAAGTTCGGTGAACTCGCCTACGGCGTCGGGTATCGAATGGGCCAGGCCAGCGGCTCCACCTTTGCCGACCAGAGCGAGGAGGTCTTTTCCCTTTTTGCCAGCCAGTCGCTGCAGAGTCAGACCAGCCCCTGGGGAGTAACCGGCGGGCTGCGGGCCAACGCCAACACCGCTTTTGAAGACGTGCTCAATCCGGAACTGAAACTGGTGTACCAGCAGCAGGGGTGGAACCTGACCGGGGCCTACAGCGGCAGCAACAACATCCCGTCGTTTTATCAGCGCTACAACCATTCCAGCTCAACCCTGCCCAATCCCGACCTGGGCATGGAAACCGCCGACAACTACAGCCTGGCCCTGTTCGTCCAGCCGCATCCCGCCCTGTCCGGCCGGGTGTCGGTTTTCTACAACCTGCTCAACGACCGGATCACCTATGTCACCTTTGACGACGGCGTCGGTCAGTACCAGAACTTCGGCAAGGTCAGCTACAAGGGCGGCGATCTCTCCCTGACCTGGAAGGCCCGGCCCGACCTCGGTTTCAAGGCAAGCTACACCTATCTCAGGGCGACCGACGAGGAGACAGGTCTGCTTGTCCCGGCCAAGGCCGAACATCAGGCCAGCCTGGAGGGGTGCTGGCAGGTCACGGAGCAGTTGACGACCGTGCTTTCCGGCAAATACGCCTCCGAGGTCTATCGCAACAAGGCCAACACCAAAACCGTGCCCGGCTCGCTCCTGGGCAACTTCAGGGCCGAGTACAGCCTGGGCCGTTACGCCCTGTTCACGGAGATCAAAAACTTTGCCGACACCACCTATTACTACGCCGACGGTCTGTTGGCGCCGCCCCTCACCTGGATGGCGGGTCTGAGCTGGAAATTTTAAAGGAGGGTCATGGAACAGACAGTCTATCCCCTGGCGGCGATGGTCGGCCAGAAAACCTTCAGGCAGGGTCTGCTGCTGGCGGCGGTCAATCCGGCCATTGGCGGCATTCTTGTCCGGGGCGAAAAGGGCACGGCCAAATCGACCATGGTCCGGGCTCTGGCCGCCCTGCTGCCGGACATTCCAGTGGTGCGGAACTGCGCCTTTTCCTGTTCGCCGGAACCGGGTGCGGACCGCTGTCCCGATTGCCGACTCCGCTTCCCCCAACTGGAAACGACCATCCGACGGGCGCGGCTAGTCAATCTGCCGCTGAACGTCACCGAAGACCGGGTGGCCGGCGGCATCGATTTTCCCCGCTCCCTGCAGCGGGGCAAGGTGGTGTTCTCGCCGGGGCTGCTGGCTTCGGCACACCGGGGATTGCTGTATGTCGACGAGGTCAATCTGCTCGACGACCACATCGTTGACCTGATCCTCGACGCCGCCGCCAGCGGTGAAAACCGGGTTGAACGCGAAGGCATATCCTTTCGCCATCCGGCCCGGTTCATCCTGGTGGGCACCATGAACCCCGAGGAGGGCGAACTGCGGCCGCAACTGCTCGACCGATTCGGTCTCTGCCTGGAAATGGCCGGCGCCAAAGAATTGGAGGAACGGGTGGAGCTGATGGAACGCCGGGACGCCTACGACCTCAATCAGGACGGATTTTGCGGGGAATATCAAGCCGCCACCGACCAATTGGCCCACCGGATCGCCCAGGCCCGCGCCCTGCTGCCCAAGGTGCGAATCGGCGCCAACCTGCGCGGCTTCATCGGCGAACTCGGCCGGGAAAACAATGTTGCCGGTCACCGCGCCGATCTGGTGATGGAGCAGGCAGCCAAGGCCCTGGCCGCCCTGGAGGGACGCCTTGAGGTGAGCGCCGAGCATGTCCGGGTGGTCGCGCCCCTGGTGTTGATCCACCGCCGCCGCGACGCCCAGCCGCCGCAACCTCCGCCGCCGGAACCGCCCGAACCCCAGCCGCCCGAAGACCAGCCGGAGACGCCGGATCAGGACCAGCCGCAGCCGGAACAGAACCAGGAGGAAAACCAGCAGCCGCAGGAGCGGGAGGCGCAGTCGCCGGAACAGCAGCCCCAGGCGGAAAACCAGGAACAGCCCTCCGAACAGGAGGCACGGGAAGAACCATCGGAGAATCAGGAGCAGCAGGCCGCAAACAACCGGGACGAACAATTGTTTGAAGTCGGTCCGGCCTTCAAGGTCAAGCCGTTGACCGCGGTCAAGGACCGCATTGTCCGCCGGGGTTCGGGTCGCCGCTCGCGCAGCCGCATCTCCCAGAAAAAGGGCCGCTACGTCAAAAGCTCCCTGCAGACCAACAACGACATTGCCCTGGACGCCACCCTGCGGGCCGCAGCGCCCTATCAGCGGCAGCGGGCCTGCGACGACGGCCTGGCCGTCCACCTCACCCGTCAGGATCTGCGCGGCAAGATCCGGGAAAAACGGATCGGCAATTTTTTGCTCTTCGTGGTCGACGCCAGCGGCTCCATGGGCGCACGCGGGCGGATGGCCGCCTCCAAGGGGGCGGTGATGTCGCTGCTGCTCGACGCCTATCAGAAGCGCGACCGGGTGGGCATGATCACCTTTCGCCGCAATGAGGCCTTTGTCAATCTGCCGCCCACCACCTCGGTGGACACGGCAGGCCGACTGCTGGCCGAGATGCCGGTGGGCGGGCGCACGCCGCTGTCGGCGGGGCTGGCCAAAAGTCACGAACAGGTGCGCAATTACCTGATCAGAAATCCCACCGCCCAACCGATCGTCATCCTGATTACCGACGGCAAATGCAATGTGGCCCTGGGCGAGCGGAAACCCGTGGAAGAATCCCTGCATCTGGCAAGCGCCCTGTCGCGGGACGGGCGCATCCGCACCATTGTGGTCGACACCGAGGAGGCCGGACTGGTCACCTTTGGGCTGGCCCAACGGCTGGCCGGGGCCCTGGAGGCCCAATACTTTAAAATCGACGACCTCAAGGCGGAAGCCCTGGTCAACATCGTACGAGGACAACAGCAATGAACATTCGCCCGATCTATCCTTTCACCGCCATTGTCGGCCAGGACAAAATGAAGCTGGCCCTGATGCTCAACGTAATCAACCCCGGGCTGTCCGGGGTGCTGATCCGGGGTGAGAAAGGCACCGCCAAATCAACGGCGGTCCGCGCCCTGGCCGACATCCTGCCCGAGATTCCGGTGTTTGTCGACGACCCCTATCAGCTGGATCCCAACGAGGAATACGATTCCTATCTCGACATCCGCCGGTCCCTGCAGCTGGCGCCGCCCGAGCCCGGCAAGCAGCCGCAGGTCGGCATGCGCAAGGTCCGGGTGGTGGAGTTGCCGGTGGGCGCCACCGAGGACCGGGTGGTGGGCACGCTTGACCTGGAACACGCTCTGAAAAAAGGCGAGAAACGAGTGGAGCCGGGCATCCTGGCCCAGGCGCACCGCAACATCCTCTACGTCGACGAGGTCAACCTGCTCGACGACCATGTGGTCGACGTGCTGCTCGATTCCGCCGCCATGGGCGTCAACACCATTGAACGCGAAGGCATCTCCTTCACCCATCCGGCCCGCTTCACCCTGGTGGGCACCATGAATCCGGAGGAAGGCGAACTGCGGCCGCAACTGCTCGACCGTTTCGGCCTCTGCGTCAACATCGAGGGCATCCAGGCGGCCAAGGACCGGGTGGCGATCATGGAGCGCCGGGCCGCCTTTGACCTGGACCCGGAAGGGTTTGCCGCCCAGTGGACGGCGGAATCCACAGCCCTGGCCGACCGGTTGCTAATCGCCCGGGCCCTGTACCCCCAGGTGCAGGTCGAGCGGCCGCTGCTGTTCGAGATTGCCCAGTACTGCCTGGACGTGGGGGTGGACGGCCATCGCGGCGACATCATCATGCTCAAGACCGCCAAAACCCTGGCCGCCTTTGACGGCCGCACCGAGACCGAATCCGCCGACGTTCAGACCGCCGCCGAACTGGTCCTGCCCCACCGGGTGCGGCGGCAGCCGCTGATGGAAATCGCCGACAACATCCAGGGATTGCGCAAACGGGCGCTGGCGGCCCACTGAGCCGGCCTGTTCCTCCTTGTCGTCTGGAAAAAGGGCGAGAAAACCATCTGGCGTTGGGGCGACAAAAAAAACCGCAGAACGCCGAGCACCACAGGAAACCTTATGATCCGCATTGAAAATTTACAAAAATCCTACGCCGCGACGAAGGCGCTTGACGGCATCGACCTTTCGGTGGCCGCCGGCGAGTTGTTTGCCTTTCTCGGCCCCAACGGGGCCGGCAAGACCACCACCATCCGCATCCTCACCGGCCTGACCCGGCTGGGTTCGGGTCGGGCGCTGCTGAACGGCCACGACATCGAAAGCGACGGGATTGCCGCCAAGCGCCAGTGCGGCCTGGTGCCCCAGCACATCAACCTCGACAGCGAGCTGACCGTGCTGGAAAACCTCGACATCCACGGCCGTCTGTTCGGCATGGAGCCCTCCCGGCGGCGGCGGAAAATCGAGGAGCTGCTGGCCTACGTCGAGCTGGCCGACCGCACCCGCAGCCTGGTCAAGCAATTGTCCGGCGGCCTGAAACGACGCCTGATGATTGCCCGCGCCCTGATGCACGAGCCCCGGATTCTTTTTCTCGACGAGCCCACCGTGGGGTTGGACGCCGCCATCCGCCGCCGCATCTGGGCCCTGGTCAAGCGAGTGCAGCAGGACGGAACCACCATCTTCCTCACCACCCACTACATTGAGGAGGCCGAGTTTCTAGCCGGCCGGGTCGCCTTCATCGATCAGGGGCGGATTGTGGCCATTGATCAGCCGCACAACCTGATGGCCCGGCTCGGTCACTGGGCGATTGATCAGGTCAACGGCGAAGGCATGCAGACGCGCTACTTTCCCACCAGGGAGGAGGCCACGGGGTTTTCCGCCGGCCAGGACTGCGGTTTCACCCTGCGGCGGGTCAATCTTGAGGACGCTTTTCTCGCCCTCACAGGAAAAAAGGTGCTGTGATGCAAGGATTCATCGCCGTTTATCTTCGCGAGTTGCTGATTCTCAAATACCGTTTCAAGCGGCAGTTGGCCGGCATGGCCATCTCACCGCTGCTGTACCTGATCACCTTTGGCTACGCCATGGGCGACGTCATCCGTTTCGGCGGCCATTCCTACCTGGAATTTCTCATTCCCGGCCTGGTGGCCATGGGCAGCATGACCCAGGCCTTTGCGATTGCCACCGACATCAACGTGGCCCGCTTTTACTGGAACATTTTCGAGGAATTTCAGGCCGCGCCGATCAGCAACCTCAGTTATGTGGCCGGCGAGGTCCTGGCCGGCATGACCAGGGCGCTGCTGGCCATCGTGGTGATCCTCCTGCTCAGCCTGCCCTTTGGCGTGGTGCTGCATTACGGACCGATGTTCTGGCTGGCCGTGCTGTTGAACTGTTTTGTGTTCGCCTCCCTGGCCGTGGCCCTGGCCATGCTGGTCAAGTCGCACGCGGACCAGAGTTTGCTGACCAACTTCATCATCACCCCCATGGCCTTTCTCGGCGGCACCTTTTTCCCGGTGGAAAAGCTGCCGGAATGGGCGCAGACCCTGCTCTCCTTTCTGCCGCTCACCCACGCCTCGCACGCCATCCGCGCCAGCAGCCTTGGCCAGCCGGTCCATTCGGCTGATTATCTGGTGCTGGTGATTGCCGGCGCAGTGTTTTTCTGGCTGGCCCTGCACTCGGTCAACCGGGCCAGGGACTGAGGAGAGGTGGTTAGCTTGCAGCTGTTGAGTCTGCAGCATTCCAGGCAGACGAACCCTTGCGGATGAAACGGCCACCACGCGAAACACCTAACAGACTATCAACCTACAGACTATCCACCTAAAAACATGCTCATCGAAACTTTGTACAACGGCGTTGAAATCCACCGGGAAGAAAAGATCATCTACGCCCGGTTCCTCAAACCCCACAGCGTGCTCTCCACCTGCCGGGTTACCGGCGGTCTGCGCACCGACCTTGAATACGTCTACAATCACCAGAGCTGCGAACCGGCCGGCCACTGCCACCGGCTGCCGCCCATGGCTTACCGCGATCCGGCGGGCTACCGCCGCTCGATCTGCGAGCAGCATCAGCTGCCTGCCGAGCGCTGCGCCACCCTGGGCACCGCCGCCAACATGCACAACGCCTGCATTGCGGTGCATTCGTTTCGCGAGCTCACTGTGGCGGCGGTCTGCACCGGCGGGGTCGAGGGCAATGCCGGCCGGGTCGGCGATCCGGCTTCGGTGGTCGAGATTGAGGACGGCTTTGAAAAACTGCCGCCGGCAACCCTGGTTCCGGGGCCGGGCACCATCAACACCCTGCTGTTCATCAGCCGACCGCTCATTCCCGGCGCGCTGACCCGCTGCATCATGACCGCCACCGAGGCCAAGACCGCCGCGCTGCAGGAATTGGCCGTGAACTCCCGCTATTCCGACGGTTTGGCCACAGGCACCGGCACCGATCAAATCGCGGTGGCGGCCATGGAGGACAACGGGCCGCCGCTGACCAGCGCCGGCAAGCACGCCAAACTGGGTGAATTGATTGGTTTGGCGGTGCATGAGGCGATCACGGGAACGCTTGCCCGGCAGAACAACCTGACCCCGGCCGGCCAGTGCTCGGCCAAGATCCACCTGGAGCGGTTCGGGCTGACCAGGGCAAGCATGCAGGACACGGTTTGCCGACATCTGGAACCCGATCAGGCGGAACTGCTGCGCGCCAATTTCAACGCCATTGAACGCGACCCGGTGACCGTGGCCGCAGTGGCCGCCATGGCCCATTTGCAAGACAAAATGGCCTGGGGGGTGTTGCCCATAACCTGCTGGAGCGAAGTGATGGGCAGCTTTGCGGCCCAGATCGCCTGCGCGGTCAGCGGCAAGTACGACCGGCTGGAGAGCTATCGGCGCGCGCTTGCGCCCACCCGGCCAGACGCCGGCGCCAAGGCCTTGGTCGAATTGGCCTGCCGATCCCTGGCTCTGGGATTTAACGATAAATGGCGGCAACTTGCCGCCCAGCAAACTACGGCCCACGCCTGCGTTGCTGAAACCCTTGCGGAGGAACAGACCAGAACCCAATAACCACGACCAACAACAGGCAATCGGTCGCTCCGGAGCAAGGCTCCGGACGATAAAAGGGAATCCCGTGCGAATCGGGAACGGTCCCGCCGCTGTAATCCTCGCCTCAGCCCTGCAATTCAAGGGAGCAGGGGAACTGCATCGAAATGACGCCACTGCGACGCCAGTCGTGGGAAGGCATCGATGGAGACGGAGAGTCAGAAGACCTGCCGATTGCCAGAGCTGTGCCGAACGCTGCCGAGGATGTAGCGACGCGCAACGAAGAACGACAGAGGTGGGCCAACGCCCGGTGATTGTTGTTTGACCAAGGGGGGCCGTCAAGGCCGCGTTGCTGCTTTTTCCTCGGAGACGATGAATAACCTACAAACGAGGAAGAAGATGCGACCAAAGAAGTGGATGAAGATGGATCACCTGCTGTTCGCCCTGGCGCTGACGCCGCTGCTGGCGCACCCGGCTCTTGCCGAGGACGCGACCAAAAAGCAGGCCGCAAGCGGGCAGGAGGAGCAGGTTGCCGAAAATGCGGCCGAAGATGCGGCAAATGATGCGAAAAAAAAGGAAAAAAAAGTTGAACCCCAGATCAAACAGACCGCCGAGGAGATGGTGGTGACCGCGACCCGCAGCGAAGAGAACATCCGCGAGATTCCGACCAAAATCGAGGTGATTGACAGTCACGACATCGAGATGACGGCAGGGACGACGTTGACCGAACAGTTGAAGAAATCGAGTTCGGTGAGCGTAATTGAATATCCCGGCGCCTTGGCCGGCATCGGCATTCGCGGCTTCCGGCCCGAGTATTCCGGGATCACCAAACGCAGCCTGATTCTCCTCGACGGTCGGCCCATCGGGGCCACCAACCTGGCCACCGTGCTCACCGACAACATCGAGCGCATCGAGGTGCTCAAAGGACCGGCCTCCTCGCTGTACGGCGCCGAGGCCATGGGCGGCGTGGTCAACGTCATCACCAAAAAGAACACCAAAGAGTTGACCGGCGAGGTGGAAGCCGGTTTCGGCAGCTATGCCACCAACTTTCAGAAAGCCTCCGGCGGCGGGGCCGTCACCGACCGGCTTGATTTTAACGTGGCTGCAGGCCGCTACGAGCAGGCCGACAATCTCAAGGTGGGCGACAACGGCGACGAGCGGGCCAACACCGGCTACGGAACCCGCAACGGATCAGTGCGTCTGGGCGGCAATTTTGCCGACGACTGGCGCGCCGACCTCTCCACCAACATCTACCAGGGGCGCGACATTGAAACGCCCGGCGACGTGGCCTATGGCACGGTCCGCAGCGGCAGCAAGGACATTGACAACCAGGGGATCGACCTGCGGGTCGGCGGCGGCCTGGGGGCCAACAACGAGGTCGGGGCGACCGTTTACCACACCGAGGAAGAGGCGGAGAACTCCTCCGACTATTCCGGCAGCAAGAACGTGCCCACCTATCGCAGCTACGATTCCGACACCACCTGGGACGGCGTGCAACTGCAGGACACCTACAGTTGGGGCGCACATAAATTTATTGCCGGCCTGGACTACCAATACATCGAAAAAATTTCTCGGAGCTACACCACCAGCGGCGCCCGCAAGGCCCCGTCCTCGCCTGACGAGGGGCGGACCAATATGGCCGGGTATCTGGAGTCGGTGTGGAAATTCTACAACGACCACCTGACCCTGACCGGCGGCGGCCGCTACGACGAATTTGAGGTCGAAACCCTGGAAACGCCGTACATGACCGGTTTTGATCCCAACGCCGAGAACTTTTCCACCTTCAGCCCCCGGGTCGGGGCCAATTATCTGTTTGACGCCGGCCTCCGCCTTCACACCACCCTGGGCCAGGCCTTTGTTCCGCCCAGCGCCTTTGAGCTGGCCGGCTATTCCGAGACCGAGGTCGGCGGCGTGACCATGATCACCCAGGGCAACGCCAACCTCGACCCCGAAACCTCGACCACCTGGGACGCGGGCGCAGGCTACGAGCTGTCGCGCCTCGGCCTGGCCATGGATCTGACCTATTTTCAGACCACGGTCGACGACCGCATCTCCACCGTGCAGACCGGCAATCTCAAAACCTACGTCAACGGTCTGGGGGCCGACATTCAAGGGATCGAGACCAGCATCAGCTTTGATTTCGGCGTGCCGCTCCATTGGGACCGCAGCGTCAAGGCGTACTTCAATTCCACCACCATCCTGACGGCCGAGGAAGAGCTGTCCGCAGGCGTCATGCGGGACATCTACAACGTCGCCGACTACACCTACAACTACGGCCTTGAATACGACGACGGCGTGTGGGACGGCAAGCTGCACTTCCGCACCGTAGGCCCGATGCGCGACACCGACTGGGTGACCGCCGGCTATCCGGAGATTGAATACCCTTCGTTCACGGTCACGGATCTGGTGGTGGGCTACAACTTCCTCCAGCACCACAGGGTGGCGTTCACCGTCGACAACCTGTTCGACGAGGACTACTACGAAAAGAAGGGCTATCCCAAGCCGGGGCAATCGTTCTTTGTCAGCTACAGCTATAAATTTTGAGACGCAAAATGGTTGTCCCGTTTCGCGCCCAACACCATGGAGAGACTACAGTGAGCACTCGTAAGCGCATTCATGCCTATCAACTGGTTCTGCCCCTGACCCTGGCCCTGACGCCGCTGTTCGCCTTGCAGGCAGCAGCCGAAGAACAGCACATCACCCAAACCGCCGAGGATATCGTGGTGACCGCCTCTCGATCCGAGACCTCGATTGAGGAAACAACCAAAAGCATCGATGTGGTTGACACTGCAGACCGGGAAGACCTCCAACAGTATTTTTTGCCGGAACTGCTGGATAACGAACCAGGCGTTGTCCTGCGAAGCCTGGGCGGCTTGGGGCAATGGTCCAACCTCAGCATCCGGGGGGCCGGTTCGCAATACACCCAATTTCAGTACAACGGCATGCCGCTGCGCGATGCGGCGGACACCCAAAGCACCTTGCAATACTTTATCGAGGATATGTACAGCGGCAGCAATCTGGACCGGGTGGAAATCCTCAAAGGCACCAACAGCACCCTGTACGGTTCACAGGCCATGGGCGGGGTGGTCAACATCATCCCCAAAAAATGGCAATCCGGACCGTCGGCGGAATGGCGAAACGAAGTGGGGCCCAACAACACCTACATCGGCAACGCCCGGGTCGCCTACGGCAAGGAAAACTACTACGTTGACTTCAACCCCATGTACATCACCACCGATGGGGAGAGCTACGGCGGCCCCAACAGCTACAACTACGACAACACCGGCGCAACCTTTGGCGGCGGCGGCAAACCGACCGACAATTCCTCGCTGGAATTCAACGGCATCTTTTCGGACTCTGATCTCACCCTGGGCAGCACCCCCTCATTGGACGCCAACGGCAACCTGGTGAAAAATCAGGCCTATGCGGATCAGCACCGCGAAGGCCAATTGTATCAACTGGGATTGAACTGGAACCAAACCGTCTCGTCGCTGTGGGATTACACCCTCAAGGGGTCGCAAGGCGCCACCGAGCGCCACTATTTCTGGTCCAACACCAACGGCGATCAATCCAACTATGACGGCGAAACAAGTTACCTGGAAATGCAGCACAACCTGCACGTTTCCGAATGGTTAACCCTTAATTTGGGCGCTGATTATGAAAAATCAGTCTACGAAGGGCAGGAGCCGCAAGACAAATACAGCGGCGATTACACCCCGGTCAGCTTTGACGAATCGTGGGGCAACAAGGACGCCTTTACCCAGGCGCAGTTCGCCTTGATGGATCGGAGCCTGTTCATCAACCTGGGCGGTCGTTACAACGATCACGACGAATTTGACGGCGAAGCGGTGTGGGAAACGTCCGCTGCGTATCTCGTTAAAGCGACCGGAACCAAGGTTCACGCCCATCTGGGAACCGGTTATCGCACGCCCGGCCTGTATGAAATCTATGGCGGGTATCTTTCCGGAGGCACGCTGGTCACCGTTGGCAACCCGGATTTGCAACCCGAAGAAAGCATTGGATATGAATTGGGCGTTGATCAGTCCTTTGTCGACGGCAAGCTCAAGGTAGGCGCGACCTATTTTGCCACCCAGTTTGACGACATGATCATCTTTGACAGCCTGGATTATCGCTACGAGAACGCCACCGAAGGAGAGAACTCGGGCGTGGAAACCTACATTCGGGTGCAACCGTGGAAGGTGGTGAAATTCGATCTGGCCTACACCTACATCGACTCCCGGTACAAGGCCGATGCAGACGCCACCGATTGGACGCGTAAAGAGTACTTGCCCAGGAACATGGTGGATTTCATCGTCACCTTCTATCCCATGGACAAGCTGACCCTGGCCGTTGACGTCAAATGGCAGGACGAAAAAATCGTGCCCCTCTATGACGCCAGTTGGAGCAAGGTTCGTTGGCAGGAAGATGACGTGACCACCGTCAACCTGTCGACGACCTACAAGGCGCTGCAGAATATGGATCTGTTCGCCCGAATCGACAATCTGTTTGACGCCGACTACACCGAATCCGGCTACTGCATGCCCGGGCTTTCTGTCTATGGCGGCGTCAAGCTCCATTTTTAAAAGCTGGCGCCGTATTGCCGTGAATGCCGTGAATGCGCCCTGTTGCCGTGCAGCAGGGCGTTCGGTTTCATTTCAAAACACAACGGACGTCTGCCGGTGCAACCGCAATGGGATGCGCCCTCTCGGGTCGGCAGCGGAAGGAAGGACACCATGGGTTTGTTGATCGTTTTTACCGGAGAGGGCAAAGGCAAGACCACCGCAGCCCTGGGCATGGCCCTGCGCGCCGCCGGGCATGGTTTGCGGGTCTGCTTTGTGCAGTTCATCAAGGGCAGTTGGCGCTACGGCGAAATCGAGGCGCTCAAGCGGTTTGAGGGGTTGATCGATCTTCACGTCATGGGCAAGGGATTCACCTGGAAATCGGAAAATCTGGAAGAAGACGCCCGGTTGGCCCGTGAGGGTTGGGACTTTGCCTGCGCGGCGATTGATTCGGGCGTCTACCATACGGTGGTGCTCGATGAGTTCACCTACCTGCTGCATTACCGGATGCTGGAGCTTGCACCCTGCCTGGAATTCCTTGCCGGGCGCAATCCAGCCCAGCATGTGGTGATCACCGGCCGCTATGCCCCGGAGCCGGTGCTGGTCGCCGCCGATCTGGTCACCGAAATGCGCATGATCAAGCATCCCCTGAAAAGCGGGATCAAGGCGCAGAAGGGGATCGAGTTTTGACCGTCGCACGCCTGCAAAGCGGCGACCGGACCGGACCGGCCAACATCAACTATCTCATTCTGGCGCTCACCCGTCGCTGCAATCTCCACTGCTGCTACTGCTATCACGGCGCGTCCGATGGGCAACAGGACATGTCGATTTCCACCCTGGATCAGGCCTTTGCCCTGGCGGCAAGCGGCAGCGGGCCGCTCCACATCCAGTTGACCGGAGGCGAACCTATCCTGGCCCCGGAGTTGATAGAGGCGGCCGCGCAAAGAGCGCTGGCGCTGAAGCGCACCTGCACCATGGGCGTCCAGACCAATGGGACCTGCCTGGATGAACGGGTGATCGCCCTGTTTACACGGTATCAGCTGCAGGTGGGAGTGAGTCTCGACGGACCTCCGGCAATCCAGGAGCAGCTGCGGGGCAAGGCGGCGGAAACCCTGCGCGGCCTGCAGTTGCTTGAATCGTATGGCGTTCCTTTCCGGGTGACCACGGTGGTGAGCAACCGGAATGTAGGGAGCCTCGACCGCCTGGCTTGGATGCTGGCCGGTTTCCGGCGTGCGCTCGGGTTGGGGCTGGATCTGCTGGTGGTCAAGGGAAAGGCCCAGGACGCGACGGCGCCTTGTCCGGCTGAACCAACGGCGTTGATCCGGGGCATAGAGTCGCTGACCAAGGCGCTGGCTGCGATCAATCACCGCAGAGAAATTCCCCTGCAACTGCGGGAACTGGAACTGGTCAGGCGGATGCTGGCCGCACCGAAAAGAGTCGAGAACCGCACCCGCAGCTTCTGCTATGCCCGGCAGGGGGCAAGCCTGGCGGTCCATCCCGACGGACGGCTGTTTCCCTGCGGCCAGAGTTTGGGCGACCCGCAGTTCGCCGCCGGCAGCGTTGAGCAACCCGCCCCGATGCCGCTGTTTCCTCAGCAGACACTGGCCGAGCTGGCGGCGGATTGCCGATCCTGCCCCCTGGAACATCGTTGCCCCGGCGACTGCCCCAGTCGGCTCCACTACAACCGGGACGGCAATCCGTTGCTGGCCTGCGATCTGTACCGCACCCTGGCTGGATTTTGTCTGCACAACAAAAACTAACGCGCAGCAGGAGAACACCATGCCGTCCTTAAAGTTGGCGCTTATCCACAGTGCCGTGGACCACAAGCAGCCGGAAGCAAACCGGGAGAACCTGTTGCGCCTGTTTCGTGAGGCTGGCGAAAAAGGAGCGCAGTTGGCGGTTGGACCGGAACTTTCCATCTCCGGCTACTCCTTCAACAGCCACCAGGACATGGCGCCCTATGCGGAAACAGCTGACGGCCCGACCCTGACCGCGCTGGCCGATCTTTGCCGAACCTATGGTTTTTACGCCGGCATCGGCCTGGCGGAACAGGACGCCCAAACAGGGATTCTGTACAACAGCGCCTTTGTTCTCGACCCGAACGGCGCCGTGGTCTGCCGATACCGGAAAATCAACGCCGAATGTCGATGGGCCTGTCCCGGCGATCCCAGAGAAAACAACACCTTTGACACCCCCTGGGGGCGCATCGGGGTGTTGATCTGTTCCGATTCCTATCACAGCCTGATGCCGAGGGTCACCGCCCTGCGCGGCGCCAACCTGCTGGTGGTGTTGGCGAATTGGCCGCCGACCGGCCTGGATCCGTTGGAGATATGGCGAGCCAGGGCGCTGGAAAACGGCATCTATGTTGCGTCCTGCAATCGCACCGGCCAGGATGTGTTGATGGATTGCCGCCAGGCGCCTTCGGCGGTCTTCAGCGCGCACGGAACCACCTTGCTGAACAAACATGCGCGGACCTCAAAACTGATGCGGGCCAACCTGCCGCTCAATGACGCCGGCCAGCTGAAATCGGGCCAACGGCTCAAGCGAATGGCGACCAGGCGTTTTGAGGACATCCACGCCTGTTATCGCAACCTGGCTGAATCGGCTGATTTGACCTCTTTGTTGCAGCTCCCCCCGCCGGGCGATCTCCAGATATGCTGTCATTGCGCCGACACCTTAACCGGCGCCGCCGGCGAGGTGTTGCAAGCCGCCGCTGGAGAACCAAAAGCCTCTGCTGATGTGCTTCATATCCTTGCCGCAAAGCAGTACAGCGACTCAGACCTGGTCGAAATACAGCACCACTGCGCAGCCACCGGGCAGAAGGCGACTCTTTGCCGCCTTTCGGACTCCGCTTCCGCTTTATACTGGTTCGACGGCGAGACCGCACCGCAATCCATGCCCTGGAACATCCTGCACGGAATGGGCGCTGCTTCTTTTCCCTGTTTTGACTGCGGCCCGGCCCGCTTGCACATCATCCCCTTCAAGGCCCTATATCATCCTGAAATGGCGCTGGCTTCCGCCAAGCAAGGGTGCGATCTGGCGGTTGTTTTCAGCCATTCCTTCACCGATGGGGCACGACTTTTGGGCGGCGCCCGCACGATTGACAATCTGGCGGTCGCCGTCTGTTCCCCCGAAGGCGCAGGGATCTGGATGACGCCTGCGGGGCATCAGCGGTGGGAGGAAGTCGTTGCTGGGCCTGAGGAGAGCGCCCGCTTTCTCCTCGACACCAACCGGACCCGGAAAAAGAGGTTTCAGGACAGAATCGACTTTGCAACCCTGCTGCACGGGGCGGCGGCATGAAACTGCGGCTGCTTGCCCTTGCGGCTGGCGCGATGCTCGTGGGCCTGACCGCCGGCGGGCTCCATGCAAGCGCCCTCAAAGTCGGCATTATCGGCGACCAGACCGGCTCGGCCGACCTTGAGCAATCCTACCGCATCCTGGCCAAAGGCATTGAAACCCTCAAGGCGCACCAGGTGGAACTCGTGCTCCATGTCGGCGACCTGGTGGATAGCAGCCGGGAAGAGGCCGAGATCCGCCGGGATTTTCACACCGCCGTTGCCCTGCTCTCGCCCCTGCACACCCCCTGGCGGATCACCCCCGGCGATCACGACGTCAACCCGCCGGTGAGGAGCGCCAACTCCAGCGACCGGAGCCGGGAAAAGCTGTTCAAGGAACTGCTGGCAACTGTTGCGCCGCCGGCCGAGGACCGGCTGTATTACAGCTTTGATCAGGGCGGATACCATTTTGTGGCCCTTGATGCCCTGGAGCATCTGCACACCGATCCGCGCTGGGGCAACATCTATCTTGCCCGGATTTCCGAGGAGCAGCAGCAATGGCTTCGCACTGATCTCCAGCAGCACAAAGAGGCAACCGGGACCATTGTCTTTCTCCATCAACCGCTCTGGTACAACTGGGCCGGGTGGGCGCCGGTGCATCAATTGCTCAAGGAGCACGGGGTGACCGCTGTTTTTGCCGGCCATTTTCACTACGACCAGGACGACGGCGAGATTGACGGCGTTCATTACCGGGTGATCGGAGCGACCGGGGCAACGGTCAAAAACGGGAGCCGCAACGCCGGCGGCATGCATCAGGTTGCTGTTCTGACCCTGGAAAACCATACCGCCGAATGCACCCTCCTTGACGCCGAGTCCGGCGAGGCGGTGCGATTCACCCCACGAGCCGACGCCGACCGCGTCCAGGCCCTGGACTACGCCCTGGGTGCGCTCTCCGGATTTGCCGATGCCAACCGTTTTTTCCTGAAAAATGGCGCTGTTGTCAATGACTGCGCCTCGGCGCAACCGGCGGAGATGCGCATCTTTGCCGTCGGCAATCCCATCGATCTCCCGGTGCAACTTGCAATCGACCACGACCCTGCAGTGTTCACGCTCATCGCGCCCCGGTTTGCCGAGGGACTGTGCGGCAAGGAAGACAACGGGCTGCGTTGCGAGCGCTGCGAGCAATGCAACATCGCGCCAGGGGCCGGGATCGCCGTTTCCAATCCCTCGACCGTCAGCACCTGCTTTGCCCGCTGCCCCACGCCGGTGGCTCCGGGAACGACAACACCGGCAGCGGTTCTCCCCAAAGCGATCTGGTCCTCGCCCGTTGTCGCAGCCAAAGGCCAAGAGTTCAAAGAACATGACCGGTTAAAGATGCAGGTGCGCCTGTCTTTCCAGGGACAGGAGGGGGAAATGATGGTCCAGAAAGACCTGCAATCGCAGCCGCTTAGCCGATGTCCCGAGGGGCAGCCATGAATTGCAAAGCGGCGCCAGCGGGCAGGGATCAATCAGGCCCACCAAAAAATTGGAGTCTTCATCAAGGATGCGTATGAAAATACTGTTTATTCATGGCCACATGTTCCATGTCCACACCTGGTCCAAGGTGTGCGATCTGTTGCGCGCGGAGGGCGTCGAACTGCATTTCTTCTCCCAGGTGCATTCCGCGCAGGCGGCGCTTGATTTCCTCCACGACCAGACGGTGGACCTCTTCATCGGCCAGCTTTTTCACGATCTGCCCCAACATGACGAGCTCCTGGCCGGCGCGCAACAGGCGGCCTGCCGCATCGGCCTGGGCGTAGACATTCCTCCCGAGTTTTCGAGCTTCGACTCCGGACAATCGGCACGTTTTGGGCACTATCTCAGCCACATCTCAGTCAATAATTATCTCAACGGCATCCGCTTCCTCATGGCCTGCACCGGGAAAGAGGTCGCCTACGCAGAGCCCGAACCAGTGCAAACCCACGGCGTTTATCATCCGGAGGCCGCTTCTTTTTTCGAGAGCACGTCTGCCTATCTCCGGTGGCGGCAGGAACGCAACGCCCCGTTTCGCAATCAACCGCTGGTGGGCCTGCTGTGTTATTACGGCCAGATTGCAGAAGGCAACTGCGCTGAAATCGATGCGGTAATCCGTTGCCTGGAAGCAAACAACCTCATTCCCCTGTGCGTGGCCAGCGAAGGGTTGGCCGACAGTTCCCTGCCGCTCGCGCAGCGTTATACCTGGCGCCCCTTTTTCCAGGAGGCCGATCCCCCGCCGGCGGCGCTGCTCAACCTCCTGGCCGGGCGACTCCTTTCCCGGCCCGAAGACCTCTCGATCCTGGAAACCCTGAATGTGCCGGTGGTGCAGCTGATCCGGCTGCACCACCAAAGCCCGGAGGAATGGCGGGCCGACTCCGGCGGCCTTGGTGCCGGCGCGCAGAGCATGGTCTATGCGCTCAGCCAGCCGGAAATGGCCGGGGTGATCGAGCCCACGGCGGTGGCGGCCTCACGGTCTGAAACCGATGCGCGCACCGGGCTGCAATGCCGCAGATATGTTCCCCTGGAGGAGCGCATCCAACATCTCTGCCGCCGTTTGCACCGCTTGATTCGGTTGCGCGCCCTGCCCCACCGCAAAAAACGGCTGACCATTGTCCTCCACAACAACCCCTGCAAAGGAGCGGAAGCCACCCTGGGCCTTGCCGCGGGCCTGAACACCTTTGCAAGCCTTGCCGATTTGATCCGCGCCCTGCGCGAAACGGGCTACGAGGTCGGCGACGCACCCGAGGACGGGGCCGCATTGCTCAACCTCCTGCTGGAGCGCAAGGCCTTTTCCGAGTTCCGCTGGACCACAACCGATGAGATCGTCGCCAAGGGCGGCGTGCTCCACTCCACCACAAAGGATGAATACGAGAACATCCTGGCCCGCTTGCCGGACCGAGCCAGGGAACGGATCGAGGCCGATTGGGGGCCTTTTCCCGGCGAGGGGATGGTCTATCAGAAGAACGGCGAGGCCGTTTTGTTGGTGACCGGGTTGCGTTTCGGCAATCTCCAGATCATGGTCCAACCCAAGCGGGGCTGCTACGGCGCCAAATGCAACGGCGAGGTCTGCCGCATTCTCCACGATCCGCATCTCTCGCCGCCGCCCCACTGGCTGGCCACCTACCAATATATCCGGGACACCTCGGACGCGGTCCTCCATTTTGGCGCCCACGGCTCCCTGGAGTTTCTGCCCGGCAAGCAGGTTGCCCTTTCAGACGAGTGTTTTCCCGAGATCAGCCTCGACGACCTGCCCAACATCTATCTCTACGTCATGGATGTACCGAGCGAAGGGCTGGTGGCCAAACGCCGCGGCCGGGCTGTTCTGGTCGACCACCTCACCCCGGTGCAGCGGCCGGCGGAGTTGGATGAAGACACCACCAATCTCGAACAGTTGCTGGAACAGCACCAGAAGGCCGGGGCCAACGGCGAAGGCTCAAGGAAAAACCTCCTCCGGGCGCAGATGCTGCCGCTGATGCGCCGGCTTCATTTCATCGATCAGGACCCAGCGGTCGACCGGTTTGACGAGGCGGTGGCCCTGCTCTCCCGCCAGATCGCCCGCTGCAGACGAACCTTGACCCCTTTGGGACTGCACCGGCTGGGAACCGCCCCGGCTCCGGAGGGCGTTGCCGTCATGCTGGCGACCATCCTGATCAAACCCGCAGAAGACCTGCCCTCGCTGGAGGAAATCGCCGAATGGAGCGCTGCACCTTCAGGCAACGTCTTTAACGACGCCAGGGATCTGATCCAATCGCTGCTTGATCCGCAACCGACCCCGACGCCGAAAAGGGCCGAACCCGCCCGATTCGCGGCCTTGCTGCAGTGGTGCCGGGAGGTGGCCGGCCGGATTGTTCTCTGCAGCCGCGAAATACCACAGCTGCTCAAGGCCCTGGACGGCGGCTTCATCGAACCGGGTCTTTCCGGATCGCTGGCGCTTGGCAAAACCCAGACCCTGCCGACCGGCAGGAACTTCTACACCAGCGACGTCCTCGCTATGCCCACCAGGGCCGCCTGGGAGGTGGGCAGAACATTGGCCGACAACCTCCTGAGCAAGTATCTGCGGGAAGAAGGCCGGTTTCCCGAGAGCGTCGGCGTCAGCCTCTGGAGCATCGACGCCTTCAAATCCGACGGCGAGATGTTCTGCCAGATTCTGCACCTGATGGGCGTGCGGCCCCGATGGGCGGCCAACGGCCGGGTCGCGGCGATCGAGGCCGTCGACCTGGACAGCCTGACCCTTGAGGTCGAACACGGCCCGGCCCTGCTGCGTCCTCGGGTGGATGTGGTCGTCCAGACCAGCTCCATCCTCCGCGACATGGTCCCCCATTTCGCCGATCTGCTTGACGAAGCGGCGGTCATGGCCGGCGACCTCGACGAACCGCTTGAGCGCAACTCCATCCGCAAGCACACCCTTGAACGGCTGGCGGAACTGCGCCAGGAATTGGCGGAGAGTCTGTCCGAGTCCGATCTCAAACGGCTGGCCAGTTTCCGCGTCTTTTCCTCGGCCCCCGGAACCTGCGGCACGGGCATTGGCCTGGCCCTGGACGCCTCGGCCTGGGAGAACGACGACGATCTGGCGGAGATTCACATCAACTGGGGCGGTTACGCCTATGGTTCGGATCGTGTTGCCGGGTGTTCGCGGGTGGCTGGCATGGAGGCGCACCGGTTGTATGCCCGCAGCCTCAAAACCGTCGATGTCGCCTATATGCGCCAGTATTCGCCGGAACACGACTTGGTGGACTGCGGCTGCTACACCAGCTGCCTGGGTGGAATGTCGGTGGCCGCCAAGGCGGTGAGCGGCAAGCGGGCCAAGCTGTACTGGGCGGACGTCAACGCCGAGGGCGACCTGTCGGTGCGGGATCTCAAGGACGATCTCAACGCCTCGGTCCGCGCCAAGCTGTTGAACGCCCACTGGATCGAGCAGCAGAAGCAAAACGGCTACAAGGGCGCCGGCTGCGTGTCCGGCTGCGTGAACACGCTTTTTCAGTGGAGCGCCACCACCGGCGAGGTGGACACATGGGTGTTCGATACAGTGGTGACCACCTACATCCACAATCAGGAAAATCTGGAATGGCTGCGGCGCGACAATCCCTATGGCCTGGAGGAAATGACCCGCCGTCTGCTGGAGGCCCACAGCCGTGGCCTGTGGCAGGCCGACCCCGAGTTGTTGCAGGAGGTGCAGGCGGCGGCCCTGCTTGTCGAAGGCGACATGGAAGAAATCATCGGCGAGGTGGGCGAAGAATTTCAGGGTTCCAAGGTGGAAGTGCTGACCGCCAGGGATGTGGCCAAATGGCAGCCTACATGGCGGCTCAAGGACGGGCCGTGAAGCACGCAAGCAGCAGATGTTCCATATTTTGATGATTGGCAGTGTTGATGTATCCCCTAATGGATGAAGCAGAGCAGCAAGGAGAGCAAAGAATTTCGTGATGCAAACAACTCAATTTGAAACAAATAGCCGGCAACGCCAGGCTCTGGCTTTTTCTGCACGCAGCGGCGCGCAGCGGTTTCCTCTGTTATGTGGGGGCGTGTTGATTTTGGTCCTGATGTCTTGCAGCGGCGCCCTGGGCGAGCAGCAGCAAGGCGCTCCGGCTGCATCCACGGTCCTGGACGCCATCGTGGTCACCACCGACCGAATCAGCGAGTACGCGGAGGATAACCCTCACATGGTCGTGATTTTGGGGCAGAAGGAAATTCAGCAGCGAAACATGCTCAGCGCGGAAGAGGCGCTGGGAACCATGGCCGGGGTTGAAGTAAAGCGGAGTTCGGGGGTCGGTTCACGCATCTCCGTCCGTGGGTCCGGCAAATCCGGAGGCGTGCTGGTGCTGCTCAACGGCAGGCCGCTGAACAGCAGTCAATACGGGGGCGTAGACCTGGCCTCCATCCCCATTGACACTATCGATTCGATCACCGTGTTTAAACCGCCGGTTCCGGTATGGTTAGGGCCAGGGGGCAGCGACGGCGCCATTTGCATCGTTACCCGGGACACCGCCCCCAAAGGAAAAGACGACAAAAAGCAAGCAGCAACCCGGATGCGGACAACGGTCGGCTCCTATGGCTCCTTTGAGGAAAACGTGAGTCACAGCGCCAAACTGGATTCGGGTTCGGCCATGGCCTCTGCCACCGGAAAGCATCGGGACGGCAAACGCGCCAACAGCGACAGCGACAGCGGCAATCTGCTGCTCCATTGGGAGGACGAACTGGCCGGCAAGCAGAAATTGGCAGTCGACGGCCGCTATTACGGCTCGGAATCAGGCTCGCCCGGACCGCTGGACAACGCCACGCCGGATGCCCGTCAGACCTACGAAAAGGCGTCTCTCGACAGTCGGCTGACCGGCGTTGTCGGCGCCTCCGGGGACTATGCCGTCAACCTCTACGGCGACAGCATTCATCTTGAAGACCAAAGCCAGTCCGGATTTGTCTCAACCCTGGACGACGACAAGGTCGGACTGAAAGGTGTTTATAATTGGAGTGATGCGGCTGATCAATGGGCAGTCAGGACCAGCACCATTGTTGAAAACGACGCCTTGGAGCATACCTTGTCCGGCAATCACGACAGAATCACCGCCGGGCTGGGCGTCCAGGCGGACCGAAAATGGCAGGCAGTGACCGTAACCTCCGGGATTCGGGGCGATCAGGTCACCGACTTCGGCTTGAATCCGGGTCTTTCCGGCGGGATGAGCTATGCCTTGGCCGAACGCTGGTCGCTCAAAGCCAATGTCGGCCAGAGCGTCAACATTCCCACCTTTGGCCAACTGTATCAGCCCAGCCACGGCAGCATTGACCAGTCTCGGGGCAATCCGGATCTCGACAAAGAGAAGATCCTTTCCACCGACGCCGGCATGGAATACCGCTGGGACAAGTCGCGTTTTTTTCAGCTGACTTTTTTCAGGGCAGACACCCAAGACCCCATACTCTACCAACGGGGAACCGACCTGATTTATCGTCCGGTCAATGGTGATCGTGCATGGCGCCACGGCCTGGAGGCAAACTGGAAGTACGGATTCGAATCAGGGATGACCATGGATGCCGATGTGATTGTTCAGGATTCCGAAGTTGAGGAAACCGGCAACGAGTTGACCTATACGCCGCGGCTGAAAGTGAAACTCTCCCTGCTTTATACGCTGAAGGCGCCAGGCACGCGGCTGGAAACATCCGCCCAGTACAACGACAAGCAGTACAGCGAGATGGAAAACCTGGAGGCTGAGCGGCTTGACGACTATGTCACCGTTGACTTCAAAGCGATCCAGCCGTTCAAGATCAAATCCACGGACGTGGAATGGTTCCTGACCGTGGAAAACCTGTTCGACACCGGCTACCAAATTCATTTCGGCTACCCGGACGACGGCGTCCGCTTTGTCTCCGGTTTCAATTTCCGCTTCTGAACAACCGGCGTTTCTCGGCACCCGCCGTATCTCTCGCCCTTACTCTGTTTCCAAATCAAGCGAAGCATGATGCGCAGGGCACAACCTCGTCGACGAAGGTGTGTCATCTCGACCGCAAGGAAGAGAGCTCAGGACGTTGCGAGATTTCTCCTCGCGGCGCTCGTTGAAGATGACAAACAGACGCGCGTCACTTTTGAATAGAAATGGAATTACCTGGGTTTGGCGGCAAGGGATAGGTCCATTGGCGGCCATGCTGTTTTCCCTGGCCTTTTTCGGGGGAGCCTCCCCTCTCTCTGCAGTGTATTTTCCGGCGGATTCATTGTGTTCCCGGATTACCCCCAAAAAAAAGAGCAATCTCCGCCAGGGATCTTCTCGACAATGATCGTTTTGTTGCGATTTATCAGGCGCAAATGGTGTTAAACGGCTACAATTTTTGTCCGTGGGGCAGGAACAATCCCGGTCGAGAGTCTCCATAAAATCGAACCAGGAAATTGGACATCCATGGGGGATGATACCCCCGCCACTATTTCTGTTCCGAGTCTCTCTGCCTCCTGTTGCCCTGGATTGGAAAGACATGCACTTCGATACCCGGAGGGAGATGGCCATGGAAAGTCTGCAGATGAGCAGGGCATTTACCCTGATAGAACCGGGACCGGTCATCCTGGTGAGTACCAATAACGGCGGGAAAGACAACGTGATGACCATCTCATGGACCATGGTGCTGGACTTTGCAGCACAATTTGCCATTACCACCGGGCCGTGGAATTATTCATACGCCGCACTGCAAGCATCGAGGGAGTGTGTCATTGCAATCCCAACGGTGGACCTGATCGATACCGTTGTCGGAGTGGGAACATGTTCCGGAGCCGATACGGATAAGTTTACAAGGTTCCAGCTCACCCGCTTGAAGGCCAAACATGTTCAGGCGCCACTGATCAAGGAGTGCCTCGCAAATATCGAATGCAGGGTTGTCGATATCGTGTCTCAATACAACATCGTGGTGCTTCAAGGGGTTGCCGCTTATTTTGACAGCACTCGAAAGGAGAAAAGAACCTTCCATGCTGTTGGCGACGGCGCCTTCATTGTGGATGGACGCAAAATCGACCGAACGGAGATGATGCGGGACAAGCTTCCAGATGGGATCCAGCCGTTGGTTAACTGAAAAGCCGGTAAAAGGGCGATGGAACGTTATGAGCGCAGTTTTAGCAAGCCAAGTGAAACCCGCCGAAGGGGCGACAGTCGTTATTACCCACAGGCTAAGAGCAAACAAACTGGCCGAGTACGAAAGCTGGCTGGAGGAGATTGCACCTCTTTGCAAAGCCTCGCCCGGCCACTTAGATTGGCATATCGTTCGTCCGATTCCTGGATTAAGCGAAACCTACACCATCGTCATCCGGTTCGACACCATTGAACATTTGCGGGGATGGATGGAATCTCCGACACGGGCTCGGTTGATAGAAAAAGTGCAGCACCTGTTTGCGACGGGTGACGACTTCTTTGTCAGCAGCGGACTGGATTTCTGGTTCACACCGGCCGAGGCGAAGGCCAAGGTGCCAATACGCTGGAAACAGTATCTGGTCACCTGGTCGGCCATATTTCCTCTCGCTTTAGTCGTTCCCCTGTTCGTTACCCCAATTTTGCACTCTCTTGGCTTGCCGAATAATCGCATACTTGGCACACTCGCAGTGACCGGGGTTGTCGTTTTCCTCATGGTATACGTGGTGATGCCGCGCTACACTCGACTCCTTCAGCGATGGTTGTTTAGTTGAAACTTGTTGGAAGAGGTTGCTCCATTTGTTGGAACGCTGTTGCCCGGCTGCCTTCGCTCGCGGGAAAAGAAAGTTTGTCTTTTCACTTTGTTTTAACAGCTAAACGAGTACGGCTGAAATGTTCATACTGTTGATTTTTTATTGCTGATTGCATTTAATTTGTGCCTCGTCCGCAGAATCTGTGGGTAGCTCTTTGAAAATGAGCCCCAGAACCTGAGCCCCGCCGGAGGTGAAGGTGTGGGGCGCCTGCCGCCCCGTCACCCTTGCCACCTTCAGGTGGAAGCAGGGAG
>Ga0209639_1000846_pt1 | contig 37131 bp, 19 predicted proteins | sample EPASupsiteHSE605_FD_187268 | JGI IMG/M metagenome (GOLD analysis project Ga0209639, IMG submission 187268) | Bioremediated contaminated groundwater from EPA Superfund site, New Mexico - Sample HSE6-05 (SPAdes) (version 2) | ecosystem: Environmental > Aquatic > Deep subsurface > Groundwater >... | reverse complement strand
TTCAACACTTGGATAACTGATTCGATTATGAATCAGATCTAGAAACACTTCAAATGATTCTCTAGAATATGATGAATCAAAGTTAAAAACCATTCCACAACTATTCTTGTAGAATTCCCGAAAAACTTCACTATGAAACAACAAACATCCAATATTCACCTCATATTTGTCTCCATTATAAACAACAATTCCATCTTTCTCTTGACAACAAAGACGAGAACAAAAACACTCAAGAATTCCAAAATGTGATTCCCATTCTCTCAACAGATTAATAACTCCAATCTGATCATTTCTATCACTAGGAATACATCCTGACACAAGAAAATCAATGAAATGACAAAAAACATCAAAATCACATGAACCACTCAAAACAATCCGATCTTTTGTTATATATTCATCTATATATTTATTTAAACACGACAAAAATCTTTTTTCAACTTGTTTTGTCTTATCCTGACACTGAAACACAACTTCTGGCATTAAAAAAAAATTGCCAATATCTGTGTTTAGATGTCTTGAAGTGATCCCATATTCATGATTATTGTTATTAATGAATTTTGTATTCGGGAAAATCTTCATTGTTAGGAGCAATCATTCTCGAGAGAATCCGAAATTATACTTATAATTCTCCTCTTCATTTGACTGTTGGCAAATACCAATTATTCTTTAAGGAATATCATTCAAAAAAAGGTAATAAATACATAAACATCTCAAGGAAACTCATCTTTGTTTCACTTCTGATAGCAATCATCTTTGGTTTCTTTTATTTATAGTGCTTCTAAAGATGAATTGGAATCAAAGAATCAACATTAATGACAAAATTCAATTTAAAATAATAACTAATCTTTCTTTATTTCTCAAAGAACCTCTTAATGTAAAAAATTAAAAAGATATGGTTCAAATCTGAGAATTTCTGCAAATAATCACAAATTAGTTGGATTATCATTATTTTTATTATATCATTGATATAAGAGTAATGATAGTGTTTTTTATGAAAACACCAAGAATACTTGAAAGCATTAAAATTCCTTCTGTTTCATGAAATTCACAGTTAGTTGGCGAAGGAGGTTGTTGAAATGTTTGACATGGGGAGTTGATCTGATTATGATAAATGTAACCAGGATCACATTGTTCTTTGTCAAAGTAACTTATACTATGAGTTTGTGTTTTAGAGTTTACAAAGATGCATGATTCTGTTTTCCACCCATTATTACATCGGTTTTGCCAATTACCTGTGTGCTGAATCCAACATCTGAGTAAATAATAGATTTGTGAACACCAATCACAATAGTTGCTATTATAAAATAGATCATTTTGATTTTCCTGAAAAATGCAATCAATAAAATACAAATAATAATAGTTTTGATCATTAAAATCATTTGCAATCACAATAACACCAGGAGACACTGGGCTTATGTTTCGAATTACATTGATAAATGAAAACTTTTGATCGCTATTTTTTTTGTGAAATCCTATAGTAAAGGCATACACTATGAGATGCCAGATTATCATATAATGATGAAAAAGACATATTAAATTTGGATGATCCACTAGAAGAGAAACCACTGTAATAATAGACTTTGTTATTTGAAGAATTAAGATAAATCACCTTTTGAATACCCAATACTAAATATAATGGATGGGCTTTGTCATTGGATATCTCTCTTCCACATTGTGATATTGAAACCATATCAATTTCATTTCTTTTTAAATTGTTTGTACCAATGTATGCAAATTGGCCTGATTTGAAATCCGACAGAGATGTATGGCAATTATAAACACAAACCTTCATAATCACTGAAGCTCCATCATTTGGACAATAAAAATAAATCCCCCCTGCACTACACTCGCAAAATACACAATCTTCAACTAGTAATTCAACTGAATGTGTTGTTCGAAAATAAATAACCCCATTAACCACAACCAAATCATATGATCCTCTATTACTAAACATATCTGCAAAAACACAATTGAATATATGATATCCAAAAACATTCCCTTTCACTTGATTATAGGAAGTCCCATTCGATAAAAGAGTTGAATCCTTCCTATAGATATCATTGAATACTGATGTTCTCAGCAGCAACAATGAGAAACCATGATTCATATAAATTGACTATATCGATAATAACGATATGTTTTGAAAGAATACTTCTCAACAATGTATTGGTGATATTTTCGTTAAAAAAGCAAATCTTCATATGTCTTTTAGTGTTTTCATAAACGACATAAGCTCAAATCTGTCCAGTTTAAATGGATACCAACTATTGTGTGGATCATCTGAAGATTGTTTAAACTATGTTTGTGCTTTTAATTCATTAAGTAAAAGGATAAGGATTGATAAACCCGTAATATTTGAAAATTGTGAAAACTCGACCCAAAAAATGCTTTTTGTTATCAAGAGAAATCAAAATATATATAAAAGTGAACAAATTTCCATCAAAGATTGCCATGATTACCATATTATCAATTCGGTCCCTATTTTCTCAGCCAGCCAGCAAAAAATGTGCGAAATTTCTTTCTTAATATCAAATTGCACATCTCCATACACTGCAACCGAGCCAAAAACCATCAATCCGTCAGCAATCCTAAACCAAGAACTCCTGAATCTGCAAACCCAAAAACCAAGATACTACGGTAAAAAGCCAATTAGCACCATAGACACATTCGTTGACCTCAAAAAGCACTTCGAAAACACAAATTTCAACAACATCTCAACCCAAGAATTTTCTTCCATAGCGCCGCAAGTAATCTCAGATGAGTTCGAAGAGCCCTCCACCCCACCCCACCAATCGGACGACCAGTCAGACGAAGACGATAAGTCCTTCTTCTAAAACCTGTATTCCCCTTATTTTACCCTTTTACATTTTTTTCTCTCAATTTGATATAAATTGAAAAAAACCGTTTCCTAATGAACTTTGACCTTCTTGCATCATTTGGGGACCATGTTCCACTTTCTCAATTTAAGCCAGACGACACCATTTCTGTTTTATCTTTCAGCCAGTCAGGTCAATTTTTAGCTTCGGGCGATCAAGCTGGAAGAGTTGTGATTTTCCAAGTCCTTCCTTCTAAATTACCGAATGGAAAACCGACAGTTTCTTTTGTCAATCAAGTTCATGCTCATAAATCGCAATTTGACTATTTTCGGTCCGAATTGTCCGAGCCAAAAATTTCATCTTTGGCTTGGGTGAAGAGCGAATCGATAAATCCGCATTTAATAACTTGCAATGGCCATGATGCCAAATTATGGAAATTTTCTGAGAATTCGAAGCCAACATATGGTGTTTTTGATCAAAATGCACCGATCGACAGTTTTAAAATGCCAACTCCTCGAAATATTGAGGTAAAATACACCACAGAGGCTGTCAAGACGTTTGTGGATATTAATACAGAGTATTTAATTGATTTACAGACATTATTTGATCAGAGGTCTTTTGTAATGGTTGATGTTGGTGGAGTTAAATTATGGGATATGGAAAGAGATATTCCTTCTGTTTCTCTATTTAAGTGCCCTCAGAATAATGTTGAATTGACATCGTCTTCTGTTACACCACATATGCCAACATCAATACTTATTGCAGATGATCAAGGAATGGCCAGAATTATCGATATGCGTCAACAAGCCGAAGATATGACTCCGGCAGCAACATTCAATATCCGAGATAATATTAATAAATCCAAGTATATTGCAGGATGCGAAAGTATTGGATCTGTTGCATTTACTAAAGATGGTCAGAATTTTGTTACTCGTACATTCGGAGAATGTCAAATGTGGGATATTAGACAATCATTGAGGCCTGTTTCATCATTGGATGTTCAATGGTTCCCAGGACAAATGGAATGGCTATCAAATGATGATTTTACAAAAGATCAGTTTAGAACCACCATTACAACAAGTGGAAGGGTTGTTACAGGGAATTATAGTGCAGATTTCATGTCATGGGATTGGAAGAATAATGAGTTTTCAAAGCATAAAGCTGTTAGTGCAAGGACTCCTCGTACACCTCCGGAACCAGGGAGAGATTTCAGCAAAAGGGTCACAGTTGCTGAAGCACACCCTAAGCAAGATATTGTTGCTGTTGTATCCACTGCTGCTCTTTTCTTGTTTAACGCGAAAACAGAGTAAAGTTCATTTATTTCTTTTTAAAAAATTGATGATAATTTGGGCAGGAGCATTAACATCAGGGTCTGTATCATCAATTAGAGATTCTATTCTTTCAAGAGATATATTCTTTTCAATGCAATAGTAAATAATTTCGTATATATCAATAGAAATTGACAAAAAATTAGCTAAGGAATTAAGGCATATGATCACAGAATCTTCATTACTTGAGTTGGCTGATATGTGTTCACATATTATACCTAATATATTGCTCTCAATTATATGATTCATATACGGAAAACATGCATGTGTGAGGGTTCTGGCTAAAACTTGAATAATGCAACTTTTAATAAAGAAAGAGGATTCCTGATACCTGTGCAAGAGCAATTCATCAATTCTTTCTTTATATAAACACTCTACAAAACACTCTGATTCACAAAGAACACAACACATCCATATAAACGTTTTTGCTGTTGTTTGTTCAGGAAAACTACATAGAACATCGTAAATAAGCGCCATTTGAAATGATTCTGGGAAAACACCATTAATAGCAATTGTTCCAATGGCTTCGGACACTTTAGCAATTATTTGAAAATTGTCTGACTGAAAATATTTGCTAATTTGAGAAATAACACTTTGGGTTACCTCTTTATCATAAATACTTAAACAAAAATCCTGCAAAACAGAAATAGTTATAATAATGACATCTGATTTTTGATTTGAAGCATTAATCAAATCAAATATGGCCTTGAATGCATTGATATCCCTCATACACTCATCCCAAAACAACTTAAGGTACTTAATGTGGTATATTGAGACTATACCATTATTCTTAATAATAATATCGTAAATATATTTCAAATTAAAAGTACTTATTATATTATCACGAAGATCTCCTTTAGAGCACTTGTATAAAAACTTAAAAAACAACTCATTAATCTTATAATCAGAAACGTTGTGGATTTTTCTTTGTATATTCTCTAAAAAACCACTATCTCTAATACATTCCGTTGATGAAGATAATGATATAATGTTATTTATGCAGTTAAAAGAGATATTTAAAACGTCAATGTTGTCGTTTTCTGAAATAATTTGAAAAATAATACTGAAATCATAATCTTCGAAGTATTTTAAAGAATAATTATCCAAAATTGAGGATAATTTTAATAAATCTGTTTTGAATTTTAAATTAATTTTCGAAGACTCGAAAAGCACTCTTAGATCATCCAATATTCTTCTTACATTGTTATTTAGGTCTTCTTCAGTGATAGATTCATCATTTGATTCTTCTTCTTCACTTAGAGACTTTGTTTCCAATTTGGATTTTTTATAATCCATCAAATGGTCTTGATTTCGGATCCATTAGTCCATATATTCTTCATTCTGGATTAGGTAAAAACATGGAAGAAGAAATTAATAACAGGAGCTTTATTGGACTTCTTGATGCAATTTTCGATTCTGAAATGAGCGAGAACATTTCTACATGCACAGAGCAAGGAAATATTAACGAAAATATTAGGGGATTTCTGTCCCTTGAGAATCCATATATTAATCACTTATTAGACCAGCTAAAAATGACCGAGAGGCAACTTCAAAGTCAATATGATATGATGTTATTAGAAAAAAGCCATACAAAAGAGAAATTGGAGATTCCTGATTTGAGTTTTGAGACCATTAAACCAATTATCCGATTTAATGCATTAAAACACGCAAAACAGAGTCTTAATATTGAGATTTCCAAAATTAAGGCTGAAAATGAACAATTATTACAGACTCTATCAAAACTGAAGGAAAAGCAATAGTTTTATGTTTTTTGTATGATACTAATACCAGTTTCTATATAAATGTTTCGTATTTATGGCTGATTCAGTCCTGTTTTTTCTTAACTCTAGAGCTTTTGGAACAAATTAGAAACCAATTCATGTTGGCCTTAAATATCTCTTTTGTTCTATTTTTTGTTTTGATTTCAAAAAATTTTATACAATGAGCAAATCTCCAACAAAAACAACCAATAAAATAAAAATCGATTTAGAATTCATCAAATCATTGTTTTTAATCAGTTCCCCATCTCCATCTCCCCCTTTTCCCCTTTCTTTTACTAATCTAATACCTAAAGTCAGTCTAGGATCTCTTAAAAGGCCTGAAGTTTCTGAAAATGATTTGAAAACATATATGCATTTGGATTATAATGAAAGATTTTCGGTTTTATCGATGATTAAAGAGTATAAAAGTACGATATTGCTTTCTGATGAGAATAAGAAATATGCTGGAGTTCTAATTTTACAATCTTTATGTTCAATATACTATGTTGATTTGGAATCATTTGATTCCGAATCTTTTAGACTCTTATTCTATTTAATCAGATTGTGCTTTGCTATTGTTCCCGAATATTTCCATCAAATTAACTCATTTTTTGTTATATTTTATACTACTCTCTCAACAAATGCTAGATTTATCGAATTACTGCCCTCAATAAGTAAGTGCTTTCGGAATCAGACTCAAACTAATTCGAGTTTTATTAACCCTCATATTTCATCTTGTATTTCTATTATTTCTTATTGTATGTCTTCCCCATCAATTACAGTTTTGAAACTTGCAATTAGCCATTTCAATCGGACTGTCATTGATATGAGGACATTAAGATCAATAACAATTGGGCTTCAAAGGGTATCAGAACTTTACAATCTTTCTGCAAAGGCTATTGAACATTCTTTTAATAAATTTGATGACACCAAAATAAGTGGAATGAGTGAGGCATTTCAGTATTCTATTCTTTTTCTATGTATTGAAATCAGTAGGCATTCTTTTGAGAAATATAGCTATATTGTTTCATTTATCAAGGAAAGAGTTTTATCAATTCCTTTGGTTAATAAAGATGATTTTAGTGGTATTCTCAAACCTTTTGATAAAGTTAATATCGAGAGTTTAGTAGATTCTCCATCAATTAATGGTAAAATGAATGATTATCAAATTCCTCAATTTTCTTCATTTGCGGAGTATATATCATCATTCAGTCACCCTTCAACCCTATTTTTTGAAAATATATTCTGTTTGCCTCATGTTTCTATTATTCATATTATTGACATTTTATTAAGCAGTGGGAGATTTTTAATAGAAAATGAAGATATAGATTTTATAGCCATTGTTTTGCACTTAATATCTTCACTTTCAAAGCAATATGCTGATATAGTTAATCTAATTGTAACCAATAGTTCCTATGGGATTTTCTTTTCAAAAAGACTTTATACGCCAACCATTTCTGTTTTTAGTAAGCCATCATCTTTGTTATTACCAATCAGGCATATGGGCTTGAGGGTTTTAGATTCATTGTTTTTCCATTCCACACCTCCTGAATTAGTATCTGATTTGTTTTCAAATTTGCTTCAACGATTGGTTGTTTTCCCAGAATTATTCAGTGAAATTGTTTATTTTTCAAAAAACATGCTATTTTACCTTATTGAAGATGTTAAATACCAAGAAATCATGTTCTTAGCTTTTAGTGATTCTATATGTATTCAATATAATGAAGTTATCAAAAAATCTTGGAATTATATTCCCTGTTTGATCATTCTATTTAGAGTCCTTGAAGATATAATTAAAAAAAATCATTGCTTAAACATATATTGCCTTCGGGAATCTGGACTCGAAATAACCCTTGTTCATATGTTATCTGATGGTTTCTTTTCAAATATGAGTGCAAATATTATACATAACATTTTATTTCATTTCTATGATCCTCGGCATAGTTCTAAGATTAATGATTTGTTTAATCCATTAATTGATTCCTTGTATACTTTGTTTTCTCATTATGAGAAGTCTCAGTCTCAAGTTTATCACATTCTAATGATTCTTTCAAGGTCTTTTTCATCATTATCCAAACAAGCTATTGTTACACTTGGACAATCGTTATTGTTTCCAATTGTATATGATATTTTATTAGTGTCCTATAAGAACAAACAAATTTTTGAAATTTGCTACTCTTTGCTTTTCTACATTGTTACATCTGAATTGGATGAAATCCAGAGAATTAATTGGGCCAAAGTATCTGATTGTGTTCGAATGAATTGTATTACTCCTTTTATTGTTTCCGAAACAGAAAAACTAATATCTGGAAGAGGTAAACTGGATCATATAATGAACCATCGTGCTTTGGTTCTTCTTTTTCCATTGCTGGAGTCTGAATTTCGTAATGATATATTATTAATGATAAAAAGTCTTACAATTGTATCAATAACAAATTGTTATATTCTTTATAAAGAAGGATTTGCAGAGTACTTGATGAAAATTTTATTAGGAGTGTCTATGAGCATAAATGAAAAAGTTTTATGTTTTTCAATCATTGAAAACATTATTGTGTTTTCTTGCAGCTTGTCCACTTATTATTCTTTCTTGAAGTTTATCAGATTCAATAATGAACAAGACCCAAAAACTGATGTAATTGCTTTGAAATCATTGTTGAATATTGCGTCACAACATATCACATCAATGAATAACTTCATTTATTTATTTGATAAGAGTGATTTTTTTAGATTGCCTAATGTGATTCCTTCATGTTTCCCCAACGGATTTGTTGTTTCGGCTTGGGCTTTGTTGAATAATTTTTATACTTTATCAGATTCTATTGTTTTTATTGATTTTAGAGGGAAAAAACAGTTTTTCAAATGTACAATATCATCAACAAAAGTGTGTTTTGAGTCAAATATGTTTTCAAAAGTATCACAAGTTGAGTTTGATTATCATATTAGTTTTAATAAATGGACCCAATTCACCCTAAGCTTTGCTCAAAATGGAGAAATTACCTTAGATATAGATGGTTTATCTGTTTGTACATCTGTATTGAAAACAGGGATATGGAATGATGAATTTGTAGAAAATTTTATGTTTGAACAACAAGTATACAGTGATTCTTTTAATAATTATACAATGATCCTTGTTGGATCAATATCTTTTTATCATTATCCACTAACTACATCGAAAACTGTATTCTCAAAGGATTCATATTTTGAAATTGATTCGTCATCATTTTGGTCTTATTCTCCTATTTTTGTTGATAAAGATAAAATGCTGGATTATAAAGGTGTTGGATCTCCCATAGTTTTTTGTGGAACCTTATATTTGCATATTCCATCATTTTTGCAGATATTTAGTAAGTTTAAGGGTTTAGAATATATTTTGTCATGCCTTGAAGTGGATATAGAAAAGATAAGTGATGTCAAATCTTATGTTTCATATTTCTCCTTAATTATAGAGTTTTTATTTTGTATATTACAAGTTTCTGATATCAATCAAATTCATTTTAGCTCACTACATGGTTTTCGTATTGTTGGCTGTGTTTTAAGGTGTATTCCAAAACAAGAAATCGGGTTGTCACTATGGCACCATCTATGTCAAATTGAACGATGCATCAGAGAGTCTAATCTTTTGATTGAATACTATCAATACGTTTTATTTGATTATTCTATATGGTTTGCATGCAATGCTGATGTTTCGCTTGATGTATTAATCAGATGGAAAAATGTGGTTTCAAAAGAACCGACTAATGTACTACCATTTATTTCATTTGTGAAATTGATTCAATATATGAAAAATGAGTTTTCAAATAATACTTTGACACTTGATAGACAATCACATTACCTTCATATGTTAAGATCATTATTTATAATAGAAACCCCCTCAGATTCAATTGAAAAATTGATGTGTTTCCTTTTTTATATCTCTGATAATGTTTCATTATTGTTGTTTTCTCTTAAAAAAATAACCAAAATTATTTCATCTGATCATAGATCTCTCTTTATTTTTGTGGATACAATTTATAAATCTGAGTTTATTTTGAATCATCCAAATCCTTTAGTTCATTCCACAATAGTTCAGCTTATCGTCGCAGAGTCCAAAGAATCAATTGATAAGCACCTACTTTTAGAACTAAGAGCAGCAAAAATAAGGAATAATGATCTTAACACATTTTTTTTATCCCATTTTTCTTCACTCTTTGTTGGAAAGCCCTCATCATCTTTTGAAAATCTCATAGAAATATGTAATTCATGGGTTATTCAACCAATATACGCCGGATATGTGTTTTTGCTTGCTAATATTGTATCAAGTGATAAGTTGTTTGTTGAATTCATTTCCAAATCTCTGGAAAAACTTAGTTCTCTCACAATAACTCCCTTTTCATTGTTTCTACTTGTTTCTTTTGTTTTTATTAAGTGCCCACACTTAATGAATAAATTGGTATATTTTGTCGCATCCAGTCCAATTCTATGCTTGGAAGTGTATTGCATTATTGACTATATGTCGTCATTCTATAATTTGAACCTTCATGTTCATCAGAATTCTTTTACTGCTTCACTTATCCAAAAAGCTATTGTTTCAAATACCAATGAAATTTTAGTGAAAGATTTTATTAGTATAGTAATTAGGTATCTTTTATGTCATCCATGTACAAACTCCGCTTTTGAGAATAAGATTCAATTTCTTGAAGGGGAATATGATCCACTTGACTTCATGAGTCACTTGCGTTGTGTGCCACGAATTGTTCATAATTTTTCTTTATACTTGACTGATGGCTTATGGTCAGATATTTTAATAACTGATTTTTTTATTGAGACTTCTTTGCTGAAAATCAGTAATGAGCAAGATATTGGACGTTTATTAGCTTTGTTGGCCTTTTCATTATGCCCAACGAATCCAATATCGAAACATAGCTTTGAACTTCTTGAGATATTTGTTCAAATTCTTCCATCTGATTCAATGGCGTGGAACACTGTGCTTCATCAGGTATTGAAATCCCCTGATGTTTTTAGAATATGTCCCAATTTTTGGAGAGCATTTGAACAAAAACTATCCAATATTAAGGATATTGAATTTAAATCTCATACATTCTATAATTGGATTGCCTCATCATTTGATTCAAATTGTGAAATTATCCAAAAACTTAATTACTTAGCTTCAGATCCAAATATTGTTCAAATTGTGATTCAAGATGACAGCACATTCAATCACAAAGTTGTTGATGTTTTATCAATAGATATGATTTGTACAAAATATTTAAATCAAATGGGGTTTCCTCTATGCATTTCATCAGAAAAATCTTGGAATGACACATTTTTTCCTTTATCAAGTATTGATATGAAAACTTTTTTGGTAAATGGATCATATGACTGTTTATTGATTCAAGAAGATTTTGAGATTCCAATTAAACTTTGTATCGATTATTCTAATATTATTTTAGTACAAGAACAAGAGAAACTTGTCATTCCTCTTCATTCTATTCAAAGCATATCAATAACAAAACATGGTACTGACCAAAATTGTCTCACTGTTTTTGACGGATCGCGAATAAGATTTTTTGAATTTGCTAATTCAGTTAAATTGGAAGAATTATTTGATAAAAAATATGATGAAAATATTAATAAGAGTGTTTTAATTATTCAGAACAGATGGCTTGAGAGAAAAATATCTTCTTTTGAATATATTATATACCTTAACTTTTTGTCTGGTCGGAATCAAAAATTCATTTCCAATAATTTTGTGGCTCCTCAGATTCAAAATAATGAGATTGATGTTCAAGATATGAATTCTTGTTTTGATAGAATAAAGAATGGAGAAATTACCCAAGATGATTCACTCATTCTTATAAGTAATTTATTCAAGAATTATAATAAAATGGTGATGAATCATTTAGTTGTGATAAATAACTCGGAACAGATACCTCGTTGGATTGATTATTCTTTTGGCTACTTATCTACAGGTCTTTATCACCGAACTTTGTTTCGATCACCACATCCTGATCGAAATCAAAAAGAAACAGTTGGGATATCTCCACAATTTATTCATGGTCTTAAATCATGTGCCCTAGATTTGTATCATATGATAATTGAAGATAATTTGGTCTTTGGAGGATTATTGGATAATATGTCATTTGTAGCTCCAAACATGACAATCACAATTAATATTCAAAAACAAAGTCCATATCATATTAATTCGTCTAATGGGTTGTTCTCCTTCGTGGATTTGCACAATAATTTGCATGTTTTCTCAATTCTCAAACAAGTATTAGTCCAATCATCGCATAATCCCCATATAAATGCTATCACTTGTATTAAATCAATAGGAAACAAAATTTTAACAACAGGTAATGATGGGATTGTTTCACTTTGGCATTTTAACAATCTTTGTCTTTCATTTATTGATTCAATACCGAATATTGGGGTTCCTATATTATCGATTGAAACAAACACTGTTTTCTCATTAGTATATATTCTTTATAATGATAATACTGTGGTTATAAGGTCTTTGTATGACCTATCATATGTTTCAGCATTTTTGATCGATTTAATGATATCAAATCTATCATTCAGTGTTACAAAACACCTTGGTTTGATCTTAATCAGTAATCAATCAAACAGCATCAATGTCTACTCTATGAAAGGTGAAATCATTCATAATTTTGAATTACCTTGTGTTCCCAAGCTTTCTTGTATAGCTTGGTCACATGATGGGGAAGATTATTTCATAATCTGCTCCAATACAAACAAATTTTATAAGGTTGAATTTTCTCCAATTATGAGGATTGTTTCGCTATTTGACTCACCAAAAACTATTATATCTATCCATTACATTCCAGAAACCTCACAGATAGCCTCCTCATGCCAAGATTCATCCATTTTGTTATTTAATGTGTATTAAACGAATGTTTTGTTTATTCTGCTGTAGCCTCTACCAATAAACCCTCTGTTTTCAAATGATTTAACCTATCGGTTAATCTCTGAGAATTAATCCCAGGTAATAAAGCCCTGACCTTCTTTCTAAGAGTTGAATATACAATTGTTGATTTTCCATTTGTCTCTAAAATGGTATTATCTATAACATCATCAGCATACTCCTTTTCTGGAATACTTTCCTTCTTTGAAAGCTGTTGTTCCTTTTTCGCTTGTTGAGATTCCTTATCTTGAAAAACTGCCTTGATCTCAACGTTGCTAAATGGTTTGGTTTTATTTTGCATCACTTCAGTTTCAACAGCTAAAGTTTGTAAATATCCGCATGTTTCATTTAGGAAATGAGAAAATATCTGAGAAAATGGAGTTTCCGACATTGGAAAAATAAACGGCTTTTTACAAACGATTATTATTTACGAACGATTAAATGCGAATTAAGGGACGAAATCTTCTTTATTTAGGAGTTCTTATTGTTTTTGTTGTGGGCGGAGCTGTTTTTCTTCTTTTAAATGATGAGAAAACTGATCCTGTTGATTTAAAAGATGTATATGTGAAACAATATATCCATGTTGTTAGTGGCACTGGAATTCCGGTGGTATTCACTTCTGTTCATGGAGGTGAAGAAGATAATGAAATGATAGTTCCAAGAAAAAGTGGAAATGGGAGTGACTATATTTTGTTAAGTGATTTAAGGACAATTCAGTTGATGAACGAGACAAATCAGATGCTTCAATCAGTGAAAGGTTTTAGGGCTCACATGGTATACTGTTCACTTAAAAGATATTACATTGATTTAAATCGAAATTACAGCAATGAGAATTCATATCAAGATCCGAATTTGGAAGGGTTTCATCAAGCGTTCTATAAAAGAGTTGAAGAACTGGTGAATTTGAATGCATTAACTCTTGTAATTGATTTTCATGGGTTTTCTTCTTCTAATAGGCCACCAGAGGAACACAACATTACAATTTTTCTTGGCACAAGGAATAACAGATCTGTCTCTATTGACACAAAATCCGAAATGGTTAAAATATTATCAAATAATACATTATCTGTATCACCAGATCATTATAGTACATTTTCCGAAGTTTTTAGTGGTGGATATAATCTAAACCGATTTGCAGGGTATCCTAACTATAATGGGATCCAGATTGAATTCAGTGACAAGGTCCGGTTGGAGTCTCAACTCAAATTTACAAATAATCTTGAGAGAAGAAACACAACAATTTCCAATATTCTTAGTTTTATTGACTGGTGGATCTTGAATAAGACATCAAAGTAAATTCGGTTTTATTGGTTAGCTAGAACCCTTTCTTCGGCTTCTCTATGAATTTGATTCATTGGTTTACTTGCTCCTACTTCCTCTGCTCTTTGAATGTTAACAGGAACATGGAATGGTTCTGGCATTTGTTGTTGTGCCTCATTTTCTTGATAAGGAGATAGGTCTAAATCAAGTGGCACATATCTTTGAGTTTCTTCATCATAACGGAACCTTTGCAATTCGAAATTGATACTATTATCTTCAAAGTATTTTCTTTCTGCTCTTTGTTTTTCCTCTAGTGCCAACTTATGCTCTGTTGCATTTTTAGTGTCTTTCATCTGTAAATACTTGGTTACATACTGCCAAGCATACTGGCTCTCGTATGGATTTTGTTCCTCGAGTGGAGGTGCTTCAACTGTTAATGGAACAGCTGATCTAACATCGAAAGCCAACCACGAATTGTTGTTTCGTAAATCAGTTGCTTTCAGAAAAGCAGACCACCTTCCTTCCAATTTTATGACCTTTTTCCTTTTTCCATTCTCTTCTGGCCCAAAAACAAATCCATTGACAACATTATACCTTCCTCTAAGCCATGGTTTCTCCTCAAACACAACTTCAGCTGTGTATCCAGTTTGAGCACACTGAACACGAACAGTACCACATATCTCCATGACTAGTTTCCCGACAAGAATTCCTCTTCCATACATATCAGGGAAGTTAAATCTATATGTTTCACCAAGCGCTGGGCATTCAAAGTTGACTTGAGTATTCTCATGATCCATGAGAGCTGCAATGGAATTGGTATAGAACTTAGACCTCATCTCAGAGTGGCCCCAAACAATGCAATTTCCTTTCCTGTCTTTGTAATGAAAAGCGGAAATTGGGGGATGGTGAGAAACTTGTTCAGCAACGTACGTTCCACCTATGTCTCCGTTGCTTTCTTTGATAACAGCACGGAATACCTCGCCTAATAAAGAGTTATATGGTTTCTTAGGTGTTCTTGGAGACATATGAAAACCAGATACTAACCATGTGCACATGTGTAAGCATCGAATTGCAGGATCTTGTTCTGTAGCAATTTTTCTCAATATATCAGCATGAACCATCCAATCAGTAAGCCTCTGAATTGTTGATCTGGACTCCAAAATAAAAGTGGGTAAAGTAATACGAGACAAACTCATTCCTGGTTTTAATTGCGAAATCAGATGCCAAACTACACTTCCCTCACTTGCTGGAATTTCTTCACTAAAATCCTGGTTATCTATAGAGTCTAAGTCAACGCTCATCCAAATAAAAAATGCTTTCAAGGGTTTAAAGCGGCTTAATCTCAAAAAATAATGATCGATTCGGTTTTGAAATGATCGATATTGATAACTCTATATTATCGAGTTTTGATCTAGTTTACATTGGAAATCTTTGAAATTTAGTGTTAAAACAGAATTGAGAGAGAAAAAAAACGATGAAGGATTGATAAGATGTGTTAATTTCTTTGAATAATTGTGATGAAATAGGAGAGAACAGCCATTATCAGTGAAGGGAGGTTGAGCTCTCTTTAGAGCTTGACGACACGTAACTGTACAAATGGTGGGCTTATTTAAGTGTGTAACTCTTTACATGGCTTAGCGTGGTTCACCCACATTACTGTTTTCATAATTTGGAATGCTGGTTGGCTGTGTCATCATTTGGATTGATTAAAAAAGCACAATAATAAATTGAATTTATGATATTAAGGAGAGGAGTTCGAAAAGAATGAACCTTCCAATCTTTGGTTCATGCCTCATTTGGAATGTATGGGGATTGCTATTTTGGCATAGAATAACAACAATGCCTGAGCCTCCTTTACCTCCTTTTCCAGATCCATATCCTGGATAGAATTGGGATCCGCCGCCGCCTCCACCTCCAGTATTGGAGCCTCCATTACCTCCATAACCATCGACTAATGATGATTGAATTGTTCCATTCCCACCTTTGTCACTTCCCCTTCCGGGAGTACCCCCAATGGAGCAATGCCCTGCTGCTGCATAACTTGATCCTCCTCCCCCTCCCCCAGATCCTCCATTACCAGCAATTCCATTTTGATACACAGAACCACCTCCACCTCCTCCATAATACTGATTATCAACCCATTTAATTCCTGGCCCCCCATCCCCTGCTTTCAAAGAAATCCCATCATTTCCAGGGCCTCCAGCTCCACCACCCCCTCCAGTAAACATTGAATTACAAAATCCTGAGACAGTATGATCTTTTCCTCCTTTATTCCCATATGAGATACCCCTTTTTGATGGATTCTTAATTGAGATCCCCCCTAAAGCATTCACATGATGACCTCCCCCACCAGATCCACCATCACCGGCTTTCCCAGATATATAAGAACCACCACCTCCACCTCCAAGGGCAATTTCGTCCCAAAATTCCGAGTTTTGGCCATTGTTCCCACTTTGGCTGTTCTCTCCATATCCTCCATTCCCACCATCACCCACTTTAACAGTATATGTACCTTTTACGAGAGTAACTTTGGTGGCAATAATTACTTGTCCCCCTCCACCCCCTCCAGAATGTCGTGATCCTCCGCCCCCTCCACCACCAACAATTAAGTAATCAACTATAATATCTGACTTAGCTTGATAAGTAAAAGAACCAACATCAGTGTATCTGGTTTCATAATACTGAACTCCTTGATATGTAACTAATTGTGTAGTCATCTGGATCGAAATAGATACAAGTAGGAATATCATTTGAGTATCACAAATTAACTATGTTTTTTCACAATTCAATTTTTGATAACAGAACAATACAATTTCAATAGCCAATACTCCACATGGTAATAAGTTTCAATTTTTTAGCAAATTATTGAATCCAAATCGAGTAAAAAATGCTTTGATTTAGGAAAATACCTATCATCACATTGTAAAACACCAACTGAAGCTTATACAAGAATAGATCCCTCATTTAAGCATGATAATATATTATTCTCAAAAAAGAAATAAAAAATCAAAACATTAGAATTATTATAAATGACCCCAGAGTGTTGTTTTATACTTGATTCTAATTTTGTAATGAATGTGAATCAGTAAAGAGAAAGGGGATAGCTTGAGGGATTTTTCATTTTTATCAAATGGTTTTTTTAATCTGGAATGGTTCTGAGTTTTCTTGTATTTGTTCAAATAGTGAAGAATTGATAATTAAAGCACATGAAGTAAGTAAATTGGATGTCGAAAGAATTCGGATTTATTATGAGATCGAAGGAAAGAGGATTTATTTGGCAAGAAATACTGTTTTGTCGAGTTTAAAGACAAATTCTTTTTATGTTAAAGATATAGGTCCTCAATTTAATTATAGAGCGGTGTTTATTTTGGAATATATTGGACCTTTGCTTATTTGGCCAATTGTTTATCGTTTCAGTGCAATTAGGCTCGATTTAGCATCAATTTTGTGGATTTCTCATTACTTAAAGCGATTATTTGAATCAATATTTGTTCACAGTTTTTCAAATACTACAATGCCATACCGTAATTTGATTAAAAACTGTTTATACTATTGGAGTATGGCTTTTTTGATTTCATATTCTTATTCCCACTCAATTTTCTCATTTGAAGTGTCTGATTTGCTTAAGAAAACCTTTTTTGCGTTGTTTTTCATCTTCGAATCTCTCAACGCATACTGCCACATCGCCCTTAAGAATCTTAGACCAAAAAACTCAAAAGATCACATTCTTCCAAGAGGAATCTTCTTTAATTCCATTACTTCGCCAAATTACACATTCGAAATTCTATCTTGGATATCATTTTCGTTCTATATCCACAACTATTCATCATTCTTGTTCACAGTCCTCGGCGCAATCCAAATGTACAAATGGGCTTCGCAAAAGAGAATTAAACTCTCATTTAAGTATCCAGAAGCCAAGAACAGGGGCCGTCTCACTCCCTTTTTACTGTTTTAGTACCAATGTCAAATGACATTTGATACATTTGCAAACATTAAAAAGATATAAAAATGGAATATGAAGTTGAAATGTTTTTGAATTTATTTCATCAATTGAGAAATCCTCTTGGATATAATATTCAGGAAACATCTGAACGCTTGGAGCAATTGTATAATGAGAGTGGTTCAATATATCCTCTCTTTGTGATTTCTGAAGAATCTGACGATGTAATTATGAAACAATATGCTCTATATGGCGTTTGTGGGTGTTTGAGATCGCTTCAACATCCAGATAGGGACTGTATTAATTTTTGCAGAATGAAATCAATTGATTTACTATCAAATGAAATAGAGCCAAATGTCAGGCATGCAATAATAGGTATAATTTCAACTCTTTTATCAAATTGGAAAGAGTGGCCGGAGTTATTTGAGTTCATATTTCAGAGAACAACTGATTTGGAGTCTGTTTTGCAGATTTTATCTCATTTGGTTTTATCGATGGAGATAACCAAAGTTGTACAGAGATTAGAGGTGTTTCAGAGTTTGATATTAGCAGGTTTAGAGTCGAACAGTTTTAATGAAGTAGCGAATGCGATTGATTTACTATTTACCCTAGCTCCACCTTTTACAGACAGGACTCCTTTTGAAGAATATGAACAACCTCTCTTTGATGTATTCTCCGAGGTTGCAGCTTCGGGAGACTCTGCAAAATTAACACAAATCCTAACTCCGATCATAAGGGGATTGGAAAAAGGTGTTAATTTTCTCCCTTTCATCGAAGTTTTTAATCTCATAGTCTCTCTTTTATTATCTCATCAACTTGATGTTGAGTATTCTTTAAGACTTCATTGGTTTTTGGCTTCTTTCCTTGCTTTTCATAAAATGGCAGTCTTTGAAGCTACTGATATTCAAACATTATTTGACCTCGAAATATCATTAGGGCTTGAGTTTTTTCAGTTAGATGATATTGATCCGACAATGAACTGGCTTTATGATCTTGATCAAACCCTTCAAGAGCTTTTTTATAGAATCCCATTAGGGTCATTTGGTTCTTTTATAGAAAATGGGATTGAAAAACTGCAAGAGAATGAAAAAGAAGAAGCCAAAGCTGTTGAACTGCTTTTATATGAAAATGCTTTGCTTTTTGCGCCTGATAGTTTTGAATCAAAACGCATGGATCTGTTTTTCCTAGTTCTCGAGTGTTTTCATTCAAATGAGTCGGTTCTTCGGAGAATGGCGACTCGAATGCTGGATACCCATGCAAAAACTTTTATTGATGAAATAAATGAGAACAAATCAATGATATTTGCTGCTATCATTGTTTTGCTGTCAAATGAAGATCCTGCCCCAGGTGCTAAACTCTTTTTTTCTGTTGTAAGTCAAATCAACGAATCTGATGAAGTTTTTTGCGATTTGATGCCAATTATAGCTGAAATGATTCAAAGTCAAGATCCTGGTATTCAATGTAATGGTGTATATTCATTGGCTAAATTGATCGAGTGCTCCAATAATCCTCAAATTGATATCATTGATACACTATATGATGAGTTTATTAGCCAGTTATCTATGAGCAGAGAGATCAAATCACCATATAGCCTATTTTTTGATTGTATTAGTTCAATATGTTTTCGCTTTCCAGTTAAAATGGTTCAAAAATTTGATGAATTTTTCCCCTTTGTTTTAAATGGGCTTACCAGTAAAGATACTCATGCAAAACATGATGCAATAAATTGCATTATAAATTTGGCGAATTCAATGATGCCAAAAATTTGTAATTATTTTCCTCAAATTTTTGAAGTCTTATTATCTTTATGCGATGCTCATTGGAACGTCGACCTCACCATGAAAATGCAAACCGGAGATAGTTATTCAACAGAAATATTATTCAGGGAATATGAAGCTGCATGTGCTGCGATCGAGGCAATCGGTTATGTAGCAAAATTATCTCAAGATATTGATGTAATCAGAATGGTTGCTAGAGTAATGGTTTCTTTTATAGGATCCCCACTTAATTGTGGGATTATAGCTTCGTTAAAAACTTTCACATTGTTATCTGAAGCAGTTTCTAAAATGGATAATATTGAAGAAGAAATAGTAAATTGCATACATCGTATGATTCAACAATGTTTCAAGATTTGTGAAAGATCATCAGAATCAGAAGTACTCATTGAAATATTCCATTCAATAGATTCTGTTATCAGATTTTGTGGGATTCACACAGTTAATGGATATGAAACAATAATTATTGATACATTTTTAAGATTCATTAAAGAAAAACAGAACTTGCATACTGGCGAGTTCGCTTATGATCCTATGTTCCATAATTCTTGCTTATATGAATTAGCACTATCAGCTTCAATATCTTTGAAGGGATCTGATTTTTTTATGGAAGAAACAGGTCCATTATTATTGTCATTATTGAATAGTAGTTCATCTGAATTGCTTGAGTTTGCTATTGATTTGATATCCAAGATATTACAAATAGTACCTGGGATTCTACCAACAGAATATCTCAATAGTTTTCTTACCAATGTTATGTCTTTGTTGATAAATCAGAATCCTCACATAGCCTCCACCTCTTCAAAAGTTATTCTTGACTTCTTGTGCACAGAGTGTTACCAGTCAATAATTATTTCAAGTTTTGATTTTATATCTCAATCAATTATTAATCGATTGGATTCTGAGTTATCTAACAAGTATCCTAACAAAGTACTGTTGCATATTCTTATTGAAACATTCACTTTGCTCATTAATTCTTCAGAAAGTACAATAACAAAGGAGAGTTATGGTTTGCTTATGAAAGCAATAATCGCATCGAAAGAGAATTGCAGCTATCAAACATACCAATGCCTGATATTAAGCGATTTTAAAAATGATTTTCCTGACCTTATCTTGTGTGTTCTCATTGATTTACTCTCCCAGAATTGGAAAACTATTACTTCTTTGGGATTTGATGATGTATCTGTTTATAATCTAGTATGTAATCTAGAATATATTGTATCTCTTTATGAAAAAAAGAAAGATATTATATATAATATGGTTTCATCAGACCAAAAACTTGAAACTTTAAGAGAAAACCTTTCAAAATTCCAATTTGTTATTTAATAAACATGTTTTTTATTCTTCAAAAATGAATGATGAAAACTGAGCTGAGCCTGGTAGATCATCAATATTGCCTTTAGGATCAACAACAAAAGCAGAAAGTTTACCATTGGAAACTATTTCTTCCTTTCTCTTTTTTGTTACACTTTTTATATTCTGCTTAACTACTGAAGCTCGAATTTCATCAATCTCTTTTTGTAATTCTTCAATATTCCTTTTTGCGCCATAAGATTTATTCTGTCTCATCGATACCCAAGCTTCTAAATGCTCAGGGTGATGTTTTTCGATATGCTTATCTTGATGCATCATTGACTTGAAGGCCTTCTGGCATACAGGACAGCAAAAAACTATTGTATGACTGCTAACTCTAGAAATAGATATCTCCTCAAGCTTAGTAATAGTTTTTTCTAATTTCCTCTGCATTTCATGTATTTCTTTAGACTTTCCCTTACATTCACTACCCAATTTTTGCTGCTTTTTAATCATAAATCTCAAACATATCTGTAAAATTCGATATAACTTCACAGACAGCGGATGGACAAACAATTGTCTCTCAACTTTCCCAAAACGAGAATCAACAAAACTACAAATCACATTCTCAATAGCTTCACTATCTTCAAACTCTTCAAGATAGTCAACACTCAAACTATTCAGGTAATTCCAGTCAAATTGCTCAACAGACGCCCCAGTTTCGTTGTTTTCCATCTTTTTTTTACATAAGACGATCATATGATGAGGCGACATGATGGAATCGATTTTTCGGAGCTTTCTGATGGATATTATTCTGATGGGGAGACATCTGAAGATATGAGATTGGGTGCTTCTGTTGGTGATGATAGTAAATTGAAGAAAAGCCTTCAAAAGCAGGTTATTTTTTTTACCCAAGATATTCATGATGATTTACCGAAATATGATATTGAAATGGCTTATAAGAGTATATATTATCCTGCTTCAAATTTTCCCAATGAGTATTATGGAGAGAACAAGTATTACTCTCGGCCTATTACCTTCAGTATCCAGGAGAGTGTTGATTATGTTCTTTTTGTTTTGCCATATCCAAATATGAAAAAAGGTGCGTATGATATTTATAAAGATAGAAGCACTATCATTGGGTGGTGTGATTACAGTGGGATTCCCATTAATGAGTTTTCATCTCAAATTAGTTCTGCTATTAAGAAAAACTATCTTTCTATTTCCAAACAAATTCGATTCCAGTCAATGATCCCTCCTAATATTGAAAAACTTTCATCCATAAACACTTTAAGGCCCGACTTTTCTACAAGAAGAGCAATATTTCACTACTGTGATGTCAATAGCAATGGAATTTCCAACAAGAATATTTCATTTTGGGACCAAAAGAGCAGCTCAATTCAGCAATATGCTATAAAAGATATTTTCGAGCTTTTTAAGGCTCCTTCATGCTATATTATGGATTGTGATTCTTCAGAAGATGCTATTGGAATTTTTAAATCAGAATCAGAAAGACTTCATTCTCGTCAAGAAAAAACTGAAGCTTCTTTATCGAATTCTCTAATTCGTCCTGTCAACTGGAATGATTTTGTTTGTTTTTGCTCATGTTCCTCAAGGCAAAAGAATCTTCTTCATCCAAAACTACCGAGAGATATATTTTCTACAATTCTTACCAATCCTTTACCTGTTGCCATATTAGTTCATATAATTGTATTTTATAATAGTAGTTTCCCCGATTCTGGTTTTCCACTTTCATACTTAAGTTCTTTGCTTGGTAATAATAACTCACAAGATAGCATATCTCTATTATCTTTGATGAATTTAATTATTGATTCTATTTTCATTGAAAAATATTCTCCAATGTTATATTCAAATGACAAAGTATTAAGTTCTTTATCAAGGAATTTTGTTTTGGCTCAATTTTTGTTGAATTTTTTCGATATTAAACCCATTTCCCATCCAAAGCTGCCCGAATTATGGCGCCATAAATTATGGCAACAATGGACTGCCTCAGTTGATATATGGATTCAATCATCATGTACACCAAAACCTTCTTTTTATTATGATTTTTTAGGAAGGTCAACCACCTCATGCGAAGTGCTTTTATCTCAAGTACCTCATACAAACATTCCTAACACTTTGTTTTATGTAGCTTTAAGGGCTTTGTTTTCAGATGTTGTGAACCCATCAAATCTGTTTTCCAAATTTGCGGAATACTCGGTAAATAATGACGATGCTCAAAAAATAATATCTAATTACATATCGGTAAACCAAATTATTGAAAAAATAAAGCAAAATAAATCAAAACCAACAGAAATGCAGGCTCTATCAGTATTATTGTTATTATGGTCGATTAACCAAGGTGAAAACATTAGTGAAGAGGTGTCTTACACTGATTATTCGACACTGATTGACTATGCACTTGATGAAAAGTATCCCCAACCTATTCGAGCTTGTTTGTTTGTTATCTTAACCAGCCTTCATAATGTGGTCAACAAAGAGAATTATATTTCATCAGCAGTTGTTTTACAGCTCTCTAGTAGTTTGCATTCTTTCGATTCCATATTACTTCCATGGGTTCTTAACTGGTTGTCTGTAGTTTTAGATGAGAGCCCAACATTTCGTTCAATGATAAATGATCAAATTCTTCATCTCCAAGCTAGTAATTTGTTATTCCATCGATCACCAGAATGTCGAGCTTCTTCTTTAGTTTTATTATCATCTCTTTATGTCGGGAAAGAGTGTTATTATGATATTGAGTTTTTCTTATTGTCCATTGTTACATTCAATGATTCTTCATATGTGGTTCGCTTACGGTTCTTATACCATGTGATCAAATTCCTAACGAATCATTTGGATGATATTCGAAAATACTTTGATCAGAGTCAATTTATTATTCAACATGAATCTTTTTATGATGTGATAAGTAATTTTTTTGGTTTCACTGTTGATAAATGTTTTTGGGAATCATCACCTGACCAACATACTCGTCTATTAGGAGTTATAACCGGTTTTTCTCGTAGAATCCAGGACTACTCGGCTCCAATTAATTTGGCTCTTCAATTTATCATACATTTTGGAACAGATCCCTGTCAAAAAATATCTGACTCTGCTGGGAAATTTCGAAATATTCTTTCATATGTTATAGATTTAGCTCCATTCACAAAAACTCACATTACTACACCATTGAATGGTAGCCTTTTTCCAGATTCTTCTTATTTTGTATATTCATATTTCAGAGCTTCATTTCCAAAATTGCTCAAAGCATTGCCTCTTTCTAAAGACTCTTCTAAAGAGGCAGACAAACCTCGGTCTCAGTCTTTGAGGATTGAAAAAGAATACTTATCATTTGATCTTAAAAAAACTCACTTGCAGTGCAGAGGTCAGTTTTTTGAAAATGAAATTAGATTTACAAAAATAGCATCTCATAATGAACATCTTGGATTTGTTGTTTCTTCGAGATTTATTGCTAAGGTTTATAATAATGATAGTTCAAAATATGTGAAGCTCTTTCATCCAGGAGAAAGTATTAGTGATATAGGTTATATTAGTATAGATGATACCGATTATATATATGCGACAACCTTCTCTGGGAATTCTGTTTTGAAAAACCCTGATAAAACCTATCCATCAACAATATGGTCATCTCCTGTTAGAATATTAGCATCTCAAAATCCATCTTTGCTAACGATAATTCCAGAAAAGAAAGTATCCTACAATATTCAAGGTAATAATCCCCTGATTTTATGGGACTTGAACTCCGAAAGAATGATTGGAGAATGGAGAGTTGATCCAATAAATAGGAATGCAAGCGCTTTATCATATAATATTATGAATAACAATATATCTTATATCGGATATGATAAAGGAGCATTTGTTGCTTTTGATACACGTGAGTCAAAAAGTATTCTGACTGTTAACTTGGAAGGCAAAATTATTAGCATTAAGAATTGCTCGAATGGGAGTGCGTACTTTGCCACAGATAAAGGAAGCTGTTTTAACATTGATATGCGGAACAACTCCGTTAACCATGTATTTCGACACAAAAAATTAGGGTTTTCTTCATTTGATGCATCTTTCAGTCACCAGTTTTTCGCCATATCTCAAGATAATGACTATCCACAGATTACCACCCTTGATGGATCTCTAGTTCATACAATAAAAGAAAACCAGCTTAAGGGGTCTCATTCATGCATTCATCGAAAACAGCCAGTTGTACACTTCTTCAATGGAAGTTGTGTTTTTAGTTATAATGTTTTACAATAAAATGTATTTAATATCCGCTAATTATTACCACCAAGGTCTCCATCCTTTAAACATAATGCATAGGTTCTTTGGGCTTATTGCTTCTTGTATCAATCTATCTACTTGTTCGCTTAATGGTAGTGGTTCTTTGTTGGAAAAATCAAGACCAGCTAATTTATCACTTATCCTTTTTAGAATATCATCTGGTTGTCGAATATCATTAACTTTCCTTTCAGTTGAAGCAAATTGGAGCAAAGGATCATATATAAATGTCTCCATTAAACCTCTAATAGGCTTGCTATGCTCTCTTAGAAGTTTCATCATTGAAACAGAAACGCTTTGAAGATTTCCATCAATTCCAGCTGCTTCAAGTGCATTAACAAGGAGTCGGGTAAGTCGAAAAGGCACTGTTTCTGGGAAATGCTCACGGCTTGAAGCAACTTCAAAACAATCACCAAAATCTATATGAACTAATTTCGATGAATGAGAAACCATCATTATATTACCTAAGTGACGATCACCAAGACCTAACACATACCCAACCATAGATGTTGCAGCCAATGATTCGGTGTACAAAATTCTCCTTGACAACCAATGACTTGAGTCATTGGAATTAATGAGTAGGATTTTCTTGAGATCATCTCCCTTTGTTGCCCGAAGCCCAATAATGAAAGCCCTCTCTTTTTGTGATGGTGGTATTGTATCATAATTTGGAGCCACTTTATATGTAGCCATCATTTCACTATTTAGTGATATCCCATATTTATTCCGATATTCATTTAAAAGTTCATACAAAGTCATGCAATCCTTGACCCATCCAATTAAACCCACATTTGTAGATATTGGCAAAATAGAATAGGTTGTCAATGAACAACATGATTTAGATGTACTAATAATCGAATTAATATATGAGAATAATTGCATTACTCTTTGGTCAAGTCTTGTATCTTCATTAGCTTTTAGCAAAAATTTATAGCTTTGTCCATCAGTACCTTTGATGGTAATTCTCCTTGGCTTTTGTTTTGATGAAAACACATGGAGAACAGGATCAATAGATGAGACACCAATTATGGGAAAATTCACATTATAAGTTCCAGGGATTGATAATTCATTACAAGAAAAAGAAAATAGTTGTGGAGAAGCATCAAGCAGATCAATTGATTTGATCTCAGGCATTTGTGAGTGAAGTTTGGCAAATACATTTGTATAATACTGCCATGCTTGATGGAAATAATTCATTTCTCCATTTTTCACATAGTCTTTAAGTAGAATCTCGGCTTTCGATAATAATGATCCAAATTGTGTAAGAAATGAAACTTCAAGAAATGAAGTTGGAGATGATGATATTAACTTATGAAGAGGCAACAGGATTTGTGCTGATTTTGATGGATTTTTTAAATGAAGAAAGCACCTTGATGCTTCATCAATCCCGTAGTGCCATATTTCTGTCCATGATGATGCAACTTTGATAAGTTCTGTTCGTGCAACCGACATAGATCTAAATAAAATCGGCTCCTTTTGTTTAATAAGCTCCAGCAATGAATATAATACTGGTGATTTCAAAGGCCTTCTGTGATCAAAAAGAACTGAAAGAGAAAAAAGAACACTATTTGGGTTATTATCAGAAATTGCAATAGCAATTTTCGCCAATAAATCATCCAATAATTGAGACCCTGATCCAATTTTTCCAGTAATTTGTAATAAGTGATCATCCCAAAAATGAGCAGGTATCCTATTAAAATAATCCCAGAATATAGAATTCAGCTCTGTATCCGCATAATTAAATAGAATTCGAAAAATGGCAAGTAAAAAGTGCATTGGGAATGGTGGAGATAGGCAGAGGCCTGACATATATGAGGATAAAGCATTTAATAGATATATCTTATCTTTGGTTTTTTCATACAAAAACTCATTTGACTCTGCCAAGATGCTGTAGGAACCATGATCTCCATCAAATTTGTTAACCAATTCTGAAAGATATAATAATGAATTATCATAGGATCTTAGTTCATAGTACCATTTCCCTATTAACTTTAGACATTTAGGATATAAAATCGAATTATTTGAGCTATTACTCATTGCTTTCCGTAAACCTTCAATTCCTTCAAGATGTCTGCCATTGCAAAAATCTAGTTGTGATTTTATATATACAGCCTCAGGGTCATTTTCATTAAGCTTTGAAAGAGCAATGCTAATTACTTGAGAATCAGATGATGAAGCAAAAACAGAAACAAATTTGTGCCACAATAATTTCATCTCCTCATCATTAAAGTAAAGAGATCTGATACAAAGAACATCAAACATTGCTTCTTGAGATTGTGAAATCTGGGCAACACGATAATCCCAAGCTTCTAAAACCATAGCTTTTTCTATTTCATTTCCAGTTTTTAGTTGAATCAATTCTTCCAACTCTGTCAGCATTATTGATTTTACAAAATCAGGATAAAACCTTTGAAAATCATTACTTAACATTGGGAATATCTTATCAGAATACTCATTTCTAAGCTTTTGAATATACTCTTTAGCTGTATCATATTTATTATTTATTACAGATACAATAGAATGAAAAAGAAGGGTTTCATTATTAATTGGAATAGTTGTCATTATTTCACAAAATTCAGATATTCTACCATTATGCCAAGCAGCTGATGCAGAAAACCTGTTATTCATTAATTTGGAAAAATGATCTAGATCCTTATATCGTGACAAACTTTCTAAACAAAACATTTTTTTATACACAAGTCCTTCATCATGAGGATTGTCTTTCAATTTTTGTTCAATAAAGGATAAAGCATCCTCCCATAATCCTAAAAACTGAAAAGCACCAACTTGAAAATCAGAATTACTTTTCTTTTTGGACATACTCCTAATTATTCCACTTGCAGAATTCCTCAGTCCTAGTCTTTGATTTAACTGGATAAGAAACTCAAATGATGAATTATTATCAATTTCAAATAAATATTCCCCATAACGAAGGGCTTGAGAGAACTGTCTAGCATGAAGAGCTGCCTTGGCCAAATCATTATATGTGACTGGGATAGGGCCGCCAGATAATTCCAATAACTCTGCTGCTGACAAAAACATTCTCAAAATATTAAGTGGGGTAGAAGGATTCTTAATAACAGATTGAAATAAATTACTACAATCATTATTCGGTGAAGATAATATTTCGATGGCAAAAGTAACAGGAAAAAGTACTGTTTTCAAATGAGAGTGATTTTCTGATAGTAAATAACATGCTGAAGCCGCTCTTGATGATGAATTTTTTAAAAAACATGATAGAATGCAATCACACCAATTTTCCCACTCTTCTTTGCTCCATTCTTCTTTTGGTAAATGAAAAGTGAGGGATTCTGAAGAGTTTTGTACCTTTTTTTGTGGCATGATAAAATGAGTACTCCATCTCCTTGGTTCTGGAGTAGATGGAGATGGAGCAAATTTATTCTTGAGTGCTAAGGGTATCGAACTTCCAGTATGAAGACAGTCAAGTATTTTGTTGAGATAGGGGTCATCTCCAAGGTTAATGACTTGAGATATTTCTGGTAACAAAAACATCATTTGTGATGTATATAATATCAGCATTGATGATATCAATGCAATAACCCTTTGAGAGAGTTCAGAGTTCTTTAAATTAATCAATAAAAGAGTCCTAACAATTTCATTACAATACTTTCCATTTGGAGAACAATATGATAAAAGGCTTTGCAATTTTATCAATGCATCAGATGTATTTGAAGTATCTGAGAAATGAGATTCGAGCCAAACAAGAATCTCAGGTATTATCAAGAAGTCTACATAAGATAGGGTTTTTCCATAAGAGACAAAGACAGAGAAAATATCATTAACAGATTCACTTGGTAAAGTTTTCACACCAGAAAGTAATACAGGTGTGATTTGAAAAACATGATTTTCAAACTCATTTGCTAACGAAGTAGCAATCCATTCTGTTGCTCTGAGCAGCATTGAAATTTGTAAACGACCCCAATTCTGACATATGATATCTATTGCTTTAGGAACGATTTCAGACATTTTTTGGCCAAATACAATAATAAAAGATGCGAAATTCATTAAAATTATTGATATTGTTGAAGGTCCTCCATTTTCTAAAAAGTTTTTCATTTTGTTAACTAGTAATAATGCCAAATCATCTCCAATATTCCGAAAATTCTTGAGCACAGTAAGCAAAGCTTCAATTGCATTTGGATGAAGTGTTACTAGAGCATCATTTCCAATAATATCCATTAGAATTGATAAAGATGTTGCAACACTTACATATGTTAGAGTGATAACTGGATCAGCTGAGTCAGATGTGGGTATGAAAGAAGAAATGCTATTTGACTGGGATGTCCCTTTAGATCCAAAAAGTAAAGGTTGCACAATTTCGGGATGAATTATTCCAATTCTGGTTATACTCTCTAAAACTTTTGATTTTATTGATATTCCATCATGTCGATGAACAATTTCAAAAAGAACTGGAATCAATTCGTAATGATGATCTCTTACATATTTAGAAAAACATGATTTTTCCAATGAAGAATTCAATAAATTCAGAGATTGTTCAATTCTTTTTTGTGAAGAATGTGTTCTCACATTATTAATAATATGTGAAAAGAGTTGATCACAGTCAAAAAATGGTTTAAAAACCTTGATTAAAGAACATATCACCTGTAATGATGATGATGTTTGCATTGGAAATGAAAGAACTCTTTGTAATAATAGCTCAGGATTAGGAATAAGATCATATCTTTTCGAAATAATGATATGGTTCATAAATTGAATAAGTTTTTTATCAAGCCCTTCTTGTCCAGGCATCGATTCAACTAAATCTAATATAATACTCTTAATACTGTTGTCAGATCCTTTGATTATTAAAAGTGTTTTTAGAGACTCAAAACATAATGTTAAATTACGGTCATTTGTGAGAGTAACTAATTGAGGAATAAAACTGCTAGAAGTTTCATTAAAGAGGATCTTCCGAAAAACTTGCAAGCGTAAAGTATCGCTTGATTCTGTGCATACAAATGAAACCAATCTCTTGGAAATTTCTATACTTTCATTTTGATATGATAATAGAAACTCGGCCATTTTCATTTTTAGTGATACATTGGGAACAGCTAAGAGATTTGAATATTGTATTAATAGTCTTAATGTTAACTCTTCTATTGAATACTTCAAATCTATAACAGTAGAAAGGGCAAGGATTTTTTTTTCATAAGACTGTGATGCAATAATAATCTCATTTAGGGATGAACGAAGGTATTGTCTTATAGATGGAGCAGTTTGAGGCCATAGAGAACAAAACTTCACAATCCCTTTAGATACAAGACTCTCCAGGTTAGTATCCAAAGCTAAAAATAAGTTCTCTTTGAATTTCGGATCCAATGGATTAAGTAAAGATAAAAGAGCATAAGAAACTTCGCTTGTTATACCATCAGACATTACAAGTGTAATTAATTTTGAAACAGATTCTTTGTGAAAGGTATGTAATCTAGTGCTAACTAGAAACGAAAAATCACCTAATGATTTCATTGCCATTAGTCTACATTGTGAACGTTTTCTCACTAACTTGGCAAAAACATCAAGAATGATCGAAATGTGATCAGTCTTAAAAAGAGTTGGGGTGCATCGATAAGAAAGCGTAACAAGTTGAAGAGACGACTCACTAGGACTTGTGGAACTTGTTAAAAGATGGATCGGCAAATCGGCAAAAGTAAAAACTGATGCAAATTTGGGAACAAAATCAATTACTGTTTGAACAGCTTCAATATATCCAGAAAAATGAGTGTTCTTACTTGATACAATATTCCTCGATATGGTTACACATAATTTTTGAATGTGTTTTTCATGGGCCGTGCCAAGAAGCAAAAGAGATGCTCTGAGGGCTGAACAACCAACTATCTGAACATCATTGTTATCATGCTGAAGTGCATCAATAATTGCTTCCTGAAGTAAATCAAAGTGCGATGATAAAGAGTAGGAAAAATTTTTGATATATATTGTGAGAAGCTTTAAAGCACTTATCTTGTGAGTTATATCGCTTGATTCTTTCCAAAGCCATATTTTTTCCCTAAATTGAGATAATATACTTAATAGAGACGATCCAATTCTCTTTGATATCCACAATAATAGAGATTCAACATTATCCCATACAAAAGAACTGGCAGATGCAGGAATGGACATCAAATCTCGAGCTATTCTAATTGCTTTTGCTTGTTTAGGTCCTAAATCTACATTTGTAATAGCGCTCATAAATATGAGATAATGATTCAGATTATAATTCAATTGTGTCAATGACAAAGAAAAAAAAAGATCATTAAAAAAAAACCTTCCTTCATTAATCAGCGATCTTTGTTTGTATTGAGTTGAAATATACTTCTTAAAAGCAAGCAACGAAGCTTTGAACGAGGATAATTGTGTATTCGAACTATGATGAATGACTTGGTTGATATATAACTGAAGTGACTCTGTATTTTCCAATGTGTGATAAAACTGGGATGTCTGAAACTCAGTACTAACCAGAAAACTGGTATCCATCACTCAGTCTTTATGTGTGATAAAATAAACTAGCTCTGATGATTTTAATAACAAATTTCTTCGCACAATTGCTCATAGACGACAGATGCAGAAGGGCGCTTATTAGCGTCATTCTTAATCATTGACCTTATGAGATTAGAAATTACTGGGAAACACTCTTCGAATCGAACTGGTAATTGACCTTTTCCAGTAAGGTTTGGAATGGATTTAAACAATTCCATTCTGGTCTTAAACATAGCAAAAAATTCATAAATGATGATGCCAAAACTGTATATATCATCGGTTGTGGATGGTTTTTTGCCGTTTTTTTGTTCAGGAGATCTGTACAATGGGGTTCCATGTGTACTAACAGAAGATGATTCCACTGGAATTGGAATAGCTTTGATAGGGTTAATCATTAATGAATAGGTGTGTGGAACCGATTCGGGTCTTGGGGGGATCAATCTTCGGGGCTGATCTTTTGCAAAGTCGCTAAGCCCAAAATCAATAATCTTGATTTGTTCATTTTGATTGATTAGAATATTTGAAGGAGAGAAATCTCTATGAATCACGCTAAAACTGTGAATGTTAGCCAATCCTTTGGCAATTTGTTGCATAATTCTTGTTGACTTAACAATGTCGAAAGACTTCCTCATACTCATCCATTCCATAAGAGTGATTCCATCAAAATATTCCATTTCAATACAGTATCTGGTTTTTCCGAATTCCTCTGGATCAGTTTCTTCCCATGCTCCATAGAATTTGGTTACATAATCTGATTTAATTCTTGACAGGCACCTAATCTCATTGAAAATCATGCCTTGTTCATGTTTCTCAAGCTTAATAACTTTCAAAGCCCTATATCCGCTGATGCCGGGCCTTGTTATCCGATAAACTTTTCCATAACTGCCCTGGCCTATCAATTCCATGCTTTCTATATTATTACTACTATTGCTTTCATATCCTTCACCAATATTATCGAAGAAATTAATACTATTGATCGGAGGAATGAAGCCTTCGTCGATGTCAGGAATGTAACACTCATCAGAGAACATCGAGAATCTGGATTTTGGTTTTTGATAGGGAAAAAATCTTCCTTTCAAATATTGAAAAAAAACGGCCAAATAGTAACGGTTTCTCACAATTAATTGATCGAAAGGAGAAAACAATCAAAAAATATCAAGTTTGAGTAAGTTTTTCCGGTTGTAATCAATATCTGATCAGGATTGATCAAATAAAACCAGGGTTCGAAATAGCGATAGTTGTAAATGTTTATACCAAGAATATTGCCAGAATTCCAATATTTGTGAGCTTCGGAATTTGGCGATATGGAATTGATTCTGGTTTCTTGGTTGGCGTGAATGAATGTGGAGTCAAGCATAGGTGAGTGGCGTAGTGTGTGAATTGATATGTGCTTGTTGATGAAAAGATAATTCCTGTTCTAATTTCTGGAGGAATATACCCTTTGTTGACATAGCATTGCGAGAAGAAGAAGTCGGTATTAGAGAGGATACTTTGATCGTTGTTTGTTGCACAATTAATCAAAATAGACTGAATGAACGACATGACACCTCCTCCATACTGATGAAAAACTGGGGCATTTGTGTCATAAACAGTATTATTTACCCAATTATCCCTGTACATCATAGTATTAACATATTGAACTTCAATAATGGGAGCATAAGTAGCATAATTATGAGAAAATGTCGAGAAATTGAATGAACACTCTGTTGTACTTATTATCAAAGCAATTACATAGGTTCTGAGTTGAGCATGAGACAAATTAGAGTTTTTGATGTGGTTAATTCCTCCAAAAAAGCAAAGAACGGCAGATTGCTCATGTTGAGGATTCTCAACTGATGATTTGATTATTGATGCGTCATAAATAACACATTTTAGATGTTGACTAGCATGTATAAATGATCCAAAAGAATTTGATGAGGTTGTTACACAGCCATAGCTACAAACACCTTTGATGGCACATTCCCCATTCGAACAATCAAAGAATACTGCTCCACCATGAGTTGATGATGATACTTGATAGAAAAAAGAATCTCCAATCACTAATTTGGTGCCTGAATTAGAACAAACTATGGCTTTATCGCTTAATAATGAAAAGCGACTTTGACTAACAAAACATGAACTGCTTGTAACAGTATATTTGCTCGTTCTCCCTACTATTGATGTATACGCCCCTGTGAAAAATTCTCCAAATGTTGTTAGCGAAACAAGAAAGACCAAAACAAACATTGAATATTCTTTATTTGAATATTTGATTACACATAGATTCTCAGAACCGTTTTGATTTTTATCACAATATATTAAGCAATATTATCTCACAGACATGTTGAAGTCTCATCGGTCTATGAAGCCCAAAAAGTGAATAAATACTTATTGGGTTATCATCAAATTTCAATTTTGAATTTTGGAAACAGGTTTTGAAATAGCGATAGTTGTAAATGTTTATACCAAGAATATTGCCAGAATTCCAATATTTGTGAGCTTCGGAATTTGGCGATATGGAATTGATTCTGGTTTCTTGGTTGGCGTGAATGAATGTGGAGTCAAGCATAGGTGAGTGGCGTAGTGTGTGAATTGATATGTGCTTGTTGATGAAAAGATAATTCCTGTTCTAATTTCTGGAGGAATATACCCTTTGTTGACATAGCATTGCGAGAAGAAGAAGTCGGTATTAGAGAGGATACTTTGATCGTTGTTTGTTGCACAATTAATCAAAATAGACTGAATGAACGACATGACACCTCCTCCATACTGATGAAAAACTGGGGCATTTGTGTCATAAACAGTATTATTTACCCAATTATCCCTGTACATCATAGTATTAACATATTGAACTTCAATAATGGGAGCATAAGTAGCATAATTATGAGAAAATGTCGAGAAATTGAATGAACACTCTGTTGTACTTATTATCAAAGCAATTACATAGGTTCTGAGTTGAGCATGAGACAAATTAGAGTTTTTGATGTGGTTAATTCCTCCAAAAAAGCAAAGAACGGCAGATTGCTCATGTTGAGGATTCTCAACTGATGATTTGATTATTGATGCGTCATAAATAACACATTTTAGATGTTGACTAGCATGTATAAATGATCCAAAAGAATTTGATGAGGTTGTTACACAGCCATAGCTACAAACACCTTTGATGGCACATTCCCCATTCGAACAATCAAAGAATACTGCTCCACCATGAGTTGATGATGATACTTGATAGAAAAAAGAATCTCCAATCACTAATTTGGTGCCTGAATTAGAACAAACTATGGCTTTATCGCTTAATAATGAAAAGCGACTTTGACTAACAAAACATGAACTGCTTGTAACAGTATATTTGCTCGTTCTCCCTACTATTGATGTATACGCCCCTGTGAAAAATTCTCCAAATGTTGTTAGCGAAACAAGAAAGACCAAAACAAACATTGAATATTCTTTATTTGAATATTTGATTACACATAGATTCTCAGAATTTGGAATAAAAATGAGCAATGATTATTTCACAGTGTTATAAACTTATTCCCAAAACTCTGTACTGACCGTTTATTAATGTCTTTTAATGGTAATAACACCTATTCAATGATAGCAACAACTTTGAAATGCTCAAAGTCATCAAATAGCAAGTGCATCAAATTTTTGAATGAAATTGTGTGAGGATTTCCACCAAAATCTTATAAAGGAAGGCCGTCAAAGATCACAAATGAAAACAAAAGTTTAATAGATAATTATTCCATCATAAATCTGGCTTATTAGGATTCGGTTTTCCAAAACTATTTTGGGATTATTGACAAAATCCATTTTGGATAATCCTTGGAGACAAGATGAGGATGATTTGTTAATAGAGAAAGTTCGGGTTTTAGGTCAAAGATTTTTTACAATGCACCATTTCTTCATTAGTATCTCCAACAATGGGCGACTTGATATAAAACTCTCAAAAATTGGAAAAAACTCTATTCAATTTTTTCAATTCTTCCTCAATAAACACCATTGCTCGAAACTCAGTACGGTTGAATTTTTTATTTTTACATTCAAAAACAAATCCTTGTATTCAAATTTCAAATAAAAAAAGTCTAACCTCCGACCAGTACTGACTTTTGGGAATGAGTTTAATTGATTAACGAAAATATAATCGATTAAAATGTAAATATAATGTTGGTTAAAATGTTTTTAGAGAAATGTTTGGCAAAAATTTATTATTTGGTTATGATTCGAAAAATTTTTTTGCTAAGTTTTTGCATTAATGAATACTTATCTCAAGGTCAATCATACTTGAATACAATAGTCGACATTTCAGATTGTTTTTTTCAAAGAAGTATTGTCTTTAGTGGTAATGGTGGAGTTATCTATGTAAGCAATTCAAATTATTATATATCAATATCTTATTCCGTTTTTTATTCTTGTTCTTGTTCTAATTCCGGAGGAGCTATCTATTGCACATCCAAGAGTATTCTGATTAGCAATGTATGTGGTTTCTCTTGTTCTGCGGTTTCTGAAGGAAATTTTGCTCAATTGAATGGGAATATAAACAGTTCTATATTATACATTTCATTATCAATGTGTTCAAATCAGTTTGTATGTGATTCTTCAATAATTTTTCAATCCACATATGATTCAATAGATTCATCTAATAGTTCTCTTAATAAAGCAATATCTGAAGCTGGAATTGACTTACACAGCACTCAAGTCTCAATGAGATTCTGTACTTTAAGTAACAATCTCATATCATCGTCAAGGAATATTCATTACTATAATACTCTTGGTAACACCCAATATTCAAATATTGTTCATAGTAATAGTAATTCGAATGGGGTATTTTATATTGACAAAGGATCAACAACAATCGAATCGTGTGTTATTAGAGACAACAGTAACACCCTATTCTATGTGAGCGGAGGCTCATTATTATTGAAACATAACTTTATTTCCCACACATCAACATTATCATATGGACAAATATCTCTCATAACAAATAACTAGGTGTGTTTTTTGGGGAAAGATTTTTCCTATTTGGGGAATTCTTTTTCATAAATTGGGGAATCAATGTTTTTGGAAACCTTGTTTTTTTGACACTTGAAATTAATAAATTTGATTTCAAACAAATATATTTTCTGGGATTATACTTTTCACATTATTATATAAAAAAAGAGCTGAAAATTTATTACTCGATTGAGACGTGGTACATTCTGGCTTCTTCAAGTTTTTTGCTTGTTTTATACCTATGAAATTTAATGGCATTTCTTTGGTGAGAGAAGAATCTTTCAACAGAAGCTTCAGAACTTGGAACT